>VFSW01012859.1_pt1 | contig 11656 bp, 10 predicted proteins | sample 5358111 | NCBI WGS metagenome assembly VFSW01 (sample SAMN11554181, study PRJNA540505) | mine drainage metagenome | isolation source: sediment from site ElyBrook_90M | place: USA: Ely Copper Mine, Vershire, VT | collected 2017 | reverse complement strand
CTACCACGGGCAACAGGGCGGGGAAATGACGGCGGTATTTTAAGCCTTGCGCCAGGTTCTGGCTGGGATACAGGGTGCAAGCGGCCGATATTTGCGAGTGCGGTCCTTTTCTGTTGGCGGCGGCTTTTAGACTGCGGAGCCATTTTCTTCATCGGCGGCGGGGGCCGCTTCTGCGGGGATGGCTTCGGGCTGGGCGGCCTTAAACCCGTGGCGGCCGAAAAATCTGTAATAAAGATATATATTAACAGCCATAACGCCGGCGTACAGGATGAAAGGCGATTCGATCGCGGATATATCGAATAAATATCCGGTGCACAGCATGGCGCCGGATGCGGCGGAAAGGCGGGTCACCTGATTGGCCGCCAACGCCCTTGCCATGGAATTGCCCTCTACCCGGCTGATGAGCGCGGTCTGCTGAGCGGGCAGGGCGGCAATACGCAACGCCGGTGTCATCAGATAGATGATCAGGCTGACTTCCAGATTATGCCAAAAGGCCATTATCAGGAGCAGCAGGGTACCCAAGGCCCGCGTGAAAGTGACACTGCGTACAAAGCCGAGTCGGCGTTCCAGGACGGGCGCGGCCAGGAGTGCGACCGCGCCCAGGATGCTGCCGATGGCTGTATAGACGGCCATACTGGCCTTGGGTGTGTGATAGACCATGACAAAAAAAGGAATAAGGAAGGGGGTAATCAATCCCTGACTTAAACCATTCAGTGCCCCGGTAATGCTGAAATGCCGGATAGCCTGTTGCGATTGCCGGCGCGTGACGGTTGGCGTGGGCTGGGCTGCGGGAAGTGTAATAGCCAGGGTGGCGGCGGCACCGGCAAGGGAAATAAGGCCAGCGACCAGAAAAGTATTTTGGACCGAAAAACAAGGCACCAGCAACGCGCCGCCCGCGCCGGCCATGCCGCTTAAAAAAGCCAGAACGGAATAATAACGCGTGCGGTTATCCGGCGTGGAAATTCGTGCGATAATAGCGCTTTGCACGGGCTGGCCCGCGCCGCCAATGCCGCCGCCGATCAGCGACCCAGTTGCGGCGAATCCGCCCATCACAGCCGCGGCCATCAACATAGGCAAAGATTGATTGCCATACACCATCAGGGCGCTGGCGGGCACCATAAAGCCGGTGATGATAAGCGCACCCTTCTGGCTCCAGCGGTCGGCCAGTTGACCGGCGGCGACGGCAAGGACGGCTGTGGAAAGCACACCGACGACATACAGAATTCCCAGCGTCAGCGAGGTATCATGCAGGGTGTGAAGCACCAGATAGGGAAGTGCGACGATCATCATACCGGCGGCAATGTTGCGCGTGATGCGGAATGAGACCAGCAGAAGCAGCGCCCGGTTAAATGGCGATTGGGGCGGGAGGGGGATACGCTGCGCGGCTTTGGCGGATTCTTCCACGGGCGGCTGCTGGAATGCTTCGGAACTCCGGTCGATCATAGGTTGTTAATAATAGCAGATTCTGGACGCGGAGGGATGGTTGTCAGGCGGTGCGGGAGCAAAGCTGAACGATGAATATTTCCATATTGCGTTTGTGGTCGCCGAGGCTGGTTTTTGCGCCAATATCGGCAGCCAGTAACGCGGCGCTGATGCGTCGTGATCCGGCAACGCCCAGCCGTTTGGCAAGAGCGATGGTTTGGGTGCCGCGCTGCCACAGCCGCAGGGCTTTGGAAATTTCAGCCTCCGGTATTCGGCGGTCGAGCATTTCGCGGGCACGCATGACCTGGCCGAGCCAGTAAAAAATGGCGCCCACCAGGGTGTAGCCGATTTTGTTATCCATCTGCCAGAGTTCATCGTGTGTGGTCAGTGCGGCGGCGGCGTTTCCGACGGCCAATGCGTCAATCAGTGCCCAGACCTGCTGGTCGTGCTGGAATCCGACGAGCAGATTCACCATTTCGGGTGTGACCGTGGTGGAATTAAGATCAAAAAGCGAAAGCTTGGCCAGTTCGCCATCCAGGCGTGATAAGTCCGCCCCGACCAGTTCCAGAAGCAGATTCGCCGCCGGCGGGGTGATGGTTTTGCCATATTCTGATTTACACCGGCGTGCCAGCCAGCCCGTGGCGTCAGCGGGGTCCACCGGTTCGCACCAGCGAATTGCGCCCATGGGTTGGAGAAATTTATGCAGCCGGGTGGTGCCCAGCCAGGTGTTGCAGACCAGCACCAGTGTGGTGCCTTCGGTAGGGGCTTGCGCGTATCGCAGCAGGAGTTCGCGTGCCGCTCCGGAACCTGAACCGGTGTCGGCAGTGTCGGCCGGGTCGTCATCGGGGGAATCTTCTGTGGAATCGTCCGCGGCCGAGGCGCGGCTGCCACCGGCCTTAAACAGCGAATCCGCCGGTGAAACCACCACCAGTTTTTTGGGTGCGAACATGCCGGCGGTGCGGCATTCATCCAGAATTGCCGTGATGCCCACTGACGGCTCGGGCAGAATGTAACCGAGTCCGGAAGGTTCTTTGCCGAAAACCGCAGCGCGAATCTGGTCGAGTTCCTGACGTCGCAGAAATTGTTCTTCGCCGGTAATCACCATTACCGGACAGAGTTTGAAGGGAGCATTGATTCGTTTTTCTTTGGCCACGCGGCTGATTCCTTACCAACACATTCAGACGGGCTTAAGGATAATGCAAATGCGGCCGGCGATAAACCCTGTGGTTTTTCACTTGCCGCCGGGGGTGGGGTGATATGTGTTTGCGAAAACAGATGGCATACATGCGGTCGCCAACAAACCCGACTCGGCAAAATGACGCGGATTGCGACTGTCTGGCGGGCTATTTTATCCGCATCAATTGTTCGTGGCTGACGTTCAGCACCGGTAAGTGCGGTGCGACATCTTCAAGCCAGCGTTTTCCATCCAGATAATAGCCCGCAGTTGGTTTAAGCCCGGGAATTCGCGCACAGAACCATGCGTTAAAATGGGCCATCAGCAGTTCACGCAGATATTTGGCGGTCATACTGGCCAGTGCGGCGGCGAAAGCTGTCGTTTCCGATTTTTCGCGAAAGCTCAGAAGCATTTGCCGCTGTTCATGCTGCAGAAAATAACTGCTTTCTTCAGGCGTTTCTTTAAGAATTTTGAGTTGCCAGCCGGGAAAGGTCTGTAAAAGGGCCTGCACGTAATGTGCTCGGCCACCCTGTTTGTCCACGACCAGCAGCAGGCCGCGCTGGGCGAAATTTTCCGCCAGTTTCGCAACATGTGTAAAAGTTGCCGAGGACAGCACGGTGGCTTTGTTGCCGGTGGCGGCCACCCGCCGGTTAAATAAATCCTCATCCATTACAATTGCCCAAAGTGCCGCCAGGGAAACATCAGCCGCCGCCAGCGCGCCGGTCAACATGGATGCCCCGATGCCCAGGCCCGCTTGGGTGGTAAAGGCGGGCAATGCGGTTGGTCCGCCGGGCGCGGCCTGGCAATACCAGGGCTGCGGCGGCGAAAGTTGAAAGTCACTGCGGACGGTTGCGTCTGGCGGGGCCTGCGAAGCTGTATGTGGTGCGGCGATGGGGGGCGGCAGGCCCAATGTGGTAATCAACTGCGCGGTGGTGGTGGGCAATTCTGCCGCTGGTGTGTCCGCCGCAGGCTGACGCAGCATGGCCAGAACAGTTCGCTCCAGCAGGCCGGTGCCTCCGGCCATGGCATGCACCAGTTTGCTGTCGGCGATAATCAGTCGTCCGTCGCGCAGTGGACCTTTGCGGGCCACCGCACGCTTGAGCAATGGCCATAAGGTTTCGGCTGCGGTGAAGTCGGCGAGCTGAATCTGAGTCTGGATATCACCGGGAACGGCAAATGCGCTGGCGCAAACCACCAGTGGTCCAAGCAGCGGGCCGTAACCGGCTTCATCAATTCCAGCCAGAATCATGGCGGTCTCAGTTTATTTGTTTGTCGCAGGCAGATGTTTGATCATGCCGATTTTCAAAAGCCAGCGGGCGCAGGAAGCCGGCCAGCGGGTGGAATCCGTACCGGCGAGTCCAAGTCCGAAGCCATGTTCGCCTTTATTGTAAATTCGTAGAAGCGCGGGAATATGGTTGCGCTTTAATGCCCGGTAAAAGCGAATGCTGTTGGCCAGCGGCACAACCGTATCGTTGCGTGCCAGGCAGATGAAGCTTGGCGGGGTCAGACTGGTGACCATGAGGTCAGCGGAGAAGTAGCGGTCTAATGCCCGCGGTGCATGCTGGCCCAGCAACGCGTCATGTGAACCGGGGTGTGTGATGCCTGGCATCATGGAAATAACCGGATAGCCAAGAATAAGAAAATCCGGTCGTGTGCTAAAGCGATTGAGTGCATGAACCGCATTGGGATTTCCGGGAAGAAAAAGCGTACCGGCTATGGCCGCCAGATGGCCACCCGCGGAAAACCCTGCTACGCCCACCCGCTTTGGATTGATATGCCAGCGCTGGGCGTTGGCGCGGACAATACGCATTGCCTGGCGGACATCCTGCAGGGGCCATGGCACGCCGCCCGGTGGAAGGCCACCCTGCGGCAGCCGGTAATTCAGGACAAAAGCCTGAATTCCGAGCGTATTAAGCCATTGGGCGATGGCGTATCCTTCATGCCGGACGGCTTCGTACATGTAGGCGCCGCCGGGGCAGATGATTACGGCGGTTCCGTTGGCGTTGCGTGGTGGCAAAAGATATTCGGTGAGTGTCGGCCAGAGGTGAAGGTTTCGCGCCCGCATATTCTGCGGTACTTTCAGGTTTGGCCAGACGGGAATCACTTTGTTTGATGGTGCCCGGTTTGCCACGGGCCATCCGGCACGGGCCATCGGCACTGGAAATAATGCGCAAAACATCAAAACGACTGAGAGGGGACGACTGATTCGCATAAGGTGCCTCCAAAACGGAAATAAAAACGGTGCAATAGTGCGTCCGCGTGTAGCCGCGTCGCGTTAAAATCTGACGTTATAGTAGTGCAAGTGAAAGTTTTTGCCACGCCCCTTGGCGCGGCGTTATTCCGGACCGGTTGCGGAATGGGGTTTTGGCCGGTATTCTTCCGGCTGCAAAAGTTGGGGAATAAAATAAGATTGGACAAAGGTATCGCAGGTTTCTATACTTTCAGTAGGAATTGAATGTCCGGCTGGAGCTGCCGTACGGACGCAGCGGCGGAAAATTCATCCGGGCTGTTTTGCGACTAGCGGAAACCTGTTATGCGTACGCTTGCTGATGAAGCCATTTTAGCCGCAAATCTTGATCCGCATCTTGCCGCTGTCAATGATCTTTTTTGTTCAGAATTAAGCAGTGTACTTCCGCACGTTCAGCAATTGTTGACGCATGTGGGGCGTTTTCGCGGGAAAATGCTTCGACCGGTGCTGGTTCTTCTGGCGGGCCAGGCGGTGAACGCGTCGAATGCCTCTTCGGTCGCACTGAGCGATGCACACATTAGGCTGGCTACAGTGGTGGAAATGGTACATGTGTCCACGCTGGTTCATGACGACATTCTGGACAATGCCGAAGTACGCCGACGGGGGGCGACGATCAATTATCTGCACGGCAACGAGGCTGCGGTTCTGCTGGGCGATCTGCTGATCAGCCACGCCTTTCACCTGTGCAGCAGTCTTGAAAGCCAGGCCGCGTCCCGGTTAATCGGGCACACGACCAATATTGTGTGCGAGGGCGAACTGACACAGAATTTCAACCGCGGCAACTGGGATCTGGATGAAGCGACGTATTTCGACATTATTTACCGCAAAACGGCCAGTCTTATTGAAACCTCCTGCCGGCTGGGCGCGCGTGAGTCCGCAGTGCTGGAAGAAGGCGATGATCCGGCGGTGGAAGCCCTGGCCCGTTATGGCCGGCTGATTGGCCTGGCATTTCAAATTGTGGATGATGTTCTGGATATTGGCGGCACGCAATCCACTGTGGGAAAATCGCTGGGAACGGATATTGAAAAAGGGAAACTCACGCTCCCGATGATTCATTTTCTGGCTACTGCCGCGCCATCACATCGGGAACTGCTGATTGGGCTGCTGGAATCCAACGAGCATGACCGTGTGGAACGCGTGCGCCAACTTCTGATTCCGAGTATTAGTATGGCATATGCCCGGCAGAAGGCACAAAATCTGGTGGATCAGGCAATTGATTCCCTGGACATTCTGGTAGATTCCCCCGCGCGGCGCACCCTTATTCAGATGGCCCGGTTTGTTACGGCACGGCAGGTTTAAAGCCCTTTGATTCCGATCAAAATGGGGAGCGATGACGCAATGCTCGGATGGGGAACGTGGCGCGGGCGTAAAGTTGAATCCCGTAACTTTGGCAAGGCGAAGAAGCCTCCATCTGACCCAATCGTGGAGCTTTTGGGCGTGCTCCGATAAAACTGTTGTTTTTTGCCGGGTCAGTATTCCGGCGGCCCATCATGTACCCGTAACCTTTCAATTTGTTATTGAACAAGTCACAGGCAGGACGATACAGAAACTGACGCTTTCTGCCGAGCCGTCCCCAATACGGTTCGGCGGCGAAGGCCGGCCCGCCAGGGATTTTTACCTGCATCCCCTGAACGGCTTTTGGGACCCTTTTCAGGGCGGCCCGCCAGAGAGCGGGCGGCCGAATTGCCGTTGGTTCCGGAACCCCAGGCCCCGCAGATGTTCCGCCTCGCCGGGTTGATCGGATGAACAGGGTGAATATATGATTGACTGGAGATATGTAATCTCAACCGGATTCGCGCTCCGCGTTCCGCCGACATTTTCTGGTGAACTGCTCAACGACCGTCAGATGCGCTTAAGCAACAACGCACTTCAGCACGCCATGGAAATCCAACTGTTTCCGGAATATGCCGGCGGCGGCGGCGGCGGCGCAGGAATCGATGCGGGTAATGCAGCCGATCGCGATGAGGTGATCATAGACTTGAAGCTGGCTCTGACGCGAGCGATACGGTGCAACCGGTCCATCCGCCCCGTCGGCGAATGCCGTGAAATATCAGGCAGCCACCATCCCACGGTTTGCTGCGTCGCCATTGAACCGGCGGGCATGGCTCCCGCCTGGCTGCACAACATGCTCGGTCGCAAGCCGCTTATGCACTGGCGATTCTGGGCGGTGGGCTGCGGCGAAAGCTGGCTTCTTGCGATCTGCCATGGACCATTGGAAAGCATGGTGGAACTGCACAACACGCAAGACCGAATTATCTCCAGTGTCCGGCTGCTGCCGGCGTCGGCACAGATTCAGGGCAGTTTCATAAAGGCGGTGGCCCAGCAGGCGCGCAACCTGTTTCCGGCCAAAGTGGTGGATGTGGTAGACGATCAGACGCTTTCGCTTGATGGCATTCGCATTAATGTCACACCGTTGCTGCAGGATTTTCTTGGTCATCCGCAGGCGCTGGACGCAGCGACCAAAGCCTTTCTTGCTGATCTGCTTCTGAAACGTGCCGATGAGCGTATCCCGTCTGAGGAATGGCGGGCCTTGCGTGAAAAAATTGTGCCGGTGCTTATGTCCGAAGGTCAGATTGCATCGATCACGCCGGACACTTTCACCGAGGAATGGACCAACGGATTGATGGTCTGCTATCGGATGGATTTGATCGACAACCTGGTAACCCATACGGACCGCCGCCGGTGGGGAATCGCCCCCAGCACGCTGCGCAAGCAGGCGATGCTGAATCTGCATCGGCGCACGCGCAGTGTGGAACTGGTCAGCGGTTCGTGCGACGACTGCCGCGTGGTCAGTTTTTCGGGACGAGATGACCTGAATTCATCGCGCATTCTTCTGCCCAGCGTTCATGCCCGGCTCCACCGGCGGTTGGGGGATAATTTTCTGGTTGCCATGCCGGACCGGGACACCTTGCTGGCATTTAAAATTGAAAGAGCGGATCAGGTCGAAAAATTCCGCCGTCAGGTTTCCGCGTGGTACGCTGAAACCAGCGACCCATTGTGCGAGCAGTTGTTTCTTGTAACACCCAATGGTGTGGCGGCGGAGGACTCGCCGACGATGAATTCCTGGCGGCGGCGCCATGCAGAGGCTCTGGGGTAAATCCCTTTGTAGCCGTTTGGTGCCGGCTGTGTCGCGGGCAAAATGGCGAATGTTGCATTTTCAAAATCGGGCAATGTTGTGCGATCTTTGCACCAGGGCCGCGTGGGTCGGCGGACCAGCATTGGCTATGCCTGATGCGTCCAAACCTTAAAGCTTTTAAGTGTGGTCAGACCGAAGGATGTTGTCAGTGCGGCGTCACTGGCATCGTGTCCATAGGCCATGGCGATTCTTCCGATGCGCGGCGTATTGTGGCGGGCGTCAAACGTATACCACATATTGGAAAGATAGACTTCAAACCATGCGGAAAAATCCATCGGCGCGGGGTCCGCGGGCACGCCAATATCTCCCAGATATCCGGTCGCGTACCGTGCCGGAATTCCCAGGCATTTGCAGAGCGTAATGGCCAGATGGGTGAAGTCCCGGCAGACACCTTTGCGTTCGACAAATACGTCATGTGCGGACATGGTATTGCGCGCGAATTGATAGCCGAATTGAATATGATTGTGCACAAAAGTGCAGACCGCCTGCACACGCGGATAGCCCGGCGGTGTGGCTCCGAAAGTCTGCCAGGCAAAATTCATCAGTTTGTCCACTTCGCAATAACGGGATGCCATCAGATATGGAAGTTTATCCACCGGCAATTCATGAATCGGATGCTGTCGGGCCGAAAGGTCGACAAGGTCCGCGCGGCCGTCCACTTCCACCACGGCATCGTTGCGCAATTGAAGAAGACCGGGTGCCGCGAGAAAACGCATCGCCTGATTGCCGAATTGATCGAGAAAAATCTGGGCGGATGCGGGCGGATTTACCTGCACCTGTTCGTTTTGAATAAAATGATACTGATAGGGTCGTACATGCAGTAGAAGCAGCATGGGAGTGAAGCCGGTAAGTTCAAACGAAATATCGTAGCCGATGCGGATCAGCAAAATATGCCGCCTTTCTAAAATTCCCGTATCGTTCCACCGCCTGCACCTTACATCAATTGGCGGTTGCTGGCAATCAGCCGCAGACGCGCGGCGCGGGTTCAGACCGGTGCGTGCCCTTGCGGTTTGCTGCACCAGGATCGGATTCGTTTGGGCATCTTGAATCTATATGGGGCGGTTAAAATGGAAAGTTTGTTGCGAATTGTTGGGCACAGAAATGGGATGGCGGCGGCCGATTATGGAATTCCAGACAGCGGTTCTATGTTGCAGCCCTATGGAATGAGTCAAACCTTGCGGTCGTAAATCCAGCTGAATTCAACCGCCGGTTGACGCAACTGGAATGCCGCAATTTCATCGGCGTGCGACAAATAGCGGTTGCACAGGCGGCAAAGATATTCCTGGGCGCGGGCGGCATTGCCCGTAACGCTTTGCGCGGCGATATCCCAGGTTTTAACCAGATGGTCGATAATGGCCGCGTAATCGTGCACGGTGTAAACGCCCATACGCTGGGCCACGATGGCGAAGTGATCGAACAGGGATGGGTCTTTACCGTCGTACATAAGTCTTCCGGGCATGGCGATCAGCCCTCGCATCATTTCACGGAAAGCCAGAATGCAGCCGGAGGGGTCCACTTTCAGGGCCTCGCCGAAGGCACGGGTGTAGAAATTTTCGTGGCGGGCTTCGTCACCCGCAATTCGGCGGCAGATATTGGAAAGATTGGCATCCCCTTGGGTACCGGCGATTTTGGCCACATTAAAATGGGAAATTTTTGTTGCGCGTTCCTGGAATGCCGTATAGACCAGCCCATTATAGGGATCGGGGTAGGCCTTGGGGTTAAAGCCGCTGGCAATAAGATTTTGGATGGTAATTTCGATGCTGCGCATGTTCACGCGGCCAGTGAGACGGAGATAAGCGTTGAGAAGGTCGCCATGGCGGTTTTCCTCGGCGGTCCAGCCGCGCAGCCATCTGGCCCAGGCTTTGGGATTGTTTCCTTCGTAATCGCGGGCGATTAAATTCAGCGAAACGGAATAACTGGGAAGCGCTTCTTCCGTTACCATATCGCCAACCAGCACCACCAGGGCCTCATCGGAAATTTCGATAGCCATAGCGCGGAAGTCGGTGAGTTCTTTGATCCAGTTTTCTTTGGTTAAATCGGGCAGGTAATCGTCGGGTTGCCAGGCATCCTGAATTGGCAGAAGAAGGCTCAGATTTTCGTTGACCCAGGGTTCAAGATTCTCCAGAATCTCCAAGTGTTCAACGCAGGTGCGATCCAATGAAATCATGTCAGCACCAAACAGTCCAACCTGTGAAAGAGCAATTTGCGAAGGGAAATAAAACAGGTCCCAACAACTGTTTATTATGCTGAATTTCGATGACTGTGTCAAATATTTGGGGGCAACGATTTCCGTTGGCGCCGGATATGGTGGCGGGTAATCTGATTTTTGAGAAAATAATTTTCAGTGCGGCGAGCTAAAAGCGTAAAACTGCTGATGACTGGGTTGGCACAATGGTGTCCGCTATGGCCGGGCAGATGCAACTTTCGCCCACTGGTCTTATGATGCCAGCCTTATGTCCTGGATGCTTAACATCATGTATCTGCTTGGCCTGATTCTGGCCTCGCCGTTTCTGCTTTATAAAAGCTGCCGTACGGGCAAATATCGCCGCGGCTGGGCGGGACGGCTTGGTCGCCTGGATGCGTCCGCCATAGAAAAGCTGAAAGTTCCTGCGGACCAAGCACCGCCAAAGCGAATTCTTGTCCATTGTGTGTCTGTGGGGGAATTGCTGTCCATGCGTCGGTTGATTGAAGAATTGCTGGCCGCGGATGCGACCGTGCAGATTATTGTTTCCACCACCACGGATACCGCCCTGGCGCGAGCACTGGAACTCTACGGACAATCGTCGACTGCCCGTGTTGTGCCGGTGAGCTATCCGCTGGATTTATGTTTTGCAGTGAATCGGTTTGTGAACGCTGTAAAGCCGCAGTTGATTGTGCTGGTGGAACTGGAAACATGGCCGAATTTCGTGTTTGCCGCGCACCGTCGCGGTACTCCCGTGCGGATTATTAACGGCCGGCTGACGGAAAAATCGTTTCATCGCTATCGGCTGGTGCGGCCGCTGGTGGCGGCAATGTTTGGGCGGGTGTCGCGGTTTGGCGTGCAGACCCAACGATCGCCCAGCGGTTTATTAATCTTGGCGCCCCAGCCGATCGCGTGGAAATTATCCCGACCGTGAAATATGATGCCGCCGAATTTTCTGATCAAATTGCCGGTTCACGCGAACTTGCCCGCGCAATGGGAATTGAAAGTCAGTATCAGATTCTGGTGGGTGGGTCCACCGCCCCCGGCGAAGAAGCTCCGCTGCTGGAAATGTATCAGGCCCTGTCCGAAGACTGGCCGGATTTGCGACTAGCCATTGCGCCGCGCAAGCCCGAAGTGGTGGCCGCAGTGCATGCGGCAATAGAGGCCCGCGGATTCAAGGTGGTTCGGCGTTCGCAGCGGCCGGACGGAACCACTGGCCCGGCCCTGGCGGCGACTGATATTCTGCTGCTGGATACGATGGGAGAACTTAAAAAGCTCTATAGTCTGGCAATGGGCGTCTTTTCCGGCCGGTCGCTGGTGAAGCTTGGCGGCAGCGACATGATTGAGGCGGCCGCTTTGGCCAAGCCCGTCTGTTTCGGGCCACACACATTTAATTTTGTGGAAGCCGTTGATGTGCTGCTTGCGGCCAAAGCTGCCGTGCAGGTGCATGACGCTCGATCACTTGGCCTGGTCGTGCGGCAATGGCTGCAAGAC
>VFSW01012858.1_pt1 | contig 11656 bp, 5 predicted proteins | sample 5358111 | NCBI WGS metagenome assembly VFSW01 (sample SAMN11554181, study PRJNA540505) | mine drainage metagenome | isolation source: sediment from site ElyBrook_90M | place: USA: Ely Copper Mine, Vershire, VT | collected 2017 | reverse complement strand
CTCCGCGACCATGGCCAGGGCTAGCTCCAGCTTCTCCAGTTGGGGCTGGTTCTGCGCGGAGTCAACCACCTCCGGCGATGCAAAGTGGGTCAGCACGCCATCGAGCCGCAAGGGCGACTCCGGCGTGAGGCGGCCCAGCAGCGCGGCCAGCCGAGCATCCGGGGCCACGCCCTGCCGCGCCATCCCGGTATCCACCTCCACATGCACCGCCAGCGAACCCGGCCCCAGGCCCGCTTGCCGCGCAGCAGCTTCCAGAGCGTCCAGATGAAACGCCTCCCACACCACCGGCGTCAGGCGCTGTTCGACGACCGCCTCCGCCTCGCCGCGCCACAGGCCGCACATGACCAGGATCTGCGGCTGGCATCCGGCAGCGGTGCATGCCTCGCGGACGGCCGTGCCCTCATCCACGCTGGTGACCCCCAGCCAGTTGGCGCCGCCGCAGGCCAGCAGCGGCGCGCACTGTTCGGCCCCATGGCCGTAGGCGTTGGCCTTCACCACGGCCAGCACTTCAGCGCCAGCACCGGCATGGGAAGCCACGCTGCGCTTGAGCAGCTCGAAGTTGGCAAGCAGCCGGGCCTTCGAAATCTCGGCCCAGATGGGCCGCGTGCGGACGAGCGTGATCGGATTCACTTTTGGAAGGGTCATGGCCAGGGGCAAAAATCTATAGTACCTGTCCGGCGGCGCATTCCCTCTCGCTCCGTAACTACGTAACTAATAGATGCCCGATAAATATAGCTGCCCGATAAATCGTAGCTTGCCTGGCCATCGCTCAAGCAAGCTGGCCCTATATCTCAAGCTGGCCTTATATCTCAAGCTCTGGCCTTATATCTGTTGATAAAGCCTGTAGTGTTCGTTGGTGATCGCAGGATACGGCCGCATCAGCACCTTGCCGCTGTCCGTTGTTACTTCCCAGTCGCCGGAAGTGGAGGAGATGCGCTGAGCCGCAAGCATTTGCTTCTGCGTCATCGTCTTCGCTCCCGGATCGATCGCAAAGAGCGCAACAGGACCATGAACAAGAGCGACCGTGTTGGGATGCTGTGGATCCAGAGGTACAAGACGAAGCGGCATGTCCCAGGATATCTCCACGCGATCGCCGTTCTTCCAGGTGCGATCCAGCTCTGCCCAGGTCCCCGGCTGTAGGGTTGCACCCACAGATTTACCGTTCACCGTGACGGTGGAGTTCTTCCCAACCCACGCGGGGACGCGGAGCGCGACCGTAAATCGCTCGGGCCGGTCCACCGTCATGTGCAGAGCAGTCTCGCCAACGCCTGGGTAGAGCGTCTCCTGCGTGAGCGAGACACGAGCGCTGCCCTGCAGCCATGTCACACGCGACGGAACGTAAAGATTGACGTAAATGCCCTTCGGACTGCGAAGGTACGAGCTGATTCCGTAGTCCGCCGTAAGCTGCGGAAATGTTCCAGAGCAGCAGGGCCACTTCTGGTCGTAGTCCACCTTTGCGGCGTCCATATTGTAGTCCGCGTAGTAGAAGCTCACCCCGTCGGGCCGAAGGGGCCTGGCGCCCAGAATCGTGTTGTAGAGCACGGCTTCCATGCTGTCGCCATAGGTGCTATCCCCTGTGACGCGCATCAGATAACGCGTGATTTTGAAATGCCCATACGCTCCGCACGGCGTCTCAAAGCTGTTGTGCGATGAGTGAAGCGTATTCGCCAGCTCATCTGTACCAGGGTGGCGGAACGTCTCATCCGGCCCCCAGCCGCCGGTCGCAAAGCTCTGGTCAACGACAAACTGAAAGCCGTTGCGCGCCGCCCGCAGATGCTTCTCGCTACCGTCGGTCAGGTAGGACTGCATGGCTGAGCACAGAGCATTTACGTGGCTGTAGGCGTGCTGGCCAGGCAGCACGTTGCGGTTTTCAGAGAGTGGGTCGAAGTATGTATCGTCCTGCAGAAAGCGTGCTGCCAGTGCGTGATAGCGGGAACCTGCACCGCGCTGGAATGCAAGGTAGAAATTCTCCGGCAGCGTGTATGACTCATCCCAGGTGAAGGAAATATTCTTGTGCGGGCGCGCCATCATCTCCTGGCGGTTCAGCGCCTTGCTGGGCAACCACGGCAGCACGGCATCGGTCGCCTTGTCGAGGATCGCAAGTGCGTCCGGATCGCCCGCGAACTGGTGCGCGTCAATCAGGCCGCAGTTCGTCTTATCAAAGGTATATGCCGGGAGGCAGTACCCCTCATAGAACCTGGTCGTGACCGTGGGCGCAAAACCGCGCAACAGGCGATGCACCTTCGCCTGCGTTGCCTTATCACCGGTCACGGCATAGGCGCGTGCAAGTCCGGAGACGTACTGGCCAAAGCTGTGGCCCGGTATGTATCCAGTCATGTTCTTCGGAGGGTCAAACTCACTCGAAGGTGAATACCAGCCTCCCATATCCTCTCCTGGGGCAGGCAAACCAGAGAGCTGACGAAAAGGCTTCAGGAGGCTATCCTCATTCAGGCCCAGAAAGAGTGCGTGATTATGGCGGAATTGCTCCAGCATTGGGCCGTCGAGCAATTGCACGTTCGCATAGTCAAACTGAGTCAGCTTCGTTGAACTGGGGGTTTTCAGGCCGCTGGCTGTCCATGCCCTGGCACTGCGAATCGCCACTGCTCCGGCAGCCAATGCCGCACTGCCCTTCAAGAAGTTGCGCCGACTGGTATCTCGCATCATTGAACCCCGCTTGTTGGAGAATTGCGTCCACGCTCATGGGCGTTGTCGCAAGTAACCGTTTTCTGCAACGCCGTCCAAGACAAGTACTGAGCAACGAAAGAGTAGCACTCGCGCTGGACGACAGTAAAGGGATAGGAAACTAATACCAAGCCGGGATTATCACGCCAGAAACATTAATCGTAAACGTTATCTTGACGACTCTTGCATGATGAGACTAGAACGTTGGGTGTAGTTTCGGAGGTTTCCCGATGACCATCCCATTTTCACGGCGTCGCTTCCTCGCGTCCACGTCCGCCACCGTTGCCGCAAGCGCAGTGCTCAACCTTCCCAGGCGTGCGGAAGCGCTCGCCCGCTTCGTGTCTGGCTCCACAGCAACCACGCCTGATCCTGACTGGAAGCACAAAGCGATCACAGATTTCTCCCGCTCGCCCCATGCCAAACTGAGGCAGGTACCCGTGAGCGCGGTGAATGTGACAGGCTTTTGGGCGAAGCGGCGGAAGACAAACGTCGAGAGCAGCATTCCAAGCATGCACGACGAATTGCTTGCGCATGGCCGCATGGACAACTTCCTAAGGCTGCAAGGAAAGTCGAGTGATCCGCAGAGCGGTCCCGTCTATTCCGACTCGGACATCTACAAGTGGACCGAATCAGTGGGCTTCGTACTCCAATCCAGCGACAATCCAGAGCTGCGCAAGACGGCAGACAGCATGATCCGCAACGTGGTCGCAGTGCAGGAGCCGGGTGGATACCTGAACACCTACTACGTAGGCGCCAGAAAACCCGAGCGCATGCTGCAGCATACGCAGCAGGTCGGCCACGAGCTTTACAATATAGGCCATTATCTGCAGGCTGCGATTGCCTACTACCGGGCCACCGGCGACCCGACCATGTTGAATGCCGGCATACGCTTCATCGACGACTTCCTGCTGCCAAATTATGGCCCCGGCCCGGAACAGACACCCATCATTTCCGGCCATCCCGAGATAGAGATGGCGCTGATCGAACTCTACCGGACCACAGGCAATCGGCGTTATCTCGACCTGGCAGGCTATATTCTGCATGGCGACACGCGCTGGAAGATCGAACCGCGAGCCATCAAATACATGTTCTGCGGCATTCCGTTCACCTCCCGCACCAAACTGGAAGGCCATGCCGTGCGAGCCATGTATGCCTGCTGCGGAGCTACCGACTATTTTCTGGAAACGGGCGATCCCGCCTATTGGAAAACACTCGATGCTTTATGGCACGACCTGTCTGAGCACCAGATGTATGTGACCGGAGGCGTGGGAGCGCGAGAACAGGGCGAAGCCTTCGGTGACGCATACGAGTTGCCAAACGCACGCGCCTATGGCGAAAGCTGTGCAGCCATCGGCAACATGATGTGGAACTCGCGCATGCTTGCGGCGTCTGGCGAAGCCCGCTTTACCGATGTGATGGAGCGCGCTCTATATAACGGAATCAACTCCGGCATGTCGCTGGATGGCAAGCTTTACTGCTACCGCAATCCGCTCGCGTTCGATCCCACCAGCGGCGATGTGATCCGCAATCCCTGGTATGACACCACCTGCTGCCCACCGAACCTGGAGCGCACGCTCGCGTCCCTGCCCGGCTACTTCTACAGCACAAGCAAGGACGGAATCTACGTCCACCTCTATGATGCCTCCGAGTTGAACTGGCATCTGGAGGATGGCACGGGACTGAATATCGTTCAGAAGACCAACTACCCCTGGACCGGCGATGTGCAGATCGCCGTCTCACCTGCACAGCCTGCGGAATTCACCGTATATCTGCGTATCCCTGGGTGGTCCACCAAGAACTCCGTTCGCGTCAACGGCAAAGCGATAGACGGTGCACAGCCGGGAGAGTATCTCGCCATTCGCCGCCGCTGGGCAAGCGGCGATCATGTGGAGATCGCCATGGACATGACGCCACAGGTGCTCGAGGCAAATCCGGCGGTCATGGAGGATGTCGGCAAGCTCGTGCTACAGCGCGGACCGGTCGTCTTCTGCATGGAAGAACTGGACCAGAAGGTACGTTCTCGTCAGATCAACATGGGCGATTATGCAGCGCACAAAACAGGCGAGACAAAGGCGCACTTCGATCCGGATCTGCTGGATGGAGTCGTCGTGCTAGAGCACCCTGGTTCGATCACGCCAGCAGCAGAGCAAGTGGGGCTCTACCACGCTGCAACTACCTCCCCAGACACGCATGATGCAACTACGCTTACGCTGATCCCGTACTACGCCTGGGCAAACCGCACACCTTCGTCCATGCAGGTGTGGATTCCATACAAGCGGGCCTGAACCATGAACCATGGAGAGCACCCGGCAAGCCACGCTCGCCGGGTGCTCTCGTTCTATTTTTCAGGGGTGTCTGCACCATCCTCTTGCAACACATACTTCGTCACAGCGGCCTGGTTATGGGCTTTCGCCTCCTGCAGGCGCCGCAACAGGTCTGCGGTCTTCTCCGGATGCTTGAGCCTGCGCTCGGCCAGCAGCGCCTGGTAGAGCGCCGCCTCGTCATACGGATCTCGTCTCGTCGCTTCAGCCGCTTCATCAACCACGGCTTGCAAGTCTCCATGTCGGCGCAGTAGAGAGCACAACAGATCGCGCGCAGGCTGGTACGACGATTCCAGTGTAATCGCGCGCCGCGCAGCCGTGATTGCACTTTCAATCGCTACGTTGTCACTGGCCGCTGCTTCCGACAGCGTTTCCGCGTAGAGATATTGCAGCAGAGGATCGTTCGGCTGCTGCTTGCTCTTCTGTTCAAAGAGCGCAAGTGCGGCGGACATATCATGCTTCTGGCTGAACAGCACGCCCATGGCATCTTCAGCGAACGACAGCTTCGGATCGAGCCGGTGAGCTTCTTCAAAATCCGTCAGGCCGGCGTCCGTCTTGCCAAGTTGCACTTCAAGAACGCCACGCGCAACATACAGCCGGGCATTCCCTGGCGCCTCACGAAGACCGAGGTTGAGAAAGTCGACGCCTACTTGATATGAACCATGATTGAAAGATATCTCGGCGAAGTAGAGGTAGTTCTCAACTCTCTTCGGAGCGGCCTGCATGGCTTGCCTCAACCACGCAATTGCCTGCGGCGTGTTGTTGTCTGCCTCGGCGATCTGCGCCCCAAGCAGCAGCGCCGCGTCCTCCTTTGAATCCGCCCCAAGAAGTGGCTGAAGCGTGGCAAGCGCCTGCGTGTGCTGGCCGGCATCCATCTGCGCGCGAGCGAGCATCTCCCGGTTCGATGTGCTCTCCTGCAGTGCAAGCAACTGCGTCAGCACCGGGACGGCCTCCGGCGCGCGCGCCAGCACCACCAGGCATCCGGCGTACTCCCGAAGCGCAGCGGGACTCTGCCTCACCTGCGCAAAGCCCTTCGCGTAATTGTCCACCGATGAAGCGCAGTTGCCGGAGCGGGCCTCGATAGCGCCCAGCATGGCATGCGCAGTCGAGTCCTGAGGACGCAACTGCAGCAACTGTGTCAAAAGATCCTCGGCCTCCGGCAAGCGGCGGGCGTAGGCAATCTCCACCGCACCCTCCAGGGCCGGAAGCGACTGCGGACATAGCTTCATTGCCGCACGGAAGGACTGATAGGCAGGCTCCATGCGCCCTTCTGCGCGCAATGCAAGACCAAGCATGGTCTGAACGGAGCAGTCATTCGGAGATGAGAGCAGGTACTCGCGCGCGGCAGCTTCCGCCTGGGCATACTGCCGCGTCTGCAACAGCGAATAAATGGCCTGGCTCGGCGAGCTCTGGGCCAACGATCCACGCGGAAAGACGATGGAAAACCAAAGCAGGCTTGCCACCAGCATGCGAGCCGTAGACCACGGTGAGATCATAATGACCAGAATAAACTGCGGCCAGCTACGCGCCAGCCGCAGTTGCAGGATAATTCTGCTCCAGTTCTAGAAGGTGATGTTTCCACCGAGTTGGAAAAAGCGCGGAGGCCCCTGTCCGGTGGCCTTGCCAAAGTTGCCATTGGACTGGTCCGTCACCACATTGGTTAGATTCGGATGGTTGAAAACATTGAAGAACTCAAATCGAAGCTGGAGGTTCACGCCTTCTGTAATTGCGGTGTTCTTCAGAAGGGCTGAATCCCATTGCTGAAAACCCGGGCTACGGAACGAGTTGAACAGCTCGTTTCCGTCTGTTCCCGGCGTAGGCTTGGAGAAATTCGCCAGACTGACGGTGCCGTTCCTCAGGAAGTCCTGACGCCCGGTCTTCTGGCTGTAGCTCACTACATTCGGGAAGTCATAGTTGTCGCCGTCGGCGTTGTAGTCGCCACCGTTTGCGAAAGACGCGCTGGTAAAGACATTGAATGGGTTTCCACTCTGCAGAATTGTCGTACCGCTCACTACCCATCCGCTGGCCACGCGGCCGGTGAAGCCCTTTGCATGGTTATAGTCCGGCACCTGATAGTTCCACACCAGCGAAAGGCGATTTGGCGCATCCCAGTTTGAGGGGCCGTAGTATCGCATTGGATGGATGTAGGTGGGAAATACTTGCGAATCGTCCTTCGCCGAAGAACGAGTGTAGGACGCATTGAAGAAAGCGCGGCTGAATTGCCCACGAACCGCGGCGATAAAAGCATTGTAACCAGACTGGCGATCGTTCTGCGTGTAATACACCGAGCCAAAACTGGTGTTCAGCCGCGTCGGTGAAGTGCTGTTGTGAATGATCAGATCACCGGCTTGCACGTTGATGTCCTGACCGTAGCTCACGTTGTACACCTGACCTCCGCCAGAAAGCAGCTCTCTACCGACTGCGCCGGAGTAGGAAAGACTCCCGACAAAGCGGCGACCAAGTTCACGTTCCACACCAGCCGAGTAGGTATACGTGACAGGCGACTTGAGGTTCGGGTCAATGCCACCGATCGCAAACTGAACGCCCGGCAGACCACCCTTCAAGTTCAACTGCTGAGCTGGAAGCTGAGGAGCCGGGAAGTTGTACGGCTTTTCGTTCGAGGTACCAAGTGCGAATATTGGCGCAGGTGTATGGCCTCCGTAGAAAGTCGGGAAGATGTTTCCTGGCGGATTGCCGCGGAACTCCTCCTGCAGGTTGGCGAGCGTGGGCCAGTTATGGAAGAAGCCTGCGCCAGCCTTCACTACCCATTTGCCGTCGCCATCGGGATTCCACGCCACACCCGCACGCGGACTGAATATATCTGTGATGGACCGATTCAGCGCATGGTGGTGACGCACCACTGAACCGTTGGCAATCTGGTCCTGCAGTGTTGCGCCGGCGCCCATGAAGAAGTTGCCGAACGCTGTACTGGCACTGCGTGAGTATGGATTGCCGTAGTCGTCCCAGCGCAGGCCGTAGTTCACATTCACCTTCTGCGAAACCTTCCAGGTGTCCTCAATGAATGCGCCGTGCGTTAAGCCTGCCGCGTTCCAGTTGTACTGGGTTCTCTGGCCGGTCACCGGATCGTAGGAGAGTCCGCCTTCGGTGTAAACATTGTCCCGCGCCAGGTCGAGCAGGCCGTTGAAGCTGAAGTTCGGCTGATCGTAAGGACCATTGAATATCTCCACGTCATCGGCAAACAAGCGTTCGTAGCCCATCCGCACATCATGCGATTTGAACGTGTGCGTAAGAACATCGCGCCAGTGATAGTTGTGCTGGATGAAGTCGCCTTGGGCAAAGCCCGCGCCAAAGCCCTGGCCCAGCCCTGTAACGTTGACGACAGGCACGCTGAAGAGGCCTTTCGCATTGAGCAGGCCCTCAACCCGCATGCCCGCGAAAGACGCCTCGTTCAGTGTGCTCGGACTGAAGGTGTGCGTCTCATTCACCTGAATTGCGTACTGGGCATAGTTGCTCGTCGTGACGAATGCGGCACGAGGATTCGGCGAGTTATTGTCCAGGGTTGTCCGGTAGTAGGTACCGTAGAGGCGGTCCTTGCTGAAGTTTTTGTCGAGACGGATACTGTACTGCAGGCCGTTGCGGAATGCCGTATCTGAGTAGTTGCCGCTGTCCAGCATCGCTGTGCTGCATGGCAGATAAAAGGCGCTTGCCGTTCCGCATGCCGCCGTGGTGCTCGTCGCCGGGTACAGTGAAGCTGCGGTGGCCAGGACCTGCACATTCGCAACCTTGCTCACCGGATACGATGTCATCAACTTGGTTCCAATCGTGGTCGGGAACGCCGTATTCGCAAATGCTGTAAATGCCGGGTCTTCAAAGGTGATGCTGGACGTCACTGCGGTTGAGGACCGAAGTGGCTCGATTGCGAAGAAGAAGAAACCATCGTGGTGCGGAATGATCGGCCCACCCAAAGTGGCCGAGATATTGTTGCTGTGAAATGGCTTGTACGAGTGCGTGAACTCCGTGCCGGCAAAGAAGCCCTGGTAGTTGAAGTAGTCGCTCACATTACCGTGGTAAGCGCTGCCGCCTGACTTGGTCGTCATGGTCATCTGGATGGAACTGGAGCGGCCATAGTCGACGTTGTAGGTGTTGGTCTGGATAGTTGCTTCCTGAATAGAGTCGGGGTTTGGCGTCATGTTAAGACCACCGGGACGAATTGAACTGGTGACGTCCAGTCCGTCGACGATGTACATGTTGCCCACAGCGCCCTGACCGTTTGCACTGGCATCGACCTGCGTCTCCGTGGAAAAATTGTCACGCCCGGAGCCAGGGCTGCCATTGCCGGTCACGCCCGTTCCAGTCACGCCAGGAGCAAGCGTGACCAGCGAAATCATGTTGCGGCCCGCCAACGGCAGCGTCGAGAGCGTCTGCACGGAAAGTGTCTCCTGCAGACGCGTATCGGCCGTATCCAGTATTGGCGCCTGAGATGTCACCTGAACCACTTGAGTCGAAACTCCGACCACAAGAACGACAGGCACATTCAGCGTCTGATTTGTCTGTAGCGTCAACTCTGTTCGCGTCGGGCTGAATCCCTTGATATTGCTCGAAAGCTCGTAATTGCCAGGTGCAAGACTTACGAACTGATACAGACCGGCACTGCTGGTGACCGCTGTTCGCTGCTCGCCGCTGGCTGTATTGAGGAGCGTAAGTGTGGCGCCGGACACGACAGCGCCGCTTGGATCTGTCACCACGCCCGATACGTTCCCGCTGAACTGCGCCAGGGCGCTGGGTACAAGGCTGGAAGCGAACACAACAAAGAGCAAGATGCCTGGCAGTAAACCTCTTTTATGGGTATTCATAAGGGGCCGACCTCTCAATTTTTACTGGTTTGTTTTGACTGATTTTTTTTGAAGTCGCCGAAAACGTTTGCTCATCTATAAGATTCTCGGAACTTCCCAAGACAGCACTCCCGGATTGGGCAGTAAATATATATCCCGTTATAAAATTCGTCAAATACTAATTGTGGTTATTCCACAAACAAGAGTCTTAACTAATATTTCTTCCGGACAGACATCCACAATGCGGAATATCATCCTACGGTGGAACAATCCCACGTTATGCGGTCAACCCATGCCTAAGGCTCGCGTAGTCCCCGGCTTTCCCGCCGTGGCGTCAATGTGATACAAAACTCGGGTCGAAGAAAGAGTCCACGCCCGGTGAATGCTTCCTTAATTCCAGGGGCCGTCACTACCAGCCGGGCAGCCAACTACTGAATTGATTTTGGAATCAAACAAGAAGTCCAGGTGATGCTCCATGAAAATGAATGAATGCTCATTCTTTCGCCGCTTCGAGCGCAATGCTGCCCTGCTGGCGTGCGCGGCCGTGTTGCTTGCAGTTGGTTGCGGTGGCAAGTCGACTCCCACTGCCATAACCACTATCAACTCCGGCGCAAAAAACGCAGGCAACTTCACCACCACCGTCTTCCTGGGTGACTCGCTCACTGCCGGATACCAGAACGGCTCGCTGCTAGACGTCCAGCAGCCCCATGGCTGGGCGCCGCTTCTTGCAACTCAGGCCGGATTCCAGATCACGCAGCCCCTCATCACTCCTCCCGGCGCGCCAGCCGTGTTGCAGATTGTCAGCCTGGGGCCTCCGCCAGTGGTGCAGCCAACACCTACGAGCCCCACCTACCTGCCCAGGCGCGATGACATATCGATACAGGCCACAGACCTCGCCGTGCCCGGCGCACTCGTCAATGACGTGATGAACACGGCTCCTATGGTGATTCCGACTACGTCGCAGGAATACATGACACAGCTTGTGCTTGGCTTTCCTGGCATCGCGAACGGCGTCGCCTACAGCCAGTCCCAGTTTGCGGTCGTGGCCAAACCCACCACGATCTTTCTATGGATTGGCAGCAACGACGCACTCAATGCCGACTTCAGCGGCGTGACCACCAGCCTGACCAGCACAGCCGACTTCACCACCGAGTACAAGGCGCTGATGGCCAACCTGACCAACAAGACAACAGCCCACCTGGTCATCGGCAACATACCCGACGTGACTCTTGTCCCCTACCTCACGCCGGCCGCGCTCGTTCTGGCCGAAGCCTCCGCGCAGTCGGGCGTTCCCGTCGCAAATCTTAGCGTCTTGCTCGGCATTACCGCGGGCGACCTGGTAAACGCCACCGGCCTGGCTGAAGTTCCAAAGATTCTTACTGGCGCGCAAAAGGGTCCCATCGATGACGCGGGCTTCCTGTCCCCCGCGGAAATCGCCACCATACAGGCACAGGTGGCCTCCTACAACCAGGTGATTGCCGCCCAGGCAACCGCCGCCGGAGCCACACTGGTGGACATCAACGCCCTCTTCACAAAAACCGCCGCCAATGGCCTGGTCGTCAACGGCTATACCGCGACCTTTGGCTATCTGAACGGTATTTTTTATGTTTAGGGGATCAACGAGATCTACACAGGCTATGCATTGCTGGCAAACGCCTTCATCGACGCGTCAAATTCCACAAACGGAACGAAGATTCCCGATATCAGTCTCGGCGCCATAGCCACAACTGACCCGCTGTTCCCACCGAACTTCCCGCATGCGCTGCAGGTCATTCATCCGAACCACATCTCCGCAGCGGCTGGCATGGCAGCAGAGACGGTACTGGCCAGCGGACGGCGCCTGACACCTGTCCACTAGAG
>VFSW01012857.1_pt1 | contig 11657 bp, 13 predicted proteins | sample 5358111 | NCBI WGS metagenome assembly VFSW01 (sample SAMN11554181, study PRJNA540505) | mine drainage metagenome | isolation source: sediment from site ElyBrook_90M | place: USA: Ely Copper Mine, Vershire, VT | collected 2017 | reverse complement strand
CCCGGGGGCTTTGGCCAATTGAGGATTCCCCTTTGCTGCGGCTGGAGGGAGGGGTGGAGGAAGGTTCGATTTGGGGGCGGCTCGACGCCTTGGACCAGGAGGAGGCAGCTGGAGAGGAGTTGTTCCAGAGTCGAATCGATATATTGCGGAGGTATGAGCTGCCAGAGCCAGCGCCTGGCCTCATGCTCGCGGATGGGACGGTTCTGGGCCAAGGCCCATTCTAGCAACCTTGTCTGGATACCTGCGTATGGATTCCCGCCTGTGTTTGCGAGAGCCTCGCGCAGGCCTGCCTCCAGATCGCGGAGTGCAGCTAGGGCAGCATCCCAGGCGGCCTCGTCAATCACCGTCCCCGCCACCGCCCCGTGCTCGGAGATCGCGAGAATCGTCGCTAGCTTGCAGGCCGAGACATGGCGGCGGGACCAGTAGCCGGAGGCATGGGGATGGATGGGGGTCTGGGGAGTCGACTTCCGCCAGGAGGCTTGGCTCGCCCAGGCCGCCGGGGTCCAGGGAATCTCCAGGAGCCCGCCCTCGTTGACTTCCTCCCGGAGGGTGAGGAGTCGCTCCTCTTGCCGCGCTGCGAGGGCCTCGTCCCAGGGGAGAATGCCGCCCGCGCGGGGCTTGCCACCGTTGATGAAGAGGAATCGGCTCGCGAGGCCATCTTGCCAATCCGCTGGGGAGAAGCATGAGGCCACATGAGTGGGCGTCCCGGCTGCGAGGATATTGAGACAGAGCTTGAGGGCAGTCTCGTTGCCGCGCTTGTGGGTGTCGCGGGTGTAGCGGGGGGCGCAGTCGAAGCAGGAGTTCAACAGGGACTTCAGCGACCTGGAGATTCGACGGTCAAAGAAGGAATCCATGGATTCGAGGGCGAGGAGGAGGCCGGGATCCCGGCCCGCATCCATGGACTTCATGATTGCCTGCGAGGCCCATGAGTGGAAGCGCTCGCTGGGCACGCTGTCGGCGGCTTGGCGGATGTGGAGGTGGTCAAGGGATTCGACTGCCCCACGCACGGCCACGGACTTGCCACTGTTGGCTTCGCCCACGAGCACCACGAAGAGGTTCGGGAAGAGCACGGGGCCTTTGGCGCCAAGGATTCTCGTCATCACTCCGCGCCCCAGGGTCGTGGCCACGACGCTGATCCCCGACCACCAGAGAAGGGTCTCGGGGCTCTCGACCCGGGCGGCCTGGATGCGGACATGGGAGTCGACTAGGGAGGTCGGGGCCGGGGAGATGGTCATGGGAGGCAATCTATCAGCTCGGCAGGCGCTTCACCAGTCTCTGGCATTCTGGGTTCGGGCAGCCCTTGGTTCAACGTCTTGCTCCAACGCTGCTTGCGGACCATTGGCTGATCGACTCGCCGCCCCCTGCGCCAGGAGTGATTCCAATCGCCGCCCTGGGTCATGGCTTCGAAGGCCCAACCAGTAGCGCGAAGGGAGATTCCTGGCTCAGACTCTAGAATGTAGGTCTGAATCTTTGAAAAACCCATCTCGCGGGATGTCCGAGCGCAGGCTGAGTAGAGCGTGGAGCAAGCATTTTTCTCGCCATCAGTCACTAGACGAATCACTTCAGCGATTTGATATTGGGGAATCGCACGAGCCACTGGACGGCCAACTATGGCGATTCCGTGGACTAGGCCAGAATCACGTTCCATAACGCCGAGGGAGAAGCGGTGGCCCACGACTGGTTTATGGTGACGATGCCAGAGGGCAACCAATGTATTGGCCTACTTGAGCGTGGCGGGGAAGATGCAGAGAGACATTATGGGGTGAGGTCGAGGCCGCCGACAGCGAATTCACTAGGTGGGCGGCGGGCGGGGGCGGGGAACTTGCCGGCTTCGAGCCCCCAGGAAGACCAGCCTGGAGCAGACTCGCGGGCGAAGAGTTCCAGTCTTGGGCCAGGGACCAGGGCCTCAATCCTCCGCCGCACTCCCTCTGGCTTGCGAGAGTGCTCTTGGCGGGGTGCGATGACTAGCCGCTTCACACCCTTGCTCAGCCGCTTTGGCTTGCCTCGGGTGCCGAGGAGACATTGTTCTGGATTTGCGCGTGTCCAGAAGCCCATCCCAGTGGAGAAGCCAGGGGATTTTAGGTTCTCCTTGACCCAGTAGAATGCCACCGATTTGAAGGTGAAGCCCCAGGCGGTCATTACCTCTAGGGCTTGGGGAAGCATAGGGTCTATGGCCCAGAGGAAGAGCGCGCAGTCGGGGGCGCAGATTGCCGGGACACCCAGGGCTTTGATCTCCGCCAGCGACATGGTGGAGTAGTGCTGGGAGGCCGAGCGGCCCTCGCCCCGGGGGGACCAGACCCGGAAGGACCAGGGGCAGTCGACATAGAGGCAAGAATACTGTTGATGGTTGAGATCTTCTACAAGATTCATAATTTCTTCTCCTTCTGGGCAAGAGTAATTGAATCTCTCTTTTCTCGCGTTCTTTCCCCTATCCTAATCAGTTCTTCAGGTGTGGCATTATCCTTTATTCTATTGCAGCGATAGCAGATGATCCACATGTTTCCTCTGGTATATCCGTTCTGTGGAACAATTTTGTCGACGCTCGGAGAATTGTCCACAACATGACCATGCTCTTTTCTGCCAATCTTAAGTGGAGTATCACAGAGAAGGCATATCAAGTTTCCTTCTCGAAGCAGTTCCTCAACATTTTTTGAATTTTTCAGGATCCGCCGCATATTTCTCTCTGTCTTTTACGAGAAGCGCTTCATGATTTTTGGCTTTGTATTTTCTAACTCTAGCCCGCAATTGCTCAGTGTATTCAGGATCCGCTTCTCGCCGTTGTTTGATCTTTGAATTTGTGCATTTCTTGCATATAGCTCGGAATCCGGCATAAGGCGGTTTCATGCCATTATTGTGGAAATACTCTAGATTTAATGGAAGACACCTATGGCATTCAGGGCATTCCCGAGTAGGAGAGTTTTCCGTATTCATGATAATCCCCATAGAAGTTCTTTATCTTTTCCTATTTCTTTCAAATCGAACCACGATGAACCTATCTTCACTTCCCAGGAAACCTGCATAGTCCTGCCACCAATTGGTATCTCTATTCGGCTAAACTCAATGACCCGAAGCATCACGGAATCCAGAGATTCTTCTTTGACCTGAAAAAGAACCGAATCGTGGTGCTCTAGCAATATTTGCAAATGATTTGGGTCCAAGTATTTCCACAACTTCCACATGAACGCCTTCGTAAGATCACTTATACAAGACTGAGGTTGCCAACTTACAGCCTCTCGAATGGTGGAGGATTCCCAGACTCGGCCGAGGAATTGGCGGACTCGGCCCATTGGGGAGACTAGCCGGCGCTTGGTCTTGAGTTCATTCGCGACCCAATCATGGTAGAGCTTGATCTCCGGCGCGCGGCGGAAGTAATTGGCTTGCACACTTCGTGCCGCACTCTCAGGAATGTGTAGATGCCGGGCAATCCCCTTGTGGGTCTGCATATAGTTGTTGGCATGCTGGAGACGCTTGCAGAGGGCATAGTAGGTATGCCCAGGATTGTGCGGAAAAGGAGTCTCCTGTGCCCAAGCCTTTGTCAGGGTCTCGGCATATTCTGGAAAGAATACTCGGCCAGATTCTATGTGGACGTTCTGTGCTGTCTCATGAGCGTCGATATACCACTGGCTGCCTGAGAGATAGGCAACCATCCTGCTCTCTGCTTGCCGTTGGTCAATCGAAACTAGAATATAACCAGGATCTGGCACCACGAGTTTTCGAATCGGGTCCGAGGCACCATAGAGTGCGATTCCGTCCCCGAAGCAATCCTTGCGTGCGCTATTCCCGGTCACTGAAATTGACCCAAGGCACCGAGTAAGAAAGAATCCAGTCTCTGTCTCAGCGCAGTAGACTCTATCTATCGGTTCCGCATATTCAGATTTGTTCTTGCCGAAGCAATTTACGTCTTCTGTGCCTCTCGAAATGTAGACATTATAGTTATCATGCCATTTCTCTTCCTGGCGCCGTTTCTCGTGGATAGAGGCGCTCCGACCAGCCAAATGCGCCATGGTTGCAACCCACTCGGCGGCTTCCTTGTCGGTCGTGAAGTAGATCGTGTAGACTTCTCCTCGCGGCCTCTTCTTCCTCTGACCATCCCAATAGCCGACTTCTTCAACAAAGACCCTTGGATTATGCTTCAGCAACCAAGGACCGAACCATTTGCTAAGCTTCATCCATCCAGGCGCGGCCTTCACATATATGGATGTCGCCCCAGATGGAGGAGTCTTCACCTCGTAACCAATACCTGCGGCATCCAGGAGAGCCTTGCAGCGCTCTATCTTTCTCTCTTTCACAAATTTGAATCGGATAACCCCACGCATAACCATGCAGCCATCTGCGTGAGTCATTACTGCGATTCTAGTTTGCAATTCCGGGGCAAATCTTTCGTCCAGGAATTCTCCCCCTAGAGGAATCTTCCGGAATTCCCCTGCTTGCCCTGCGGGTTTGACTACGAGGTCTCCATGTCTGTTGTAGGTCGGGATTCTGTGCTCTCTGGTGCACACCAGCTTGAATTTATGCTTCTGGCCACCTCGCATTGAGATTAGGTTTTCTGAGTTGGCAAATTCAGCCTTCTTGCTCGAAGACCAAAAACATCTTTTCCTTTCTGGACTCCAGACCATTATCTTGTCTTCTGGATTCCAATCTTTGAGACTAATCCAACCTTCCTTGGTAAGAACCTCGCACCAACCGGGCAGGCACCATCTTCCGGACACCTGGGCTGCCACGAGAAAAGAGCAATGGAGGCGACCATCTGGCCCAGTGGGATGCTCCAGGGCTTTGCGATCCTCTTCGAGACGCGAGAGATCCAGGGCTGCCTCAATCACCGGGATGGCCTCCTCGGGGGTCTTGGGATCCTCTTGGATAGAGATCAGCGCATCCTTAGCCACCGAGGGCGAGTCCGTATTCCCCAGCCTCACCCGCACCTTATGGCGATTATAGAGAAGGTCCTGGAGCTGCTTCGAGGAGGGCTTGGCCCCCCGGCCCCATTTCCAATTCCCGGCAGCCTTTTCGAAGACCGCCCGGACTCGCTTGATTTCCTCCGCGACTTCCTCGCGGGCGGAGAGGAGGCGGCCGTGGTCAATCCGCAGGCCCCGCAACTGGGCTGTGAGGGCGACGCCAAGAAGCGCCTGGTCGAATGCGCTGGCTGCCCCGCCCTCGCCTTGCATCCGGGCTGCGACCCGGGCAGTCACTTGGCAATCGACGCAATTGTAGGCTTCTGTCTCGGCAGCATCTGGGAGCGATAGCGCCGAGGCCAGAGCCGCAGGAATCTTAGCAACAGTCTCGGGATTCTCCATTCGGGCGAGTCTAGGACTCGGGGTCGGGGGAGTCAATCCCTCCCCAGGCCGCGCTCGCGGCCCCGAGGAGATTCCTGAATCCCGAGAACTGGCCAGCATCCAACTCATAGTTCGTCACCCAGCGCCCAGGCCAGCCAAAGAATGCGAGGTCGAGGGCATAGGGGGAGGAGCTAGAGATCGAGCAGCCAGTCGGCGCGAGCCCGAGGCAGCAGAGAATCGCCTCCAGGTCCTCGCGGAAGAGAGGGGCGAGCAACTGCATGGAGAATTGTCGATTCTCCGAGTCCATGAACTCCAGGATTGGGGGATTCTTCGGGAAGCAGATGAAGCTGAGGAGAATGGGCGGCTTTGGGTTCGCAAATCCAGCCCCGAGCCCAGCGTCAATCTCCAGGAGGCTGGCGGGGGCTTCCCAAATCATTCCTCGCCCGCTCCCTCTCCGCCAGCAGCATCCTTGCCTTTGCCATCCCCGTGGACTGCCTTCCAAGGAGGTAGCGCCAAATAGGTCGAGACCATCTCAGCCAAATGATGAGGCAACTCCGGGAACATGGCAAAGTGCTGGAGACGGGTGTCCGTGGTCGGGCCCCGGCATTCGATTCCCAGCAGGGTCCAGAGCCACGCCAAGTCATAGACTGCATTCTGGAAAATTTTGGGATTCGGGCTCCCGCAGATTTCCGCGAAAAGCCCAAGAGCCGCGAGTTCCTCTTCGGTGGAAGCCCATTACGACTGGCCAGGGCGCTTGGGGTCCCAGAGCGGGCAGCAGATGGCGCGGTCGACGGTCGAGGCCCCGGCATGGGTGATTCCCCGGAACCGGGGCTTGGTCTCTATATCAATTGCCACGGGCAAGTCTGGATTTCCCAAGATATAGTCTCGGTATTCTCGTAGCTCCTGGAGACTCGGGCGCGCTAGATAGGAGAAGACCTCGGCCTCCCAGGTGCCTTCGGCGAGCATCCTGGCCTTGCGCATGTCGTTGACGGCGGGGAGGAATTGAGAGTAGGCGCGGATGACTGCTGCGGGGTGCCAAGTTGGCACGACTAAGGTCGGCGGAGCCGACCCCTCGGGGGGCGCCCAAGCAGTCCACTGGTGTGAGAAGCCATGGCGGGTCTTGAGCCCGACGACTTTGCAGAGCGCCCAGAGGGCCTTCGAGCCGAGGGCGATTATCACATCCGGGGAGAAGGCCGCGAGTTCTCGGTGGAATCTCTCAAGCTCGGGCATGAGTTCGGGGGGATAGTATTTGCCGTCCTGAAGCGCTGGCCAGCCAGGAATCCCTAGCTTCTTGGGCACGAGGAGGCTGGCGAAGTCATTCCCGGGAGGCCGGAGACAAAGGACATTGGTGACTAGGCATTGGGCGCGGTCGATCCCGGCGGATTTGAGCATGGCATCCAGCAGCTTCCCACTCGCGCCCACAAAGGGCCTGGGCTCGCCCGCCTCCAGACTCGCGGCCTCCTCGTCGGCGCCATAGGCCTCTCCACAGATAGCGATTCGCGACTGGCTCATGCGGCCTCTGCCCCTGCGCCCTACCACATCCCGGAGGCAGCCCGCGAGGAGGCGCAGAAATGCCGCGCACTGGTCGGGGCGGAGGATGACGTGGGGGCGGGAGGTCCCGAGGGCGGTGGCCCAATTTCCACTGCCGCCTAGGGTTAGCCCCGAGGAGATATTGCTAGTGTAGCTTGTCTGGAGTTGGGAGGCGGGCTGCGCGAAGGACCAACCTCCACCGCTCCCAACGCATCCAAGACTGCTTGCGACGGCGCTCAAGGATGTGGGAGATATAGCCTGATAGGTTGGTGGCCGGTTGGGACCTAAACTCCCACGCCCTGGCCAGTCCTTGACCTCGGCCCCCAGCAGCCTCGCGGCCATGCGGAAGGACTCTTCCAGCGCGGCGCGAGCCTCATGGCTCGGCACAGGGTGCTTGGCGCAGAGGAAGCCAATGCCGTGGTCCAGCCAGCGCCAGAGGGAATCGAATTCGAGAGGTGAGGATTCCTCGTGGGGCTCGCCCAAGGACTCGTAGCCCTCGACAAGAGATTCTATGAGGCTCGCGGTGGCAGCTGTCCAGGAGGCGGGGGCGCCCATTAGACAGATTCCTCTAGAGCGCTAGCGACGAGTCTGAGAAACGGCTGCCGCTGTTCGGCCGAGAGTCGAATAGTCATGTCGCCGCCCCACCCACAATGTGGCCGCTTGAGCAACCGCCTAGAATGCTGGTGCCAGCCGAAAGTGCTCTCGGGCTCAACCCAAGGAGTCGACTGGCCGCTAAGCAAGCTTCCTCGACCTCTGCCCGAAAGTTATCCACTCTCATGAGGTAGAACCTTATGCTCACGGCACTTGCCAGGAAGTCCAATATCTCCGACAAGAAGATGTCCTCAACGGGTAGCGAAACATGGTCCAGCCCGCTCGGCAAATCAGCCACTGAGCGAATCAGCCCTGCCAGACATTCGAGAATCTCGTGGCGTTGCATTGGATTCCTCAAAAACAACTTGGGGCCAGAGTTTCCCCCGGCCCCAAGGCTAGGCAGTCAGTCGCGGAGCCTCAGTCGACCGGCCGAATGTTTCTCACATTCGTATACTGAGGATTCTTCCGATCTTGGATGACGGAAAAACTGTACTTCCTCCCCACCAACTCCTCGAGGACCTCATAGGGCTGCGTCCCCTCGCGAAACTTGTGTGCGCGGAAGAACGAAGACAGGTCTTCGAGGAATCCGGGCGGCGTCTTGTCATCCCAGGAGATCATGGCGTTGTCGTAGGAGGCCATGTCGGCGCCAGAGTCCGCCATATCCCGGACTGCCTGGAGGGCTAGGAAGACCTTGTGGCCGGCCTCCGGGTCATACTTGGCGACTTTTAGTATGCCTTCGTATCTGCCGGGGGGCAATTTTTTCCTCTCCGGTAGTTCGTTGATCGAGGTATTCATGAGACTCGCGATATTGAACTCAGCAGGCATTGGTTGGATTCTCCATTGGTTGGAGGCTGCGCCTCCGGGTTTGCTGTTGGAACACTCTCTCCGGCCCGGGGGCAGTGGGGATTCTCCCCGACGCCCTCGACTGGAACAGACTTAACGGAATCCCGCGCCCCTGTCAACCCCTCCAAGAGCGATTCCAGCCAAGATTCTAGCAGACTGAATCCCGCGACTCGCTCCGCAAGCGAGAAATCCCGATTCCCGCCCATCAGCCGGAGGCTCTCCTCAGTGGTGCGGATGAGGATATCGGCCTCCGGAGATTCGAGTTCGAGGAGAGTCTCATGAGAGTCGAAAGGGTCGAGGTCTGGCGCCCCCATGCGGACAATCCTTGCGGCGCGCCGCCCGCCCCAGCCAAGATTATTCCAAGTCAACGCGAGGAGGGTCTTGTCCTCGACTTGGAGAATCGCCAGGGCGCGGCGCCAGACCCCTTCCTCGGCCGCCTCAGGGAGCCTTGAGCCCAGCATTCTTCCTCCACGCCTCCAGGATGGTCGCCCAGCCGGTCTCAATCGGGTAGTAGTCCTTGAGGCCCGGAATGGGCAGGCCAAGCGGCAGTCCATCCTGCGGCTTGAGGCAGATGCGGCGGCCACTGGCGGGCAGTGCCTCGACTAGCGCCGTCCCCGAGAAGTGGGCTGCCAGGGTCCTCACCTGCGCCTTCCACATGGTGATCGGGCCCCAAGTCCAGGGCACCTTGCTTGCGCCCTTGAGTTTCTCGTCCAGGAGCCTCGCCCGCAGGGCCTCATCTTGGATATCCTCGTCCACGTTGAGGTCCGGGCCCACGAGTTGGAGGTGCGCCATCATGAAGACCGGGCAGCGGATATCGGCCTTGATGGCCTGGAGGAGTCCCTCAATGGCGCTCTGAGTCAGCTCGTAGTCGTTAAAGTTCTTCCGCTTGCCATCCCGGCCATTCGCGAACTGAATCCCGCGGACTTTGGAGAGCGCCAGCGTCGTGGCCGAGTCAATCACCAGGATATTCGAGGCTGGGTCCCAGTCGCCAGAGAAGGTCTTATCCGTAGGCCACTCGTTGAGAGCGCGGGCCATGGTGGACCACCCGCGGCTCGCTCGCATCTTCGGCATGGCATCCGCCTGTTGACCGCCTCCCTGCTCTGCAAGCACATACTGGTCGAGGCAATTGACAACTTCGACGAGATGGCGGTTCTCGGGCTTGGTGAAGTTGATCAGCGGCTCGATATTGCCGTCGAAGTCGAGGACCCGGATTCTCCAACCAGCGTCTGCAAGGGATGCCAGCGAGCCAGTTTTTGACGCCTTGGGCTGCCCCAAAACCAGTGTGCGGAAAGCCATTCTGGATTCTCCATCTCTGGCAGGTCTGCGCCTGCCCATCTGCGAGGCGGAGAATGGTTGAAACTCCTCGGAACGTCAAGCCCTCGGGAGTCACATGGAGGCTACATGGAAGAGACATGCAACAAGGGCGAGGCTAGGATTCTCTTCCGCGCTCCCGCAAACGCTCCTCCAGCCACCAGATCAGCATGGAGTCGAAAGCCTCCATGACTTCCTCAGCCATCATCACTTGGCCATTCTCGTTCGGGGAGAGCCCAAGCAGCCGCATGACGGCTTGGGAGGCGCTGGAGGCGATTGCGGCGGATTCGCCTCCGAATTCCCAGATTGGCTCGTAGCCAAGGCTGCACACATCGAAGCAGAATCGTGGATTGATTGTGGATTTGGCATAATCTCGGAAGTGGAGATCTGGGCCGCGATACCTCTCCACAACGCGAAGCATCTTGCGCCAGACCCGCGCCTCGCGAGAGAACCTCCGCCAGAAGAATTGCTTGGCTCGCGCGGGCAGTCTCAAGGTGCTGCCTCCAATTCCGATTCCAACAAGGAAATGAGGAGATTCCAGAAAGGAATACACTTTGATTCGTCAGAATATCCATCCCAGTTCATTAGACGGTAGATTATCTTACCCTTCTCGAACATAAATCTTTTCGCGTCCGCACCTTCGAATCGCCCTACCTCTTCCCAGTCTAAAAATTTATTCGAAATAGGCTCGCGTTGCCCTTTCCCAAGTTTGACAATTTGGATTTCACCTTCGTTATCAATTGCCAGAAGTGGACTACGGTATTGGCGGCAAATACCCAACAACCATTGGGCTATATCGCGTTCTCGATCAGCCATTTTCGACGACTACTTCCCCGTGGACACGGCCAGCGAGGACTCGCGGGCGAGAGGGTCCCAGGCTACCTCGCGGGACGCATAGGCAGCCTCAAGGATATCTCCCCTAGCCCCTGGCCTCGCATTGCAAAGGGCGCGGAATTGGCAAGGACGCCCGCCCTGCATGCAGGAGGTCTCGCGCTTGGAGTAGGCCGCTGGGTCCAACTCGCCGTCCGCAACCCCGACCTCCTCCATCTCTCGGAATGCCTCCGCGATCGCCACGAGGGTCTCGCGGGATTGCTCGGGATGGGCTGGCAACTCGACCCGCTGGAATCGCGTCCAAGTGGCGCCGACCTGGAAGGCATCCAGGAGGACCCCGCGGATGCGCAGGGCGGGGCGCACGAGACGCGCGACCATGGTGTAGAGGGAGAACTGGAAGCTGGGGGCGAATCTCGCGAAGTAGAATCCACTCATAGATTGCATGGTGGACTTGAAATCGCGGACCCAAGTGTCGCCCTCGCCGGGGCCAGAGACGATCCCATCCAGGCGGCCGATTAGCCTCGGGGGCTTGGGCCAGTGGCCAGGGTGGGCCTCTAGCCCTAGAGATTCTGCGAGCGCGTGGAGTCCAACTGAAAATGGCAACTCAATCAGCGGCATGCCAGCCTCGACCACTGGCCGCACCGAGTCCGCACGGCCGCCAAAGTGCTCCGCATACCAGATGAGGAGTCGGCAGAGCCCCTCACGGGAACGGCCGCCAGAGGATAGCTCCGGGTGCTCGTCCCAGGACTCGGTGGCTGCCCAGGCGGAGGCGAGGGTGGCGTGGAGAGCCTCGGGCTCTGGTTCTCCGGCCGCCAGCCGACCCAGCCATTCCTCCAGCCCTGCGTGGACCGCTGAGCCAAACAGCAATGCCTCCACGCCCTCACCGGCTGGCTCCAGGGCCAGCACATGGGCATAGTAGAAATAGCGACGGCAACGCATCCATGCCCCGAGGCGGGTGGAATCGGATTCCCAGGGGCGGGCAAGGCGGAAGGCTGGCTCCACTAGGCAGGCTCCTCGGTAGCCACAGCCGCCTTGGCAACCTTGCGCTTCCTAGTCTTCTTGGGCTTCGGGGCCGTGCCCATAATCGCGGCAACTGTCCTCTTCCGCCTATGCCCTCCCGCCTCCTCTTCCTCCAGCCAAGCCATGCGATTCAACCTCTCGGCCGCGACTATGGCGGCCCAATCCCCCGGCCCCGGATGGGGCGCAGCCCGGAGCCGCGCCCAGGCGTCGTCGATTGAAGGCGAGGCCCCTGCCTCGACCTCGGCGCGGAGGGGCGGGGGG
>VFSW01012856.1_pt1 | contig 11658 bp, 14 predicted proteins | sample 5358111 | NCBI WGS metagenome assembly VFSW01 (sample SAMN11554181, study PRJNA540505) | mine drainage metagenome | isolation source: sediment from site ElyBrook_90M | place: USA: Ely Copper Mine, Vershire, VT | collected 2017 | reverse complement strand
TCCGCCCACATACCGCCATGTTCCATGAAGGAATACCCGTTCATGACGCCACGAGCTTGCATCTGAGCTTGGGTGAAATATCCATCAAAATACGATAGGATACCCTGAACGATAACGAGTGCAATTCCGGCAAGGAATACCAGCCAGAACATATAGTCACCTCACTTTCTCTGCTGGCCGTATTATATATCATTTGTCACCTATTGTAAAGAAAAACGGTGACGGGAGCGAAAATAATTAGTGACTAGCGGGATAGGGTAAAAAAACCCACCACTCCTATAAAAGCGAAGCCTGGGATATAAATACTCCCCTCTTGTTTTCTGATTCTGGTTTTAACGACCTCTACGATGCCCAGCAGTCTAGTCAAGTATCGATGGACCGGAGAACCGGTATAAATCAAAAAGCCCCGTGGGGGCTTTTTGAGATTAGATTTCCCTATTGCGCTCTTTACTGGGTCGTCGTAAATGACATCTGCGAAGAAGTCGCCGTGTTCGCCGATGCATCGGCTGATTGAACGACGAAGTCGTACGTCGTGCTCGCGGTGAGTCCGGAAAGCGTAAACGCGTGGCTCGTAACCAATGTTGCATTGCTTACGGACAAGGTACTCGTGCTTGTGAGATTAAGCGGGTTCGCTGTTCCATAATACACCTGGCTCGTCGCAGCTTCGTTCGTCGTCCACGAAACGCTGGCTGTCGTGCTCGCCGCAGAGGACGTGATCCCGGAGATCACGGGCGGTAGTAGCACGGGGAGCGCGTTCGTCGTGAATGTCATGTCGGAAGACGTTGCTGTACCCGACGCATTCGCGGACACCACTTGGAAGTGGTAGACGGTGCCCGGCGTCAAGCCGGTAATCGTCTCCACGTGGGACGCAACGAGCGTGGCATCAAACGTGGTGCTTGATCCGTACGTCGAAGTCGTTCCGTACATGACCTGGGAGCTAGCTTCTAAGTTGGTGGTCCAGCTCACCGTCGCAGTGCTTGTCGTGACAGACGAACCTACGCCGGAATCCGCGAGAACAATCATGGGCGGCGGCGTTGTCGTAGTTGTGGAGGTTGAGAGCTGGTTTTCAATACCCGGAGGAAGCGTCTCGCACGGTGGAATGATCGGTGTTTCGCTCTCACCTTCCCCTTTCCGCAACCATCCCGGAGCGATCAAATGCCCCGGAGGAACAATTGCGCATAGTTGACCGTGATCCCCGCCTTCGCCCTGATTTCCATTCCCACCCTGATTTTGATTTTCCCCTTCACCTCCATTAACGCTCAGAATCGGCGTGCCCGTGGAATTGGGAACACTCGCAGAAGCGTTTTCGAAGGAAACGGGATTATTTTCCATTTCCAAATTCAATTTTTCGCGTGTTTGCGGTCCCACAATGCCGATTTGGTCAAGACCGTTTTCCTTCTGGAAACGCTTAACGGCTTGCTCTGTAAGCTGTCCAAAATATCCCGTAATCAATCCTTCCGGATAGATGTTGGGATTTGACGCGAGGAAAGCCTGCAGAATCTTTACCTGGTCGCCCTGCGAGCCAAGCGAGAGCGAACTCACGAGCGATACGGCTGCGCTATGCTGCTGTTGCTGAAGCGACTGTATTTGCTGCTGCAGCGCCTGGATCTGCGCCGTCAAGCTGGCGATGAGGTCCAGCTGTGCCTGGATACTCGTGCTTGCCGTCGTTGTCTGAGCGAACGTCGACGCGGGAATCGCAATCATTCCCGCCGCCGCAACGAACGTAATTGCCGAAACCAAAGAAAATAATTTACGCATGTTGGTTTTTTAATAATTTATATTTTGAATTGTTTATTTTCGACTTTTAAGCGGATGACCGCATTTATTTATACTATATATTGTATCATACGCAGCAACAAACCGGCTTGTTACATCGCAATCACCGAAAAAGTAGCTGCTGAACGCCTTTATTGTGAAAAAGTCTCCACTTTTGCTACAATGATGGCATGATTGAAGAAAGATAATCGGAAAAAATACTATGCAAGCCCTTTATCGCAAATATCGGCCGAAAAAACTCGATGAGGTTCTTGGCCAGGAGACGAATATCTCCATCCTACGAAACGCCGCCGCAACCGGACGACTGGGACAGGCTTATATTTTTTTTGGACCGCGCGGAACCGGTAAAACAACGACGGCGAGGCTTCTTGCCAAACTGTTAAACTGGGAGCGCCGGCGAGACTATCCCGAATTCGCGCAACTCGGCTAACCGTGCAACGAGTGCAACGAGTGCCGCGCCATTGATGCACAAAACTCATTCGATGTTATAGAAATCGACGCGGCATCGAATCGCGGCATCGACGAGATTCGCAACCTGAAAGAAAATATCCGTACAGCTCCGTCATCGGCCACACATAAAGTGTATATTATCGACGAGGCGCATATGTTAACCGGAGCCGCGTTCAATGCGCTTTTAAAAACGCTCGAGGAACCGCCGGCGCATGCCGTGATCGTTCTCGCCACAACTGAATATGAAAAATTACCGGCGACCATCACCTCGCGCGCGCAGCGATTCACTTTCAGAAAACTCGCAAAAGCGACGATTATGGAAAAATTGCGAATGATGGCGAAGGCTGAAAAAATAAAAATTGACGAGGCGGCGCTCGAGCTCATCGCGGCGGCCGGAGAAGGAAGTTTCCGCGACGCCGAATCGCTGCTCGGACAGATCGCATCGTTTGCGGGAGTCACCGAAACGGGCGGCAGTATTAATCTGGCAACCGCCGAGCGCGTGACGGGACGCACCGGTCTCCGGAGCGTGCACGAACTTGCGACGCTCATTACCGCCAAGGATCTGAAAGGCGCCCTCTCTCTCATCGCCGCGCTTGAAGACGAAGGACACAACCTTATCCAGCTTGCCAAAGACCTTATCCACTACCTGCGAAAAGTATTATCGCTGAAAATAAATCCCGCACTCCAAAAAACATTCGAAAAAGATCTCACGCGCGATGAACTCACTGCCGCCATGGCGCTCGGCGCCGAAGCCGACACTGCATTTTTTATAAAAATTATCAAAGCCCTTATCCGCGCTTATACCGAAATGCGCTATTCCCCTTTCGCTATCGTGCCCATCGAAATTGCTCTGGCAGAGCAGTTGCAGTAGAAAATAGCCCACGCTTCGGCGGGTAGGTCAAGATTGCATTCATCTTACACGCTTCTATAATAAGGGCAGTCCGTTGACAATTAAATTTTGCTTTTTCCTTCATGCTCATTGACAGCTCTATATTTGTAAAGGCCGTCACCTTTTGCAATCATTAAAAATCTATTAACTGATAACCTATGAAAAATAAATTGATGATCGCGGCGCTCTTCGCTGCGGTTGCAATAGCGAGCCATGGAGGAAACGCACTCGTAGCGCATGCACAAACCGCTACGACAATCGTCACAACTTCCAACACGGCAGCACTGCAACAGCAGCTCGACGACGCGAAAGCTCAACTGATACAACTCCAAATGCAGGCGGGCCAGATTCCAGCGGGAGACAGCGGCGCAGCGGCAGCACAACAAACGTCTGCGCCGGCGACATCACTCTCTGCAACTGATATCGCGGACATGAATACCGCGCTCACGGCGCTCTCAAGTATGCTCACCAATTTGCAAGCGAAAGTTACGCAAGATCCGCAGTTCGCTGCTTCCAACGGATCGGCTGTCGCTTCGGTGCTCCAAGGCATCGGCCACACGGTCGCCTTAATTGGAACTGAAATGACCGGGACGCATCTTGCCATGGTCACGCCGACGACCGCGCAATCTTCCGGCTCAACCGGATCTGCAGGAAAAACCGGATCAGTAGCAGCGACTCAACCAGCCGTCACGCCTCAGCCAACCCAGACGGCGCAGGCGAGCCCGGCACAAACCGCTCCGACAACGGCGAGCCCGGCACCCGCAAATACTGCGCCAGCGACGGCAGCGAATATTGCCCCGCAGACGGCGCAGGCAGCTTCCACGTTCTCGTTCGCCAGCCTGAATTGGCCTCTCATTATCGTAATCATCCTCATCGTAGCCGCAATCGCAATTTGGCTCTGGTGGGATGACGGCGACGAAAAAAATCAGCCGGCGCACGTGATGAAATCCAATCCATCCGCATCGCAGAAGCCGCTTCAGCAGCCACTCCAACCGATCAACCAGGTTTCCGTGAGTTTGAACAATCAGGGGAATACCGCTAACAAGCAACCCGCGAACACGCAAACACCTCTTTCTTCGGCAGTAGCACAGCATGGCAATCGATAGTTTCTGCGATGACTCTCTGTCACGACAAAAAATCGCCTCATCGGCGGTTTTTTGTTTACTGTGACGCAGTATTCGCACATTTTTCTATAATGATTGCCGCATGGTTAAATTCACGGTTTGCGAGATAGCCGAGGCCGAAGCTTAACGATGCAACGAAGAAAATGGCTGCGCCAAGCACAAGTTCTTTTTTATACGCTTGCCACATCCTCCCATCCTATCATCGCAACCTTAAAAATTTCTTAAAAATGACGGCGCATATGGCGCATATGCTAAAAACTTAAGTACTGCTCCCACTTTGCATATAATTCCCGAGTAGCACGGATATCGCCCACATTATATTTTGCGATATCGAGAAATTTACCTTTTTTGAAAAGCGGTCCGACGTCGTCTCCGGTCACGCCGCCGGACTTCGGGCTCGGGATGCCGAATGCGCGCGACCAAAGATGCAAACTCCCTTTCCGGCGCGTTGCGCCATAGAACGAGAGTTGTTCCGCGAGATCGATATGTAAGGCATCGGGGTTGTTCTGGTACAGATAACGCCCGCGCATCAAATCCTTCGTGGGTCGCACGCCCTTGATTGCAGATCGCGTAATCAAAAACGGCATGTCGAATGCGCGACCATTGAACGTTATAAAGACCTGATACCGCTCGGCGAGTTCCCAGAACTTTCGAAGCATATCCTCCTCGGTCATCTGCTTGAATTGGATGCCGTCTTCTTTCGTTTCTTCGTTTTTTTGCCCGGGAGCCTGGTAATACACTGCGCCTTCATTCTTATAGTAGTCAAGCAAACCGATTGCAACAATCTCGCCCGTGAGCGGGGAAAAACTGAGTCCGTTTTTCAGGTCTTGTAACGCGATCTTATACTCATCATCACTGTCGGAATCTTTCTTGATCCAGCGCGTCAAGTTTTCCTGGGTCGCATGATCGAGTGCGTCGAAGTCCTCGCCGATGGTCTCGATATCCAAAACCAGCTTGTTGGTAGTGGTTGACATTGCGTATATTCTAGCATAGAATTGACACTACGAATATCAGCCGGCAGATTTTACCGGCACCTAATCCATGGCACATACCAAAGCAATAGGTTCAACTAAATTAGGCCGCGATTCAATAGCGAAACGGCTCGGCGTCAAAATCAACCATGGCCAGAAAGCCATGGTCGGTCAAATCATCATCCGCCAGCGCGGCACGAAATATCTGCCGGGCAGTAATGTCATACGCGCTGATGACGATACGCTCTATGCGGGGAAAAACGGCACCGTGAAATTCAATGCGAAAACAAAAACCAAGTTCGACGGTTCGCGGCGATATGCCACGATGGTGAGCGTGGAATAATCTAATGAAAGTAATCATTCTCGAGGAAGTTCGCGGCGTTGGCAAAAAATTTGAAGTCAAGGAAGTGCGCGACGGCTATGCGCGCAATTTTTTGTTCCCTAATAAACTCGCCGAACCGGCGAACGCAAGCTCGCTCAAAAAACTCGAGGCAATGAAGGCAGATCTTGAGAAGGACGAGGTTGAATACAAAAAACACCTTGAAGCCGTCGCGCGGAAAATTGAGGATATGCGAATTCAATTCGGTCTCAAGAAAGGAAAAGACGGCTCCATCTTTGGTTCCATCAACAAGGAAGCAGTTTTAAAAGCACTCCGCGAACATAAACTCATCACAAAAGAAAGGATCGATATCACGCTCGACCACCCCATAAAAGAGCCTGGACTGTATACGGTTCCTATCGACCTCAAAAAGGGAATTACGACTGAACTGAAGATCGTGGTGAAAGCGGACTAGGCGGCTTTACTTCCCCATCTGCTGCTGCAGTACTTGCAATGCCTTGTCGAGTTGGGGATCGCTCGCGGGCGTCGTGCCGCTTGCGGCGATCGGCGTACTCGAGACGGTATAGTCCGGCGTGAGACCCACGTGCTCGATGATACGACCGGAAGGCAAGACCCAATGCGCAACCGTGATCTTTACGGAGGAGCCATCAGCAAGCTGTTCAAGTTGTTGAACGGTGCCTTTTCCAAAACTCTGAGTGCCAATGAGCGGCGTGCCGCGATCGTCATGAAGCGCACCCGCAAGGATTTCAGAAGCCGACGCAGAGCCGCCGTTCATTAAAACGACCAGCGGGAAATTTGCGAGCGACCCGTCACCGGACGCCGTATAATCCTGCTCCGGCACCGTACGACCAACCTCCTTAACAACGAGCGTTCCGGGCTTCACAAAATATCCGGCGATGTTCACGGCAACATCAAGGTAACCGCCCGGATCATTGCGCAGGTCGAGGACTATCCCTTTCGCATTATTTGCAACCGCCTTAACAAGCGCCTGATAAAATTCAAAATCGGAATCCTGGGTAAATTCGTTCAAAGTAATCACCGCAACATCGCCCTTCATTGAAAATTCAACGTTTGGAACATTGATGGTTGCGCGGACGATCTTGAGATCCTGCGGCTTCGTCCAGCCCTGGCGCATCACCGTCAGCGTGACGGCCGAACCAACCGGACCACGGATAAGATTCACGGCGTCGTTCACCGACATCGTTTCCGTCGAGCTGCCATTGATACCGAGGATTTCATCCTGCGGCTGAAGACCCGCTGCAGCCGCCGGCGTACCGGCGAGCGGCGCGACGACAACGATAATTCCATCGGAATTCATATCAAGCTCGGCACCGATGCCGCCAAAATCACCCGTGATATCCTGCTGGAATTGCTGGCTATCTGCCGGTGCAAAAAATTCCGTATATGGATCGCCAAGCGAACTCACAAGCCCGCTGATTGCGCCATCTATTTTCTGCTGCGCCGTCGTCGACGGATTACGCAGATAGAGATCATTAATGTCCTGCCAAGCCTGCCAAAAAACGGCGAAATCCGCCGGAGCAATCGCGGCGGACGTTGAACCATTCGCACCAGGTTCCATATTTGCAACGCCCGTCACGACAATATTCTGCGGATATTCGCGCCCCGACGACCATCCGAGCCAAAAACCACTGCCGACCAGTGCTACTGCTGCAATAACCGCAACCACAGTCTCAAGGACTTTTTTCTTAGTCATAGAGGTTCATTGTAACAAATTCTTATAAAACTCAAAATGCCCTAATTTCCTCTACAATCTTTTCGAGTGCTATCGCATGCGATGCCTTAATCAAAATAAGGTCGCCCGGCTTGATTAAATCCTGAATCGGTTTCCGGGCCTCATCGGCGGTTTCAAATGATATAATAGCACTCTTTTTTATTCGATTGACCACCCCCCCGCCTACTCCGGCAGTTCTCCGCGCGCTCTCCGCGATGAATTTCGCGCGCGGTCCCACGGTGATCAGCATATTCCCCGACTGTGCTGCGAGCTTGCCGATCGCCTCATGCGCTTCGATAGTGTATTTGCCAATCTCAAGCATATCGCCCAGTACTGCGATCTTCCGCTTGGCAGGCAGATCGCGCAAAGCATCGAGAGCGGCGTGCATCGAGAGCGGACTTGCGTTATACGAATCATCGATAATAAATGTATTTTTGACGCCGGGCAAAAGATGCATCCGCGAGTCAGGCGGCGAATAGTTTGTGAGTGCTTCCGATATTGCCGCAAGATTCATTCCGAATGTGATTCCGACCGCGGCTGCGGCGCCTGCGGCATAGGCGTGCGACCGGCCAAAAACGCCCTGCAACCGAACCGGCACATACGCACCTTTATATTCCAATTTAAACGAGATTCCAACCGGACGCTCCCCTTCCATCCGATTTTCAAGTCGCGAGATCTTTATTTCGGCACCTTTATTAAAACCGAAGGTTGCAACCCGCGCCCGCGTCCGCTGTTCGAGGTTCATCACTGCCTCATCGTCATAATTTAAAATCGCCGCGCCGGCAGCCGGCAAATATTCAATAAGTCTCCCCTTCTCGCGCGCGACGTCATCGGGACCGGAATAGAACTCAACGTGTACGGGGATATCGCCTATGGCAGTGATGACACTCACGTTAGGCCGTGCAATCTTTAATAAATTTTTAATGTCTCCCGGACGGTCGGCGCCATATTCTAAAATTAAAATCTCGGGATACGCCTTATTCTTAAACGCCGCTCGCCATAGCGAACCGACTACTACGCGAATCCAGAAAAGTAATTTCTGCCCGCGGGCCGTACCCGGAGGCTGGGCACGACTCACCAACTTTCAGCCGGCGTCCGACCAGTCGCCGAGGATCGCGAGTGGCAAACCGAAATCATTATTCAAATTTCCGGCAGCAGCGCGGACACGGCGAGTCTCGCCAAGCACGGCTTTAATGGCAAGTTTCGTCGAGGTCTTCCCGACGGTTCCCGTAATACCAATAATGCCCGGCCGATAACGCCAGATCGTGAGCTGAGCCAGTTTGCGCAATATCCACCGTAAAAGATTCTTCATCCGCATATCAGGTTAGGACAATGAGGTATCACGTTGTTCGTCGTCCGATCCGGCGGAATATTATAATAATTGATAATATATTGTGAAAGCTATTTGAAAGCCGGAACAACGCTATCAGCGGCGAGCGCCGTGACCGGCAATGTGTTGAGGCGTATGAACGCGATAAAACGCGGATTCGATGTCGGACCAAAACCGATATATGAATCGTCGAGAAGATTCAAATATCCTCCGTGGACAAGATCGGGGATAAAAGCACTTCCCGTTTTTCCGGCAAGCGAATAACCGTCGATGTTTGCCACCTGGGCCAAGTCGACCGCGTCAACCATCATCCGGGCGACCTGCGAAGCAGTGCTCGAACTCACGACGCGGCGCACCACTTGCGGGGATAACGCCGCATTCAGATACGGCCGCATGAGGACACCGCCGTTTGCGATAGCGCCGATCGCGCTCACGAGTCCGATCGGCGTCACGGCGACGCCCTGACCGTATGCCGCCGTGTCCCAATCAATTTGCGGCGCTTTCGGCGTAAGCTGACTCATATCTCCCATGATCTCGCCGGGAAGATCGATATTCGTTTTTTGGTCAAGGCCGAATTTCTTAAGATATGACTCGAAAATAGTATTACCAGTCTGGTTTTCCGCATAGATTGCGCCGGTATTAATCGAATGTTCGATAACCTGCGTCATCGTCGTTCCCGGACCGTATGGACCGTTCGTTGTGAGGTTGTAGTTCGTGATATGCGCCTTATCAACATTCACATAACCTTTGTCATCATAGGTCGTATCCGGCGTTATCTTTCCCGAATCAATGCCTGCCGTCATGGTAAGAACCTTCATGATAGATCCCGGCTCATATCGCCCTTGGACATTGGTGTTCAAAAAATCTGCGAAGGTTGACGACGTATAGTTATTCGGATCGAAATCAGGCGTCGCACCCATCGCAAGAATTTTTCCCGTCTGCGGATCTTCGACAATTACACTCCCGCCGGTCGCACCATTGGACGCGACAAGGGCATCCAGAATTTTCTCCGCTTCAATCTGAATGTTCGGATCAATGGTTAAAGTAATGTCCGAGCTTTCCAATGTGTTGTTATAGTACTCCTCAACGCCGTAGTGACCACTCATGCCGGAACCAGATGCATTCGGACCGACATAGCCGAGCACCTGCGATCCGATACTCCCCAACGGATAGTACCGCTCCGACTCATAATCCGCGTACACCCCTTTGATATTAGCGTCGGTCACCGCCTGCGCGACGGCATCATCAGCCTTATTGATCAATAGATGATACGATGCGCCGCTCGTAAAAATTTTCGTCAGCGTGGAAACCGGCATGGCGAGCATCGGCGCGAGAGTCGCCGCAGATCCGGCGGGATCCTGCACCGCGCTCGGTACGGCATATACTATGGGAAAATTCTGGTTCACTGCAGCAGGCAATGTTTTCCCATTTTTATCGGTGAAATAAATCGCGCCGCGATTCGCATTCAGGCTTGCCGACGCCGCCGTTTCCGAGTCGGCACGCGCTAAATAATAACCCCCTTTCACGAACTGCAGTTGGTATAAATGAAATAATAAAAAAGCGTATGCAAAAATGAGGACTGCGATTACTGTTGCGAAGCGATAGGCCATGACTGCGAAAAGTAAGTAGGGTGGTTATCCTGAATTAAGCCATCCGCGGCGGCAAGATTACCGGATGCGACATTTCCAAGCGATGCGACGACCTGATTATTCAACGTAGAATTTTGCGCGCCGATCGAATCGAGATTAGCTTTTGCCGAAACGATGGCATGGTTCAGATTGACTACATTATTATAAAGCGCAACGAGGAAAAATACACCAACCAAGGATGTGAATATCAAGCCTGCGAGAACGAAATTTAAAATGCTTTTATGGTTATAATCGGGGTGAATGTAGGTCATGGTAAAAATGGTTAATGGCTCGTGCCTGCAGATTGGTGAATTTCGACGACGCGGAGCTTGGCTGATCTGGCACGGGGATTTTCTTTAATTTCTTCGCGGGTTGCTGCAATCGGTTTTTTGGTTATAACATTCACGGCTGCTTCTTTTGCCATTTTTTGGAATGTTTGCTTTACGATGCGATCTTCGAGTGAGTGAAAGCTGATAATCGCCACCCGTCCGCCAGGTTTCACGATCTCCGGCAATTCGCCAAGAAGTCTTTTAAGATTTTCTAATTCATCATTAACGTAGATCCGGAGTGCCTGGAATGTCCGCGTAGCCGGATCGATCCTGCCCCGTTCATAGCTTTTCGGAAGCGCGCCGCGGACCGTCTCCGCAAGCTCTCCTGCCGTTTCGATTGGTCGTCGGCGCTCGCGTTCTTTAATCGCCTTTGCAATCCGCCGCGACATCCGTTCGCCGCCGAATTCGTAGATAATATCCGCGAGGGATTGTTCGTCGATTTCCCGTAGAATCTGTGCGAGCGGTCTTTGGGAGTCGCTATAGGTCATGAGCAGCGGCTCGTCTTTCGATGCTTCGCTGAAACTAAATCCCCTCCCCATCCCTTCCGACGAGATATCGAAGAGCTGGTCAGATGAAAAACCAAGATCTACAAGTAAACCATCTGCCTTCATCCCGTCGCTCTCGCCGTTCGCAAAATTTTTTCGCAATATTTCCGGCAGGTCTGCATAGTTCCCGTGCACCAAAGCAATAGCCCTCTCGTCCCGGAATCTTTCACGGCATTTCGCGAGCAGTCGTTCATCCCAATCAACACCGAGAAGATTCCCTCCCGGCAAAATTTTTTCCATGATTGCCGCAGCGTGGTTCCCTCCGTCTATAGTGCCATCAATCATGAAATCCCCGGGATGTGGATCGAGATAATGTAAAACTTCTTTTAAAAGAACCGGAACGTGCATCTCGTAAATGGATATCTTGGTTATCGAGATTCGCCACTAGATGCCCAATTCCCCAAGCTGTTCTGCAATTTCCTCGGATGACGACTCCGTTTTTATTTTGTACGCACTCCACGCAGCCTCATCCCAGATCTCGATACGGCTATAAAGTCCGGCAACAATCACTTCTTTTTTCAATCCCGCATACTTGCGCAAATAA
>VFSW01012855.1_pt1 | contig 11658 bp, 5 predicted proteins | sample 5358111 | NCBI WGS metagenome assembly VFSW01 (sample SAMN11554181, study PRJNA540505) | mine drainage metagenome | isolation source: sediment from site ElyBrook_90M | place: USA: Ely Copper Mine, Vershire, VT | collected 2017 | reverse complement strand
GCTCCAAAGTCAGGGCGCGAACGATGCCTTGATGAGGAAGTTTGGGAAGATACTCATCAAGAAGGGCTTTGGTTCTCGAATCAGCAAGCAATTCGCCCACCGTGAATTCAAATGAATAGTACTCCGTGGCCAACTTCAGCGGAACTGCCGCTGGAGGTTTCATCTCCCCCGGATCTCCAATCCATTTCCCGAGCAACGATTGCACACTGTCACTGACCGATGCCTGGTTAACTCCTGTTGCCTTAGTAAACCGAAACAGGCTAGGTGTCATCATCGTCTGGAATACCTGCAACCCGCCGCGCGAATAGCCAAGCTCATAAACCTTCATCAGCCACGGATCGATCAAGTCCACCTTGTACGGCCCGGCCCCGTCGAGATTGATTTCCGTCACTTCATCGGGACGCGTGTAGGGAGCTTTGATCCGCACGAGATAATACTGATCCTTCAGGGCAAGTGCCGTTCCGCCCTGCACAATCTCCGGGGCCGGTGTGAGATCCTGAAACGGCGCTTCGGTCATTATGGTTTTGAGAAAGCCGAGCCTGGCGGGACTATCGCCGACGAGTTTGCCTCCTGCAGCCCACCAGAGGACTCCGCCTGGATGGACATATGTCTCGCCATGAGAGGCATATCCCCCTGCCATTGTAATGTCCCAATGACGGCTCACTTCCTCTTCGGCCGAAAGATTGCCCCATCCCTGACCATTGTTGCCTTCATAACCATATTCGTCCACAACAGTAGGCTTTCCGTATCGGGCCCGCGCATCCGCTAACCGGCGAGCCGGATGTCCCTGCCCATCCTGAGCGATGAGGTGTGTGATCCAGGGCTTCGAAGGGTCATACCAAGTCGCAATGTTGTGAATGCCGCGAAGATGTGAATAGGGATCGCTCTTCTCGAGCACCTGGAACATGCGATCCCAGTCCTTGACTTTCTGTCCCGGGATCATAGTCGGATCGAACAGGTCGTATTCGTTCGCCATGGTCCACCAAACGTTGCGGAACGCGGACAGACGTGCGGCTACATACCGGATATAGGCATCATCGTGATCTGCGTCCATGGTGGAGAACCCGAGATGGTCGTAGGGATGAAAGAGAATGATATCCGCCTGAATCCCCAGCCGCTCCAGATCCGCCAAACGTTGCTCGACATGTTGAAAGAACTCCGGATTGAATCGGTCCTGGTCGAATTTCAGAGGTGACGTTTCAACGTACGGATATTTCGCGGGCTCGACCCGATTGAATATGTACCATTTTGGAAACAGCCCGAAGCGGACCTTTGTGAATGGGCTTTTGCTTAAAGTCTCAAGCGTCTCGTCCTGCAATGCCTCATCGCGATTCAGCCAGTTATAGAGAGTTGTGCCGAGGAGGAAATAGGGTGTTCCGTCTGCGTAGGAGAAGTGAAATGTCTTCGCTACTCGAACCGGGCCGTGATTGCCAGGTGAAGGCGGCCCGACAGTGAATTTGCCTGATTGGTTATTCAGCTCTGGGTCGTTCGAGATCGTGGTAAAGTGCCACTCGCCTCGCTGTTCAGGCATGAATCGAATCCGCCAGGTGCGCCCGCCATCATAAAACCCCGCGACAACAACCGACTGAGCTCCAGACGTGAAACGCGCCTCAAGCCGGACGTCGGTGAATGGATTAATGTACGCCTGTGCCGATTGAAGAGAGATTTCCTCAATGCCCCACTGTTCAACATTCTTTGCAGGGGCCGCCACTAGTCCCCAGGCACTTGCGTCCGCTATCAGTGCGCAGAGGAATACCCCCATAATTACCATTTGGATCCGAACTTTGATTCCTTGCATTGACTCTCTCTCCTCGTTAGTGAAGGATCTATTCGGTGATTACAAGCTTCACCTTGGTTGTTTCTGCAGAATTTGCACCAATCAGCACGTCCACTGGGCCAGTCTCGACCACCCACTGCATCTGCGCATTGAGGATTGAGAGCTGTTCCGGCCCGACATTGAAGGTGACTGTCGTTGATTTGCTCGGTTCAAGATGGATGCGTTTGAAACCGCGCAATAGAATCAAGGGTTGAGCAATGCTGCTGACGGGATGATGAACGTACATCTGAACCACTTGATCCCCGGCACGCTGCCCCGTGTTGGTGATGGTAACGGAAACATTGGCCGCTCCGGTCGGCGTGATCGTCGCTTGATCCACCGTTGGCTTGTCGATGCTGAAGGTGGTGTAGCTCAGTCCGAAGCCGAAGGGGTACAGCGGGGAATTGTCGCTGAACACATAGCCAAAGCGGGATTTGGGCATCTTGTAGTAGAAGACGGGCAACTGGCCGACATTTCTGGCAATTGTGACTGGGAGATGGCCTGAGGGATTGACGTCGCCGAACAATACTCCGGCTATAGCATTCCCCGTTTCCTGGCCCAGATACCAGCCTTCGACGATGGCTGGAGCTTGCCGCGATAATGGCTCGATCGCATAAGCCCTCCCGTTTAGCAGAACGGCGACCATCGGTTTGCCCAGCTTCGCAATCCTGTCTACGAGCTCGTTCTGGCGGCCCGGCAGTTCAAGAGTGTCGGAGTCGCCCTTCAAGTCGCTAGTGGTCGCCTCGCGCGATACGCTCTCGTTGCCGCCCAGGACCAGAACCACCACATCTGCGTTCCGGGCGGTCTCAACCGCCTCGTCGATCAGGTGTAGATCCTTTTCAGCAGAAGGCGCTTTGTAGGGCAGGTACTCATTTGAATTGGGTGCGGTGTCGGGCTCACTGATTCTGCAGCCCTCGGCATAGACAACCTTGGTCTCGGTGCCAACCCGCTTCTTGATCCCGTCAAGAACCGTAACGAAGGAGGCGGGCAGTCCTGAGTACCCGCCGAGCCGTTCTTTGTTGGCGTTGGGACCAATCACGGCAAGGGTCTTGATTGATGTCGGATTGAGGGGCAGGAGATGATCCTGGTTTTTCAGCAGAACGATGGCCTCGTCCGCCACTTTCCGTGCCAGTCGGATGTGCTCGGCTGTTGCAACTTCTCGGCCGGCGCGACCGATATCTACAAGAGGATGCTCGAAAAGACCCGCCTTGAACTTCGCGCTGAGCACGCGACTTACAGTCTCGTTCAACTCCACTTCCGAGATCTTGCCGGTTTTCACTGCCTCAATAAGACTTGGGTAGGTAGAAGGTTCAGGCAGTTCCATGTCTACGCCAGACTTGAACGCAAGCACCCCCGCAGCCGCTTGATCGGCTGCCATACCTTGCACCGTATTGAGTTCCTCGATTGCCGTGTAGTCAGAGACTGTGATCCCTGTAAAGCCCCACTCCTTCCTAAGTACTTCCCTCAACAACCAGGGGTTCGCACTCGACGGAAGACCCCCGAGTGTCTCGTTGTAAGAGGGCATCACGGCCTCAATATGCGCGTTCTTGACGGCGCGTTCGAAGGGGTAAAGAAATATGCTGCGCATCGTGTGCTCGGAGAAGTCGCTGGGCCCGCCGTTGGTGCCGTTCTCTGGTTGACCGTGCACAAAATGCTTCGCAGTGGCAAATACGTGATTTTCGCCCAGTCTCTCGCCAGATCCCTGAAGGCCCCTCACTGCAGCGGTGCCGAGCTGCGCAACGAGATACGGGTCTTCCGAATACATCTCTTCAACGCGCCCATAGCGGGGATCACGGCTCAGGTCGAAAACGGGGGCGAGAACGAGAGTGTTACCCAGTGCCCGCTCTTCGATGGCCACGGTCGAAAACATCTGCTCGAGCAGTGACGGGTCCCAGGTGCTGCCCAAGCCAACAGCTTCGGGGAAAGAAGTAGCTCCCTTCACCATGGCGCCATGCAACGCTTCTCCATGGAACATGATCGGTATGCCAAGTCGCGTATTCTTCAGCACCCAGCTCTGAAGGAGGTTTCTATGCTCCGCACCGGAGCGAGCGTCTCCGGAGAAACCAGAGAATTCATCCATAAAGGCATACGTACCCATGCCGTTCACGAAGACTTTCTTCAGAACCGCTTCGTTAAGATGATCGCCCTCGATCGCTGTTTCGACATGCATCCCCGGGAAGACAGGCTTGTTCGTGAAGCTCTCGAGCTGCGCAACCTTTTCCTCAAGCGTCATGCGGCCCAGCAGGTCGCTTACACGATCGGCTAACGGAGCTGTGGCATTGCGATACGTCGGCGAGGCCAAATCCTGAGAGGGGCCACTTGTTGAGCAAAGGCTGAGGAGCACACAAGCGGCCGAGGTATGGAATGCGAATTTCATCGTAGAAGCTCCAACTTCAGAAACTCTGAAAGAAGGGTCTTACTGAATTCGAACTTTAATGACAGAATATGCCGAAGTCAACATAATATGCCAGTTTATATGCTGAGCGGTCGACCTGGATCCGTCAGATTAGACATAGCGGGAAAATGGCAGTATTGGCATGACCTGCTACTATTGGCAGTAATTAGCAAATGCTGCACAACTAGGAGGGGCACGCCTGATGAACAAGACCCTGCAGGCTCGCAAACAAGAAGCTGTTCAGACCGCAATTTTCAACGCCGCAATCGAGCTTTTCTCTCGCAAAGGCTTTAATGAAACGACCGTGGATGAGATTGCGGAAGCCGCAGGAGTTTCACAGCGCTCGTTCTTCCGCTATTTTCCAGCTAAGGCGGATGTCCTCGGGTTCGGCATTCCAAGAAATGGAACTGTCCTGGTCGCGGCGGTGGCCGCATGTCCTATTGGAATGTCTGAAATCGAAGTGATTCGTGCGGTCGTGCTGGCTGGTACAGAGTTTTCAATGAAGCAGCCATCGACCCGACAGGTCATCGAGATCACAGCGCGCAACGACTCTGCCCGGCAAGCCCATGCGGCGAAGATTGGTGAACTGGAACTTCGTCTCTCAGAGGCGTATGCAGCGAGACTCGGAGAATCGAGTCGTGACCGGCTGCGCCCCCGCATGCTGGCAAAGCTGACGATGACGGTGCATGACCTGACGATCAGCACATGGTTTATGAATGAGGCAGCGGATTGCGTCAGTGCTCTCGATATCGTCCTCGCGCGTCTCGCCGCACTGATTGGAAGTACCGCACCCGTCCAACGCCTCTGAGACAGCCAGGCCGTTAGAGTGCGCTGATGGCTGATGTTCAAATGGACATTTTCTGTCTAGCTCTCCTCGCAGGGCCTGCCTGCAGTTCGTGTCGATTGGGCATTTGGTCTTGTGCCAAGAGCGCCTCACTGCATATTCGAATCGGTTAAGCATGGCTGTGCAGGCTCAGGGGCTGACGCGAACTATCTACATAAAGGCATGCATATCTTAGTGATAGGCAATGCCTGAGTCTTCGTCCGATTTTTCAACCCTCCCCCAAGCACATAATCTTTAGCCTTTGGAAAGATATAGGCATTAACTGTTGACACTGACAGTTTCTGTCATTATATTCTTCCGCATGACAGGTTCTGCATAGAACTAATGTATCTGTCGGAAGTGGCAACTACTGAATAGTTCTGTAGGAGGCATGTATGAAGTTCAAAGTGATTTCACAGATGGCGCGAGTGCTGCTGACCAACAGCTGGGCATGGAAGCGGCTCGCTCCACTCTGTGTGCTGCTGCTTTTGACGCTCCCGCTGGGATTGGCGCAGGTCTCAACAGCGGCACTCAACGGTACCGTTCAGGACGATACAGGGGCCGTGATTCCGGGCGCGAAGATAACCGTTATCCAGACTGAGACGAACTTCACTACCGAAACCGTCTCTGCGTCTGACGGTTCGTTCAGGGTGCCTTCGATTCCTGTTGGCCCTTATACGATCCGGGTTTCCAAGAGCGGTTTTTCGCAGTATGAGCAGAGTGGCATCGTTCTGACGGTTGGGCAGGTCGCCACCATCCGGGTACCCTTGGCTGTCGGTACTCAAACTCAGAATGTCGTCGTCACGGCTGAAGCGCCGGCCGTGACGATTACTGACAGCACCATTCAGAGCGTGGTCGAGGAGCAAGTAGTAGCCGATCTGCCGCTCAACGGCCGCAATCCTGCGGCTTTGATGTATACGGCTGCCGGAATCACGGACGCAACCATCAATCCGGTAGGTACCAATCCGAATAGCACCGTAGCCGGTGGCGCACTGGCCGATGAGAGCGCTCCGACAACGAATGGCATTCGCCCCGGAGGAACCTACTTCTCTCTGGACGGCGCTGGTAACGTAGATCCCTTCAACGTGATTGGCGGTCCGTTCCCGAATCCCGATGCGACGCAGGAGTTCTCGGTTGTGACGGGGTCGTATGGTGCGCGGTATGTATCGGCTCCGGGTGGCGCGGTCAATATTGTAACCAAGTCGGGCACGAACCAGATCCACGGATCGGCATTTGAGTATGTCCGAAACGGCTACTTTAACGCCGAGAATCGCTTTGCCCCAGTACCCGACACCTAGAAGCGCAATCAGTTTGGCTTCGCCGCAGGCGGCCCCATCATTCGAGATAAGCTGTTTGCTTTTGGCTCGTATCAACAGACCCTGATTCGGGCGCAAACACTCATCAATACTTACGTCGGAATCGATACGCCGACGGAAAACATGCGAGCCGGACAGTTCAAGAGCGCCATTACCGGCCAAATCGTACAAGTCCCGATGAGCACGGTGGCCTCGAATCTGATGAAGTACATCCCGCCGCCCAACTACAGCATCGGAGGCACGCTTGCCTACTACAACACGGTAGTTCCCAATGCCATCAACAACCCGCAGTGGGTCGCAAAGATCGACTACAATCTCGGTCAGCACCGGCTGTTTGCGCGGTACTTCAGCGAGCATACCAATACGCCCGCCGATGAAATGACGAACAGTAGCCAGACTAGCAGCGGCAAGAATGCGCTGACAGCGCAAGGCTTCAGCAGCGGCTTCTGGGATGACCTGGCATTGGGTGACACCTGGAGTTCAAAATCCGGCTCTTGGATCGCGGACGCTCGCGCCTCCTGGATGAGGGCCGACAACAAAGGCGGCCCCGCTTCGAGCCTCTCCACTCTCAGTCTAACGAAGCTGGGAGCCACCGGAGTGACAGACGGAGTGTACCCGGCATTGCCTACGTTTTATGCCATCGGAGGTCTCTTTGCGTCCGCGAGCTCCTACGGCGAAAATGTGCGGACAAGTTGGGACTACAGTCTGGATGTCATCCATCCCTACCGCAAGCACGAACTGACGTTTGGAACCGATGCGCGACTGGTGGGACTGAACCAGCTCAATTACACGGGCCAGAATCCAGCATTCGTTTTCGTAGGCCTGCAGAGTCTCTTTGGTGGCTATGGTCCTCTGGACAATAACGCGTATGCGGACCTGATTCTGGGCCATCCGTTCGAGTGGTTGCAGGCGGATGGTAACTTCTCAAAGGTCAATGGGAACTTGTTCGGTCTTTACGCGGAAGACAAATACCGCGCTACGAATCGGCTGACACTCACGGGTGGTGTTCGTTGGGATCCATTTCTTCCCTACGCTCCCACCGGCCACCATATGGACTGCTGGAATCCGGGGCAGAAGTCGCAGGTCTTCACGAATGCTCCTCTGGGCCTGATCTACCCCGGAGACTCGGGTTGCAGCGCAGGCGGCACTACGTCGAAGTACGTGATCGTTGAACCAAGGCTGGGCCTTGCCTACAGGCTCGATCAGGCTGGCAATACGGCGATCCGCGCGGGATGGGGGATGTATTCCACCCAGTTCCCGCTTATCAGCCTGCTCGGATTCTCGGCCCCGCCTTTTGTTCGTAACTTCCTCCAGGTGCAGCCCGTCGGCCCGACATCGATCGATGATCCGTGGACATCACAAGGGTTGGCGAATCCATTCACAAACGGATTCACGAACGCCAGCTATCAGCCGCCGTCGGATGTCAGCTTCGCAAATGCCGAGGCGATTGGATTCTCCCCGTCTGCGATTGACCGGAACTTCCAGCCTGCGTATGTCAATCAGTGGACACTGTCCTTGCAGCACGCATTCACATCCTCTGACAGCGTTGAGCTCGCCTACGTCGGCACGGAGGGAATTCACATCGACCAAAGCTACGACGCTAACCTGCCGGTTTATAACGGCAATGCAGCAAAACCTGGATCGACCCGGCCCTACGCTTCCGAAGGCCTCGGCCAACTGTTGACTCTGGTGAGCAATTCGACCTCAAGTTACAACGGCCTGAATGCCACGTATCACCATCGCGGCAAGGGTGGTCTTGATCTCGTTTCGGCCTTCAACTGGTCCAAGTGCCTAGACGACGGATCGCTACCTCCCAGCACAGCGGGTGCATTTGGCGCAACGGGCGTGGGAAACAACATGGCTGCCAATGGGGCCTACCTGGCAGGTGTTCGCTACGGGCGCTGCGACTTCGACCAGAACCTCACCTTCCGCACAACCGGGGTCTGGAATTCTCCGGATCTGAAGGGGGACGGAATCTTCCTGCGCACCGTCGCCGGCTCATGGATCGTAAGTGGACTGCTGGTTGCGGATGCAGGGCAGCCTTTTAGCATCACTGACTCTGCCAACAACTCACAAACCGGACTCGGCCTTGACCGTGCGGACTGGAATACGACCCCAGCGCCCGCATACCTGAACGGAAAACTCAACGCCGCGGCGTTCCAGAAGAATGCACCTGGAACTTATGGCAATGTGCAGCGGAATAGCTTCCGCGCCGATAAGTGGGTTCACCTGGATCCGGGCGTGATGAAGACGTTCCCGCTGGGTACGGAGCGTATCCACCTGATGTTCCGCGCAGAGGCGTTCAACGTGTTCAATCATCCGAACCTGCTCGCCCCTGGGTCTGATTTGAACTCGGCCACGTTCGGCGTCATCGGCGGCGCCCGAGATCCACGCATCCTGCAGTTCTCCCTGAAGGTGTTGTTCTAACGTGTGTGACCCTCCTCCTGAGCCGGACCTTTTGTAGTGGGTCCGGCCGTCTTTTCAAAGGACGAAAACGCGGCCACAGTGCTAGAACACTGGCGAACGACAACAAGCATGAATTTGAGAGATGGAGAATCGATGAGCAATCACAGGAAGTTAGCTTTGGGAGCAGAGATGGTGATCGCCATCGTCGTGCTGGCTGTAGCACCCGCAGGCGTACCTCGTGCGCACTCACAGCAAGCCGCCACGGTTCCGCAGACTGGCGTCGCGGCTGCGGCTGACACAATCTTTAATGATCCGTACGTGGATGTTGACGAGTGGCGCGATAAGCCAGTGCGGCATCGGTATGTCCACGGAGGCTTCAAGGGAACGAATGCTCGCTTCTCTTTCTACTTCCCGCCCAAGGAACTCTATCAAGGCCGATTCATTCAATACGTAACACCGGCGCCGACAAGCGAATCGCTCGATGCGCAGAATGCTGTAGTGGGGAAAGGCGATCTGGAACAGCACATGCTCTTCACATTGGCCAGTGGTGCGTATTTCGTCTTGACGAACGAAGGAGGACCAGCTGCTATTTCCGGAGATCAGACCATCGTCGGCTATAAGGTGAATGCAGCGGCCGCGGAATATTCACGAATCGTTGCTAGACAGGTGTACGGCGTCAATCGTCCCTATGGTTATGTCTTTGGTGGAAGTGGCGGGTGCTTCAAGAGCTTGAGCGGATTCGAGAACACCACAGCCTGGGACGGCGCTGTGCCGTTCGTCTGCGGTTCGCCAATGGCCATTCCCAATGTATTCACCGTTCGCGTTCTTGCAATGCGTATCCTCAAAGACAAATTTCCATTTATCGTAGACGCCGTCGAACCCGGAAGCCTGAACAATAATATGTACCACGACTTGAATGAAGAACAACGCTCCGCTCTCAGTGAAGTAACCAAAATGGGTTTTCCGCCACAGGGTTGGTTCAACTACAAGACAATCGGCGAGGGAGCTTTCCCTGTCCTTTTTCCCATGATCAAGTTGATGGATGCCGGCTACTTCAAGGACTTCTGGACTGTGCCAGGCTACGAAGGCTTCAAACCCACTCCGTCGCTTGCGCAAGCGAGGATTCAGCACTCGACTGCGGTGGCCAAAGTTGTGTCGGGAGGTGACCTGGAAGTCAAGCGATTGTCTGGGGGTATTGACGAAGCAAAGGAATCTATCTCAGATTCGCAGATAGGACTTGAGATGGAAAGCATGCCCTCTGGAAGCCTGGAGGGAGCACTCGTAATTGTGAAGAGTGGAGATTCGGCGGGGAAAGAACTTCCAGTCGGCAAAGTCCTGGGAAACATCATCTTTATCGGTGTTAATCCTTTTGGCGCGGACAACACAAACGATCTGAAGGCTATCAAGGCCGGAGATAAGGTAGTGCTGGATAATTCTGATTTCCTGGCCGCAGAATACTACCATCGGCACCAGGTGCCGACACCTGATTTCTATGTTTGGGACCAGTTTCGAGGGCCTGATGGGAAGCCGCTTGAGCCGCAGCGGAAGATGTTGATCGGTCCGATGGTCACAGGAGCGGGCTCGATCCAGTCGGGTCGATTCAAGGGAAAAATGATCATGCTGGAAAGCTCTATGGATCAGGACGCCTTGCCGTGGCAAGCGGATTGGTATCGCTCCAAAGTTAAAGAGGCATTAGGTGGGCGGGTCGATAGCAGTTTTCGACTGTGGTTCACAGAGCACGCAGTTCATAGCGACGGTGCTCGCCAGGGCGATACGACACACACGGTCAGTTACACACCCGATCTCTATCAAGCTCTTCGCGACCTGAGTGCCTGGGTGGAGAAGGGCGTCCCGCCCCCGCCCAGCACCAACTACAAAATCGCAGATGGCCAGGTAGTAGTACCTCCAACCGCAGCAGAGCGCAAAGGCATTCAACCCGTCGTCTCGGTGATGGTGAATGGCGGGCTGCGTGCTGAGGTTCGCGCCGGAAAGCCGATCACCTTTACGGCCGTCATAGATGTGCCGCCGAACACCGGAAAGGTGGTCACCGCAGCATGGGATTTCGAGGGCGACGGGACCTTCTCCACAAACCAGGAAATTACGAGGTCTAACTCCGACAGCTCCGGCTCTCAGGTCCAGTTGAAATTCACCCATGTCTTCTCGAAGCCTGGCACGTACTTTCCTGCGCTTCTCGCCACTTCGCAGCGAGATGGAGATGCGAATTCGCAGTTTACGCGCATCCCCAATCTCGGGCGAGTCCGCGTTGTCGTCAAGTAGGACTTTACCAAGTAATGGTTACCGTCGAGCATTTGCTTTTCAGCGATCATGTGAAGACGTATTTTTATGGACATCTGCCGGTGGTTTCTAAGTCGCCATTCGTAGCTTGAGGCGAAGGAAGTCGCTGTAGTTTCCGGTGCTGGGATTTGCTCGGGTTCCTCGATGACGCGGCGGAAGTAGGTCAAGGTACGGATGGGAGTCAGGCGCAGGAACTCAGCCGGGGGGATCAGCCGGCCAAGTGACCCGAGCAACAGCGCGGTCTCGGCGGCTTCCAACGGCATGCCATCCTGATAAAGGTGGTGGGCCAGCCATTGATCAGAAGCACTGACGCGCATTGGCGTATCGGGCATATCCAGATAAAGAGACAACCGCGGTCACATATGCGGCCACCGGAACGGGATGATCCATCTCCTCCTCCTCCTACGGAGGGCAGGCGTCTCCTGTTCGCTCTCGCGAACGCGGTAGCTGGAGCCTGCGATGACGTGACCGGGCATGGTGCAGCAGACGGCCCAGCATGGTGGTCTCAACACGCATTTAGAATTGACTCTTTTGGGGGCAAGGGCCTGTGTGACCGCCTATGGTGACTTTGAGCTGAACCCAGAATTATCAGGGATTCGGCTCGATG
>VFSW01012854.1_pt1 | contig 11658 bp, 6 predicted proteins | sample 5358111 | NCBI WGS metagenome assembly VFSW01 (sample SAMN11554181, study PRJNA540505) | mine drainage metagenome | isolation source: sediment from site ElyBrook_90M | place: USA: Ely Copper Mine, Vershire, VT | collected 2017 | reverse complement strand
GCATGAAGACCAGCGCGATGATGAACGTGGCATAAACGACCGGACTTCGCACTTCCAGCGACGCATCCAGGATGACGTTAAATAGGGAACGCGGCCGGGGCAAAGTTTGGTTTTCGCGCAACCGGCGCAAAATATTTTCCACGTCAATGATGGCGTCGTCCACCACCACGCCAATAGCGATGGCAAATCCGCCCAGCGTGAGCGTGTTGAGCGTGACGCCAAAATGGTCGAGCACAATCACCGCTGCCAGCAGGGACAACGGGATCGCCGTGAAGGAAATGAAGGCTGTCCTTAAATCGAGCAAAAAGAAAAACAGCACCGCAACAACCAGCACGCCGCCAATCAGCAGCGACGCGCTGATATTGTGCAGCGAGGTTTGAATAAAATTGGCGGGCCGGAACAGGCGTGGATAAACAATGATCTTTTCGGAGGCAAAGAGCGGCTTCATTTCGTCCAAAGCGCGTTCCACGGCCAGCGTCACATCCATCGTGTTGGCGCTGTATTGGCTGGAGATCATCAGGATGACACCGCGTTCACCCATGACCAGCGCATCGCCGAGTTTCGGCTCCGGCGCTTCGACCACGTCCGCCACGTCTTTCAGGCGGACACTCCCACTCTGGTGATGGGTAATCACCATTTCGCCGAGCGCCTGCGGCGTGATGGATTGTCCCTCGCTGCGGACGAGCATTCGCGCGTTGGCATCCTCAACGAAACCCGCGCCGCGCACACCGGTGGATTTGCCCGCCGCTGCCAGCACATCTTGCAAATCCAATCCCAAGGCGACGAGACGGTCGGGTTTAAATTGAATTTGCAACTGGCGGACTTCTCCGCCGAACACATCCACTTTGGCCACGCCTGCCACACCCAGCAGACGCGGGCGCAATGTCCAGTCTGTGAACGTGCGCAAATCCATCAGGGTTCGATTCGTCGAGGTCAAACCAATGGACAGCATCAGGCTGGTGGACGAGGTGAGCGCGCCCATTTTCGGCGCAGCCACGCCTTGGGGCAGGCTGCCGGCAAGTTGCGCGAGCCGCTCGCCCACCATCTGGCGCGCGCGGTAAATATCCGCGTCATCGCTGAACACAATCGTGATGACCGAAAGGCCCTGGATGGATTGGGAACGGATGGACGCCAAATTGGGCACGCCATTAATGCTGTTCTCGACCGGCAGCGTGACCAATTGCTCAACCTGTTCGGAAGCCAGGCCGGGCGCTTCGGTCTGAATCTCCACCATTGGCGGCGCGAATTCAGGGAAGACATCCAGCTTCGCGCGCCCAGTGACGAAAATGCCATAACCAATGACGACACAGGCCAGCGCGAGCACGACGGCGCGAAAGCGGAGGGAAAATTGGACGATGTGGTTTAGCATTCGGATAAACTCCTAATCGCCCGTCTTAATTTCAGTTTTGCGCTCTTCCGAGAGTAATGTCTGCGCTCCGGTCACAACCACACGGTCATTGGGACTAACACCGTTGGTGACGAACCAGCCGCCCGCGACGGGATAATTTGCCCGAATCTCACGCCGCGTGAAGTTAGTGCCGCCCGTTTGCGTGTAAATCCATGCGCGCTCGTCCGAGCGAACGACGGCGTTCCCCGGCACGATTACACCTTGGACTGGTTCGCCAGGCGCCGATAGAAATCCGGTGAATGCAAGCCCTGGGGACAGCCACGCCGAGGTATTTGTGGCGATGAATATAAAACCGTTTCCCTGTATTTGCGGATCGGTTGTGAGCGCACGGCCCATATATCCCGCTTCGACAGGTTGTATTTGCCCTGGCACGATCAGTCGCGCGTTGGTTGGTGTTTCCGGCAATGCCTGGCCGGTTGGCAGATCAAGTCGCACCAGCACAGTCTTGAGTTTCGAGAGCGACAGCACAAAATCCGGCAAGTCAGGCCGGTCGGCAATGGCCTCGCCCCACGCGGTCATTAGTTGCGCCTTAGCCGTATCGAGCGCGATTTGGTCGTGCTTCATCGCGGCTTCGGCAGTTTCGAGGGCTTTGGCGGAAGCATTTTGATCCTGCGCAAACAGGGCTTTCACCCGCTGATAATCCTTGTTCGAGGCTTCCAGCGCGGCGCGGAGGGACTCGATTTCTCCCAAAAGTCCAACCAACGGTGTTGGGTCCAACACGCGGCCATAGCCTTCGACTTCCTGTTTTCGGGTTGCGGCGATGAGTATAGTCGTCTGGAGTCCAATGAGCTTTTGTGTGTTCGGGTCAAGGTTCACGGAAGTGTTGCCATTGGTGTCTCGTCGCACACTCGATTCGGAAGTGATGGCTTGCTCACCCACGGCTTCTGCCGCACGTTCCTTGCTCGTCTGGAGGTAGGCGAAGATGAGCGCCGCGATCACGACGGCGGCTACGACGAGGCCGATGAGTTTCTTCCAAAGCGATTTCATGGTCGTGTTCAATGTGGCTTTTTTTCAACAGTTACCGTCGGCAAACCCGAAAAGCTCTTGCCTCCGATTGGTTACCGCATCGCGTCTTCGAGCGCGCCCCAGGCTTGTTGCGCCCCGATCAGGGCAGACGCCCGCAATAATTCAACGGAGTAAAGTTCCGACTGCGTCTGCAAAACTTCAACGTGATCGGACGCGCCCGCCTCAAACAACCCTTGCGCGGACTGCGTTCGTTGTTGTTGGCCCACCAAGAGGGCGTTTGCGGTGTCGAGTTTGGCGAGCGTGTCACGATGGCCCGCGAAAGCTGCGTCCAGCTCGCCCGTGGCGCGGGTCTGGATTGCCATGAACGCGGCGGCGGCTTCCCGGCGATGCGCCTCGGCTTCGGCAATCGGCCCTTGAAAGAGGCCGCTGCGGACGCGGCTGCAGGTTTGCCAGGCGGCGCTGGCGACATTCAACCGGGCCGCGTTCGCCAGTCGCCGCGCCTGGGCGATGCGATGGCCGCGTTTCCCCGCCGTTTCGATGGGAACATCAAGCATGAAACCGAGCGTCCAAGGCGAGAAAAATTCCAACGGCGGTTCGCTATAGCTTGGCGCAAAGGCGAACGTTGGATTGGGCCGCGCTCCGGCTGAGATTGTGGCCGCCTCTGCGCCAGCCAGCTTCGCTCGCGCCAATTCCAAATCTGGATGGTAAAACAACGCAGCCATTGTGAGCAGCGGCAAATCCCACGCTGGCGGCGGCCAATTCGACGTCAGGGGCGCGGCATTTGTCGCGATAAAAGCCCGCGAGCTGGGATCGTTCAATGAACGGGACTGGAAAGCGTCGACAGCGCGATCCGCAGACAGCGGTCGCGCTTGGAAATGCTTGCATCCGCTGCCGCACATAAGGATGGCCAGCGACGCGCAGAAACAAAGGGAGAGGGCGCTCTTCACTTTAGAGCCAGCTTATGGTCAAGTGTCTGTCAAAAGCCTGTCAGCAAGATAACAATTTTGTCAGGAAGATGCCGATTCGGGCGGCGGTGCGGGGAAGCGGAGGACAACAGCCGTTCCGTTGCCTAGTTTACTTTGCAACGAAACGCCGCCGCCATGCAGATCCATGATGGACTTTACCAAGGACAAACCAAGGCCGGCGCCCGGCTGATGCCGCGCCGGATCAACGCGATAGAACCGATCGAAAACCTTGGGCAGATGCTCGGTCGCGATGCCACAGCCGGTGTCTTCCACCCGCACTTCGGCCCCGTCCTGCTCCAGTTTGCTGATGGACACCGAAATTCGTCCGTTGGCTGGCGTATTGCGGAGGCTGTTGTCCAACAAGTTGCTTAACGCGCGTCGGAATAAACCGGCGTCTCCTTGCAGGGAAGCATCGCCCTTTTCCGCCAACACAATCGTCTTTTCGGCGGCGGCAGCTTCAAACAAATCAATGACCGCCCGTGTTTCCCTGGCTGCGGAAAAGGAAACTCGCTGCAATACCATCTCCGCGTTGTCGGCGCGCGCGAGAAAAAGCAAACTGTCAATCATGCGGGACAGCCGCTCGTACTCCTCCAGACTGGTTTCCAATGTTCGTCGGCATTCATTCGGGCTGCGACCCGGCGTCAGCGCCCATTCCGCCTGAGTTCGCAAGCTGGTCATGGGCGTCCGGAACTCATGGGCGAGATCGGCGGAAAATTGCGACAGGCGTTTGAACGATGATTCCAGGCGAGCGAGCATTTCGTCGAATGCCGTTGCCAACGCCGTCAAGTCCCGCGGCCAGCGAGCAGGATGGATGCGTTCGTGCAATTGTGCTGCTGTAATCCGTTGCGCCGCGCCAGTGATTTCTTGCAGCGGGCGCATGGCATTGCGAACGATGAACACTCCCGTGACAGCGGAACAGAGGATACCCGCGATCAAAACAAGCGCCAACACTTGGCGGTACTGACTCAGGGCTTTTTCGTCTTGGGTCACATCCAGAGCCAACTGCAGCAAGCGTACCCCTTTCGGAGGAGCACCCATTTCCGCCCGCGCCGCCATCAACAGATAGTAACGCCCGTCTGGTGATTCCCATTTTTGTCCAACGGGTGAAGACTTGAAATTGTCGGCCGGCGCTAGAAACACAGACGACGGTGTCAATCTATCCATGTCGTCCGACTGGATCACCACTCTGCCTTCCGGGGTCAGGATTCTCGCGTAGTACTTGGCAAAACGCCGCGCCGCCCCTTCAGATTGAACCTCCCTCTTTAATGCCTCTGGATCGTCCCGCGTTTCCCGCAAGGTTAATCGCAAGATTTCCACTTGGTCGGCCAGCGACTGGCGGTCTTCGGATTTCGAACTGCTCGCCATGAAATAATACTGAATCGCAGAAGCCAGGAACAAGATTGCGCAGGCCGACATCGTGTAAAAGACGGTCAACACCCGGCTGATCGGCCACTTCCCATGCGCTGGCTTTGGCGATTGGAAGGAGCTATTCACGTTTTTCAAGGACATAACCGGCCCCTCTGACCGTGTGAATCAATTTGATTGGAAACGGTTCGTCCACCTTCCTGCGGAGTCGTCCGACGGCCACGTCGATAACGTTCGTATCACCGTCGAAGTTTACGTCCCACACTTGCTCGACGATAATGGTCCGTGAAATGACCTCACCCGTGCGTTGAACCAACAGGGTCAGCAGAGTAAATTCCTTGGCCGTCAAATCAAGGGCCTTTCCGCCGCGCGTCGCCTTGTGGCGCAAGAGGTCGATTTCTAAATTGTCCACGCACAATTTCTCAACATGGCGCAACGTCGGACGGCGCAGAAGTGAACGGACACGAGCCAGCAATTCAGAAAACGCGAAGGGCTTTGCCAGATAATCGTCCGCGCCAAGTTCCAAACCCTTCACTCGGTCATGCACTGCGTCGCGGGCCGTGAGAAACAGCACGGGCATTTTTTTGCCTCTCTGTCGCAGTTCCTGGATCACTGACCATCCATTCCGAACCGGGATCATAACATCCAAAATAATCAGGTCGTATTCCTCGCCATTAGCCAAATGAAGTCCCATTTCCCCGTCTGCCGCTTCGCCAACTGCAAAGCCTTTTTCGGTCAGTCCCCGTGTCAGGTACTGCCGAATCTTTGTGTCGTCTTCAATAATGAGAATACGCATGGCCAACCAGATGGAATCATGGTTTTTCAAGGCGGGAAAGGGAAGTAGTTTCATTATTGCAGGCTCTCCGGTTCTTTCCGTTGTCGACCATCATAAAGGAATCGGGTTCTGGCGAACGGAGGATCAGCATCTCATCGGGTCTCAAATTGGGTGATTGACGAATACGGCTTACTGCCAAGACGGTGGGATAGACGACACTTCTTCACGGTTCTTTGGTTCTCCGGCGGCGTTGCTCGCTCGCGCAGAGACCGTTAACAAGTCTCTTTCCTCGCTTGCGCCTTGCCGGAGAACCAAACTCCTCGTGACCAAGTTTCGTCTGTCCCACCGTCTTGGCAGTATTTCCGCAAGCAAACGCTAATTGATGAAGATCGCTTCGTTGGTTTGAAGCAGGGCGTGGGCGTATTTGACCCATGCGCCAATGGGCCGCAACTGGCCGGGTCCGACGTTGGCCATGCTCATGGGAGGAGGGCGGCGGCCGGGACCGGGTGGTTGCTTGTTGTTGCGCTCGTCTCGCATGCGTTGACGGGTTTCATCGCTGATCCGCTCAGCCGGCGGCGCCTCGTCCACAAACTCGCGGCCAAGTTTGATTTCCACATCGCTGGGCAAACGTTGGAAAATCCGTTCGTAAAGGAATTTGATGCGCTCCTCATCGCCGCTGATAGCCTGGAACTCGGACTCGTTGACCAGCTTGCGTGAAAGCTCCACCACGAGCGAGTTGTTCATCATAAACAGCGCCTGCTGCGGCACGGTGGTTTCATAACGTTTGCCGGTGGTTATATCGGGATTGGCAAAATCGAATTGACCATAAACCTCGGGCAAATTGCGGCGGTCGATCATGCCGTAAACGGTGCGGCGGTGCGAATAACCGCCCGGGCCGCCACCCAGGCCGACGGGCGGCCCGCCCATTGTCAGATCTAATTGCCCGCCCAACGCGAGGATGGAATCGCGGACGCCCTCAAATTCCAGGCGATGGATGTTCGCCCGCCAGAGGAGGCGGTTTTGCGGGTCCATTTGCGCGTAACGCGGATTGGTTTCGCTGGTTTGCTGGTAAGTGTGGGAGAGCATGATCAACCGATGAAGTTTCTTGATGGACCAGCCCTCCTTCATGAAAGTAAGGGCCAGATAATCCAACAGTTCCGGATGGCTGGGCGGATCGGATTGATTGCCCAAATCGTCCGGCGTGGTCACAAATCCCTGGCCGAAGTGATGCAGCCAAACCCGGTTCACCAAAACGCGCGCGGTCAGTGGATTGTTGGGATTGATGATTGAATAAGCCAGTTCCAGGCGGCCGCTGCCGCTGCGAAATAGCGGACGGTAAGGACCGCCCAGGATTTCGAGGAAACGACGGGGCGCCGCGTCCCCTTTGTTCTCAGCCTCGCCGCGGATGAACACATAAGAATCGTGCGGCCGGGTGCTGTCGTATAACACGGTCCCGCGCGGCGGTGATCCCGGGTCGCGCAACTCCAGTTGGGCGATCTCGCGGCGCAATTGATTGACGTCTTTTCTGAGGTCTTTGACCATTTGACTCTTCCGATCTTTCCTTTTCTCGCGCAACTGGGCCTGGGCCTGGGCCAACTGTTCGTTCTTCGCGTTGAATTTCTCGGCGAACTTGCCGTATTCCGGAGTCATCTTGATGGGCGCAAGCAACGGCTCCTCGGCAGGCTCGACGGAGCTGGCAAAGATGCCGTGCAACGCATAATAATCCTTCTGCGAGATGGGATCGAACTTGTGATCATGGCAGCGGGCGCAAGTGACGGTGAGGCCTTGAAACCCTTTGCAAACGACGTCAATACGATCGTTGATGATGTCGTTGGTGTTCCCGTTGAAGCGCGGGCCCAGCGCCAGAAATCCCAGCGCGGCCAGATCGCGGCGATCTTTCAAAACGGCCAGCCGATCGGCGGCCAGTTGTTCGAGCACGAAGATATTGTAGGGCTTGTCCTCGTTGAAGGCGCGGATTACGTAGTCGCGATACGTCCAGGCGTACGGGAAAATCGGCGTTTCCTGGTTTTGTTTGATGTCCCCCTTGGTGTCGGCGTAACGCGCGGTATCCAGCCAAAAGCGTCCCCAGCGTTCGCCGTATTGCGGGGAAGCCAGGAGCCGGTCAACGACTTTTGCAAAAGCCTCCGGCGATGAATCGTCCAAAAAAGCCTGGACCTCCTCCGGGCTGGGCGGCAGGCCCGTCAAATCAAATGTGGCGCGGCGAATCAATGTCCGCTTGTCCGCCGGGGGCGAGGGATGCATGCCATTTTCCTCAAGCTTGGCCAGGATGAAGGCGTCAACGGGCGTCGCCACCCAGTTGGTGTCTTTGACTTCGGGGATTGCCACTTTCTTGACCGGCAGAAAGGACCAATGTTGCCGCCGCTCTTTGCTCCATCCGAGCGACGCTGTTTTCGCGGGTGCGCGGGGATCGGGCGCGCCCATTTTCACCCAGGCCGCCAGGTCCGCGATTTGCTGATCGGAAAGCTTTTTGCCTTTGGGCGGCATTTTCAAATCCGGGTCCGCGTAGCGAACGGCCTTGATCAGCAAACTTTGATCGGGGTCCCCCGGCACGATCGCCGGTCCCGTGTCGCCGCCCTTGATAATGCCATCGCGAAATTCGAGCGAAAGATGGCCGCGAAGTTTTTCCGACTGCGAACTATGGCATTTGTAACAGTTGTCGACAAAAATGGGCCGGATTTTGGATTCAAAAAACTCCAGTTGCGCCAGGCTGGGAGCGGCCGCCGCGGAAGCACCGCCCAAATGGAAAATAACACACAGGACCCCTGCCATTGAGAGTATTTGCCGCGGGCGCATGGTCTTAGGGGTAAGCGTTGGTTGTGCGTTATCTCCGCCGCCGGGTCAGGCGATCACGGGCTTGACCACATTGCCCGCCACGTCTGTCAAGCGGAAATCGCGGCCATTGTAGCGGTAGGTCAATTTCGTGTGGTCAAAGCCGAGCAACGCCAGGATGGTGGCGTGCAAATCGTGAATGTGAACCGGTTTATCGACCGCCTCCCCGCCGAATTCGTCCGTCGCCCCATGCACTGTGCCGCCTTTGACGCCGCCACCGGCCAGCCAAACACTGAAACCCTTTGCGTTGTGATCGCGTCCCGGATTGGCGTTGCCGTTGCGGTCGCGAGTGGGTGTGCGCCCGAATTCCCCGCCCCAAACGACCAGAGTGCTGTCCAACAAACCGCGTTGCTTTAAATCGGTCAAAAATGCGCCGACCGGCTGGTCAATTTCCCGCGCACTCTGCGGCAGGCGGGTTTCAATGTCCTGATGGTGGTCCCATCCGCCGGCCCAAACCTGGACAAACCGCACACCCCGTTCCAGCAGGCGCCGCGCAATCAGCATTTGCCGGCCTTGGTTTGAGTTGCCGTAAGCCTGCCGGACGGCGTCGGTTTCCTTGCTGATGTCGAAGGCGTCGGTGGCGGCGGTCTGCATTTTGAAGGCGATCTCGTAAGCCTCAATGCGGGCCTCCAGTTGAGCGTCCTTTTGCAAATTCTGCGCCTGAATCTCATTGAGTTGATGGACCAAATCCAACTCGCGCCGCTGCTCTTTTTGTGTGACGTAAGGATTTCTGATATTTTCAATCATTCGATCCACGGACGGTTCCTGAGTGTTGATGCTGGTGCCTTGGTAAACGCCTGGCAAAAACGCCGCGCCCCAATTTTGTGTGCCGCCCGCGGGCAGTCCGCCGCCCGCATGCAAGGAAATAAAACCGGGCATATTCTGGTTTTCCGTGCCCAACCCATAAACAGCCCATGACCCCAGGCAGGGCTTGACCAATTGACGCGAGCCGGTGTTCATCATGACCGTGGCGATTTCGTGGGCCGGAATGTCGGTGTACATCGAACGAATCACCGCCATTTCATCCACATGCTCGGCAATCTTGGGAAACACCTCGCTCACTTCGATGCCGGAGGCGCCGTACCGCTGGAACTTGAAGGGCGAAGGCATTGCCACGCCGCCGTGTCCGCCAATGGGCTGGCCGTCATATTTTGCAAGCGCCGGTTTCGGGTCCCAAGTGTCCACATGTGAGGGAGCGCCGTTGGCGAAAATATGAATCACGCGTTTGGCTTTGCACGGCAACGGCGGGTTCTTCGGGGCCAGCGGCGAAAAACCCGCATCTGTGTCCGCCCAAAGCGATTCCTCGCCGAGCAGGCCGGCCAGCCCCAGCGCGCCAAAACCCATGCCGAGACGCGATAAAAATTGGCGGCGGTTCCAAATGGGGCTATGCACGCAATTATTACAATTATCGAACATAAAACATCAGGTTAGAAATTAGACTTTGTCTCCTATTACCAAGCATACGCTGTGCCTCGCACACAAGCAACCGCAAAACGCTCGTTATAAATGACGCGCGCGACCGCTTCCGGGTTACAGCGATTGTCTGTCGCCCGCCTGGCCGACAAATCGACCACGGCGAAGGGGCGAAAGGGTGAGGGCGTCAACCCATCGTTTGGTTCATTTTGCTTAATTTTCGTCAGGCGGAGTTCGAGGATTGCTCGTGTGCCACGCAAAATGAGAGTCGAATACGCGGGCGCCCTCTACCACATGATGACCCGGGGGCGACCGGCGTGAGAATATTTTCCCCAAGGCTCAGGACTCCTGATGCCGAGCCTTGAGCGGCGGGTGCCGTGGAAATGCGGTGAACCCAATTGTGCTCGATCGTGAGGGCGTCATACGATACCGCGATGTGCGGGGAACGGCGCTCGCCGAATCGGTGGACGCCTTGGTCCAAACGCCGTCTGGAGCGCAATGATCGCCGTACGATGACCACAATTACCTCAGACGAGGGGCAGCGGAATGAATCTCCGGCCGAGGATTGGCTCGCTTTTGGTTTTGAGCCACTCTTCGAGAATGCCGGCGTAAACGGTGCGGAAGTCCACGTTGTATTTTAGGTCGCCGTTTACGAGATCGGCGGGGGACAGGGCGGGATACTGACCGTGCAAACCGGCTTTGACTTTGGCGCCGATTACAAACATGGGCGCGGCGGCGCCGTGGTCGGTGCCTCCATTGGCGTTCTCGGCGACGCGACGGCCAAATTCGCTGAAGGTCATTACCAGCACACGCTCCAGGTTGCCTTGTTCTGTGAGGTCGGCCACGAAGGCTTTGACGGAATCGCCCAAGTCGCGCAGCAAACGTTGCTGCTGGCCGGTCTGGTTTGTGTGCGTGTCGTAACCGCCCTGGGAGACATAGAAAACGCGCGTGGGCAGCCCGCCGCCGATTAATTTTGCCACAAGCCGCAGGGAATTGGCCAGTTGCGAACCGGGATAGGCGGCCTTGTTTTGCGCGCGCCGGGTGATGTCAAGTATTTTATCGGAGCTTGCCTGCGCGTCCAGAGACGTCCGTTCCAGGAAATCCATCACGGAGCCGCGATGAGCGGTGGGGCCGGCAACCGAGCCGATTGTGGCGCCGGAATTGTCCGACACATCCTCGGGATGATTAAGTTCGCGGAAGGATTTCTCATCGTCATTCATCCGGCCATTGCGGCCGGGCGGTCCGGCGTTGAATCGGTAGCCCTGCGGATTCTCCAGGCTGATGCCCGTGGGTGTCCGGGCGGAGAATGCCTGCGGGGACTGGCGTCCGATGTTGACGCCCACCGTGGGGTCGGCGCCGGCGCAGGCGTTGTCAAAATAACGTCCGATCCATCCGTAGCTCTCCACTTTCTCGGCGTCGCTGGCTGTCTGCCAGATTTCGGTCGAGCGAAAATGGGAACGATTGGGATTTGGATAGCCAATGCCTTGAATGATGCTCAACTGGCCGGCGTCATAAAGTTCCTTGAACCCTGCCAGGCTTGGATGCAGGCCAATTTGATCGTTGATTTTGAGCACGGAGTTTGCGGGCAGGCCGATCTTGGGGCGCGCCTTGTAATAATCGTCGCTGGCAAAAGGCACGAGGGTGTTGAGGCCGTCGTTGCCGCCGGCCATCTGGAGGATGACCAGGATTTTGGAGTCTTTTCCGGTGACGGCCTGTGTGGCGGAATCAGCGGCATCGGTGTGCAGGGCTGAAAAGGTGTCGGCCAGAAAAGCTGGAATGGTCCAGGTCAACGCGCCTCCAAGGGCGCTCGTGCGCAAGAATTCGCGGCGGGTCTGCAATGTCAATGCTTGTTTCATAACTTCGTAAATTTGAAATGCGGTGGGTCGTCTCTCTTCGATTTTTGGGCGGCGCGGCGG
>VFSW01012853.1_pt1 | contig 11658 bp, 9 predicted proteins | sample 5358111 | NCBI WGS metagenome assembly VFSW01 (sample SAMN11554181, study PRJNA540505) | mine drainage metagenome | isolation source: sediment from site ElyBrook_90M | place: USA: Ely Copper Mine, Vershire, VT | collected 2017 | reverse complement strand
CGTTTGGGAGTTCACTCCCAACTTAATGGCAGTGGTTGTTCAGAGGTTCCCTAGATGGCGATACTGGTTGAAGACGAACCCCGCGCTTGGATACTTAAGAAGGGCTGCCCGCCATTTCTCAATCAATGTAGGGTGATATATGTCGCCATCGTGCAAGGTGGCGACCAACTCGCAACGCGCTTGCGGAAGCCTCAAGTTCAGGTTTCCGAACAGCCCAAGATTGTGTTCGTTTCGTAGGTAGCGGAACCGGCTATCGCGTGCGACATATTCCTCGCACACCCCTTGGGTGTCATCGCTAGAACCGTCGTCACAGATCAGAAGCTCGTAGTTTGAATAAGTTTGCCGAATGCTTGCATCGAAAGTGTCCGGAAGGAACTTGGCGCGGTTATAGGTGAGCAGAAGAATACTTACGTCCGCAGTTTGTTCGCTCTGTCCCGATGACGTGTATGCCACTTGTCCCTCGATTACTCGTCTGGGCTTTCGGATCTAATTCTCAATTCAGATCGAACAGCAAAAGTCCGGGGCAATGTTTAAACACTCATCTTACTGTAAAACCCCTCCAAAAAGGCCCCAGGGAAAGGCCTGGACCGCTGTTGGCCTTCCCGTGAGGGGAAATTTCAGATCCCCTGGCGGCCGCCTTTTCCGTGGCGTTGGCATCGTCCTGATACGGAAATGCACACTTTCTTATGCGCGGCCAACCCGAGTAGACTTAGAACCGGTAGTTCCACGAGAGGTGGGAACGGTGGGCTCATTCGGGGAGCGTTTGCGTCGGGAACGGGAGATGCGCGGCGTCTCGCTGGAAGAAATTGTCGCTTCCACCAAGATCGGGAAACGTCTGTTGCTGGCGCTGGAAGAGGAGCAGTTCGATCTTCTGCCTGGCGGGATTTTCAACAAGGCTTACGTTCGCGCCTATGCCAAATGTGTTGGCATTGACGAGGACGAAGCCGTCGCCGCCTATCTCGCGGCCGCCAACGAGGCCCCGCCCGATACTCGCGTCATCGCCCAGCAGCATGCTTCCATCCATTCCAACCGGCCTGCGCCGCGCTCGGGCTTTCCTATTCTTCCCGTATTGATCTTGCTGGTAGTGGTCGCGGGAGGCATCGGCGGCTGGAAGCTTTATCAGCAGCATCAGAGCGCACAAGCCAAACCAGCTGCAACACCTCCGCCTGAAACATTCCCGCAGTCGCCGAGCACGGCAGCATCGGCCACCGGCAGTACTCAGGGCGAGCAAGGAGGAGCCTCAACAACTGCGCCGGTCCAGCAGTCTTCAGTTACCGGCTCTGCCGTGCGGCAAGCAGCGTCGTCTGCCGCTGCTGTTCCTCCGCGAGAAATTTCGCACACGCAGGAGACGCCCGCCGAAAGCTCCGCCAACAGGCCTGCCTCCGCAAACGCGCCCGCCGGCCCTCCGTTTGAGATCACCGTCCGACCCAAGGACAATGCCTGGGTGTCGATCAAATCCGACGGCAGATACGTGGTCCGCGGCATCATCCGCCCGCCGGAGGTGAAAACCGTTCATGCCACCGACGAGGTCGTCTTCTACACAGGCAATGCCGGAGCGGTGGACGTCTCCTTCAACGGTAAGAACGTTCCCGTACCCGGCGGTCCCAATCAGCAACAGGTGCTGGTTTTCGGCTCGCGCGGTGTAATCCCGATTCCACATACCCCGGCTGCAAATTCCGCGGTGGCACATTCCCCGGCTGCGCACTCCCCGGACACCCATTCAACGACGGGCGAACCATGACACCTCCCACCTCCGGCAGCACCGCCCCCATGCTCACGAAGAATACCGGCGAGAACGTAGTCCGCATTGAAGCCGATGCCTTGCGCCTCCTGGCTGATCGTCTCGCCGGCCCGATGGCCGCCAGCTTCGAGCGCGGCGTTGAACTGCTGTACTGCTGTGCTGGACGTATCGTGGTTACCGGCATGGGCAAGAGCGGCCTGATAGCGCGCAAAATTGCAGCGACGCTTACGTCCACGGGTAGTCCCGCGCTCTTTCTCCATCCCGCCGAAGCCCTGCACGGCGATCTCGGCATGGTGGTCCGCGGCGACGTCGTGCTGGCGCTTTCCGCCAGCGGCGAGACCGGCGAGATCCTGCATCTGCTGGCCACAGTCAAGCGCCTCGGCGTGCCGCTGATTACGATGACCTGCGACGAAATGTTCGCCGCTGCGAACCAGCGGGCGCCCCACCCTTCTGCGCAGGACAGGATGGGGCGCGCACTTTCCACTCTGGCGCAGGCGGCTGACGTCGCGCTGGATTGCTCCGTCGCCTGCGAAGCCTGCTCGCTGGGCCTGGCGCCCACGGCTTCCAGTACAACCATGCTGGCTTTGGGCGACGCTCTGGCGGTTGCGCTCTCGGAACGCCGCGGCTTCAAAGAAGAGGACTTCGCCAATCTGCATCCCGGAGGCAAGCTGGGCAAGCGCTTCGCCCGCGTCGCCTCGCTGATGCACAGCGGTGACGCCGTGCCGCGCGTTAGCCCCGCCACGCCCATGGGCCAAGTGATCTACGAAATGTCGCGCAAGGGCCTCGGCATGACGACAGTGGTGGAAGGCGAGAAGCTGGCCGGTATCATCAGCGACGGCGACCTGCGCCGCCTCATGGAGCGCCACGGCAAAGAGATCTTCGACCTGAGCGCCGGACAGTGCATGACGCGCTCGCCCAGGGTCGTCGGCCCGGAAATCTTCGCCATCGCTGCCCTCGACATCATGGAGCAGAAGAAGATCACCTCGCTGCCCGTCGTCGATGAAGCCGGCCGCCTGCAGGGCGTCTTGCATTTGCACGATTTATGGGAAACGCAGATGCTGTAGTCGTTTCGAGTTTCTCCCCCGCCGGGAAGCTCGTCTCCTGAGACCCCCCGGCGCCGTAGTGGCCGCCCTACTTCTCGGTGAGCCGATCCCCGGCCTTCTTCTCCCGGACAACCTCGCCCATCTTTTCGTTGTCTTACTCAGCACACAACCCGAAAGGAAGGAAACGCATGCTACGGCGCGTGAGCGATATCAATAGCGATATCAATAACGATTACCTGAGTGACCTGCGCGGAACCTCCATTTATGGCCCAAGTGACGAGAAGCTCGGCACCATCGACGATGCCCTCGCCGACGAGGGCACGGGCGATCTGCGCTACCTGATTGTGGACGCCGGCTGGCTGAAGTCCCGCCGCTTCCTCGTTCCCGCCGATCAGGTCTACGCATTCGACAATGACAACGATCTCTACGTCAACCTGCGGCAACTTGATGTGGAAACCTTACCCGAGTTCCGCGACGACACTCTTTCCTCCCAGGCCGCATTCGCCAATTATGAGTCTGAGTACCGCAACCGCTGGCGCTACGACGCCGATCCTCACCGCGTCCATGCTTCCGTGGCCCTTACGCGTTTTCGCGACCGCCTGCGCAATCGCGACTCGGGAGTGGTGCTAGCCGAGCGGCATTCGCCAAGCCGCGAAACCGTGCCGACCACCATTGGCGCGCGCCCTACGGTTGTGTACGGCGTTTATTCCGATCGCCGTGAGGCGGAAAAAGCCGTTGACCGGCTGCGCAACGAGGGATTTAACAGCCAGGACGTTTCCGTCGTCTTTCCCGACCGCGACATGAACCAGGAGTTCGCAATGGAGAAGCACACCAAAGCTCCCGAAGGCGGCCTGGCGGCCGGCGGCGGCGGCTTGGTGGTGGGCGGCATTTTGGGCTGGCTGGTGGGGATTGGAACGCTTGTCATTCCCGGCGCCGGTCCTCTGATCGCCGCTGGGCCCATCGTCGCCGCGCTCACCGGAGCCGGCGTCGGCAGCGCGGTGGGCGGCATCGCCGGCAGCCTGATCGGGCTGGGCGTACCAGAATTCGAAGCCAAGCGATATGAAGACGAGATCAAGAGCGGGCGGATTCTGGTTTCCGTGCATTGCGCCAGCATCGGCATGGCGCACAACGCGCGCAAGGTGCTGGAGGCCACCGGCGGCAAGGCCGTGTTCCTCTCCGGCGAGCAGCGCGCGGCGTAAACCATTCGCCGCTTTGCAATTCCTGGTGTAATGACTCAGAAGCTTTATTGCGCAAAGCGAGGCATTGCATTAGGGCACGACTTTGGTCATGCCGGTAAGTCGTCCATTTTGGTCGGTCCCGAGCGGACTTTACTCCGCGAGGGACCTGACAAACTCAAAGCTGCAGGAATAGTTCGTTCCGCAACCGCTCAACTGGCGGTCTTTATCACACCCACGCGTCTTCAGCCCTTCTGGCTCTCCTTCAGCTTGCGCGACTTCGCTTCCACGCCCTTGGCCAGCTTTTCCTTGTGGGCTTCGAGCTTCCTGGCGACTTCGTTGTCGTACAGTCCGATCATCTGCGCGGCGAGGATGCCGGCGTTCGTCGCCCCTGGCTTGCCGATGGCGACCGTCGCGACTGGAATGCCGGCCGGCATCTGCACCATGGCCAGCAGCGAATCGAGGCCGAGCAGCGCTGTCGATGGAATCGGCACGGCGATGACCGGCAGCGTGGTTTCTGCGGCAATGACGCCCGCAAGATGCGCGGCTCCGCCCGCCCCGGCGATGACTACCTTCACCCCGCGTGCCTTCAGCCCGCGCGAGTACTCGCTGGTGCGCGCCGGCGAGCGGTGCGCCGAAGTAATGTCGATTTCGTACGCAATGCCGAACTCGGCCAGCGCCTTCGCCGCCTCATTCATGATCTCGAGGTCGGAGTCGCTGCCCATGACGATAGAGACAAGAGGGTTGTTGTTCATATTTTGTAAACTGCCAAGAAGTTATTTTCCCGCCCGCAGACGCTTCAGCCCCCGCGCGGCGATGTCCTTGCGGTAGTGCATGCCCTCGAAGCGGATCTTCATCACCGCATCGTAGGCGCGCTCCACCGCGTCCGGCAAGTCCTTGCCGCGGGCCGTTACACCCAGCACGCGTCCGCCCGAGGTGTAGTAGTGGCCGTCGCGGCGGTTGGTGCCCGCGTGGAACAGCTTCACGCCGTATACCCGCTCGGCTTCTTCGACGCCGCTGATCAGCTTGCCGGCCTCATACGTGCCCGGATATCCGCCCGACGCCATCACCACGCAGACCGCCGGCTCCGCCGACCAGCGAAAATCCCCCGCGCTGGCGCGTCCCGCAATCGAGGCTTCCATCGCCTCCAGCAGGTCGCTCTCCATCCGCATCATGATCGGCTGCGCCTCGGGGTCGCCGAAGCGGCAGTTGAACTCCAGCACTGCAGGCCCGGTTGCGGTCATCATGATGCCGCAATAAAGGATGCCCTTGTACTCGGCGCCCTCGGCCTTCATCCCGGCAATCACCGGCCGGGCAATGTGGGCCACCAGCCAGTCCAGCATCTGCGCGTCAATAATCTGGTCGGTCGAATACGCGCCCATGCCGCCGGTGTTCGGCCCCTTGTCGTCATCGAAGACGCGCTTGTGGTCCTGCGTTGCCACCAGCGGCACCACGCGCTCGCCGTCACTCATTACCAGCAGCGACAACTCCTCGCCCTGCAGGCATTCCTCCACCACAATCGACGACCCAGCACCGCCCAGCATCTTGCCGGAGAACATTGCTTCACCGGCGGTCTGCGCCTCCTCTTTCGACTGCGCGATGACCACTCCCTTGCCCGCAGCCAGTCCGTCCGCCTTGACGACCACCGGCGGATGGAAAAGCTTGAGCGCTTCCTGCAGCTCGTCCTTGCTGGCGCAGACTGCGTATTTCGGGGTTGGAATGTTGTACCGCTGCATGAACTGCTTGGCGAAGCTCTTGCTCGATTCCAGCCGCGCGGCGGCGCGCGTGGGGCCGAAAATGGGCCAGCCGCGCGCCTGAAACTCGTCGACGATGCCCAGCGTCAGCGGTAGCTCAGGGCCCACTACCGTGAGATCGGGATTCAGCTTGCCGGCAAGCTGCACCAGCCCATCAACATTCTTCACATCGGCGGCGACGCACTCCGCCTCCGTCGCGATGCCGCCGTTCCCGGGCGCGCAATACAGCTTGGTGATGCGCGGCGACTGCCGCAGCTTCCATACCAGCGCGTGTTCGCGACCGCCGCTACCGAGGACCAGGACTTTCATAAGAAAGAAAAGAGTAGGGAAGACGCGAGCCCAATGTCAAACCAGCAGTGCAATCACCGTGTCACCACTAAGACTGCATAAAGAACGCGATTCTATCGGGAAACTCTTGCAATCCTTCGTTAACTAGCATTAACTGATACCAGGCAGCCATGATAACAGTCTCTAAAGAAGACTACCTCAAAGCCATCCTCGAAGCCGAGTGCGAGGGCGAGCAGGTCATCGCCGCGCGCCTGGCGCAGTGGCTTGCCGTCTCCGCGCCCGCGGTTACGATGGCGCTGCGCCGGCTCAAGCGCGACGGTCTGGTCGCGGTACGCCAGGACGGCCGCCTGCTTCTCACCGGCGCGGGACGCAAGATTGCGGAGCAGCTTGCCATTCGCCATCACCTCATCGAACGCATGCTGCACGAGGTTTTCGCCATGCCCTGGTACAAGGTCCACGACGAGGCCGAGCGGTTGGAGCACGCAGTTTCTGGTGACTTCGAGGCGCTGCTCTCCCGCAAGCTGGGGCGCGGCAAGCTCTGTCCGCATGGCAACTCGCCCACCCCCGAACATCCGCGGGCTAAACGCAAGCGCGGCCTGCTGCTGCTCTCCGAAAGCCAGCCGGGGCATACCTACGCCGTGCAAAGCGTCTACGAGCGCGATCGCAAATTGCTGGAATTTCTGGAGCAGAAGGGGATCCGCCCCGGCGCCGCCCTCGCGGTCGTAGCCCGCAATTACGACGGCACCATTTCTCTGGCGATTGCGCTTCATAAGATAGAGCTGGGCGGCCCGGCGGCAGAGAAAATCTGGGTTGCTAAATCACAATAATGATTTTGTAATTACCTATAGTTAACTCGTTCTGATACACTTCTGTTTTTGCTGCCTGGCAGGCGAAGCCAGCAGACCTGAGAGAGTCGTGAAAGTGAACCACTGGACGCAACGGCAAAATCACGCGGATTGCGGCGGTCAATCCGCGGCGAGCGGGACCGAACAGGTGTCTCTGGAAGGCTTGCACGGCTCGGTCTCCGTACCGCACCAGCAGGCTGGGTTTTGGGAGCAGTGGCGCGCCTTCGTGGGGCCGGCGATCCTGGTCAGCGTCGGCTATATGGACCCCGGCAACTGGGGCACCGACCTGCAAGCCGGCGCGCAGTACAAGTACGGGCTGCTGTGGGTGATCGGCGTGGCCAGCCTGATGGCTATTTTTATGCAAGTCATCGCCGCCCGCCTGGGCGTGGTCACCGGCAAGGACCTGGCGCAGTGCTGCCGTGACTGGTATCCCAAGTGGACGCGCTGGCCCAACTGGCTGATGAGTGAGGTGGCCATCGGTGCCTGCGATCTGGCCGAGGTGCTGGGCAGCGCGGTCGCGCTCAACCTGCTGTTCCACATTCCGCTGCTCTGGGCGGTGATTATCACCGGCCTGGACGTGCTGTTGTTGCTGGCCTTGCAGGGTCTTGGAATGCGTGCCATCGAGGCCGTGGTCCTGGTGCTGGTGGCCACCATTGGCGTCTGCTACTTCATCGAGATTTTTGTTCTGCCGCAGACGCAGCCGAGCTTCCTGGAAATGGGACACGCCATGATCGCCCCGCACTTTCGTCAGGCCGGAATGTTGTTCGTGGCCATCGGCATCATCGGCGCCACCGTAATGCCGCATAACCTTTATCTGCACTCGGCGCTGGTGCAAAGCCGCAAGTTCCAGAAAGACGAAGGTTCCATTCGGCGGGCGATTCAGTTCAACAGCATCGATTCCGTCGTTGCTCTCACGATTGCCTTCTTCGTCAACGCCGCAATCCTGGTGCTGGCGGCGACGGTGTTCTTCGGCAAGCAAAGCGTCACCGTGCCCGGCGGGCACGTCATCAGCTTCAGCGCTGACAGCGACTGGATTCGCGTTGCCTATCTCACGCTGGCGCCACTGCTGGGGAAAGTCGCGGCCAGCACGCTGTTCGCTGTCGCCTTGCTGGCCAGCGGGCAGAGCAGCACCATCACCGGCACGCTGGCGGGCCAGGTGGTGATGGAAGGCTTTATGCATTGGCGAATCCAGCCCTGGGTGCGGCGCTTGATCACGCGCACGCTGGCCATCCTGCCGGCGGTGCTTGTCATTGGCCTGCGTGGCGACAGCAGCGTTACCGACCTGCTGATCTTGAGCCAGGTCGTGCTGGCGCTGCAGCTTCCCTTCGCCATGTTTCCTCTGTTGCAATTCACCAGCTCGCGGAAAATCATGGGACGCTGGCGCAATGGATGGTTTCTGCTGCTGGCTGGCTGGGGAACCGCCATCCTGATCACCGCCATGGATATCTACGGCTTGCCGGATTCTCTCACCGGAGCGTGGCGCGTGCTCGTCGGCGGATGATACTGTGAGGACGAGGAAGCGCCATGTACGACACAATTCTCGTGACGCTGGACGGCACGCCTACTGACCGGGCGATTATCGAGCACATCAAGCAGCTTGCCAAGTTGGCGCACAGCCGCCTGGTCCTGCTGCATGTGGCCGACGGATGGGCAGCCCGCACCTACGGCCCGGACGCGGTCAGCCCGGAGATCACCGAAGATACCGCCTACTTGGAAAAAGTCCGGCAGGAGTTTCAGTCCGCAGCTATTCCCGCCGAGGCGGAATTGGCCTACGGCAGTCCGGTCAGCGAAATTGTCAAGTGGGTGGAACAGAAAGGTTGCGACCTGGTGGCCATGAGCACCCACGGCCATCGCTTCCTCGCCGACTTGTTTCTCGGCACCACCGCCAGCCGCGTTCAGCACAGCATCCGAGTGCCGGTGCTGCTTCTAAAAGCAAAGTGACACCGCCTTAGTGCCCATTGGTTACGGTTTGTGCCCCCGTTTAGGTCTATCGCGTTTTTGCGCGCTGCTGGTCACCGCCAGACAGCGGCATGGAAGGCAAATCCAGCATTACAGAAGAGTCCGCTCACGCAGGCATTGTTCCGGCATCCCTCTCAGTATTACTCTTTCGCTGCGCTACTGCGGGGAGGATGGCTATGAGAAATCGCATTCTGTGCATTGCGGCGGGTTTTGTTTTGCTGGGGTTCTTGCCAACCGATGCGCAAACCAAGGGCAACACGGTTTACGTTTGCGCCTGTCTGGGAAACCAGTCGTGCCAGTGCATGACAGAAGCCAAGACGGAAGGGCCTTGCGCCTGCGGAACGCACGGCGGCCCGCCGCTCAAGCCGGTATCGGCCAATAGCGACTGGGCCAAACATAATCGCGAAGAGCTGGCGAAATAGTTGCGGTAAGTTAAAGGCAAGCTGCTAAAGCCGCGCTGATTTTGCCGCATTTACGGACCACCTAAAGACAGTCGCGTGCGAAGTGCCGGCTCAGTACAGCAGGTACTTTACGCGCAGGTGCAGGAACTGGTCGAACTGGTCGCGCCAGTCTTCGGCGATGCGGTGTGGGTCTTCCCCGGCTTGCAGAGCGGCGAAGGCGGCCTGGTTCGCCAGCAACTGATTCATGCGACCGAGGTCGAAGCCCAGCGGATAGAGCTTGTGCAGCGCCGCCGCCAGCTCCAGGCCCAGCTCCGGCACGTCCAGTTGATCGCGATTGGTGACCAGAATGTTTACGCCATAGCAGTCCCGGCGAGCATACGTTCCCGAGGTGGGGGTGAAGGTGATGGGCACAAAACGCACGCCGGCAATTTCGCGCGCGTTCAAGTAGGAGGCCAGCTCCTGCGAGATGAAGTACGGCGAACCGACCAATTGGAAAGGCATGTCTGTCCCCAGTCCGACGGAGACGTTCGTGCCCTCCAATAGGCCCACGGCGGGATAGAGCGCCGCCTGCTCCAGATTGTGGATGTTTGAAGACAGAGTGACCCACGTGGCGCCGGTGGAGTCGAACCAGTCGCCGCGCAGCCAGCCGCGCATGGGTATCACGGTGAGGTCCGCGCCAATGTGCTTCTCTTCGTTGAACAGCTTGGCCAGCTCGCCGATCGTCATGCCGTGGCGCAGGGGGAGCGGGTAATAATTGACGAAGCTTTCCTGCCCTGCGTCCGAAACCGGACCCTGAACATAGGCCCCGGTGAGCGGGTTGGGGCGGTCGAGGACGACGATGGGCTTCTTTGCGCTGGCTGCGGCCTCCAGAAAGTACCCCAGAGTGGCTTCGTAGCTAGAAAAGCGCGCACCAACATCTTGCAGGTCGAATACCAGCAGATCCAGCCTGCGGATGACATTCATCGGCGGGCGCCGCTTGGCTTCAGTGTTGCCATAGACGCTGTAGATGGGCACGCCGGTGAGGTTGTCGGTGGAGTTGGTAATGCCGGCCAGCTTGCTTGGCTCAGGATTGAAAATCGCCGCTAGTTGCAAGCCGGGGGTCTGGGCCAGCACGTCGATGGTGCGGCGGCCGCGGCTATCGATGCCGGTCTGGTTGGTGACCAGTCCAACGCGCGGTTTTGCCACGCCGGGTACCTTCAGCGGCTCGAACAGGCGTTCCTCCAGCGCATCAATGCCGAGCAGCACCTTGCCATTGCGGACCACGATGCGGCGCGCCGCCATCTGGGCTTCGTTGTAGCCGGTGATGCGCGCCAGCCGCAGCTTTTGCTGCTCGCTGGGATCTAGCTGCAACGCGGCGGCTACGGCGTTTGCCACTTCGGTGCGCAGGGCGAGGACGTTGCCACCTTTCGTTAGCGTGTCGTTAGTCAGCAGCACAATGTAAGTTTGCGTGGTGGGATCGATCCAGAGCGAAGAACCAGTGGCGCTGGTGTGGCCGAACGAGCCTACGGGCAGCAGCTCGCCGCGAGTAGAGGAAAAGGGCGAATCGATGTCCCAGCCCAGACCGCGCACGCTGGTCATGTTGGCCGGCTGCTGCGGCGTGGTCATCTTTTCTACGACCAGCGGCGAGAGGATGGGCGCGCCGCCATCAAGCATGGCTTGCGCGAACTTGGCGATATCGTCGGCAGTGGAGAACAGCCCGGCGTTGCCGGCCACGCCGCCCATCTGCCGCGCCGTGGGATCGTGGACGGTACCGCGCAGCGTTAGGCCGGTGTGCTCGTCGCGCTGGGTGGGGGCGATGCGCGGCGACCACGACGGCGGCGGATTGAAGCGCGTCGAGTTCATCCCCAGCGGGCCGAAGATATAGGTTTGCGCGTACTGGTCGAGCGGCATGCCGCTGACTTTTTGCACCAGCTCGCCGAGAACGACGAAGCCCACGTCGCTATAAAGGAACCGCGCTCCCGGAGGATCGACCAGCTTGGCAGCGTTGGCGCGGTTGTAGCCTTCCTGCAGGCCACGCCAGGATTCCTTGAAGTCGAGGTCGGCAGGCAGCCCAGAGTAGTTAGTCAGCAACATGCGAAGGGTGATGTCCTGCTTGCCGTTCTGGGCGAAGTCGGGAATGTACTTGGCCACGGGATCGTTGAGTTTGATCTGCCCGAGTTGCTCGAGGCGCATCACGCAGGTTGTGGTGACGATGACTTCGGTCAAGGCGCCCATATCGAAGATGGTGTCGGGGGGCATCGGCTCGGCCTTGGGCGCGACGGTGCGATTGCCGTAGGCTTTGCGATAAACGATGGAGCCATTGTGTCCGACCAGCAGCACGGCGCCGGCGGTGGCGCCGTTGGATACGGCATCCCTCAGCACGGTGTCAAGCGGAGCGAAGCGGTTGGACTGAGCTTGCGAGGCTGCAGAAGCGGAAGCCGGGGAGCCGGACTTCGACGTGGCTGCTGCGCTT
>VFSW01012852.1_pt1 | contig 11659 bp, 9 predicted proteins | sample 5358111 | NCBI WGS metagenome assembly VFSW01 (sample SAMN11554181, study PRJNA540505) | mine drainage metagenome | isolation source: sediment from site ElyBrook_90M | place: USA: Ely Copper Mine, Vershire, VT | collected 2017 | reverse complement strand
TTGCCGCGCGGCTCGGTCCGGTATTCGCACAATTGTTCGGTGAACGGAACGTGCTCAATCCGCGGCCCGGCATGGGCAGCGAGGCCTTTGGCCTGTTTGGCCTCGACAACCATGACATCCCGATCTTCATGCTGCGCCTCGGCGCGGTCGCACCCGAAAAAGTCGCCCAGAGCCGCCGCACGGCCATGCCGCTGCCCTCGCTACACTCGAGCCTCTTCGCTCCTCTGCCTGAGCCGACCATCCGCACGGGCGTCCTGGCCATGACCGCCGCCGCGCTCAATCTGCTCAAGCCTCAGTGAGAGCCGCGTACCTGCTGATCCACAAGCCGCACCCAAGGTAAGTCCCAGGCCCGGGGGAAGGCGCCGGTAGGCGGCCGGCAAGTCTCGAGAATCGAATCCCTCCGCGGCGAGCCCGGCAAACACGAAGCGGTCCGCATCGACAGGGGTGATTTGTCTCTCTCGCCAAGTGTCCGGCTCCAGCGCGTATGGAAAGACGTAGCGAACCGCACGCTCCACCGATGCTTCATTGCTCGTGGGAAATGTCCGCAAGTTCAAGCCTCTGGCCTGCGCCAGTCGCAATGGCACAGTGAAGGCATCCGGATTGAAGATGGAGTAGCTCAACGATTGTGTCCACGCTTGTTCCCGGGGCAGCTTCCACTGGGCCGGATTTCGTGCGGCACGAGATACTGGCGGCAAGCCACCGGCGCGTGAAAACTGCGGCGCTTTCCTCGATCTCGCCGGAGGCGTCAAGCCGCGCCATGCCCTACACAGCGTAAATCAGGCGCACAGGATCTATGATTCCGGCGCCGCAAGCGGCGGTCAAGCCATGAGTCGCCTGGCCGTGCTCAAGCTTCGGGTTCATGCGCGTCTTCGGATCGGCCAACCAGGTTGCGGCGACCTCATTCGTGCCGCTCGCGTATGGTTTGGTATCAACTGACCGTAGCGGTGGATGTAACGGCCGCCGGGGTTCCTCGGATCAGGCCCCCATGTGGCCCTTCGCTGTCGGGACAACACCACGCTCCAGGAGCCGGCACCCAGAGCCTTTGCAGCGAGGGCTCAAATCCGATTCCCGTAGCCGGCGAGAACAGGCGCGCCGGAGAGAAGTTTCCGCCGGATGGATTCCGCATCCTCCGATGTGCGAAGCAGCACTCCCCGCCCTTGCCACTCGCCCTGCGAAGGCTACCCAACACGGCTACTGTTACGGCGCGTAACCGGGGCGCTAATTACGTGATTCCTGCACTTTTGGCGTCGCCAGGTAACCCGCGATGGTGTTCTTTCCTACCGAGTTCACCACCAACTCATACGGCTGGCGTGCCTTGGACACGTAGAACTGCAGAGGTTCGTTTACGGTGCGGTCTTTCTTTTCGACCTTCTTGTCGTCGGCGGTCAACTCGATCGTGAAGCGGTTGTGTTTGGGGTCCGCCTTCTTCAGTTGGACCAGCACATCGCCCACTTTCGTCGGCGCCTTCTGTCTCTGGATATGGAACTCGAAGTAGTTCCGCTCGCCGAGCGCCTTCAGCGCCGCCAGTTCCTTGCCATTGGTGGCGATCAAGCCGCTCTGGACGTTCATATCGCCGTTAGTCCGCTTCAAGTCCGCGATGGTCTTCTCAAGTTGGGACTTCGTAGAGGCGACATCGGTTTTCACCCCTGAAACTTCCGTGTTTACCGCGGTGAATTGCGTGCTCGTAGACTGCTTCACCTCGGAGATCTGCGAATTAAGCAGTTGCTGCTGTTGCGCCTGGGCGGCTTCGAGGTTCTTCCGCGTCTGTTCGATGTTCTTCAGCGCATCCGATTTCGCCTGGCCGACGGCCTGTGCGGCCGACCTCCGCTGTTCATCGAGCCGTCTTTGCAGTTCGTCTACCGTGCGCCGGTTCGTCTGATAGGTTACCGATGACGCCTCGCGGACCTTCGCGATTTCTTCGATCAACGCGTCACGCGTTTTCGACATCTCGCTACGAGCGTGATCGATCTGCAAGTAGAGGAAGACGTTGGCCGCGGCCAGCACCGCCAGCGCGATGCCCACCAGCAGCGGCATCTTGGACCCGCTCGGAGGCCCGTAAGCAGGCGGCGGGCCATACCCAGGCGGCGGACCGTAAGCAGGCGGCGGAGGAGGAGGGTTTTCGGGCGGGGGCAACGGAGAAGATCCACCTAATATAGACATAGCTGCGCTCCTTTGCAGAGAGTTGGGCGGCATTCATCCACCGCCTCAGTTACAATTCAAACACACTTACAGACTCTATTCATCGGATGGCGGAAGATCCGCGTCTGGTTTCAGAAATCCACACCCACGCCCCGGCGCGGCCGGTTCTCCCGGATCGCCAGCGTGTTCTGGTCGGGTTCGGATTCGCATTCGGCCACGATGGTGGTAACCGGGCTGTCGGGGGCTGCGGCGGGGAGACCCTCAAACCGGGTCCGGAACTCCTCCTGCACAACCCGAACCTTCGCTCCGTTGGCCAGCAGGTGGGCGCTTTTCACTTTCATCGTCAGCCCGCCGACCGCCACCGTGTCCCCCGGCCAGAAGTGCACGTGGATATAGAGCGTGTTGCCTTTGCGCGTAAAGCCGGCAAAGGCGGAACTGTGGACCTTGCAGGGCTCCGACGTATAAATCGCCTCGCCGTTCTTCTGGAGCCACTTGCCCACCGTGGTCAGCGTATCGATGGACGGCTGGGGAATCGAGCCGTCCGCCTTGGGACCAATGTTGAGAAGATAATTGCCGCCGCCGTGCGCGCACGTGATTACGTTGCGCGTAATCGTCTTCGCCGATTTCCAGTCATCGTCGGCGCGCTGGTAACCCCAACTGTCGTTCATCGTCATGCAGGCTTCCCAGGCATGATCCTTCGACGCCTGGATGTGCTGTTCCGGCGTGTCGAAGTCCTCCGGAATGCCGGAGCGATTGTTGATGATGATTCCCGGCTGAAGCTGACGCACCATCTGGTTGAGCTTCACCGACTCCCAGCCCTCGGCGGTCAGCGGCCAGTGCACGTCGTACCAGAGCACGTCCACCTTTCCGTAGTTCGAACACAATTCCCGCACCAGACCGTGCGTGTACTCGACGAACCGCCGCCGCGCGGCTTCGTCGGTGGCGCACTTGGCCCCATCGGGATGATGCCAGTCCATCAGCGAGTAGTAGAAGCCGACCCGCATTCCCTCGGCGCGGGCCGCCTCGACGTACTCATGCACGAGGTCGCGCCCGCAGGCCTGCTTCGGCGCGCAATAATTAGTGAGCTTCGTGTTCCACTGGCAGAACCCTTCATGGTGCTTGGTGGTCATCACCATGTACTTCTGGCCCGCGGCCTTGGCGAGTTTGGCCCAGGCACGCGCCGCGTTCGGCTTCGGCGTGAATCGCTTGGCAAGCTGCTCGTACTCAGCCACCGGGATGCCCTCAAGTTCCATCGCCCACTCATGCCGGGCGAGCACGCTGTACAAGCCCCAATGAATGAACATCCCGAAGCGCGCCTCATGCCACCACTCCATGCGCGCTGCGCGCTGCTCCGGCGTCTCCTCGCTCTGCGGCGCTCCAGCCGCATCCACCGCGATCATCGACGCGCCGGCCCCCATCATGGCAAGCCACGCTCTGCGTGAAACCCAATTCGTATCCATGGCCCGGCATTCTATCATGGCCACTATGGACAGATGGGACTCGCGGAGGATCGAGCCCGAGCTGCTCGACGACGCCCCAGGTCCAGAGCGCGAAAACAGCCTGCGGGACCTCGAGCGCATCAACCGCTTTCTGGGCGGCCACCTGATTCTTCGCTCGATTTTGCGCGAACTGGCTTCGCGGCGAGAGGACTTCAGCGTGCTTGATGCCGGCGCGGCTTCCGGCGCCATGGGCCGCGTCATTCGCACCGCCTACCCCAGGGCGCGCATTGTTTCTCTCGACCTCCAAGCGCGGCACCTGGCGCTGGCTTCCGGCGCGCGCGTGATCGGCGATGCGTTCGCTCTCCCGTTCGCACCGCGCAGCTTCGACTTCGTGTTCTCCTCACTGTTTCTGCATCACTTCGACGATGCTTCCGTGGTCGCGCTTCTGGCCTCCTTTGCTCAGGCCGCGCGCCGCGCCGTGGTCGCCATTGATCTGGACCGACAACCGCTGGCCGCCGCCTTCATTCCCGCGAGCCGATGGTTGTTCGGATGGAACAGGATCACGATGCACGACGCGCCGGTCTCGGTCCGCGCCGCATTTCACGCGCGCGAGTTGCTTTCGCTGGCACGCCAGGCCGGGCTTTCGGAGGCGAAAGTTCGGCGCCACGCCCCGTGGTTCCGGCTCTCACTTGTCGCGCCGGTGTGACCCTGCCGCGACAGCGCCGGCCCCGGGTTCGCTTTCCTAGCCTGACGTTGTACTACCTTCAAAGGGAAGGGACGCTTGGGACTTGCAATCTTTTCAGGGCATGGGAGTGCTCGTAACCGGCGCTGGGCGTGGGATCGGCAAACGTCTCGCCGTGGGATTCGCCGCGCAGGGGGCCCGCGTTGGTCTGCTGGCGCGCAGCAAAGCCGAACTCGATCTCGCGCATTTGGAAATCGAACACGCCGGCGGTGTCAGCTTACGCATCCGCGCCGACGTGAACGACTTCGAGCAGATGACCGCAGCCATCGACCGGATGCGCGTCACGTTCGGGGGCGTTCAAGTGCTGGTTTGCGCCGCCGCGATTCAAGGCTCCGTCGGCCCGTTCCTTGACAGCCCCGCTAAGACCTGGGCCGAAGTGATCCACACGAATTTGATCGGAGTCGCCAACTCGATTCGCGCCGTGCTGCCTTCGATGATGGAGCGGCGCAGCGGCAAGATCGTCGTGTTGAGCGGCGCGGGGGCCGGGTCACCGCGGCCGAATTTTTCCGCTTATGCCGCTTCGAAGGCCGCGCTCGCGAGGCTGGTGGAAACCGTGGCCGAAGAGGTACGCGAGCATAACGTCCAGATCAACAGCATGAACCCTGGCCCCTCGTACACGCATATGACAGACGAGATTCTGAAGGCCGGAGACCGCGCCGGCGAGCGCGAAATCGAGACCGCTCTCGAGGCGCGGCGCACCGGCGGCGTTTCTGCCGCGCAGCAGACTGAACTGGCGCTATTCCTGGCCTCCGAGGAGTCCAACCACATCAGCGGACGCTTGATGCACATCACCGACAACTGGAAGCGCCTGAAGGATCACACGATCGACCGGGATGCCTTCACGCTCCGGCGCATCCAACGCGGCTGAGCATGGATCATCCGGATGAGTAAGCGTGTCTGGATCCCGGCCGGCGCGGTTCTGCTCCTCGCCTCGGCCCTGGCCCTCCGGTGGCTCGCGCACCGGCCGGCCGCGGACGAGCTTCGCGCCTCCGGAACAATCGAAGCCAGAAATGTTTTAGTCGGTTCCCGCGTCGCGGGCCGTGTGCGCCAGGTATTGGTGCGAGAGGGAGACCAGGTTGCCCCCGGCCAACTTCTCGTACAGCTTGAAAACACGGATCTCGATCCGGAGCTGGAACAATCCCGCGCGCGCCTTCGCCATGCGGAGGCGGTTCTTGAGATGATGCGCCGCGGTTACCGGGTGGAAGATGTGGCGGCGGCCCGGGGCTCAGCCCGCGAGGCCCGCGCTCAGATGGAGGCGTCCGTTCACGGCTACCGCGCGGAAGAGATCGCCCAGGCAAAGGCGGATCGCGATCGCGCCACCGCCGACGCCAAGATCGCGCAAGATTCGCTCGCCCGCCTCGAGCCGCTGATCCACAAGGACGAGATTTCGCGCCAGCAGTATGACGACGCGGTGGCCCGGCGTGACAGTGCCGACGCCACCCTGCGCCGCGCCGAATCCGCCTACGAACAAATGCGCAACGGAAGCCGCGCCGAGGACATCGCCGCTGCGCGCGCCCGCAACGCCGCGGCGTAGGCTAACTTGAAGCGCCTCGCGGCTGGCTATCGCCCCGAGGAGATTGCCCAGGCCGAAGCCGACGTGAAGCAGGCGACCGGCGAAGTGGCGGAGAGCGAAGCGCGGCTCCGGGAAATGCAGGTGGCTTCCCCGGCCGCCGCGGTCGTCGAAGTGCTCGACCTCCGTCCGGGGGACTTAGTCGCCGCCAACGCTCCGCTGGTCACGCTGCTTGAAACCGCGCAACTCTACATCCGCGTATACATCCCGGAAACCCGGCTCAGTCGAGTCCATCTCGGGCAGAGCGCCGAGCTGTTCATCGACTCCGCGCCGGACCAGGCGTTTCCTGCCAGCGTCGAGCAGATCAACCAGCAGGCCGAGTTTCTCCCGCGCAACGTGCAGACACTCGACGAGCGCGCTCACCAGGTATTCGGCGTGCGCCTTCGGCTCGACAACGGCGCCGGACGCCTCCGCCCCGGCATGGCCGCCGACGTCACGTTCCCCGCCCCATGAGCGCAGCCATTGACACGCGCGCCGTCACGCGACGCTTCGGCGCCCTTACCGCCGTCGACAACGTCTCGCTGCGCGTCGAGCAGGGTGACGTCTTCGGCTTTCTCGGGCCCAACGGCAGCGGCAAAACCACGCTCATCAAGATGCTCACCTGTCTGCTGCCCGTCTCCTCCGGCGAAGCGTTTGTGGACGGGCTCGACGTGATGAGCGAAGCGGAACAGATTCGCCAGCGCATCGGCTACATGTCGCAGCAGTTCAGCCTCTACACCGACCTCACGGTGCTCGAGAACCTCCGCTTCTACGGCCGCGTCTATGGCCTTCGGAACCGCCATCTCACGGATCGCATCGACGCCGTGCTCGCCATCAATCACCTCGAGCCGTATCGCAACGTGCTCTCGGCGCGGCTGTCCGGAGGCTGGCAGCAACGCCTCGCGCTCGGCTGCGCGCTGCTTCACGAGCCGAAGATTCTCTTCCTCGACGAGCCGACCGCGGGCATCGACCCGGTCGCGCGGCGCGAACTCTGGAACCTGCTGTTCGATCTGTCCTCGCGCGGCATCACGTTCTTTGTTACCACGCACTACATGGACGAAGCCGAGCGCTGCAACCGTCTCGCCTACATCTATAACTCGCGCCTGATCGCGTTCGGCTCTCCGGCCGATATCAAGAACCTGCCGGAGGTGAACCCGGCGGGCGCGCGCCGCGTCGAGATCACGTGCACGAATCTCATGCAGGCCTTGCACACAACCAGCAAGATCGAGGGGGTGCGCTCGGCCACGGCCTTCGGCCAGAACTTACATGCGCTGGTCGATGACAAGGTCAGCGATAGCGCGCTGATCGCATCGCTGGAGGCCCACGGTCTTCCCGGCGCCAGCGTCCGCGCGATCGCGCCCACGCTCGAAGACGCCTTCGTCGCCATCACGAATGAACACCGGTCCGCGCTGGAGACGGTTCGTGGCTAACGTCTTCGGCGGCTTCAAAGCGGTGATGTACAAAGAGGCGCTCCACCTGCGCCGCGATTCGGTCGCGCTGGTGATCGGCTTGATCGTCCCGCTCGCGCAGTTGAGCGTGCTCGGCTTCGGTATCGACACCAACGTGCGTCACGTGACGACAGTCGTCCTCGATGAAGACCGCCGCCAGGAGAGCCGCAACTTTCTTGACCGCCTGAAGAATTCCGATACGTTCTATCTGAAGCGCTACGTGTCGAACGACCGCGAGTTGCATGAAGCCGTGGTCAGCGGCGAGGCGCGCGTCGCGATCAAAATCCCGGCGGATTTCAGCGACCGCCTGCGCAAGGCTCGTACGGCGCAGGTGCTCGTGCTCGTCGATGGCTCGGATTCGAGCGTGGCGGGCCAGGCGATCAACGTCGCCTTCGGGCTCGGCCTCGACGAATCGCTGCGCCGCGTTCTTCTCCCCGGCCAGGTGCTGCCCATCGACGTGCGCGCCCAACTGCTGTTCAACCCCGACTCGCGCTCGCCGAACTTTTTCCTCCCCGGCCTCACCGCGGTCCTGCTGCTAAGCGTCACCACGTTCCTTACCGCGTTTTCGATCGTGCGGGAGAAGGAGCGCGGCACCCTCGAACAGCTCTTTGTCACGCCGGTGCGCCCGATGGGGCTGCTTCTCGGAAAGATCGTCCCGTACCTGGCGATCGGCTATTTCGAGCTTTGCCTCATCCTTACCTTGATGCGTTGGGTCTTCTTCGTGCCGATCCACGGGAGTCTCATCACGCTGCTGGTTCTCTCGATTCCCTACCTCTTCGTGGCCCTCGCCTTCGGCACCTTCATCTCCACCACGGTGGTCAGCCAGGCTGAGGCGATGCAGAAGGCCTTCCTCATCTTCATTCCGAGCATCTTCTTCTCCGGCTACATCTTCCCGCGGGAAAACATGCCGGCGATTTTTTACTGGATCAGCTTTCTGGTTCCGGCGACGTTTTACGTCGACATCAGCCGCGGCATCATTCTGCGCGGCGCCGGCCTGAAGGATCTTTGGGTCGATGGCGCGGTGCTCACCGTGATGGGCGTCGGGCTGCTGCTGCTGGCCGCACGCCGCTTCCAGCGCAAGTCAATCAACTCGTGAGCCGTGAAACGCTCGATGCTACCATGTAAGGCGATCAAGGCGAGCGCACGTCGAGGGGCCTAGCCCCAGGTAGTTGTGCGTGAATATGGAAAAGCGCGTCATGAGTTGGTTTTCGCGGCGCATGGTTCTGGCGGCCCTGCTTGCCGCAACCGGCGCCCGGCTGCATGCTGCGGACGCAACCACAAAGCCGGACGCGGACTCCCGCCAGGCTTCCGCGGAGAAGATTCGCCCAACGTATAACTTCGCCTTCGGCGCCGGCAACCTAGCGGCGCCGGGCGATCTCGCCGTCGAGGGCGACGACTTTCTTTCTCCCGAAGCATTTCCGAGCGCGGAATACTGCGGCCACTGCCACACCGAGGCCTATCATCAGTGGCGCGAATCCCTGCACGCGAACTCGTTTCGTGAGCCGTTCTACCGCACCAGCGTGAACATCCTTCCTCGCACCAAGGGCGTCGAGTACGCCCGGCACTGCGACTCCTGCCATAACCCGATCGGCGTGGTAGCCGGGGAGTTGACGGAAAACTCCGTCGCCGACCGCCGCTCCGACACCGACGGCGTAACGTGCACCGTTTGCCACTCCGTCCAGAAGCTGCAATCGACTGAAGGCAACGGCGGCTTCGTACTCGGCGTTCCGGCCGTGATGCTGGATGAGAAAGGCGATCCGGTCCGCGGCCCCGTTTCCGATGAGGACATCCTCGCTCACCCCAAGCGCCACGCGCACGCCGTGATGAAGGACTTCTACCGTACGCCGGAGTTCTGCGCCGCCTGCCACAAGGCCAACCTGCCGAAGAGCCTCAATGACTATAAGTGGATTCGGGCGTTCGCGACTTACGATGAGTGGGAAGATTCGAAATTCTCCGGCCGCACGCCGCTCCCGTTCTATGGCGCGCCCGTGACACGCTGCCAGGACTGCCATATGCCCAGAGGAGCAGCACCGGCGAGCGAGTATGGCGCCAAGAAGGGAACCTTCGCCTCGCACCGCTGGGCCGCCGGCAATACCGCAGTGCCCTTTTACTACGGTTTCCAGGAGCAACTCGACAAGACCATCGAGTTCCTCAAGTCCGGGAAGTATCTCAACGTCGATCTCTTCGGGTTGAAGCCTGCCTGCGCGCCGATGATTGCGCCGCTCGGTTCGGGTTCGTTCCAGCTTTCGCCGGGCCAGGTGGTGCAGGCGCTCGCGGTAGTGCAGAACAAGAACATCGGCCATTCGCTGGTTCCCGAAGTACGCGACCTGTATGAGGCATGGGTGGAGTTCGAAGCGCACGACGCCACGGGCCGGGTGCTGGCCCGCAGCGGCTTCCTGAAACCGGACGGCATGCTCGACGAGCGCGCGCACTCTTTCACCAACCGCCCGGTGAACCTCTACGGCGATTTTGTGGACGACCATCAGGTGTGGACCATCCACTCGATGGCATACGACAACAGCATTCAATCCGGCCGATCCGCGCTCGTGCGCTATTCGTTTCGCATTCCCGCCGATGCAAAGGGCCCGATCTCCGTCACGGCACGCGTCAACTACCGGCATTTCCGGCAAAGCTATGTGAACCACGTCTTCGGACCCGACCATCCGGATTATCCGCTGATCGAAATGGCTTCGCAGACGCGAATTCTCGCCTTGGGCGCGAATTCGCCCACGCGGCCCGGACCGAACGACAATTCCGACTGGATGCGTTGGAACAATTACGGTATCGCCCTGATGGATCAACAGCAGTACGCCGAGGCGCTCGACGCGTTCCAGCACGTGGTTGCCCTGCGGCCGGACTACGCCGACGGGTTCATCAACGTTGCCCTGACTTACCTTTCCTGGGAGAAGTATTCGGAGGCGCGGCCGGGACTGGAGAAAGCTCTCGCGCTGAGTCCCGGCAATGCTCGCGCGCTGTACTATCTTGCTCTGGTGGAGCGCCGGGCGGACCACCCCGAGGCTGAAGTCGCGGATCTCGAGTCGGTAGTCGCCCGGTATCCAGGTTCGCGCGACGCGCGACGGGAGCTCGGCATCGCCTACTATCAGGAGCATAACTACACCGCCGCCCGCGACCAGTTCGAAGCACTGCAGGCGATCGACCCCGACGACCTGGCGGCGCACTACAACCTGGCGCTGATCTACCGCCGGATGGGCATGAAGCAGAAGGCCGCCGAGCAGGCCGCGCGGTTTGCCCAAAAGCAGATTGACCCCGGCGCGCCGACTTACTCGCTCAACTTTCTGCGCAATCATCCCGAGATATCGAACGAGAGCGTGCCCTGGCACGAACATGACGAGACGGGCACGCCTCATCCATCGGAAGCAACCATGGCTCCTAATCCTTACGCATGCGGCGGAACAAAGAAGTGAACCGCCGCCACGGCGCCAGCCGCCGATCCTTCCTTCGTTCGCTCAGTCGCACGTCGCTGACGCTCCCTTTCGCCGACCTTCTCGCGCTCGCCGCGCCTCAGAAGCTTCCCGGGCCGATCGAGCGCAGCTACAACGCCAAGGCGGTACCGCGTCCCAAAGGCCCAAAATCGCCGGTGGAAGGCACGCCGCTGGGTCTCACGTTCGTCGAAGCTGCCCGCGAATCCGGTCTCACGGCGGTAACTGCTTATGGTGGCGTCGGCAAGAACAAATATCTACTCGAAACTACGGGCTGCGGCCTGGCGTTTTACGACTACGATCAGGACGGCTGGCTGGACCTCTTCTTCGTGAACGGTTGGCGGCTGGAGGGCTTCCCGGCCGGCCAGGAACCCCACTGCCGTCTGTTCAACAACAACCGCGCCGGCACGTTTACCGACCTCACCGTGGGCTCGGGCCGGGAGCATCGCACGGGCTGGGGCCAGGCCTGCTGCGTCGGCGATTACAATAACGACGGCCTCGACGACTTATTTGTCAGTTACTACGGCCAGAACACCCTGTATCGCAACCTCGGCAATGGTAAGTTCCGCGACGTCACCCAAGATGCCGGCCTGATCCAGCCCGGGCCCAAGGTCCGCTGGAACACCGGCTGCACGTTTGTCGACTACGACCGGGACGGACATCTTGACCTCTTTGTGGCCAACTACGTCGACATGGATTTGAAAACCGCGCCGCCGCCCGAAGCCGGCCCTTGCACCTACAAGGGCATCCTCGTCGCCTGCGGCCCGCCGGGCCTGCGCGGCGGCAAGAACATTCTCTATCACAACAACGGCAATGGCACGTTCACCGACGTGAGTGAGAAGGCCGGCATCTGGAACACCAGCAGCACCTACGGCCTCAGTGTGGCCGCCTCCGATCTCGAC
>VFSW01012851.1_pt1 | contig 11660 bp, 8 predicted proteins | sample 5358111 | NCBI WGS metagenome assembly VFSW01 (sample SAMN11554181, study PRJNA540505) | mine drainage metagenome | isolation source: sediment from site ElyBrook_90M | place: USA: Ely Copper Mine, Vershire, VT | collected 2017 | reverse complement strand
CCCCTGATTCGCCCTCTCCTCCACCTCCACGAACTTGAATCCTGGCGGCGAACATAGTAATCTCTATATACAAAGAGAGATTGCTTTGAGCCAAGCCGCACTCCTCCCGCAACTGACCGAAACCGACGCCGAATACGACCGCATTGTCCGCGAAGACATTGAATTGTTCCGCCAGGCAGCCAACCGCTATACCGCCGGCGAGATCAATGACGACGAGTTTCGCCCCCACCGTCTCCGGCGAGGCATCTACGTACAGCGCCAGCCTGGCGTGCAGATGGTCCGGACCAAGATCCCCGGTGGCATCGCTACCGCGGATCAGTTTACGGCTCTCGCCTCCATCGCCGAGGACTTTGGCGGCGGCAAAGCCCACCTCACGACGCGGCAAAACCTGCAGTACCACTTTGTTCCCCTCGCCAACGTCCCCGCTCTCCTCCACCGGCTGGCAGACTATCGCCTCACCACCCGCGAGGCCTGCTACAACACCGTCCGGAACGTCACCGCCTGCCCGTTGAGCGGACTGCTGCCGGGTGAAGCCTTCGACGTCCAACCCTACGCGCGCACCGTCGCTTACGCGTTCCTGCACAAGGAGCTGACGGATTCCATGCCGCGCAAATTCAAGATTGCGTTCTCGGCCTGCCCGGACGATTGCATGCTCACCTCGATCCACGACGTGGGCCTGCGCGCCGTCGTGGGTGACGGCCGGCGCGGGTTCCGTATGGTGGTTGGCGGCGGTCTCGGACCGCTGCCGAGCGAAGCCAAACTGCTCCACGAGTTCGTCCCCGCCGAAGACCTCGTCAGCCACATCGAAGCGGTGCTTCGCGTCTTCAACAAACACGGTAACCGCAACAACAAAAACAAGGCTCGCTTGAAGTTCGTCGTCCGCGAGCGCGGCTTCGATTGGGTACGCGAGCAGATCGCGAAAGAACTCGAGGAAATCCGCACCGAAGGCGGCATCGCGACGCCTGAATCGGTGCCGGAAGGCTTTGGTGGATTTCAATCAGCACCACCACCTCGTGGCTCAGGGGACAACCTGCCATTGCTCGACGCTCCTGCCGCCGATCCCGCCTATGACCAGTGGCTTGAAACCAACGTTAGGGAACAGAAGCAGCACGGCTACGCGGTGGTTACCCTACGCACGCCGCAAGGCAACCTCACCAGTGCACAAATGCGCGGTGTCGCCGACCTCGCCCGCCAGACCGGCGACGGGCTGGTGCGCATCTCGATCGACCAGAATCTGCACTTGGGCTACATCCCGTTGCGCAACTTGAAACGTGTGTACGCCGCGCTGCGCCTTCTCGATCTGGCAGAAACCCGCGCCGGCGAGATCTCCGACATCGTGACTTGCCCCGGTGCCTATAGCTGCAACCTGGCGCTAACGAAAGCCATGAACCTCGGCGCGGCTCTGTCAGAGAGTGTGTGCAAATACGACGACCCGCTCATCCGGTCGCTCACCATCAATGTCAGCGGTTGCCCGAACTCCTGCGGCCAGCACTGGACCGGTGATTTCGGCTTTTACGGCAACGCGCGCAAGATCGAGGGCCGCGAAGTGCCTTATTATCAGATGCTGCTGGGTGGCGGCGTCGACTCCGAAGGCATTCTGCGCTTCGGCATGGCCATTAAGAGCCTGCCCGCCCGTCTGGCGCCCGCCGCAGTCGACCGCGTGCTCGATCACTTCCTCGCCCATCGTGAAGAAGACGAAAGCTTCCGCGGCTACGTGCTCCGGTTCAAAGTGGAAACCTTCCGCGCTTTGGTAGCCGATCTGGCCAAGCCCCCGGCCGACGCGCCAGAGATGTTCCGCGACTGGGGCGATGAGGTCGCCTACTCGCTCCAACTCGGCCGCGGCGAGTGCGCCGCCTGAGCGGAAACGCCTACCGTTAACTGCGCTTCGACGAACGCGCCGATTGCGTCCGCGCAGCGTCCGCGACAACGGCGGTGGCGAACGTCGTGGCCGGCGTCGCCATGGGGAGATCCACCATCGCCGCCATGGCCTGAATCTCCAGGCCCTGCGCCTCTTTGAGGAACGTCAGACAGTGGTCGGCAGCGTCGAAGTCCACCCGCACGCAATCGCCCCCTTCAAGCTGGTCCGTGGCGATCAGATTTGACAGCGGCTGCACCAGAAGCCGCTCAATCGCGCGCTTCAGATGACGCGCGCCATACTTCATGTCCGTGCCTTCGGTGAGCAGGAACTCGCGCGCCGGATTGGTAAGCTGAAAGACAAACGCCCGCTCCGCGGACGTGTTGAAGACGCGCTGCTGCACCTGGCTCAACTCGATGTAGAGAATCCGCCGCAACTCTGCCACTCCCAGCGGATGAAACGTCACGATTTTGTCAAGACGATTGATAAATTCCGGAGTAAACTTACGCCGCGCCGCTTCCACGCCGCTTCGCGATAATTTTCCATTCAGCTTCTCATCCACTTCGGTATTTTGCGCACCCGGGTGGGCCTGGAAGCCGAGCCTCGGGCTAATCAACGCGCTCATCTCCGACGCCCCAAGGTTGCTGGTCATGAAGATCAGCGCCTTGGAGAAATCGACCTTACGGTTATCGCCCAGCGTCAGCGTCGCCTTATCGAGAATGCCGAGCAAAAGATTCCACAACGCGTCACTTGCCTTTTCGATCTCGTCGAACAAGACGAAGCTCAGCTTACACGTTTCACTCTGGTACTGATTCAGCATCTCCTGGCTTAAGAGGGGATGCGTCTCGCGATGCCCCAGATAGCCAGGAGGCGAGCCGATCAACTTCGCAATCTCGTGGCTATGCTGGAACTCCGCACAGTCAATCTTGATGACCGCGCGAGGGTTCCTCAATAGACACTCCGCCGTGGCCTCGACGATGCGCGTCTTGCCGCTGCCTGTGGGGCCGAGAAAGAGGAAGTGCCCCACCGGCCGGCCGGGCGCAGTCAGACCCGTAAGATGCATCTGATAGATGTTCACGATCTGCTGAATTGCTTCCTCCTGGCCAACGATGAGCCGCTGCAGGTTCGCCTCGAGCCCTTCGGCTGCGCGTCCGGTCCGTGACGGATCTAACGGGATATTCGTTCTCGTCATATTGCGCCTCTTTCCCAAATCAACTTCCAGTCGTCTTCTGAGCAACTCGCGTGCCAATGTCGTCTTCTCCATGGCTCTGGCTAACTTATCGTTCAGATCGGCGCAAATGTAGACGGAACTTTTCTTTCACTTTTTCGCAGGCTTCGACGGCCGCACCTCAACACGGCTGATGAGTGTACGCGGCGGCATCCGCAAAAGCAACACCACAATGTCCGCAATGTCTTCCGATGCGATCTTCCACTCCGCCCCGGTGCGATTGGCCCCAAACTCGGTATCGACGCTGCCCGGCATGATATAGCTCACCTTCACGTTGTCGGCCCGGTGGTCCAGCATCATCGCCTCCGAAAAACCATTGAGCCCGAACTTCGAGGCGTTATACGCCGCCCCGCCGGCAAATGGATTCTTACCTGCCAGACTGCTGACGTTAATAATGTACCCGCCGCCTCGTTTCCCAAATCGCGCCAGCGCCTCCCGGCTCGCATAGAACGCTCCCGACAAATTCGTGGCGATGGTTTCGTTCCATTCCGGAACCGTGAGGCTCGCCGTGTTCCGAAAAATACCGACCCCGGCATTATTGCCCAGGATGTCGAGGGCGCCGAACTCGCGATCGACGAATTCGAAAAACTTCGCCACCGCGCCGCTGTCCCCGGCCTCGCACGCGGCGCCGATCACCCGGACGCCCTGCTCGCCTGAGGCCGCGCGCGCCACCCGCTCCAGGGCCGTCGCAGCTTCCTTTACGGAGGCTTCACTCCGCCCGGTGATCGCCACGTTCGCCCCCTCGGCAGCCAGACTCAACGCGATCGCCCGCCCGATCCCACGCGTCGCGCCGGTAACAATTGCGTTCTTGCCGGCCAAAATCAGGCCAGCCTTCGATTGTGTTTCTTTCAGTGGCATCTCGTGTCCTTCCCGATTCTCCGCCGCCCGACTCGGCCGCCGCAAGCCCGCACCTCATCCTGGTCCCTTCCCCGCAATTTCTCAGACCTGACGCTCGCATCCTGGCTCCCGATTCGTGCATCCGCGCTAGCACGCCCTTCGTGCATACTGGGGAAGATGGTGGCCGGCTAAGACTTGTTCTCGCGCCAGCCACGCCAAGGAGAGCAGGAAATGCGTAAGCTGCGGCAACAAACGGGGAACTGGTTGACCCTTTCGCTCGTACTCGGCTCGGCCCTCGGCATCCTCCTGCTCGTCCAGTCCGTCGCCAACTACCGTTTCGTCTCCGGCCGCCTCATGCAGGAAGCCGCCGAACGCGAAGCCGGCCGGAAATACGGCGACGTGCTCCGGGCCCTCCGGGCCTCGGAAACAAGTTCGCTCCAAGATGTTCTGGAAAGTGTGAAACGCGAATCCCCCGAACAGATCGCCTGGATCCGCGTCAGCGCATTCGACGGCCGCCTCCTGGCCGTCACCGGAGATCCCGGCCACGAATCCCTCCCCTCGCCCTCGCGCGTGGCGCGGCTGGCCAACCGCCACGAAGCGTCCGTCCGTCTGGCCGGCTCCGGGCGCAGCCGTACGCTCATCGCCGCCTCCCGGCTCCGCCTGCCTCTTGTCCCAACGCCGCGACCCGCCGCTACGAACGAACCCCCAGCCGCAGGCCGCCCCGGCGAATCCGGAATCATCGAAATCGCCATCCTGTTCAACGGCGTCTCCATCTCTTTCACCCGCCTGGAAACGAACCTCGTCGTGGGCTGCCTCGCCGCTCTCGCCCTGCTTGCCTCCAATGCCTGGATCGCCGTCCTGCTCCGCCGCCATCTTCGTGCGCGTGAACTCGACCGCCAACTTGAACTGGCCCGCGATGTCCAGCACGACCTCCTTCCGTCTCCCGATAACAACCGGCTCGCCGATGCGAAGCTCGAATTCGCCGCCCTGTTCGTGCCCGCCGCCGAACTGGGAGGCGATTTTTACGACGTCTTCGACGCTGGAGATCAACACCTCGGACTCGTCATCGGCGACGTCTCCGGCAAGGGCGTTTCTGCCGCCCTTCTGGTTGGCATCATCCACGGCGCCGTCCGTTCCTCAGCCTGGGCCCGCTCGGTCTCCGGCCACGAAACCGCCACGCACCGCCTCAACATGCTTCTCGCCGAAAAAAGCGACAGTGCCCGCTTCGCGACGCTTTTCTGGGCGTGCTTTGAACCCGTCGCCTCCACGCTCCGATACGTGAACGCCGGCCACCTGCCGCCGTTGCTCGTCCGAACAGGCCGTCCCGGCGCCCCGATCGAATCTTTGTCCGACGGCGGCGGACCGGTGCTCGGCCTCCTCCCACACGCCTCCTACACGTCGCACGAAATCGTCATCGAACCGGGTGACCTCCTCGTCATGTACTCAGACGGCATCACGGAAGCCATGAACGCGCACGAGGAAGAGTTCGGCGCCGAACGGCTCATCGCGCTCGTCCGCCAGCACGCCAACCTCTCGCCGGGCGAAATCTGCCGTGCGATCCGCACCTCCGTGGCCGAGTTCCTCGGGCGACTCAAACCCCACGACGATCAAACGCTCGTCATCGCCCGCCTGGCCCCCGTGCCCGCCGCCGAAATTCTCCCTCAGGTCCGCCAGGCAGTGCCTGAGCGTCCATCTCCTTCACCAGTCGACCGGTGAATTCTTGTGCCGCATCGCTTCTCCTCTGGGGGATGTACACTCATGGGTGCGATCGCCCTTGCGGCGGCTCCCTGCCGCCGGCGCTGGTCGACATCTCTTTGAAGGAGATCTCTTGATGGCTTCCGTAGTATCCGCCCCTGCGGGCGTGGGCGTTGGCCCAACCAAACTGCTGATCAACAACAAGTGGGTTTCGAGCCGGTCGGGCAAGACGTTCCCGACGCTAAATCCCGCGACCGGAGAGGTAATCTGCCAGGTCGCCGAGGCCGACGCCGCCGACGTCGACGAGGCGGTTAAGGCCGCCCGGCACGCCTTCGAACAAGGTCCGTGGCACACCATGAGCGCGAGCGAACGGGGCCGACTCATGAACCGTCTGGCGGACCTGATGGAGAAACACGCCGATGAACTGGCGCGCCTGGAGGCGCTCGACAACGGCAAACCGTACGCGGTGGCCAAAGCCGCGGACGTGCCGCTGTCGATCGCCTGTTACCGCTACTACGCCGGTTGGGCGGACAAAGTCCACGGCAAGACCATCCCCGTCAACGGGAACTACTTCTGCTATACGCGCCACGAACCGGTCGGCGTAGTGGCACAGATCATCCCCTGGAACTTCCCGCTGCTGATGCAGGCTTGGAAGCTCGGACCCGCACTCGCCACGGGCAACACCGTGATCCTCAAGCCCGCCGAGCAGACCCCGCTCACCGCCTTGCGCATCGGCGAACTCGCGCTCGAAGCCGGCTACCCGGAAGGCGTGCTCAACATCCTGCCGGGCTACGGCCCGACCGCCGGCGCCGCGCTCAGCCGCCACTGGGACGTCGACAAGGTCGCCTTCACCGGCTCCACCGAAGTCGGCAAACTCATCATGGAAGCTGCCGCGCAATCGAACCTCAAGCGCGTCACGCTCGAACTCGGTGGCAAGAGCCCGAATATCGTCTTCGCCGATGCCAACATGGACGAAGCCATCGAAGGCTGCCACTTCGCCCTCTTCTTCAACCAGGGCCAGTGCTGCTGCGCCGGCTCCCGCCTCTTCGTCGAAGAAAAAATCTACGATGAGTTCGTCGAGCGCAGCGCCGCCCGCGCTCGACGCCGCACGGTTGGGGATCCCTTCGACGCCAAAACCGAACAGGGTCCGCAGGTCGATCAGGACCAGTTCGACAAAGTCATGGGCTACATCGAAAGCGGCAAGAAGCAGGGCGCGAAACTCGTCGCAGGTGGCACTCGCGTCGGGGACCGCGGCTACTTCATCCAACCCACCGTCTTCGCCGACGTCCAGGACGACATGAAGATCGCCCAGGAGGAGATCTTCGGTCCCGTGATGAGCATTATCAAGTTCAAGAGCGTCGACGAAGTGGTCCAGCGCGCCAACAAGACCATGTACGGCCTCGCCGCCGCCGTGTGGACGCGCGACATCACCAAGGCCCATCAGGTCGCCAACAGCGTCCGCGCCGGCACGGTGTGGGTCAACTGCTACGATGTCTTCGACGCTGCGGCTCCCTTCGGCGGCTTCAAGCAGTCTGGCATCGGCCGCGAACTCGGCGAATACGGCCTGCAAAACTACACGGAAATCAAAACCGTCACCGTGAAGCTCTAACGCTCCCAACAGAGCCACGGCCGTCAGGGAGTGGTCCGCCCGGGTTCATCCCCGGCCCACTCCCTTCACATCCCGATATCCAGCCGCAATGCCAGCGGCTCCGGCAGCCCCGCTTCCATAATCTTGCGCTGCGCGCCCACAATATCGTACGGCGTCCGCACCAGCTCCATCCGGTCGTCCCCGGGGTCATAGAGCGCGTATCCCGCTCGTGGATCCCCATCGCGTGGCTGCCCCACCGACCCCGGATTGACCAAATACCAACTGTCCCGGTCGAGCGCCGTCGCCCCGTCCCCGCCCACCAGCGCGCGCAGGCAGCTTCGCCGGTATTCGAACCCGCCCTGAATGTGCGTGTGCCCGAAGAAACACCGCGGCGCGGGCAGATAACCCGCTAACTGGCGCGCGTCTTCCAGCGTCACGACATACTCGTCTTCATCGAGCGGCGAGCCATGCACAATCGCAAAGCCCTCGATCTCAGCGGGTCCTCTGGAGAGCGCCCTCAGATACGCCAGGTTCTCTGGCGTCAGCGTCGCTTGCGTCCACGTCACGGCCGCCCGGGCAATCGGGTTAAACCACTCCAAATCCTCCAGGCCCGCACATGCCCGGTCATGATTGCCTCGAATCACCACCGATGCATTCGCCGTCACCCACTCGATCACCGCATTCGGGTCCGCGCCGTATCCCACCAGGTCCCCGCAGCACACCGCCCGGTCCCAGCGCCCCACCGCCGAGGCCAGCACCGCTTCGAGCGCCTCCCGGTTGCCGTGGATGTCGCTGAGAATCAGGAAGCGCACTGGCCCGCCCGTGCGCTCGCATTCTGCCTGGGCGCCCCCGAGGCGCGCAGCGTGAGAAGATTCACCTCCGGCGGCGCTCCCAATCGCACCGGCATCCCCACAGTCCCGATGCCGGCCGACACAAACTCCGCGCTTCCGTCCAGCCAGTAAAGCCCCCGCGTGTACGGCGTGAAAAATAGCGCCAGGTTGAGGTTGGAATCGAGGATCTCCACATTCACTTGCCCGCCATGTGTGTGTCCGGCGATCGTCAGATCCCAACCCTGGCGCACCGCCGCCGGAAATACATCCGGATTGTGCGACAGCAGGATATTCAACGCACCGGGTTCGATCAACTCCCCGGCGCCGATCAGATACGGCTCGTGCATCCTCTGATAGTCCACGCCGCCAAAATTCACCCTCGCCCCGCCAAAGCGCAGCACCCGATTCCGCATCCGCAAAATGTCGATCCCCAGCCGTGCGCAGTGCGCAGTCACATAACCTTGCGTGCCGGTATATATTTCATGATTGCCCAGACAACCGAACACGCCCGCTTCCGCCCGCAACCGCGCTAGCTGCGCGATGCAGGCGTCCAGCGGATCGCCGCGCCGCGTGATCAAATCCCCGGTCACCAGCGTCAGCCGCGGCCGCAGTTCGTTGATCATATCGATTGCCCGCGCCAAGTCGCTTTCGGCAAGGAAGGCGCTCAGGTGAATGTCGGTAAGCTGCGCGATGCGCAGTCCGTTCAGGTCCGCGGGAAGCCCCGGAATCTCGATCTCAGTCTCATTCAACTGGATGTCGTTGTGGCGCAGAATGCCGAAGCTGGTCGCCGCCACCGGCGAGGCGAGCACAGCCCCGCAAGTGGCGCGAAACAAGGCCCGGCGTCCGGGGTCGGCATGCTCGTTAAGCCCTGATCGCCTCATCAACAACACCACCCCCAGCGCCATGCAAACGCCAAACGAGGTCATCGCCAGAATCAGCGCCGTTCCTTGCGTCCATGTCACCCATAGCACCGGAAAGTGCCGCGCCAGACGGTTTGAGATCGACAGATAGCCTGTCAGGTACAGGGCGCACATCAGCAGGCTTGCCGCCCCCAGACCCGCCTGCCACATCCGCGAACTGTGGAACATACGCGTGCGCGCCAGCGCTGCTGTGATCAACCCTTGCGAGGCAAGGCTCACGGCCAGCAGCATTCCGTCCGGAAAAATATGCAAATTCGGCATGAGCCCACTTCTTTCATTCTAATGAACCCCCTACGCTAAGATGAAGGAATGTCTTTGGTGGTGGTCGGCTCGGTAGCCTACGATGGAATCGAAACGCCTCACGGGCGGGTGGAACGGACCCTCGGAGGCGCGGCGACCTACATCGCGCTTTCGGCCGGTTACTTCACTCCCACGAAGATCGTGGCGGTCGTCGGCGACGACTTCGATAACGAGGATCGGGACCTGCTCGCCGGCCGTGGCATCGGCCTCGAAGGCCTGGAACAAAAACCAGGTAAAACGTTTTATTGGTCCGGCGTCTACTCCCGCGACATGAACGAGCGGACCACCCTGCGCACCGACCTCAACGTCTTCGCCGAGTTCGACCCGAAAATCCCGGCGAGCTATCGCGACCAGCCCTACCTCCTGCTGGGCAACATCCAGCCCGCCCTCCAGCGCTCCGTCCGCGAACAGATGAACGGCGTCCGCCTCGTCGGCGGCGACACGATGAACTACTGGATCAACGCCTACCGCGCCGAGCTGCTCGCAACCATCCGCCAGTGGCACTTCCTGCTCATCAACGCCAGCGAAGCCCGCCAGCAGTCCGGCCACTACAACCTGCGCAAGGCCGCTGACTCGATCCTCGACATGGGCCCCGACACCCTCGTGATCAAACGTGGCGAATACGGCGCCATGCTCTTCCGCCGCAACTCGCACTTCGTCGCCCCCGGCTACCTGCTCGACAATGTCTTCGACCCCACCGGCGCGGGCGACTGCTTCGCCGGCGGCTTCACCGGCTATCTGGCCAGCCTCGGCCACCAGCCGGGCGATGATTCCATTGACCGCCGCGAACTCGCTCGCGCCGTCATCTACGGCTCCGTCATGGGCAGCTTCTGCTGCGAGCGCTTTGGGGTAGACCGCTTCCGCACGCTCACTCGCGCCGAAATCGACCAGCGCTTCGCCGAGTTTCGCGACTTCACGGAGTTCTAGTGGCCCTCTCCGGGCTCCGGCCCGCCGCGGCGGCCCCCCTCGCCGCCGCGCTCGGCCTGTTCCTCGCCGTGTGCGCAGCCGTGTGCGTCGTTGGCGGCCACGGTTGGACCCTCGACTTCGGCGACGCCGAAGCGCACTTAAACATCGCCCGCCGCATCGTCGACTCGCGCACCCCCGGCTACGAACAGATCGGCACTGTCTGGCTCCCGCTGCCCCATCTCGTGATGCTGCCCTTCGTCTCGCACGACGCCTGGTGGCAGAGCGGCCTCGCCGGCGCACTCCCCTCCGCCATCGCCTACTGCCTCGCCGGCTTCTTTTTCTTCCTCGCCGCCCGCCGCCTCCTCGGCCTCGCCCCTGCCTTCGCCGCCCTCGCCGTCTTCGCCCTCAATCCGAACCTGCTGTATCTCGCCGCCACTCCAATGTCGGAGCCCGTCTCCCTCGCCGCACTCACCCTTCTCTGGTGGATCACCCTTCGCTTTGCCGCCCGTCCCTCCGCCGCCTGCGCCGCCGCCTGCGGCGTTGCCAACCTCCTTGCCACGCTCGCCCGCTACGAAGGCTGGTTCGTCATTCCCTTCGTCGCACTGTTCCTGCTCCTGCGCGGGGGACGCCGCCGCTGGCTCTACGCGCTGCTGTTCTGCGTGGTCGCCTCGCTCGGCCCTCTCTGGTGGCTCGTCCATAACTACTGGGAATACAGCGACCCGCTCGCCTTCTTCCGTGGCCCCTACTCCGCCAAAGCGATCTACCAGCGCGCCCTCGATGCCGGCATGGCCCGCTATCCCGGCGACCACAACTGGCCCGTCGCCGTCCGCTACTTCGTCTCCGCCGTGAAGGACATCGTCACTTGGCCGGCCGCCGCCCTGGCGCTCGCGGGCGCCGCCCTGACCGCTTGGCGCAAGTTCTGGTGGGCGCTCGCCTTCCTCGCTCTTCCGCCGGTGTTCTACGTCGCGAGCCTCCACTCCGGCGGTACACCCATATTTCTCCCTACCCTCTACCCCTTCAGCCTCTACAACACCCGCTACGCGCTCGCCGGCCTGCCCTTGATCGCTTTTTGCGCCGGCGCACTCCCGCTCGCCGCTCCCCCGCGTTGGCGCGCCGCCGCCTCCATCGCCGTCGTCATACTCGCCTTCGCGGCCTGGTTTCTCCCGCCGCGCCCCGCCTCCGTCCTCGTCTGGCAAGAAGGACGCGTGAACGGCGCCGGACGCCGCGCCTGGACCCACTCGGCCGCCGCCTACTTCCGCGCCCACTACCACCCCAGCGACGGCGTCACGGCCGGCTTCGGCGATCTTACCGGCATCTTCCGCGAAGCCGGTATCCCGCTCCGCCGAACCCTCCATGAAGGCAACGGCCCCGCCTTCGACGCTGCCCTTGCCAACCCCCACTTCTTCCTTCACGAAAAATGGGCCGTTGCCCTTTCCGGCGACCGCGTCGCCACCGCCCTCCTCCGCGCGCCCCGCACCGGCCCGCGCGACGATCGGGGCTT
>VFSW01012850.1_pt1 | contig 11660 bp, 11 predicted proteins | sample 5358111 | NCBI WGS metagenome assembly VFSW01 (sample SAMN11554181, study PRJNA540505) | mine drainage metagenome | isolation source: sediment from site ElyBrook_90M | place: USA: Ely Copper Mine, Vershire, VT | collected 2017 | reverse complement strand
CGGCGAAGTGCGCTACTGGGCGCCTTCCGGACTTTCCCGCTGGTTCCAGGGGCGGGGAATCCAGTCCTGCCGGGAACTCGCGTGGGGGGAGTCGGCGACGCTATCAGACGCGTTGACGATTCACAGCGTTCCCGCGCAGCACGCTTCCGGAAGGACTCCGTTCGACCGTAACCGGACCCATTGGTGCGGATGGGTGCTGAAGAGCGCGGCGCGATCCATCTACTTCGCCGGCGACACCGGTTATTGCCCTTTGTTCAAGGAGATCGGCGCACGTTTCGGGGGCTTCGACCTGGCCATGATCCCCATTGGGGCATACAATCCGCGCTGGCTAATGAGCCCGGTGCATCTGAATCCCGCCGAGGCAGTCGAGGCGCATACCGATACCGCATCCCGCCTCTCCGTCGCCTGCCACTGGGGCACCTTCCGCCTTACCGATGAGCCTTTGGACGAGCCGCCCCGCCTCCTCGCACACGAGATGCGCGCGCGTGGGCTCGATCCTCAAACGTTTCGCGTGCTTCGTCCGGGCCAAACCATCGAAATCTAACCAACTCATCTCTCGTACTCCATCAACATCAGAAAGCCCATCTCCATGTGCCGTTGATTGTGGCAATGGAACAGCGACGGCCCCGGTTGATTGGCGAGAAAATCCACCTCTGCCTGCCGCCAGGCCGGGACGATGACCACATCCTTCCACACGCCCGCCGTCGCTCGTCCGTCCATCCGCGTCAACTCAAATGTGTGCCGGTGCAGGTGGACCGGATGCGCCATCGCGGTCTGATTGTCGAAAATCAGCCGGTAGCGCCGGTTCTCCTTGACGTTCAATTTCCCGTTGATAACCCAGCGGTCGCCCTTCGCTTTGAACTCCAGACGGAGCTTCTCGTCCGGATCGGGCGACGGCATCGCGGTGCCGAACAAGGTGTAGTCAAGAGGCTCCACCGGCTGGCGGACCCAGCGCGGCGGACCCTTCTGGTCCGCGTATTCGACGACGATTCCCATGCCGGCCTCGCGATGGGCGTCGTCGATTTCGCCCAAAATCCAAACGCCAGGATTATTCATGTCGACGATGGCGTCGATTCTCTCGCCCGGCCCAAGCACGATGGTCCGCACCGTGGACGGCCGAGCCACCGCGTTGCCGTCCATCGCGATCACCTGCATGTTGTGCCCGGTCAGCGCCAGCCTGTGCGTCATAGTCGCGCTGGCGTTCACGATGCGGAACAGCGCGCGCTGTCCCGCGCGGACGCGGACCGGCTCCCCGGCTCCCAACATCTTTCCGTTGATCGAGAAGAGCTTGTACTCCACCTCGTTATCCACGACTCGGGCGTCCCATCCGTGCAGCATGACCGGGACATCGAGGTCGTAGCGCGCTGGGTTGTCGCGCGGCTCCACGATCATCATCCCGAACTGCCCGGAGTACGTCGCACGGTGCAGGTTTCCGCCGGCCATGATGTGGCTGTGATACCAGCGCGTGCCGGAAGGAGTGGGCGTGAACCTATAGCGGCGGCTCCCGTGCGCGGGCACATGAGGCGTCCCTTCCTCGTGCGAGCCGTCAACCTCCGGCGGAATATGGAGCCCGTGCCAGTGAACCAGTTCGTGTTCACTCGTCTCGTTTGTGACGTCCACGGTGATCGGCTGGCCTTCCTTCACACGAAGGAGAGGACCGGGAACCTGGCCGTTATAGGTGATCGTCCGCAGCGAACGTTTGGGACCCAATTCGACGGTCGTTTCGCCAATATGCAGCGATATATCGGCGCTCTGCGCCCGGGCGCATGCCGCGCCCGCCAGGACGAGCCAGTCCCGCCTGGTGAGGCTAGATGCGTCCAAATTTGGCCACTGCTTCATTGATCGACCGGTATTTCTCGATGAACGGAATCATGGAGTGCTCGGTATTGTCCAGATCCTGGGCCTTTTTGAGCACCTCTGCCGCGCGGGCCTTCGGCACCACGGCAACGCCGTCCATATCGGCGGTAACCACGTCGCCCGGATTCACGCGAGCGCCCGCGCAGGTCACGGGAACGTTGATCCCCGCCACGCGGTAATGATTAATCGTCGTCGACGGAGCGACCCCGCGGCTGAATACCGGGAATTGCAGCTTAGCGATCTGCGGGGTGTCGCGCACGCTGCCGTCGATCACCGCTCCTGCGAAACCCCGGTACTTCATCGCCGTCGCCATCAGGCCGCCGATGCCCGCAAAATCCGCGCCGTCCTCCAGCACCATCACATAGACCGACCCTGCGGGAGAGGCGTCGATCAAATCGAGCATGCCTTGGGACGCCGCCGCGCCCTCCTTGTGTTCTTCCTTCTTCAACATCACCGTGACTGCCGGACCGGCGAACTTCGCCGTAGCGAGCGGCCGCATCTCGTGCGACATGTAAATCCGCTGGCCGTACAACTGCTCCATCGCGTCAGCCACGCTGGCGACTTCCACGCTTCGAAACCCTTCCAGGAGCGGGTCGGCAGGCGACTGGGCGAACAGCCACGCGGTCAATGCCAGCCCAGCGGCGGCAAGGAGAAGCGCGGTTCGTTTCATAATGGTATCCTCGCAAACAATATGTCACGTCTTGCACTCGTCCTGCTGGGCGCGGCGGCGCTGTTGCCCGCCCAGGTATTTCAGTTCTCCCGGGAGCAGATTATCGAATATACGCCCAAGAATCCCTACGGGCGCTCGGCGGACGGCCGCCCCAAGGTGCCCGATGCGCTGCTCAAGAAATTCGAGGCGATGAGCGCCGAGGAAGTGTGGACGATTCTGGATCGCGTGGGCTACAAGAATCAGTACGAGGGGCACTGGCACGTCTTGCATCCGGAAAAGAAATTGGTCGGACGGGCGCTCACCGCGCAGTTCATGCCGCTGCGGCCGGACGTGAACGAAGTGATCGAGGCCAATGCCAACAAGCAGGGCCATCGCAACAGCAACCAGCGGGTCATCGATATGCTGGAAACGGGCGACGTGATGGTGGCCGACCTCTTCGGCAAGGAAGAGAACGGCACGTTTGTAGGGGATAACCTGGCGACGTATATTTATCAGGCCACCCAAACCGGCATGGTGATCGACGGCGCGATTCGCGACCTGGAGGGCATCTTTCCCATCCCCATGGCGGCCTATTTCCGCGGCGCGCATCCGACGCCTATCGGGCAGGTGATGCTGACAGGCGTGAACGTGCCCATCCGCATCGGCGGCGCAACGGTGATGCCGGGCGATGTCGTCTTTGGCGACCGCGAGGGTGTGTATTTCATTCCTCCCCACCTGGTGGAGCAGATCGTGAAGAACGCCGAAGAACTCCATATCCACGACGAGTGGACGCAGATGATGATCAAGACCGGTAAATACAAGTCCAGCGAGATTTATCCTTCGCCGAAAGATCCGGAATTGAAGCGGCAATACGAAGAGTTCCGCAAGAAGAAGTTGGCGGAACTTCAGTAAATGTGGTGCAGGTTTGCAACCTGCGGCGGGTTTCGAACCCGCCCCGCGCTAGACCATGAGAATTCCTCCGGAGACGCTACAACCCCTGCCTTCACGGGATTGTTCTCGATGTACCGCGCGATCCGCTGAAACTCCTCCCCATCGCGCACGATGCGATCGTACGATTCGTCCTGCCAAAATGGATGCCCCACAAGCCCCAACAGCCGGTTGGCCTCGCGTGCGGTAAATCTCTTCAACGTATGGGTAACCTTGGATAGCTCCACGCGAGGAGTGATCAAGAGATGCACGTGATTCGCCATGACTACATAGTGGTGAAGCTCGAACTGGGCCAACGTGCGTTCTTGAAAATGCATTGCATCCACGACCATTCGCGCAATCCCCGCATCACGGAGGTACAACGGACCCGTCTTCGCATCATCCAAGAGACGATCCATCGCGAGAAACGCCGGCCCTGAGTCTGCCGCGGACGGATACGCACGGCCTTTCGGTAGACTTCCATACAGGCGCCAGGTGAGGAACATGGGACGGCCGAGGGCGTGTATGTGCGGCAGGCGGCGAGCGTGAAACGTTCTCACTCAGTGTAAGTGCCGCACACTGACAAAAGGTCTCAGGCCGATTGCAAATCGGCCGCAGGTTACAGACCTGCATCACATGCCGGGTGGTGTGGTGCAGGTTTGCAACCTGCGGCGGGTTTTGAACCCGCCCCGCCTACTGCTTGATGATCGTCCCGTCGGCGCGTCGGATTTCGCCCCAGCCGCCGTTGAGCGTCTTGCGCTGGCCCGACTCGCCGAATCCGAATGGATACTTTGCCGCTGCTTTTTCGTCCACTTCAATTCCCCACCCCGGAGCCTCGTTCACGTACCAGTAGCCATCCTTCATCACCGGGCAGCCGTGGAACACCTCCTGCGCGCGCTCATTGAAGGGCGAGTATTCCTGCACGCCGAAATTCGGCGCGGTGACGTCTAAGGTGATCTGCGCCATGTGGCCGATGGGGGAGACATCGCCGGGTCCGTGCCACGCGCTGCGGACGCCAAACTGCTCGGCAAACGCAATGATCTTCCTCGCCGGCGACAGCCCGCCGCATTGCGACACGTGAATGCGGATGAAATCGATAAGGCGCTCTGAAATCAGCGGACGCCATTCGTGAGGGCTGTTGAACAGCTCGCCCATGGCCAATTGCGTGGCGCATTGCTGCCGGATCATGCGGAAGTACGCGATGTCCTCGGGCGAAAGCGCGTCTTCCATAAAGAACAGTTTGAACCTTTCCGCATCCTTGGCGAACTGCACTGCCTGGATCGGGGCGACGCGCTCGTGGACGTCGTGCAATAGTTCGATCTCGTCGCCCAAAGCCTTGCGGGACTCCTCGAACAGTTTCAATGCGCGGCGGATGTAAACCGCGGGCTCGAACACCGGACCGCTGTGCAGCGCCTTGATCGACGCGTCACTGCGCCGCGAGCCGTAGCCCGCCATTCCGGGCACGCCCACCTGCACGCGCACGAAACGGAAGCCGCGGGCGATCCACGCTTTCGCGTTCTCGATGGTCTGCGCGTAATCTGCGCCGTCGGCGTGGCCGTAGCAGTCGGCGGCTTCTCGTACTTTACCGCCCAGGAGCTGATATACAGGCATGTTCGCCTGCCGCCCCTTGATGTCCCACAACGCCTGATCCACGCCGCTGATGGCGTTGTTCAGCACCGGGCCGTTGCGCCAATACGAGCTGTTATAGCAGGCATTCCACGTGTCCTCGATGCGATCCGCCGGCTTGCCCATCAGGAAGGGCTTCAGGTACTTTTCCACGGCGTCGACAACCAAGTCGGCGCGCTGCGTGAAGGTGCCGCAGCCGTAGCCGTAGAGGCCGTCCTGGTCCGTGGTGATTTTTACCACCACCAACCGCAGCCCCTCGGGCGCGGTGGCGATCACTTTTACGTCTTTGATTTTGGGTGAAGGCAATCCCCGAACTGCCTTGGCTACCGTATCCTGCGCCGCGGCTTTGCGCTGGGCCAGTGTGAGCGCGCCCGCGCCGAGTTTGAAAACATCGCGTCTGTTCATCGCTTGTATAATACCCCGCAAGGCCCTATTATGAACCGACTCCATTCCCGCAGAGGCTTTCTGAAGGCCGCGGCCGCCGGCGCCCTCTGGTCCGGCAACACGCTGGACGCCATGATGCAGTACACCAACACGGCGTCCAAGCCCTCCGATCTGAAAATCACGGACTTGCGGGTGGCCACCATCACGCGCGCTCCGATGACCTGCCCCATCATCCGCATCGACACCAACCAGGGCATTTACGGCCTGGGCGAAGTGCGCGACGGCGCATCGAAGACGTACGCGTTGATGCTAAAGAGCCGTATTCTGGGCGAAAACCCGTGCAGTATCGACAAGATCTTCCGTAAGATCAAACAGTTCGGCTTTCACGCGCGCCAGGGCGGAGGCGTTTCGGCCATCGAAATGGCGATGTGGGATCTGGCCGGGAAAGCCTACAACGTGCCCGTGTATCAGATGCTGGGCGGCAAGTTTCGCGACAAGATCCGCTGCTATGCCGACACCACCGAATCGGACGACCCGAACGTTTATGGCGAACGTCTAAAGAAGCGCAAGGATCAGGGGTTTACGTGGCTCAAAATGGACTTGGGCATCGACCTGATCAAGAACGTTCCCGGCGCGCTCACCTATCCGGCGGGTGAAAGCCTGTCGATGGGCTCGCAGAAGGAGCACATGTTCACCGGCATCGAAATCACACATAAGGGCGCTGAGGTCATGGCGAATTTCATGGCGGTGGTGCGCGAGCAGGTGGGCTGGGAGACTCCTCTCTCCGTGGATCATTTGGGCCACATCGGCGTCCACTCCTGTATCCGGCTGGCGAAGGCGCTTGAGCGCTATAATCCCGCGTGGTTGGAGGACATGATCCCCTGGCAGCGCACCGAGCAGCTCAAGGAAATCAAGGATCACATCGACGCTCCGCTCTGCACCGGCGAGGATATCTTCCTGAAGGAGTCCTTTATCGAACTGGCCCGCAATCACGCAATCGACATTGCCCACCCCGATTTGGCCACAGCGGGCGGTATTCTCGAAACCAAGAAGATCGGCGACGCGCTGCAAGAATACGGCGTCGCCATGGCGATGCACTTCGCCGGATCGCCGGTTTCGTGCATGGCGAACGTCCATTGCGCTGCGGCGACGGAGAATTTCCTCGCGCTGGAGAACCACTCCGTCGACGTTCCCTGGTGGAACGATTTAGTCGACGGCGTGGAAAAGCCCATCGTAAACAAGGGATTTATCACCGTGCCCGAGAAGCCGGGCCTCGGCATCGCCCTGAACGACGACGTGATGAAGCAGCACCTGTTCGAGCCGGGCTATTTTGAGCCAACGCCGCAGTGGGATAAAGAAAACCAGCGCGTCAACGACCGGCTATTTTCCTGACGCCTCAGATAGCAGCTTTTCCAGGTCCAGAGGCCTTGTGTACATCGCCAGGGATCCATCCGGCTTGCGTGGCCATACGCTTTGCGGCTTATCACAGTACAACTCGACGCCGTTGCCGTCCGGATCACGCAAGTAAAGGGATTCCGATACGCCGTGATCCGCCGCGCCCTCGATCTCGATTCCTGCGTCGATCAAGCGCCGGAACGCGCCGGCCAGCGTGGAGCGGTTCGGGAAAAGGACCGCCGTGTGATACAGCCCCGTCGTTCCCGGCGCGGGAGGTTCGCCGCCCAGGCTCTCCCAGGTGTTCAGGCCGATGTGGTGGTGATACCCGCCCGCGGAGAGAAACGCGGCCGCGCCACCCATCCGCTGCACCACGTCGAAACCGAGGATTCCATGATAAAAGCCGATCGCGCGTTCCAGATCCGCGACCTTCAGGTGGACGTGTCCAATGCGCGCAGCGGCATCAATGCTCATGCTTTCAACGTAACACCGGGGGAAACGACAGAGAAGGACGAACCAGGCGGGGGTACGAATGGGACCGGTCAGCAAAAGCGGAAGGGGAGGAAGCCGCGGCTTCCTCCCCAGCCGGCAAATGGTAGTTTAGCTGCCCTGCGAAGAAGCGGCCGTCATCACCGAAGCGACCTTCGAGAAGATCGTGCTGATGCTGGACGCCACGCCCGGCATGATCGCGCCGGCGGCAACGGCCACGAAACCCGCCATCAGAGCGTACTCGATGAGGTCCTGGCCTTTCTTATCCTTCCAAATCTGCAACTTCAAAATAAGATTCTTCATTGTTCCTTTGTCTCCTCTCCCTTAAGGGGAGCGGCCGGTTGTCCCTGCCGCTGTATAAAAGTTATCATCCGCTCTCCACGGTTAGAATCAGGCTTACAGCCTAATGAGCCTATGGAAAACGTCTAAGGTTCTCGGATTTTGAGAGACTTACAGTACCTTAGAACTACTCTTTTACCCCCACATCAGCGGGAGAGCAAGTTTCCAACGGACCTTTTGGCGCCGGCGAAAGCCTTCTAAAGTGCATCCGTGAAACCGCCGTAAGACATAAAGGATGCGAGTACGATCCCTGATCCCGTTTCTGTTGCTGCTCATCCCGTCGGCGCAATATGCTTGGCGCACTCGGGATGTACCAGGATTCGCCTCCTACGCCGGACACGACGCGGGCATAATGTTCTCGTCTGCCAAAAGTTTAACTCTAGGCAATGGCTACCGGATCCTCAGCTTGCCCGAGCAACCCTCGCAAACCAAGTACCCGATTTTGTATCCCCTCTATTTATCTTTGATTTGGCGGCTGTCGCCGACCTTTCCGGAGAATCTTCACTTAGCCATCTGGTTCACGTGGCCTACGGTAGTCCTATGTCTGGCTCTTGCTTGGCGCTATTATCGGCGAGAATGGGGTTTCCAAGAAGCCGAACTCTGGATCGCCCTCGCGCTGTTGGCGACAAGCCCCTACATGCTTTTATATGGTTGCACCATGCTTTCGGAAATCCCCTTCACCTGCTGCCTCCTGACGGTGCTGCTCCTGATCAGCCGCGATGGAACCCGCTGGGCGATTGCAGCCGGTTTTGTGGCAGGATGTGCCTATCTTTTACGCACTTCTGGCGTACCTTTGTTAGTTTCGATCCCGGCTTGGTATTGGTGGAAGAAAAGTCCTCGGGCCGCCGGTGCGTTCGCCGCCTCGATGCTGCCGTTCGTCGTGGGCTGGTCGCTCTGGAGCCGCACGCAAGCGCTCCACACCGTCGATCCGACGCTCACGTACTACACAGATTACATAAGGTATGAACTTCTCAACGTCGGGTTCGACAACCTGCACATCGTGGTTTGGCGCAATACCGATGCCTTGCTTTACGCCATGGGTTCGTTGTTCCTGCCAAAAGTGTTTGGCGGAGAGCTCTGGAAGATCCTGGCCCAAGTCATTGCGATCGCCATGATCTCCGGAGTCGTCCGACTGGCGCGCCGCGGCCTCGGGTTACCGTATGCATTGTATGGGGCGCTCTCGGGAGCGATGCTCATTATTTGGCAATACCCGCCGGATGAACGGTTCCTGATACCCGTTTTCCCTTTATTGCTTGCTGGGCTGATCACCGAGGCGCAGCACCTCATCGGGCTGATTCGCGATGCGCTCCAGCACAAGGAGGCTTCTCAGCGCCTTGTGGCCGCCGGATTTGCTTCGAGTTTGTCGCTCCTGCTGATTACCGGGCTAGGGTTGCAGGCCTACGTCACGATCTATTACCTTGGCGACGGACAGACGGAACGCGAAAAAGTCGCCAGACTACAGACGGCCTATCACTGGATCTCTCAGAATCTACCTCCTGACGCCGCAATTCTGTCAAACGACGATCCCTTGCTTTACCTCTACACCGGGCATCGAGGCAACCTGGTGCTCCCGCTCACACGCGATTGGTGTTACGGGGATCCCCGCTCGTCAATTCTCAATACTTATCGCAACATCGCCGATCTGGCGCGCCGGCGCGGCCTCAGCTATATTTTCACTGCGCCAGGAGATTTAGTGCGGATGACCAGAGATGCGGAAGTGACCGCAGAGGTGGAAAGCGCGATGCATAATAGCCCCGATCTGATACCTGTTTATCAGGGGCCGTCGGGAACGATCTACAAAGTGCGTGAGGCGCGCTGATTCCCATGGCTGCGTTTCAAAAGATTTGGCTCTTTCTTCTCTTGTTGATCCCGACCACGCGTTACGCGTGGAAAAATCGCGACATGCCGCAGTTTGAACGTACTCACGACGACGGCTTGCTGTTCGTTTCGGCCAAGAGCCTCGCCACCGGAGAAGGATTTCGCATCCTGAGCTTGCCAGAACAACCCGCGCAGACCAAGTACCCCATCTTGTACCCCCTATTTCTCTCCGTCGCCTGGTGGATCAATCCGAACTTTCCCCAGAACCTAACGGTTGCGACCGCGCTCGGCTGGGGAATCAGCGTTTTGTGCCTCGCGTTGGCGTGGCTCTTCTACAAGCAGGAAAAACTCCCCGCATGGCCTCTCACCTCACTGCTGGCCTTGAGCCCGTACATGATCCTCTTTGGATGCCGGACGTTTTCTGAAGTCTTCTTCACCTGCTGGCTTCTGGCGACCTTCCTCATCGCTCGACGTGAAGGAATCGCCATGGCTATTCTGGCAGGCCTGTGCGCTGGATGCGCGTACCTTTCGCGAACCGCCGGGCTTCCACTGATTATCGCGATTCCGGCATGGTACGTTTGGAATCGCCAGCGGCGCAGCGCCGTCGCCTTCGCCGCTGCGATGCTCCCATGCGTTTTGGCCTGGATGTTCTGGAGCCGGACCCATATGCTCCACACGTCCGACCCAACTCTGATTTACTATACCGACTACTTCGGCTATGAGCGGCTCAACGTCGGCTGGGACAACGTTTTGGTCGTCGTCTGGCACAACTTCGACGAGCTCCTCTACCGGCTGGGTTTATTTTCGCTGCCTGGGATTGTCGACGCCAAACCGGTTCGCATTTTGACCCAAGTGGTCGCCGTTGCGATGATCTCAGGGATTGTCCGCTTGGCGCACCGCGGGATCGCGGTTCCTTACGCTTTGTTCGCCGCTCTCTCCAGTTCGATTCTGCTCGTCTGGCATGGAATCGATGAACGGCTGGTATTGCCCCTGTATCCGCTGACGATCGCCGGATTGATCGCCGAGTTGCAGCATTTCTACGGCATGATCCGCCGGGCGCTGCGACACAAGGACAGCAGTCAGCGCGTGATGGCGCGGGTCTGCGCTGCCTCTGCCGTGCTCCTCTGCTTGATCGCCCTCGGAGGGCAGGCTTTTTTGTCATTTTATAAGCTTGACGATGCCGCGGAATCAGACCGTATGAAATTAGCTTCACGAAGAGAGGCGTACGCTTGGATTTCCCACAGTCTGCCTGCGGGTGTCCCAATTCTCTCTAACGACGATCCCCTCCTTTATCTCTATACAAGCCATCGCGGGAACGGTGTGTTTCCCCTGATGCGCAATCTCTACTACGGTGACTCACGCTCCGCCGTCCTGACTGCCTATGGCGACATCGTTCCCGCTTCCCGCCGCCGCGGCTTCGAATACTTCTATTTGTCCGAAAGCGACTTGGCCCGATGGAGCGTCGACCCTGCCCTATCCTCTGCTGTGCGGAGTCTGATCAATTCGAACCCGAACCTCGCACTCATCTTCACCAATGAGTCCGGCACGGTTTACAAGATAGGCGCCACACGATGAATGTCATTCGCACGGCCGCAATTTTGATAGTGTTCCTGCTTCCCTCCGCCTACTTCGCCTGGAACCAGCGCGATCTCCCCGAATTCGGGAAGAATCACGACGACGCCATTTTATTCGCCTCCGCAAAGAGCCTCGCGGCCGGCGAAGGATTCATCATTCCCAGCCTTCCCGAGCGCCCTGCGCAAACCAAATATCCGATTCTTTATCCGCTCTACCTGTCCACCGTGTGGCGCATCGATCCGGATTTTCCCGCCAATCTTCCTCTCGCGACCTGGTTCAGTTGGCCTCTGCTGGCATTGTGTCTGGCGCTCTCCGTCTGGTTTTGGCGCGGCGAGCAAATCGGCGAATGGCGCGTCTGGACCGTCGCCGCGATCCTCGCCATCAGCCCGTACATGATTCTGTTTGGATGCAATCTCTTCTCCGAGGTTTTCTTCATGTGCTGGCTGCTCGCCGCGCTGCTCGCCGCGCGGAAGGAAACGCTGGCCGCCGCCGCGCTCGCCGGACTCCTCCCCGGGTGCGCGGTTTTTTAGCGCACCGCCCCCATCGCAGTGCGGGTTTGCATGGCGGCGGGCTTGGGGCAAAGCAGGATGCATCAACGCTTTAT
>VFSW01012849.1_pt1 | contig 11660 bp, 10 predicted proteins | sample 5358111 | NCBI WGS metagenome assembly VFSW01 (sample SAMN11554181, study PRJNA540505) | mine drainage metagenome | isolation source: sediment from site ElyBrook_90M | place: USA: Ely Copper Mine, Vershire, VT | collected 2017 | reverse complement strand
CATCTGCCCGACATAGGACACATAGATCCCGGATCGCCGATGGACTTTCATGCCTACAGCGAAGTTTATCTAGGTGGTCGGTGGCATGTCTTTGATGCGCGCTACAATGAACCCAGGATAGGCCGCATAAAGATCGCGCAAGGCCTGGACGCGGTCGAATGCGCCTTTGCAACGGTCTATGGACCGGCCCGGATGACTAACTTCGAGGTATGGGCCTATCAGGTCGATCCTGATCGAGTCGCGTTGGGCGATCCTATCGACCTATCCAAAAGGCTGGATGGTGTCGAAGAAATCAAGTCCTAGCCGGACTTATTCGCTCAGCTCATCGATACTGTCCTGACTCGCGAGACCTACTTCTAACTCATAGGCCATGCGGCGGGAGCCGCCGGAGCTGGTATAGACGCCCGACACCGGCGGCAAGTCGTTGTAGTCTCTGCCGACCGCAAGACGTATGTGACGGATCATCGTGCGAGTCCTATGAGTAGGGTCGAAGCCAATCCATCCTACACCGGGCAAGAGCGCCTCGATCCATGCGTGGCTGGCCAGTTCGGGAGGCGGAGAGCCGGGCTTGCGGTTTGGATCAGGAGCCAGGTAGCCGGAGACATAGCGGGCGGGGATTCCCGCCAGGCGCAGCAGACCTATACTAAGGTGTGCGAAGTCTTGGCAGACTCCCCCGCCCGTGGTGAGTATGTCGTCAACCGTAGAGTGGACGTTGGTGGTGCCGCCGTCGTAGCCAAACTGATTGCGCACGTAAAGGATCATGCGCTCGGTGTACGCCGTGACGTCTTCCGACAGCTGCGGCCGCACCGACCAGAAGAATCTGCGCAGTCGATCGCTGAACGGCACGTAGCGGCTCGGATTCAGAAATTCCGCGCACTCTTTCATCCGCGCCGCGTCGCCGGCCAGATAATCGTAAAACGTGATCCGCGCCGACTGGTGAGCCGGCAGCGCGATCCGATCCACCACCGAGCAGGAGCTGATCACCAGCTCGGTGTGCGGCGGCTGGATGTCGATCGAATGCGTGAGGTTGCCGAACGCGTCGCGATACTCGGAAATCTCCGCCGCCGGCGTGACGTCGAGCCTGAAGGCGACGCGCTTCTGGTCCGGCGCGTCGATCGGAGTCAGCCGCACATCGTTGTGAGAATGGGAGGCCGGCTGTTCGTACACGTATCGGGTGGTGTGTTTGATGCGGAATCGCATGCGCTGAGTCATCAAAACTATAGCTGTGGATCGGCGCTTGCTCAACGACGCGTCCGCCGGGGCGCATCCGGCGCTTTCACGCGGCGGCCTCATCATGCTTTAGATACAAGTCAAGGCGCGAACTTCAGCGCGCCCAAGAAGTGACGAGAGAAATATGACCCCGAACAGTCTTCTGATCGGCAACCGCGGCGAGATCGCGATTCGCATCATGCGCGCCGCCGCCGAGATGGGTATCCGCACCGTGGCCGTCTTTCCGGACGACGACTCGAGTTCGCTGCATACGCGCAAGGCCGACGAGGCGCGGCGTTTGAGCGGCGCGGGCGCGGCCGCGTACCTCGACGGCGAGCAGATTATTGCGATCGCCAAAGAAGCCGGCTGCGACGCGATTCATCCGGGCTACGGCTTTCTCAGCGAGAACGCCGGCTTCGCGCGCCGATGCGCGAGCGCGGGCATCACGTTCGTCGGACCGCGGGCCGAGATGCTCGAGCTGTTCGGCGACAAGGTCCAGGCGCGCGCGCTCGCCGAGAAATGCGGCGTGCCAATCCTGCGTGGCACCGCGGGGGCGACGACTCTCGATCAGGTGCGGGAATTCTTCGCGTCGTTGGGCGAGGGCGCATCGATCATGATCAAGGCCGTGGCGGGCGGCGGCGGCCGCGGCTTGCGCGCCGTCGCGCACGCCGGCGAAATCGAGGAAGCATACAAGCGCTGCCAGTCCGAGGCGCGCGCGTCGTTCGGCAACGGCGATGTGTACGTCGAGCAGCTGATGACGCGCGCGCGCCACAACGAAGTGCAGATTATCGGCCACGGCTCGGGCAACGTCAGACACCTGTGGGAGCGCGAATGCAGCATCCAGCGCCGCAATCAGAAGATCGTCGAGATTGCGCCGAGTCCGGGACTCGCGCCCGCGATGCGCGATCGGCTGACGGGCGCCGCAGTGCGGATGGCGAAGGAAGTGCGCTACGACAACCTCGGCACCTTCGAGTTTCTCGTCAACGCCGATGCGTCCGCGAGCGATGAGGGCGGCTTTGCGTTCATCGAGGCCAATCCGCGCCTCCAGGTCGAACACACGGTCACCGAAGAAGTCACCGGCATCGATCTCGTCAAGCTGCAAATTCAACTCGCGTCGGGCAGCTCGCTAGCGGAACTCCGGATGCAGCAGGCGGATATTCCCAGACCGCGCGGATTTGCGATGCAGGTGCGAATCAACATGGAATCGATGCGCGCCGACGGCAGCGCGAAGCCGGCCGGCGGGACGATCACCGCGTTCGAGTCGCCGTCGGGACCGCGCGTGCGGACCGATTCGTTCGCCTACGCCGGATACACGACCAGCCCAAGCTTCGATTCGCTGCTTGCCAAGCTCATTACTCACTCGCACTCGGCGGATTTCGCCGACGTGGTGACGAAGACCTATCGCGCACTGTGCGAATTCCGAATCGAGGGCGTGCCGACCAACATTGGATTCCTGCAGAGCCTGCTGCAACATCCCGAGTTCATCGCGGATCGCGTGTACACCCGCTTTGTCGAGGACAATATTGCGGCGCTGGTCGGTGGCGCGGAGTCCGGGCATCGGCGGCTGTTCTTCGATCGCCCGGCAGCGGCTCCCAGAGCGGTCGCCGAGCAGGCGGGCGGGCGCCGCGCGGGCGCAAAGATCGACGCCAGCGATCCGCTCGCGGTTCTTCATCACGGCAAATCGGCGAGCAACGCGCCGTCGCCGATTGCCGCGACCGCAACGGTCGTGACGCCGCGGGTGCACGTCATCACGGCACCGGAGAACACGGTTGCGATCGAGGCGCCGATGCAGGGGACGATCGTTTCCGTCGACGTGAGCGAAGGCGACCGCGTACATCGCGGGCAGCAGTTGTTCGTGATGGAAGCAATGAAGATGGAGCACGTCATCGCGGCCGACAAGAGCGGAATCGTGCGGCGGATCACGGTTGCCAAGGGCGATGCGATCTTCGAGGGGCATCCCCTGGCATTTATCGAGGAGGCCGACGTCGAAACGGCGCAAAGCGCCGAGGCTGGCGAGGTGGATCTCGATCGCGTGCGTCCGGATCTTGCGGAAGTGGTCGATCGTCATGCGCTCGGACTCGACGCTTCGCGGCCCGACGCAGTCGCACGCAGGCGCAAGACCGGACAACGCACTACGCGCGAAAATGTCGACGACCTGTGCGACCCCGGCACCTTCGTCGAGTACGGTTCGTTGGTCATCGCGGCGCAGCGGCGGCGGCGCACGATTGAAGACCTTGTGAAGAACACGCCGGCCGACGGCATGGTCGCCGGCATCGGGCGCGTCAACGGCGACCTGTTCGAGGATTCCAAAGCGCAGTGCATCCTGATGTCCTACGACTACACCGTGCTCGCCGGCACGCAGGGCCAACAGAACCATCGCAAGAAGGACCGCATGTTCGAGATCGCGCAGAAGTCGCGGCTGCCGGTGGTGTTCTTCACCGAGGGCGGCGGCGGACGCCCCGGCGACACTGACGGCTTGGGCGTCGCGGGCCTCGACTGCATGGCGTTCAACTATTGGGGAAAATTGAGCGGCCTGGTGCCGCTGGTAGGTATCAACTCGGGTAGGTGCTTCGCCGGCAACGCGGCACTACTAGGATGCTGCGATGTAGTAATCGCGACCAAGGGATCGAATATCGGAATGGGTGGTCCCGCGATGATCGAAGGCGGTGGACTGGGTATATTCCGCCCCGAAGAAGTAGGACCGATGGACGTCCAAGTAGCTAATGGCGTCGTAGATATTCCGGTCGCCGACGAAGCCGAAGCAGTACTGGTTGCCAAGAAGTACCTATCGTACTTTCAGGGCGAAGTTCGCGACTGGGTATGCGCCGATCAGCGCTTGTTGCGCTCGATCATCCCCGAGAATCGACTGCGCATCTACGACGTCCGCGCGGTCATCGAGACCCTTGCCGATACCGGCTCGGTGCTGGAAATTCGCCGCCATTTCGGCCCTGGGATGGTCACGTCGCTGATCAGGATCGAAGGACGCCCGGTAGGACTGATCGCCAACAACCCCGTGCATCTCGCCGGCGCGATCGACAGCAACGGCGCCGACAAGGCCGCGCGCTTCATGCAACTGTGCGACGCCTTCGACATCCCGCTCCTGTTCCTGTGCGACACTCCCGGCATCATGGTCGGCCCCGAGGTCGAGAAGACGGCGCTGGTGCGTCACGCGTCGCGGATGTTCGTGACGGGTTCAAACATCAGCGTGCCGTTCTTCACGATCATACTGCGCAAGGGTTACGGATTGGGCGCGCAGGCGATGGCCGGCGGCAGTTTCAAGGCGCCGATTTTCACGGTCGCATGGCCGACCGGAGAATTCGGCGGCATGGGACTCGAGGGCGCGGTCAAGCTCGGCTATCGCAACGAGCTCGCCGCCGTCGAGGATCCCGCGAAACGCAAGGAGCTGTTCGACGAGATGGTCGAGCGGATGTATCGGCACGGCAAGGCGGTCAACACCGCGTCGCACTTCGAGATCGACGACGTCATCGATCCGCTCGACTCGCGCAAATGGATCGTCGCGGGCCTGCGCTCGACGCCGCCGAAGCCGCCGCGCGCCGGCAAGAAGCGTCCCAACGTCGATACCTGGTGACGAGTTCGCACTTCATTCCCGTCCGCCGCTTGCGGCTGTGCGATCGATGTTAAATCATCGGTTATGAGCGTCACCGAATCAGAATCGAAGACCGTCGCGCCGAGCCCGACGATTGCGCCGGCGCCGGCGCCAGAGTGGATGAGCCGGATCGAGGCCGGCCTGCTGCGCCGCATCCTTATCGTCGGAGCGCTGTGCGTGCTCGTGATGATCGGCCTGTTCCTGACCAACGTCAGTCATCTCCATGCGCGCTATTACTGGAGCGCGATGTTCCCGATCTTCGGCGTCGTGTGTCTCTGGCACGAACTGACCGGGTCGGCGGAAGATCCCACTCCGGCCTGGAGGCGAATCCTGCGGCAGGTGCTGCACTGGCTTGGGCCGATCGTCGCGGTGCAGATAATTTTCCTGCAACTGGCGCGCGGGCAGATGGACGCGGACTCGGTCGCGCTCGTCACACTGGTGATCCTCGCGGTGACGTGCTTCATGGCGGGCGTGCACATGGACCGCAGCTTCTACTGGGTCAGCATCGCGCTCGCATTCGCCGCCGTGATCGGAACCGAGGTGGAAGCCTACCTCTGGATACTCGCGGCGATCGCACTCGTCGCGGTCGCGATAACGGCCTTCGCTGCTACCGCGCTGCGCCGGCGTGCAATCGAACCGGCGCGCGCGGGAGGATAGGACTCGCCTATGCTCACAAAGATCCGTCGCAATGTGGTGGCGGGAATTCTCACGTTCATTCCGATCTGGATCACCATCTGGGTGATCAGTTTCCTGGTCGGCCTGTTGGTGGCGCTCGGCAGTCCCCTGGTCAGAGCGGTCGTTTCGTGGTTGGGGATCCATTCGCCGACGCTTGCCGCGGCATTTTCGGCGCAATGGTTTCAAGGGACCATCTCGGTCGCGATCGTCCTCGCCGGCCTGTATCTCCTCGGCGAGATTGCGACCGCCGTCGCAGGGCGGCGCTTGCTCGCCGCGTTTGACTATCTGATGGCGCGAATTCCGGTCGTGCAATCAATCTACGGCGCCGCGCGTCAACTCGTCACCAGCTTTCAGACCAGGCCCGGCGGCTCCCAGCGCGTCGTTCTGATCGAATTCCCGTCGCCAGAAATGAAGACCGTCGGCCTCGTGACCAGGATCTTCAACGACGCCGACACCGGCGAAGAGATCGCCGCCGTTTACGTCCCGACCACGCCCAACCCAACCTCCGGCTACATGGAACTGGTCCCGACCAGCCGCCTGGTGATGCTCGATTGGACAATCAATGAAGCGATGACCTTCATCATGTCGGGCGGCGCCGCGGCGCCCGCGAAATTAAACTACTCGCGGGGCACGCGAGTGCCTCCTTCATCATAGTCAGGCGAAGATCAGGCAAACAGCGAATAGCTTGTAAGTAATACCTTCCCGACTTCGTAATCACCGGCGAGTTGCCGGACAGACTTCGTAAGAAATATTTCGGTACGAGATTTGCTCCCTCTTGAGAGGTATCGGTTTGCCGGCCAACTTCGGCAGGCCTTGGAGGGTGAAGTTATGAACCGAATTTCTATTACCCTGTTGGCAATCGCGCTCCCCGCCGCATTTGCCGCCCCGGCGTTCGCGCCGGCCGGAACAACGCTGGGCACCGTCGTCAACGGCGAAACCCCGAACGAGTTCAAAGCCGCCGACTCGAGCGATATCGACTTGCAAAAGCTACAGACCTGGAGCAGCTTCGCGAGCGAGCATCCGAACGTCGCCCACGAGCTCGCCTACCAGCCATCGCTGATCAACAGCGACAGCTACACCAGGATGCATCCGGAACTCGGTGAGTTCTTTTCCGCGCATCCGGACATTCGCGAAGCGATGGCGGAAAATCCCGGCAATTACGTCGCGATTCCGCCACGTCCCGGCGAATAGCCCGCGCTCACCCGGGCCGCTGAAATCGTGGACGTCGACAGCGCCTATCGAGAATTTGTGTTCCTGACAGCACGCCGGAATTTTTTGTATCCCAAGCCAGACGCAATATGATGAAATCATGAAACGTATATCGACTCTGTTGATAGCACTCGCGCTTCCCGTCGCTTTCGCTGCTCCGGCGATCGCACAGGACGGCAAAACGCTCGGCACCGTCGTCAATGGCAGCACCACGACCGTGTTCAAGGCCGCCGACAGTCGCGATATCGACACGCACAAGCTTAAGATGTGGAACGATTTCGCGAGCACTCATCCGAAGGTCGCGAGCCAGCTCGCCAACAAGCCCGCGCTGATCACCGACGACGCCTACGCGAAGAAGCATCCCGAACTCGGGACGTTCTTCTCGGCGCATCCTGATATTCGCGAGGCGATGGCGGCGAACCCCGGCAATTACGTCGCGATTCCGCCGCGTCCCGGCGAATAGCCGCACTCATTTCCGCAACTTGACTCTATGGATGCGAGCCTGAGGCCTCGAGTCTCCGGCTCGCCGTCGTCAGACCGCCGTCATCGCTGACTACTGCGGTACCATTCGACCGTCCGTTGAAGCCCTGCCTCGAACTCCGTCGATGCGCTGAAACCGAATTCACGCTCGGCGCGCGATACGTCCAGGCATCGCCGTGGTTGCCCGTCGGGCTGGCTTGCGTCCCACGCGACCTCGCCGTCGAAGCCGGTCATGCGCGCGATCAGCGCGACCAGGTCGCTGATCTTGATTTCCTTGCCCGCGCCCAGATTCACCGGTTCGGGCTTGTCGTATCTTTGAGTCGCGAGAACGACCGCCCGCGCGCAATCTTCAACGTACAGGAACTCGCGGCTGGCAGAGCCGGTGCCCCACACTTCGACGCGCGATGCGTTGGTCGCGACCGCGTCGAGGCACTTCTTGATCATCGCCGGAATCACATGCGAGCGCGATGGATCGAATGAATCGCGCGGGCCGTACAAATTCACCAGCAGAAGATAAATTGCATTGAAGCCGTACTGTTCGCGATACGCCTGGGCCTGAACCAGCAGCATCTTCTTTGCCAATCCGTACGCCGCGTTGGTCTCTTCGGGATAGCCATTCCACAGGTCGTCCTCCTTGAATGGCAGCGGAGTAAATTTGGGATAGGCGCAGACCGTGCCGATCGCGACGAATTTCGAGACGCCTCGCAGCCGCGCCTGCTCCATCAGCTCGACGCCCATTGTCAGGTTGTCGTAAAAGAAGCGTCCCGGATTTTCGCGATTGGCGCCGATGCCGCCGACTACCGCCGCCAGGTGAATCACTATTTCGGGCCGCGCGTCGGCGTACATCCGGGCCACGGCGTCGGCGCGGCGCAAGTCGTAGTCGCGGGACCGCGGCACGAAGACCTCTGCGCAACCGGCGCGCCACAATTCCGCGACCACGTGGCTGCCCAGGAATCCGGCGCCTCCCGTAACTGCCACCCGTTTTCCAGTCAGACGATTTTGCGTCTTTTCAGACAAAAGATCAGGTTTGATTTTGCTTGCGGCGCGTCACTCGCCGTTTCTTTCTCGTACTGCTCGTCGGGCGAAGCCTTTGTTGCGCCGCTTCTTGACCTTGGTCGCTTCCGTCTGCCGCGTCTCGGCGAAATCGATCATCGCCTGCTGGCAGGCCGGCGCGGCGTCGGCGGTTGCGCTCCTCACGTAGGTGCCGTCGGACATCATCTCCCACTGGCATCGATTGGGCCGCAACTGGATGTCGAGCACGACGCGCAATTCCTTGCGCAATTGCGGATCCTCGACCGGCGCGACCACCTCGACCCGGCTCTCGAGATTGCGCTTCATGCAGTCGGCGGATCCAATGAGAAACTCGTCCGCGCCGCCGTTGCGGAAATAGTAGATGCGCCCGTGCTCCAGGAATCGGCCGACGATGCTCACGACGCGCACCGTTTCCGACAGCCCCGCGATTCCCGGCCGCAGCCTGCAGGTGTCGCGCACAATCAAATCGACCTTCACCCCGGCCTGCGACGCCCGATACAGCGCGCGCGTGATGTCCACGTCTTCGAGCGCGTTCATCTTGAACTGGATAAGCCCCGGCGACGCGGCCGAGCTGACTTTGATTTCGCGCTCGATGCGCGCCAGCAGTGCGCGCTTCAGCACCGTCGGCGCCGGCAGAATCTTGCGATACGGACGATTCGGCATATAGCCGGTCGTCAGGTAGTTGAACAGCTCGGTCAGGTCTTCGCCGATAGTATCGTCGCAAGTCAGCAGTCCGTAGTCGGCGTAAAATCTCGCCGTCACCGGATGGTAGTTGCCGGTGCCGATATGCGCGTATCGCCGCAGCCCGTTGTAGTCCTGCCGAATGACCAGGATCACCTTGCTGTGCGTTTTCAGGCCGACCACGCCGTAGGTCACGTGAATCCCGAATTCCTCGAGCTTGGTCGCGAACTGGATATTCGCCGCTTCGTCGAAGCGCGCCTTCAGCTCGACCACCACCGCGACCTGCTTGCCGTTGCGCGCCGCGTCGCACAGGTAGCCGATGATCTTCGAGTCCGGCGACGTCCGGTACAGCGTCATCTTGATCGCGCGCACCTTCGGATCGTCCGCGGCCTCGCGCAAAAACCGCTCGACCGACGACGAGAACGATTCGTACGGATGCAGCAGCAGGAAGGAACCGGCGTCGCGAATGACGTGGAAGATGCTGCGGCCGACGGTCAGGCGCGGATGATCGACCGGATGATGAGGCGGATCGTGCAGCGCGGGCTCGTCGATCGCCGCGAGCTCGCCCAGATCGCGCATCGAGAGCATGCCATCGACCTCGAACACGTCGGATCGTTCGTCCAGCCCCAGTTACGCCGCCAGCATCCCGCGATGAACCGGATTCATCCCGGTCAGCACTTCCAGCCGCACGATTGGCGCGAAACGGCGGTCGCGCAGCTCGGATTCGATCAGCGCCAGCAAATCGTCGGCCTCGTCCTCGTCGCGCTCGGTGTTGGCGTTGCGCGTCACGCGGAAAAGCTCGAACGAGTCTATTAGCATCGAGGGAAACAGCAGATCGAGATTGTTCGCGATCACGTCCTCGAGCCGCACAAAATCATTTTGTTTGCCGACCCGGATAAAGCGCGGGATGCCGAAACCGATCGGCACTTTCACCCGCGCCATCAGCGGGTCCGAGTCGTTCTGATAGCGCGCCGTGACCAGCAGATTGAGTGACAGGTTCGAGACGAACGGAAACGGATGCGCCGGGTCCATCGCCTGCGGCGTCACCAGCGGGAAAATGTTCTTGTAATAGTAGTCGCGAACCGACTTGCACTCGTCGTCCGTCAGGCTCGCGTAGAGCCGCACGCGGATCCCGTGATTCTCGAGCTCGCGCAGAATATGCGGACCAACCTCGCGCTGCCGCTGCTCGATCACGCCCACCACCAGGTAGCATTCCGTGATTTGCTGCTGCGGCGAGCGTCCATCGACCGTCAGCTCATGCATCCCCGCGACGACCTGCTGCTTGAGGCCGCCGATACGCTTCATGAAAAACTCGTCGAGATTCGACGCCGTAATCGCCAGGAACTTGAGCCGCTCGAGCAGCGGATTGCGCTCGTCTTCCGCCTCATGCAGAACGCGCCGATTGAACGCGAGCCAGGTCAGCTCGCGATTGAGGAACAGGTCGGGCGACGTGAGGTCCTTGTCGATTCGCGGCGGCGGCGCCTTCTCGACCGCGGTGACGGACCCATCGATAGCAGCGGCCGCGACAACCGGATCGGCAACCGTGCCGTTTTGAGGTGCCGGCGCGTCCGCGATCGTCGTCGCGATCGCTATCCCGTGATTATCCGCCTGATTGCCCATCTGCTCTTCGAATTCCATCCTGCCACCCCTCCGCCCCCAAGCATTCTAGCCACCCGCACGGCCAGTTGCCTATCCTGTCTCAACACCGGGAAATACATGAGTATTTCCGCGATGTTATATGACAATGATTTGTTATCTGCGCGTCGATTGTGCGATTGTTCTGACTGAACTCCGCGCTCGGTGCCACCATGAATGATTATTTGTATGAGGTCGCGAAACGACTCGTCGCGTTCGACACGGTCAGCGCAAAAAGCGATCGCGACGCGATGGAATACCTCGCAACGGAGCTCGCGCCGCGTGGTTTCAAGACCGCAATTCAACCGATCGAGCTGTTCGGCGTCGCGCAGGCCAACCTCGTCGCATGGATCGGTCCGCCGCGCGCCGACGGCCTGATAATTTCCGGTCACGTGGACGTCGTCCCGTTCGACGGACAGCCCGGATGGGAGCGCGATCCGCTCAAGCTCGAAGTCGCGGGCGAGAAAATCTACGGCCGTGGCACCACCGACATGAAAGGCTTCATCGCGCAATGCCTCGACGCGACGCGCACGCTCGATCCGTCGCGGCTCAAGCGCCCGCTGGTGTTCGTCTTCACCGCGAGCGAGGAAGTCGGATGCCTCGGCGCGCACAGCGTCGCGCCCGCGCTCAAGCAAATCCTCGGCGAAACTCCGGTGCCGCGGCTGGCGTGGATCGGCGAGCCGACTTCGTGGCAAGTGTCGCACGCGCACAAGAGCATCGTGTCGTTCGGCGTCACCGTGCGCGGCATCGGCGGCCACAGCGGCGCGCCGGCCCGCGGCGTCAACGCGATCGCCGTGATGAGTCGCGCAATCGACACGATCGGCCGCTATCAGCAGGATCTCGCGGCACGCCGGCCCGCCAAGTATGCCGAGATTTTTCCCGACGCGCCGTGCGACGTGCTGAATCTCGGAACAGTACACGGCGGTATCGCACTCAACATGATCGCCGAGGAATGCACGTTGCGCGTCAGCTACCGCTCGCTGCCCGACGCCGATCCGCTCGACGTTTATCACGAGATTCAGCGCCGGCTCGCGGCGCTCGACGGCCCCGACTCCGCCGGCCGCGAGCCTCGCGCGAAAATCGAAACCCGCCTCCGGACAGACGTGCCCCCGCTCGCGGCCGCGCGCGGCCC
>VFSW01012848.1_pt1 | contig 11660 bp, 8 predicted proteins | sample 5358111 | NCBI WGS metagenome assembly VFSW01 (sample SAMN11554181, study PRJNA540505) | mine drainage metagenome | isolation source: sediment from site ElyBrook_90M | place: USA: Ely Copper Mine, Vershire, VT | collected 2017 | reverse complement strand
ACCAGGTGATAGCCCTCGCGCTCCTCCTTGGTGTTGCCCCACGGCACCGACAGGCTCGCGACCATGGCGCCCGGATAGGTCTTGTCCTGGTGGGCGCGCAGCACCATGCTGGAGAGGTGGAATTGCTCGGCGCATGGCGGCGGCAGGTCGGCGAGGTAGCTCGACGGCACACGCGAGCCGGCGTACCACTCCCTCCATCCCTGAATGAAGCGGTCGCGGGTGTGCTCGAACGGCTCGAACAGCGCGGAGAACGCGAGCGTGGCGGCGGACTCGCCGCTGGTCCCGAAGGCGAGCGCCAGCACGCACGAACGCGGCAGCTCGCCCGGCAGTGCCACGCTGCCGGGGCCGGCGTGCGCGGATTCCCTGGACATCGCCCCGTTGCAATGGAAATCCTGCCAGCCGTCGCTCGCGCCGACATTGCCGGCGCTCGCCCGGCCCAAGGCATCCCGCTGGGAACCGGTAACCGCGGCGAGCGCCAGGGAAAACGGGCCCTGGGTCGCCGACAGCACGCGGCGCCCCGCCTGCACGGCGACCTCCGCGCGGTTGCCGTTGCCCGTTCCGCCCAAGTGCGGCGCAAGCAGCGCGTAGGGCCGAAGCTGCGCATCGCCGGTGAGCGCCACATCGATCAGCAGCGCGTCGCGTTCGACGCAGGGCACGATCTGCAGGGTGAGCTCGAAGCGCGCGTGCCGATGCACGATGCGCACCGCGGGAATGCCGGGTGCCGGCAGCTCGACCGTGTGCTGCCACAGCCGTTTCACCTCCACCCAGAATCCGCGGCCGTCGGCGACGATGAAGCCGAGGTCGCGGATTTGCGGTATGTCGATGCGCGGGAAGTACACCTCGTTCAGGATGCCCCCGCCGACCGTGAACCAGAGCCGGGAACGCCCGAGCGAGCAGCCGACCATCTCCTTCGCGCTGCTGCACCAGGTGGGGGGCATGCCGGGCGCGCCGGGTGCGGTGCCGGCGCCCGGCGGACCGAGGCTCACCGGCATCCCCGCGGCCGTTTCGCGGAGCACGGCGGCCGCCTCATCACGGGGACGCGAGCGTCACGCCGGCACGCGCGGCCCCGATCATGGCGACATCGGCGTTCACGATCAGCTTGGTGGGTATCGCCTGAACGAACGAGGACAGGCGGCCCTTGTCCTCGAAGCGCCGGCGGAACGGGCTCTCGATGAGGAATTTTTGGATCTTCTGCGCAATGCCGCCGGCGATGTACACGCCGCCGCGCGCGCCGTGCGCAAGCGCCAGGTCGCCGGCAACGGCGCCGAAAATCGAGCAGACCTTGGTAAGCGCGGCGTGGCACCCGGAGTCGTTCTGCATCGCCTGGGTGCTGATGTCCGCGGCGCTCAGCGCACGCGGTTCGCGGCCGGCCAACTGCTCCAGGGTCCGATAGAGATTCTCGAGACCCGAGCCCGACAGCAGCCGTTCCACCGAGACCCGGTCCTTTTGCCTCCACATCCACTGCAGCGCGGCGAGTTCAGCCGGGTCGCCGGGCGCGAATCCCATATGGCCGCCTTCCGTCGCCATCGGCACGGATCGGCCGCCGTAACGTGCCAGACAGGAAACGCCGAAGCCGGTGCCGGGCCCGAGAATGGTGATCGTCCCGCCTTCCCGTCCTCGCACCGCGGGGCCGATGATGGAGAGATCCTCGTCGACCAATACTTCGGCCGCGAAGGCCAATGCCTCAAAATCGTTGACCAGTATGGCGCGCGCGAATCCGAATTTCTTCAGGTCGCTCTCCGAGATCTCCCAGCCGCGGTTGGTGAAGCGGGCCGTGCCCGCGTTCACCGGACCTGCCACGGCGATGGCGGCCACCGACGGCCTGGCTTTCGCCGGGGTCCGCTCGAAATAACTGCGCAGAGCGTCGGTGAATGTGGGGAACGCCTCGGCCAGATCCAGTCTGTCCAGGATTCGCCAGGGAGGAGGTGCGGAGGCGTCTACCACGGCGAAGCGCGCATGCGTCCCGCCCACGTCGCCGACGAGAATATCAGTGCCGCCGCTCAGGGTGCTCTCCTTTCGAGGGGTCCGTCGCGCCGGCGCGAAGTATCCGCGACCACATCGTGTCAATATGCCGGCCGCCCGCTCGCGGCGACGGCGAGTATCGCAGCAGCTCCGCCTGCCATCAAGTGACCGAATCGCTCAGGATGCGCGGCCCTCGCCCAGCAATCGCTGATCGATCTCCTCTTCCGCAGCCAGCCAGTCCTCGATTTCGTGGCCGGGTGCGAACCCGCGCAGCGCCGACCGGAAATAAGCGGCCTCCGCGATCGAGGCGTGACGATCCTCGTAATGGCGCGCCGTAACGGAAATACTGATGGCCTTGATCGATCGGCCCCCGCCGCCGACCGGCGCGACGGCGGTGCCGTTGCCGGCGCCGTTTCCGGAATCTGCGGCGCCAGGCTCGGCCCGCGGCTCGGCCCGCGCGGCCTTTGCGCTCTTGGCGGTCTTCGCGGTCTTGGTCGTCCGCGCTTTCTTGCTGCCCGCATCGCTGGTGCTGCCCGCATTGCTGGATTTTCCCGCATCGCTGGATTTTCCCGCATTGCTGGTGTTGTTGGTGGTCATAACACCTCCGGAGGATATGGATGGTTGGACCGGCGAAACCGATTTTAGTGCCGTGCCCGAAACCGCCTCCATGGAAATTATTTCACCCCTTCCGACGGACGCCCGGGTTTCGGCTAAGCTCGGCGCATGAGTCATTCGAATTGCGCCGCGCAGCATCGAGCGCGGATCAAGATCCTGGGATTGACGGGATTGAAGGGATTTACGGGATTGGTGGGATTGATGGGAGCGCTGGGAATAGCCCTCGCCGGGTCGCGTGGCGCAGACGCCGCCGCGTCGCCCCATCCGCCGAAGATCGACCTCAACGCCTTCGATGCGATGAAGAAGAAAGCGGTGCTGTCTGACGGGGAAACCCTGGCCTACGTCGACACGGGCGACCCGTCCGGGCCGCCCGTCGTCTTGATTCACGGCTACACCGACAACGCGCGCGACTGGGTGCCGTTGATGCCCTACCTGTCGAAGCGCTTTCGCCTGGTGCTGGTCGACATCCGCGGCCATGGTCAGTCGAGCAAACCGGAATGCTGCTACACCCGGCTCGACTTCGCGTACGACGTGAAGCTGCTGCTGGATTCGCTCGGCATTGCGCGCGCCGACATCGTCGGCCATTCTCTGGGCAGCATCATTGCGCAGACGTTCGCCGAATTTTGGCCGGAGAAAACGCGCCGCGTGGTGCTGATTTCCTCCACCGGCGGGCGCCCGCCGGGCATGGCGCCGCCGAGCTTTGATTTCGCCGCGCAGATTCGCAAGCTGAAGGAGCCGATCGAGCCCGACTCTCCCTTCATGATTGCCTGGTGGGACTCGCCCACGCCGGTCGATCCCGATTTCATCAGGCGCCAGCGGATCGACGCGGCCGGCATACCGCTGCGCGTATGGCTGGCGGTGCTCGATCAGGGGCTGCCGAGCGACAATCTGTACGGCGATCTGCAAAGCACGTTACCGAAACTGCGGGCGCCGACGCTGCTGCTCTGGGGCAGCAAGTAGCCCATCAGGGAGGAGCCCATGCGCCAGACGCTGATCGCCGCGCTGCCCGGGGCCGGGGTAAAGGTGTTCGAGGGGCTGGGGCATAACCCGTTCTGGGAGGATCCCGAGGGTGTCGCCGCCGCGATCAACGGCTTCTTGGGCGCCAAGCTCGGGCACGGAGCCGGGTCCGCCCACCCGGGCGGCGACGGCCGCGCGCCGCGGTGATCGCGGTCAACCGAGCAGCGCCTCGTCCAGCCCTTCGATCCAATGCTTCACCGGCGTCGCCGTGCCGCTCGCCAGATGCGGAATGCAGCCGATGTTGGCCGAGACGATGCACTCGGCCTGCAGAGCATCCAGGCAGGCGAGTTTGCGCTCGCGCAGCGCGTTCGCGAGGTCGGGCTGCAGCACGGAGTAGGTCCCGGCCGAGCCGCAGCACAGATGACTCTCGGCCGGCTGGCGCACGTCGAACCCCAGCGCCTTGAGTTCGGCCTCGATGCCGGTCACGCGCTGGCCATGCTGCAGGGTGCAGGGAGAGTGAAAGGCGAGCCGGGGCGCGCCCGCGGCGCGGATCCGATGCCTGAGCGTAAGCGCGAGCTCCGGCAGCCATTCGCCGAGATCGCGCGTCAGCGATACGATGCGCGCCGCGCGCTGCGCATAGGCGGGCTCGTGACGCAGCGCATACCCGTACTCCTTGACCATCTGGCCGCAGCCGGACGCGTTGACCACGATGGACTCCACCTCGCCGCTCGCGACCATCGGCCACCACGCATCGACATTGCGGCGCATGTCCGCAAGGCCGCCGTCGCGGTCGGCCAGATGGGTGCGCAGCGCTCCGCAGCACCCCTCCCCCGCCGCGGACAGCGTCTGAATTCCCGCCGCGTCGAGCACCCGCCGCGTCGCCCGATGGATCTCGGGGCGCATCGCCGGCTGCACGCAGCCGCCGAGCAGCAGCACCTTGCGCCGATGCTCGCGCGCCTCGAAGTTGCCGACTGGGCTGCCGCGGCCGGCGGGTATCTTGTTGCGCAACGTGCGCGGCAGCAGCGGCCGCAGCATCCGGCCGATCTTCAGCGCCGGCCCGAACAGGGGTGAAGTGAGACCCTCCCTGAGAATCCAGCGGCCCAGGCGCGCCCGCAGCGGACGTGCGACCCGCTGCTCCACGACATGCCGGCCGATCTCGACCAATGCGCCGTAGCGCACGCCGCTCGGACACGTGGTCTCGCAGTTGCGGCAGGTCAGACAGCGGTCGAGGTGCCGCTGGGTGCGCTCCGTGACCCGTCCCCCTTCGAGCATTTCCTTGATGAGATAGATCCGGCCGCGCGGGCCGTCGAGCTCGTCGCCGAGCAATTGATAGGTCGGGCAGGTGGCATTGCAGAACCCGCAATGCACGCACTTGCGCAGAATCGCCTCCGCCTCCCTGCCCTGGGGAGTTCCGTCGAATTCGGCGCTCAAGTTGGTCTGCATGACTGCCGGTCACAGATCCGCGTAGAGACGCCCGGGATTGAACACCCGATCCGGATCGAAAGCGCTCTTCAGGGCGCGGTGTATGCGCGTGAGGGGCTCACCGACGGGTGCGAAGGCGCCGGCGGACTTGTCGGCGGCGCGTACCAGCGTGGCATGCCCCCCCGCCGACGCCGCCACGCGTCGCACCTCGAGTGCCGGAGCGCGCGTACGCCACCAGCGCTGCGCGCCGCCCCATTCGATGATACCGGCGGACCCGAGCGGCGGCGTCGTGGGCGGCACCGAGAGTCGCCACAGACACTCGCCGCCGGCCAGCTCTGCGCCGCTCGGCCGAAAAAACGCGTGGCGATGATCGCGCAGACTGTGCCACCAACGCGCGGCCTCCCCGGGATCGAGCTCGGCGCCGCCGAGCTTGCGGCAGGTGCTGCGCACCGCCGCCGCGGCACCGGAAATCCGGATCCGCAGGCAGTCCTCATGCCAGGCGCTCGCGTTCAGCGACAGCGGCAATGCGTTCCAGGCCGCGAGTTCGCTGAGGGCGCGCCGTTCGTCCCGGTCGAATGACAGCGTCGCGGTGGCGGCTCGCGAGGCCATCACCTTCAGCGAGACCTCGCAGAGCACCCCGAGAATGCCCCACGCCCCGGCCATCAGGCGCGAGACGTCGTAGCCGGCCACGTTCTTCATGACCTGCCCGCCGAAGGTCAGCAACTCGCCGCGCCCATTGAGCACGGTCGCGCCGAGCACATAGTCGCGCAGCGGTCCCACGGCGCCGCGCGCCGGGCCGGACAGTCCCGCGGCCACCATCCCCCCGACGGTGCCGCCCGGCGCGAAGCGCGGAGGCTCGAACGCCAGGCACTGGCCCCGCTCGGCCAAAGCGGCCTCGATCTCGGCGAGCGGCGTGGCCGCACGCGCGGTGATCACCAGCTCGCTCGGCTCGTAACAGGAGATTCCCGTCAATTCGCCGAGCTCGAGCGGCTCCCCGCGGGGGTGCTCTCCATAGAACGCCTTGGTGTTGCCGCCGCGGATATCGAGGCTCGCGCGCCGCGCGCGCGCCTCGAGTATGCGCTCCCTCAGGCGCCCGGCGGCCGATCCAGCGCTGATCTCGGCCGCCGGCATCAGTACCTCGGCAGCTCCGGGAACGGCATCATTCCCCGGTGCACGTGCATCTTGCCGTACTCCGCGCATCGCGCGAGCGTCGGGATCACCTTGCCCGGATTCAGCATCTCGGCCGGATCGAAGGCGCGCTTCACCGCGATGAATTGCTCGCGCTCGGCGGGCGAAAACTGCACGCACATGGAATTGAGCTTCTCCACGCCGACGCCGTGTTCTCCGGTCACCGTACCGCCGAGCGCGAGGCTCGCCTCGAGTATCTCGGCGCCGAACAGCTCGCAGCGCCTGAATTCATCGCGATCGTTGGCGTCGAACAGGATGAGCGGGTGCAGATTGCCGTCACCTGCGTGAAATACGTTCACGCACCGCAGCCGATATTTCGATTCCATGCCTTGAATGGCAAGCAGCATCTCGGCGAGGCGCTTGCGCGGGATGGTCGAGTCCATGCACATGTAGTCCGGACTGATGCCTCCGGAGGCCGGAAAGGCGTTCTTGCGTCCGCTCCAGAATTTCAGGCGCTGCGCCTCGTCCTGGCTGACCTCGATGCGGCTCGCGCCGCTTTCCTCGAGAACGCGCTTCATCGCCTCGATCTCTTCGGCGACTTCCTCCGCGGTGCCGTCGCTCTCGCAGAGTAGAAGTGCGGCCGCCGACAGATCGTAGCCCGCATGCACGTAATCCTCGGCCACCGCGGTCATGCGCTGATCCATGAGCTCCAGACCCGCGGGCACGATACCCTGCGCAATCACGCTCGCCACCGCGGTGCCGGCCGACTCGATGGTGGGAAAGCTTGCCACCATGCAACGGGCGAGCTCCGGCTTCGGCACCAGCTTGACGGTGACCTCGGTGGTGATCGCGAGCATCCCCTCGCTGCCGACCACCAGCGGCAAAAGATCCAGTCCCGGAACATCGAGCGCTGCGGATCCGAACTCGACCGGCTCACCCTGCGCGGTGAAGCCTCGAACGCGCAGCACGTTGTGCAGGGTCAGGCCGTATTTCAGGCAGTGCACGCCGCCGGAATTCTCCGCCACGTTGCCGCCGATGGTGCAGGCGATCTGACTGCTGGGATCGGGCGCGTAGTACAGGCCGTAAGGTGCCGCCGCTTCGCTGATCGCCAGATTGCGCACTCCGCATTGAACCACCGCGGTGCAGGACTCGGGATCCATCTGCAAAATCCGGTTGAACTTCGCCAGCGACACCGTGACTCCGAGACGGTGGGGCAACGCGCCACCCGACAGGCCCGTGCCCGCCCCGCGCGCGACCACCGGCACACCGAGCCGCCGGCACGTCCGCAACACGGCGACCAGCTGATCTTCGTTCTCCGGCAGCACCACGACCAGGGGCGAGGCCTTGAAGGCGGTCAACCCGTCGCACTCGTAGGGCGCCGTATCCTCGCGGCGCACCAGGAGCGCGGACGCGGGGAGCACGCGCGACAGCGCCGCGGCCACCTCGTTCTGGCGGGCGGCGCGGTGCGCGTCCTGCCCGGAGATCTCCGCAGACGTGGACCCATCTTCCGGCAACGTCGTTGCGCTCATTGGATGTCGACTTCCTGCGGAATTGAGGCCGAACGGCCGGCGCGCCGATTGTACTATGCGCCCACGCTCCTGCGTGCCGGGCCGATCGCGCCGGGTCCGTCAACCGCAGGCATGGACGGATTCTCCCGAGCCTGATTCGCCGCGATTCAACGCGGCCTGAATCGCGGCGGCTATGTCATCCTGAGTGCAGGGCTTCGCGAGTTTCTGGACGCGCAAGTCCGGAGGGTCGGCCGGCAGCTCCGCGAACCCGGTCGCCAGGATGATCGGCAGCCCGGGATAACGCTCCCGGATGCTTTGCGCGAGCTGCAGCCCGGTCATGTTCGGCATGGCATGATCCGTCATCACCACGTCGACGTCCTCGCCGGCGGCGAGCATGGCAAGCGCCTCGGCGCCGGACTGCGCCTCGATCGCCGTGTGCCCGAGATCCTCGATCAGCGCAGCCGTGCCCGTCAGCACCAGAAGGTCGTCATCGACCAGCAGCACCCGGCACGGCTGCAGTGCGGCGGGCAGCGGCTTCAGGCGCTCGCTGTGGCGCGCGCCGGGCGCGGCGGCGGTGTTCGCGCGCGGCAGCCACAATTGCACGGTGGTCCCGACACCCGGAGCGCTGTCGATGCGCAGCAGTCCGCCCGACTGGGCCGCCAGTCCGTGGACCATCGACAGTCCAAGCCCCGTTCCCTTGCCGGGACCCTTGGTGGTGAAGAACGGGTCCGTCGCCTTGGCGAGCGTCGCCTCGTCCATTCCCGCGCCGCTGTCGCAGACGCTGATCCGCAGGTATTCGCCGGGGGGCAGCCGGGCGTCGGCGGCGGCTCCCGGGGCGCCCCTGATCTCCGCGACCGCGCCGATCGTCAGCTTGCCGCCGTCCGGCATCGCGTCGCGGGCATTGAGCGCGAGGTTGAGCAGCGCCAGCTCCAGCTGGTTGGCATCCACCAGCACCGGCGCGAGCGCGCTCGGGAAGTTGCACTTCAACTCGATCCCGAGTCCCAGGGCGCGCTTCAAGAGCTCCTCCATCCCGTTCACCAGCGCGGCGAGATCCACCGCCTCGGGCTTCAGTTCCTGGCGGCGCGAGAATGCCAACAGGCGCTGGGTGAGCGCCGCCCCGCGCTGCGCGCCGTGCACGGCGTTCTGCAGCAGCCGCCGGGCCTGCGGGTCGTCGGCCAGGCGCTTCTCCAGCAACGTGAGGCTGCCGAGCACCGCCATCAGCAGATTGTTGAAATCATGGGCGACGCCGCCGGTCAGCTGGCCGATGGTGTCCAATTTCTGCGCCTCGAACAATTGCGCGAGCGCGGTCTCGCGCTCGCGGGTCCGCTCCTCGATGCGCTGCTCGAGCTCCTCGTTGAATCGGCGCAGTTCCGCGGTGCGCTCCAGCACGCGCGCTTCGAGTTCCGCGTTGAACTGCTCCAATTGCCGGGTCTTGCGGTACAGATCGACGAATACCTTGACCTTGGCGCGCAGCAGTTCCGGCACCACCGGAACGGGCACGTAGTCGACCGCGCCCAGCTGATAGCCGCGCAGCTGATCCAGATGCGCGAAATTCACGGCGGACACGAAAATGATGGCGGTGCGCTGAAATCTCGGATGCTCGCGGATCATGGCGGCGAGCTCGAAGCCGTCGAGCTCGGGCATGCAGACATCGATGAGGATCAGCCCGATCTCGTTCTTGAGCAGGCACTCGAACGCCTCGCGCGCCGAGGCAGCCTTGAACAGGTTCTCGCCGATGCCGGCGAGCACGACCTCGTGGCTCAGGAGCTTCGCCTGTTGGTCGTCGACCAGCAGAATATTGACCTTGTCCGGGGATCCGCCGCTCACCGGTGCAGCCACATGCGCAGTGCCGACAGCAGCTGGTCGACGTTCACGGGTTTCGCGAGGTAATCCGATGCGCCTGCGTCGAGGCACTTCTCGCGGTCCCCCTTCATCGCCTTGGCGGTGAGCGCGAGTATCGGCAGCCGCCGGAATCCCGGCCTGGCGCGAATCGCCTGGATGGTCTCGTAGCCGTCCATCCCGGGCATCATGATGTCCATCAGCACGATGGCGACGTCCCCGCGCGAGTCGAGCACGGTGATCGCCTCGCTTCCCGTGGTCGCGGTCAGCACTTCCATGCCGCGGCGCTCGAGGACGCTCGACAGCGCGAAGATGTTGCGCGCATCGTCGTCCACCAGCAGCACGGTGCGCCGCAGGAGGTCCTCGTCGGAGCTGTGCAGCCGTTCGAGCATCCGCCGCTTGACCGGCGGCAGATCGGCGACCACGCGATGCAGGAACAGCGCCGTCTCGTCGAGCAGCCGCTCGGGGGATTCGACCCCCTTGACCACGACGCTGCGCGCCATGGTGTGCAGCGCCGCGTCCTCGTCGGCGGACAGCTCGCGGCCGGTGAACACCACCACCGGAATGTCGCGCAGCTGCGCGTCGTCCCGGATGATCTCGAGCACCTCGAAGCCGGACATGTCCGGAAGCTTCAGGTCCAGCACCACGCAATCGACCCGGCCGCGCTTCAGCTGTGCCAGCGCCTCGGCGCCGGTTTCCGCCGAGGCGATCTCGATGTCCTCGTGGCTCAGCAATTCGGCCACGCTGTTGCGCTCGTTGCGGTCATCCTCCACCAGCAGCAATCGTTTGCGGCGCGGCGCAGCGTAGCCCTTGATGCGCGCGAAGGCCTCGTCGAGCCCCTGCGAGGAGGCCGGCTTTTGCACGAACGAGAATGCTCCGCGCGCGAGACCATGCTGCCGGTCCTCGTCCAGCGTCACGATTTGCACGGGTATGTGCCGGGTCGATGGATCCTGCTTCAGCTGGCTCAACACCGTCCACCCCAGCATGTCGGGCAGGAAGATATCGAGCGAGATGGCGGTCGGACGGTGCTCGCGGGCGAGCGCCAGCGCCTCGGTGCCGCGGCTTGCGACCAGCACCTTGAACCCCTTGTCCCGGGCGGCCCCCATCATGAGGCGCGCGAAGTGCGGATCGTCCTCGACGATCAGCACGACGCTCTCGCCGGGCGCCACGGTATGCCGGTCGTCGGCGATCTGCTCGGGGGGCCGCTCCGCGGGGCGCCCCGGGAATGCCGCCGAGCCCCGGGCCGGCAGCGCAAAGTCCCCGCCTCCGGCCGACCCCTTCGGCGAGGCGCTCCCCAGGTAGCCGATGGGCAGGAACAGCGTGAACACGCTCCCCACGCCCGGCGCCGAGCGCAACTGGATTTCCCCGCCGAGAAGATTGGCAAGCTCGCGGCTGATCGCGAGCCCCAGGCCCGTGCCGCCGTACTTGCGGCTGGTGCCCGCATCGGCCTGCTGGAATGCTTCGAAAATGAGGCGCTGCTTCTCGGGCGGAATGCCGATGCCCGTGTCGGACACCTCGAACGCGACGATCGAGGGGGCGCGGCGCAAGGTCGCGTGGTCCTCGTTCCAGCCGCCGACCGCGGGCGACACCTTGAGCTTGACGCCGCCCTCGGCGGTGAACTTGAACGCATTGGACAGCAGATTCTTCAGCACCTGCTGCAGGCGCTTCAAGTCCGTGGTGATGCTGCGCTCGAGCTGGGGCGAGAGCTCGACCTCGAATTGCAGGCGCCGATTCTCCGCCTCGTGACGGAACGGCCTGGCGATCATCTCCAGCAGGTTGCTGAAAGCCACCTCCTCGACGTCGACCGAGACGGTCCCCGACTCGATCTTGGACAGATCGAGGATGTCGCTGATCAGATTCAACAGATCCGTGCCCGCGCCGTGGATGGTGCGCGCGAACTCCACCTGCTTGGCCGAAAGATTGCCGTCCGGATTCTCGGTAAGCTGCTGACCGAGAATGAGAATGCTGTTGAGCGGCGTGCGCAGCTCGTGCGACATGTTGGCCAGGAACTCGGACTTGTACTTCGAGGTGAGCGCGAGCTCGGTGGCCTTCTCCTCGACCGCCCGGCGCGCCTGCTCGATTTCCTGATTCTTCGCCTCGACCTCGACGTTGCGGTCGGCGAGCTGCTGCGCCTTCTGCTCGAGCTTCTCGTTGGTCTGCTGCAGCTCGCTCTGCTGGGTCTGCAGCTCGATGGCGAGCTGCTGCGATTGTTTGAGCAAGCCCTCGGTC
>VFSW01012847.1_pt1 | contig 11661 bp, 14 predicted proteins | sample 5358111 | NCBI WGS metagenome assembly VFSW01 (sample SAMN11554181, study PRJNA540505) | mine drainage metagenome | isolation source: sediment from site ElyBrook_90M | place: USA: Ely Copper Mine, Vershire, VT | collected 2017 | reverse complement strand
CGTGTAGACCGCCCCAAACTCCCGTTCCAGGGAACCCCAATCCGCTGTGCGCCCCACCTCCTGTCTTTCTCACCACCCCGTCTTTGCTGGTTCTGCCCGCGGGGTTCCCCCCGCCCAAACCCCCTAAATCCGGGGAACAATTTTCGTCCAAAGGAGAAGAAAATGGCCCCACAAAGCAAGAAAGATAGCGCATCTGAACCGAAATATGAATTCGACCCATTTGCCGATCCGCGTACTATCCCCACCGGTTGGGACCTGTCGGAAATGTTCAAGAGCAAAGAGGATCAAAAACAAACCGCCTGGAACGATGTGGACCGGCAGGAAAGGAACGGCTTCGACTTCTGATGGCAGCACCCCGTACACTTTTCCAAAAAATTTGGGACGCCCATGTGGTGTCCGAAGAACCAGACAGCCCGGCAGTATTGTACATCGACCTGCACCTGGTGCACGAAGTCACCTCCCCGCAGGCTTTTACCAGCCTGAAGAAGCGTGGGTTACCGGTGCACCGGCCCGATCTGACCGTGGCAACCATCGACCATGGTGTGCCCACCCGTTCGCTCGGCGGCGACCGCCTGGCCTTTGCCGACGAACAGAGCCAGAAGCAGATTCACCAGATCGAAGAGAACACGCGCTTGTTCAACATCCCCTTGCACGGGCTGGATAGCCCTTTACAGGGCATCGTACACATCATCGGCCCCGAGCAGGGCCTCACCCGGCCTGGTATGACCATCGTATGCGGCGACAGCCACACCGCCACCCACGGCGCCTTTGGCGCCCTGGCCTTTGGCATCGGCACCAGTGAGGTCGAACATGTACTGGCGACCCAGTGCCTGCTGCAGTATCGCCCGCGCTCCTGCAACGTGCAGTTCAACGGGCGCCTGCAAAGCGGGGTGACGGCCAAGGACCTGATCCTGGCCTTGATCGCTGCCATCGGCATCAGCGGAGGGCAGGGCAGCGTCTTCGAATACACCGGTGAGGCGGTGCAGGCTCTGGGCATGGAAGAACGCATGACCCTATGCAATATGTCCATCGAAGGCGGGGCGCGCGCCGGAATGGTGGCGCCCGATGAAACCACTTATGCTTACCTGGCCAAAACTCCTTTTGCCCAAACCGCAGGCCAGGCAGCCTTTGAAGCCATCGTGGCCGGATGGCGCAGCCTGCCCAGCGATAAGGGCGCCGTTTACGACCAGACCATCACACTGGATGCCGCCAGCCTGGAGCCGATGATCTCCTACGGCACGAACCCGGGCATGAGCATCCCCTTGAGCGGGCGCGTGCCCGTTCCCGAAGAATACTCCGATCCCGTGCGCCGGACTGCCCTGAAGAAAGCCCTCGATTACATGGCCCTCCAGCCTGGGCAGCCGCTGCTTGGGCACCCGGTAGACGTGGTATTCATTGGAAGCTGCACCAACGGGCGCCTGCACGACCTGCGCCAGGCAGCCAACGTAATGAAAGGCCACAAAGTACCTGCCGGGCTGCGCGTGCTTGTCGTGCCGGGCTCTCAACAGGTCAGCCGCACAGCCGAAGCTGAAGGACTGGACCTGGTATTCAAAGAAGCCGGCGCAGAATGGCGCGAACCGGGCTGCAGCATGTGCATCGCCATGAACGGCGACCAGCTTGAACCGGGACAGTACGCCGTTTCCACCAGCAACCGTAACTTCGAAGGCCGCCAGGGCAAAGGCGGGCGCACTTTCCTGGCCAGCCCCCTGACTGCCGCGGCCGCCGCACTTACCGGCAAAGTTACCGATCCGCGCACCCTCTTGTAAACCTGTCATTATAAACATATGCAAACTTTTACTACGCTTACTTCCAAAGTAGTCTCGCTGCCTGTGGATGATATCGACACCGACCAGATCATCCCGGCGCGCTATCTAAAAACCACCGACAAGACCGGCCTGGGCGACAACCTGTTTTCTGACTGGCGCTACAACCCGGACGGCTCGCCGCGCCCGGATTTCGTGCTCAACCAGCCCGGCGCCAAAGGAGCCCAGCTTCTCTTCGCCGGGCGTAATTTCGGCTGCGGTTCTTCGCGCGAGCACGCCCCCTGGGCGCTGGCGGGGTTTGGTTTCCGGGCGGTGATTGCCGCCTCGTTTGCCGATATTTTCCGCAACAATGCGCTCAAAAATGGCTTATTACCGGTGCAGCTCGACCAGAAGACTCACCAGCACCTTTCCGACCTGCTCGAAGAACTGCCTGGGGCCACCGTAACCATCGACCTGGCAGAGCAAACCCTGCTCCTGCCGGATGGGCAAACCGTCCATTTCCCCCTGGATGCCTTCTCAAAGACCTGCCTGCTCAAAGGTATGGATGAGCTTGCCTACCTGCTCTCCTTCAGCGATAAAATCGCCGCTTTCGAGAGCCGCCGTTCCGAAAATTAGGAACCCACTTTTTTATATTCAAAAACCTACGGTTTATGAATATAAAAAAGTGAAATTTCCGAATTTTCGGATCGATACTAAAGAACAAGGACAATAGTGATCCAGGTTTACGACACCACTCTACGAGACGGCACCCAGCGCAAGGAAATCTCGCTTTCCTGTGAGGATAAGCTACGCATTGCCCATAAACTGGACGATCTGGGCGTGGCTTTCATCGAAGGCGGTTGGCCCGGATCGAACCCCAAAGATGTCGAATTTTTTAAACGGGCTCAAAAAATCCCCTGGAAGGGCGCCTTAATCACCGCCTTCGGCGCCACCTGCCGGGCAAATGCCCTGCCGGCTGAGGATGCCAACATCCGCGCCCTGCTGGAGGCCAATACCCCGGTGTGTACCGTGGTCGGCAAATCTTCGGTGCTGCACGTGCACGACGTGCTGGTCACCACCCTCGAAGAAAACCTGCGCATCATTGAGCAAAGCCTGGCCTACCTGGCCAGCCAGGGCCGGCGGGTGATCTACGATGCCGAACATTTCTTCGACGGCTACAAAGAAAACCCGCAGTATGCCCTCGATACGCTGCGCGCCGCCGTGCGCGGCGGGGCGGAAACCCTGGTGCTGTGTGATACCAACGGCGGGGCCATGCCCTGGGAAATCAGCGACACCATGGCGGTGGTGAAAGCAGCTATCGACCACCCGCTGGGCATTCACGCGCATAACGACAGCGAATGCGCCGTGGGCAACTCGGTCGCGGCGGTGCGCGCCGGCGCCATCCAGGTACAGGGCACCATCAACGGCTACGGCGAACGCTGCGGCAACGCCAACCTGTGCTCGCTCATCCCCAACCTGGAGATCAAGCTGGGGCTGCAGTGCCTGCCAGACGGCCGGTTGGCCAACCTGTTCGACGTATCCCATTACGTTGCCGAAGTGGCCAACCTCAAACCGGATGATTACCAGGCGTATGTCGGGCAGGCGGCCTTTGCCCATAAGGGCGGCATCCACGTGGCTGCCATGCGCCGCAACCCGCGCTCTTACCAGCACATCGACCCGCTGCTGGTGGGCAATGAAATGCACGTAGTAGTTTCCGAACTGTCGGGGCGCGGCAACCTGATCAGCAAGGCCGAGGAATACGGGTTGGAGCCCAACGGGTCCAGCGACGTGTCCACCGTGCTGACCGAGATCAAGCTGCTCGAATCGCAGGGTTTCTCCTTCGATGCAGCTGAAGCCTCGGTGGTGCTGATGCTCAAACGCCAGCAGCCCGGCTATCATATGTCCTTCGAGATGATCGACTATTCGGTATCCGTGGAACACCGCCGCGGGCGCGGCACCTTTGCCGAAGCGACGGTTAAAGTGCGCGTCAACGGTGAAATCCAGCACACCGCCGCAGAAGGCGATGGGCCGGTCAACGCCCTCGACGCCGCCCTGCGCAAGGCGCTGATCGGCAATTACCCCCAGGTGGCCCAGTTCCACCTGGTGGATTACAAGGTGCGCATCCTGGATGGCGATAAGGGCACCGCGGCGATTACGCGCGTACTTATCGATACCCAGTACGATGGCAAAAGCTGGAGCACAGTCGGCGCCAGTTCCAACATCATCGAAGCCTCCTGGCGCGCCCTGGCCGATTCGATTGAGTATGGTTTGATTTTGCTCTAATAATCTTTTTTTGGAGTACTTTACCCCCATGAAAGCCAACATCATCCTTCTTCCCGGTGACGGTATCGGGCCCGAAGTCGTTATGGAAACGGTGCGCGTCCTAGAAAGCCTGGCGAGCCACCGCGGTCACCAGTTCCAATTTGAAAAACGCCTGATCGGCGGCTGCGCCATCGACGATAGCGGGACAGCCCTGTCTGAGGCGACCCTGGCGGACTGCCAAAAAGCCGGCGCCGTCTTGCTGGGAGCGGTCGGCGGCCCAAAATGGGACAACCCTTCCGCCGCCGTGCGCCCCGAACAGGGCCTGCTGGCGCTGCGCAAGGGCCTGGGCGTTTTTGCTAACCTGCGCCCGGTTAAAGTGCACCCGCGCCTGGTGAACGCTTCGCCTTTAAAGCCGGAAAAGCTGGTCGGGGTCGACCTGGTAGTGGTGCGTGAGCTGACCGGCGGGCTGTATTTTGGCAAACCGCAGGGGCGCAGCATGGTGGATGGGCACGAACGCGCCGTCGATACGCTGGAATACCAGGATTTCGAGATCCGCCGCGTTGTTAAAATCGCCTTCGACCTGGCCAGAGGGCGGCGGAAAAAGGTCACCTCCGTCGATAAAGCCAACGTGCTCGAATCCTCGCGGCTCTGGCGCAAGATCGCCAACGAGGTCCACCAGGAATACCCGGACGTAGCCCTGGAGCACATGCTGGTCGACACCGCCGCGATGCGCCTGGTGACCAGCCCGGCCGGTTTCGACGTGGTTGTCACCGAAAATATGTTTGGCGATATCCTTACCGATGAAGCCTCGGTGCTGACCGGTTCGATGGGAATGCTGCCCTCGGCTTCGCTTGGCGTGGATGGACAGCCCGGCCTGTACGAGCCGATCCACGGCTCGGCCCCGGACATTGCCGGGAAAGGCATTGCCAACCCTTTGGGCACGATCCTCAGCGCAGCGCTGATGCTGCGCTATTCTTTCCACATGGAAACGGAAGCCGCAATGGTGGAAGCGGCCGTTGAGCGCAGTGTGGATGCCGGTCAGGTAACCGCCGACCTGGGAGGATCGCTTTCGACCCGCCAGGCCGCCGATGAAGTCATTCGTCGCCTTTGAATTTCAAGTATAAACGTGCGTACGCACGTTTATACTTGAAATTCAAAGTTCGCAATTATTTTTTCTCTAGGAGGAGTTCTCAATGAAAATCGATGGTAAGTATATCTGGATGGACGGTAAGTTGGTCGAGTTCGAAAAAGCCACGGTGCATTTTTTGAACACCGCCCTGCACTATGGCCTGGGTGTCTTTGAAGGTATCCGCTGTTACGATACCGACAAAGGCCCGGCGATCTTTCGCCTGCGCGAACACATGGAACGGCTGGTCGATTCGGCCATGATCCTCGGCTTCCGCGAGCTGCCTTTCACGGTCGAAGAACTGATGGCGGCCGCCAGACAGACGGTTGCGGCCAACCAATTCAAGACGTGCTATATTCGCCCCTTGATCTTCTACGAATGCCCTGAACCTAACTTGAGCATGGACGGCGGGTGGGCGCGCGTGGGTATCGCCACCTGGGGTTGGGATGCTTACCTGGGGGCAGAAGCCCTGGAAAAAGGCGTGCGGGCGAATGTTTCTTCCTTTACCCGCCACCATGCCAACGTGATGATGACCAAGGCCAAGATCACCGGCAATTACGCCAACAGCACCCTGGCAAAAACCGAGTCTGGCCGGCTGGGTTTCGATGAGGCCATCATGCTCGACCCGCAGGGTTACGTAGCGGAATGCACCGGCGAAAACATTTTCCTGGTGCGCAACCGCAAAATCTACACGCCTCCAACCACCGCTATCCTGGAAGGCATCACGCGTGACGCCATCATTACTCTGGCCGGCGACATGGGCTACCCGGTTTTCGAACAACCCGTTTCACGCGACCAGCTTTACATTGCCGACGAAGTCTTCGTCACCGGCACGGCCGCCGAACTGATCGGGGTACGCGAGATCGATTTTCGCGTCATCGGCGCAGGCAAGACCGGCCCGGTTACCAAAGAGTTCCAGAAAGTATTCCACGAGACTATCCACGGCAACCATCCCCGCTCGGCCGGCTGGCTGGACTACGTGAACGCCTGAAAATGAGAATTTGAGTTGTTACCGGCGTCTGCCGGTAACAACTCAAATTCTCACTATGAACTAGACCGATAAAGCTTGAAGGCCTACCCCAACAGGAGTATATTACTGTTGGGTGGTTTTCGTTTTAAAATCCTTCAGGACAAGAGGTGAAAATGGCTGGCACGATCAAAAAAGGCATCGCTTGGGACTTACTGCGTGCTCACAAAGTGATCACTCGCAGCATGGACGTGATCATCGGCCGGGGACAGGAGTTCGCAGTGGCTGGTTTTCCCGATGCCTCGACTCAGGCAGGTTACACCGATTACGTGCGCTGCTTTGCTTCTCTGATGCACGCTCACCATACCTCCGAAGAAGAATTGGCCTTCCCATATTTCAGGGTTAAATTACCTGATGAGCCATACGACGATATGTTATCCGAGCACAGTAAAATCGCCTGGCTGATCTATGATATCCGCAGTGTAGTCGGCGAATCCGGCGGGCCTGCTCTGGACCCCGGTAAACTAAAGAACCTGGAAAGTGTGGTCACCGATATCCGCCAGATCTGGCGCCTGCATATTCCCAAAGAAGAAAAGAGCTTCAGCCCGGAGCACCTCGACAAAGTCATGAGCATGGATGAACAAATTACGATGGGCAGATTGTTCGGAGAACACAGCGCCAAACATAGTACGCCAGACTATCTGGTGGTCGCCTTCTTTCTCATGAATCTGGAGAGCGAGGACCGCCAGATCATGGCGCAAAACCTGCCCACCCTGGTAGTCGAACAACTGGTTCCGGTAGTCTGGAAGGATAAATGGGGGCCGATGCGGCCGTTCTTGCTTACCTGAATTTGAAAGCACCCAGCGCCGGCAGCCACATACGGATGTTCTGAACCATATGCCGTTATCATACTTGATAGAATTAGACCGACGTCGACTATAATTAAGGCTCTCTGGGATTTGGCGTGGTAGGTCCCCGGGAATTTTCTCAAAGAGTGATACGAAAAACTGACATATCTGAGGAGTTTCTCTTATGAATATTTCTCCCATCCGGCCGAAATGGACCGGTGTACTCAGCGACCGGGACCGTTTCAACCGCCAGATGCACTACCAGCCGGTCGATCGCTGTTTCAACATGGAGTTCGGCTACTGGGATGAAAATTACAAATTATGGCCGATGTTTGTTGATAACGGCGTCACCAATGAAGCCGAAGCCAACCTCTTCTTCAATTTCGACCGTATCGAGGTCATCGGTGGTTACACCTGGTTGTATCCCAGGTTTGACGAGGTTGTGGTTGAGGAACGCCAGACTACTAAAGTCATCCGCAATGAGGATGGTCTTTTAGCCGAAATCCCTAAAGATGGGCACGATACCATCCCGCATTACGTCGGCGCCACCGTGCGCACACCTGAGGACTGGCGTAAAGTAAAAGCGGAGCGCTTCCAGACCAGCAATCCTGGTCGCAAGCTGGATATCGACGCATTGAAAACGAAGCACCCTGCCGATCGGGATTATCCCCTGGGGATAAACTGCGGCTCGATGATCGGCAAAGTACGCGACATGCTCACTTTCGAAGGCCTGGCTTACGCCATTTATGATTATCCCGAAATGGTCGAAGACATGGTAGAAACCTCCTGCCAGATGGTGGAAGACACTCTCGACCAGCTTCTGCCCCACTTCGACTTCGATTTTGCTTCCGGCTGGGAAGACATCTGTTATAAGGGTGGCCCGATCGTCTCGGTAAAGTTCTTTAATAAAGTGATCGTGCCACGCTACCAACGCATCCACCAAAAAATCCAGGCTGCCGGCATTGACCTGTGGTACGTCGATTGCGATGGCGATGTGCGCCCGATTCTACCGGCCATGATGTCCAGCGGGATCAACTGCCTGTTCCCCTTCGAGGTGAACGGCTGCGCTCACCCGGCCGAACTGTTCAACCATTTTGGCAAAGAACTGCGCATCATGGGCGGAGTAGATAAAATCCAGCTCGGCAAAGGGCCGGCAGCTATCAAAGCCTACCTGGATACCCTGGTCCCGCTGGTCGAACGCGGCGGTTATATCCCCTTTTGCGACCACCGCTGCCCGCCCAACGTGCTCCCTGAAGATTACCTGTATTACCTGGACTTGAAAGAAGCCATGTTCGGGATGAAATAGAAGCACAAAATGGATTGAGGAAAACGAGCCATGAACGAACGTAGGCGACCGACGATAATCCGCATCATCGATTCCGATTACACCGCTGCCCTGGCGCTTATGGCGCCGTTCATTATCTGGCTGCTGTTCTGGCTGCTGTCGATCATGCACGTGGTCGATCTCCAAATCCCGCGCTACCTTGCCATCGCTTTGACATTTGCCAGCCTGCTGCTGGTGGCCCGGCGCTGTTGGCTAATCAGCCAAATCTTTGCTAACGGCGTCCAAACTCCGGGAGAGGTCAAGCACATCTTGTTCTACCGTGACCGGGGCAGAGTGATGGTTACTTTTAACTGGGAAGGAAAAGAGATCGAAAAAAACATCACGATCCCCAAAAACGAGTACACAGAAACGTTGAGTGAGGGCCAGGCGATCACGGTGATGGTCGACCGCGACCAACCCCAACGAGCTTTCGTACGCGATCTTTATTTAAGGTGAATTTATGGATGTTGAATTTCACGGGCAGTTTGATAAACCGACTTTCTTCAAGGCCGTTTCCCTGGCCAACCAGCAAAGCAAACGCAGCATGATCATCCGCTATGTCCTGGTGGGGATCGCCGCCATCTTCCTGGTGATCAACATCTTTAATTTCCTGGCCAGGGGAGGCCAAAAACCGGATGATATCCTATCCCTGGTTTTGAGCGTCATCATCCTGCTCTATTTTATCTTTGGCGTAAGGCTCACCACCTACGCCCTGGCTTTACGTCTGTGGAAAGGCGAAGGGGTACACCAGCCGCAAAGCGGGACGATCAGCGAAGAGGGCATCCTCTATCACCCTGACACAACCATCGTGGCCTGGGAACGCTACGGCCGCGGGCAGTCCACTGCAGACATGCAGCTTTTGATGACCGAGGATGGATTACTATCCATCTTTCCGCGCAGCTTTTTCAACAGCGATGACGATTGGAAAACCTTCCGGAACTGGGTAGATACACGCATTCCCCACAAGAAATAAATATGAACAACCATGCTCAATGGCGTCTGAATTTTGCGCGGAGATTGGCGGAAAAAATCTGCCAGGTTCCTGGGGTTCTGGCGATTATGGTAGGCGGTTCGGTAGCGCGCGGCTGGGCGGATGAATATTCCGACCTGGAACTGCCGATTTTCTGGGAAACCCTGCCGGACGACAGCGTTCGCCTGGCCCTCGTCCAGGCATTGGGAGCTGAGTTCCTCCACAGCTATAATGGCCCGGCGCTCGAAGATCAGCTTCTGCTCGACGGTTTTCAATTTGACCTGTGGCATAACACTGTCGCCGGCGAAGAAGCCACCTTTAAAGGCGTTCTTGAAGAGCACAGCACCGATCTGGGCGACAGCAATTTCATGGATACGGTGCGGGCGTGCATTCCGCTGCATGGAGCAGAGATCATCCAGGGCTGGAAAAACCGCGCCTCAGATTACCCGCCCGGGTTGGCGGTTGCTTTTATCAAAGAACGGATGCCGAACTTCAACACCGGCCAACTTCACCTGGCAGGCCAGCGCAACAACCCGACCGAATTCTATTATTATCTATGCCGGCTGCAGCAAGAAGCTTTCCTGGTGCTTCTGGCGTTGAACCGCCACTATTTTCCGACGTACAAATGGATGTACCGGGTAATAGAAGATCTGCAGGTGAAACCGGCACATGCCGGCGACCGCTTACGCAGCCTGTTTGGAATGCCGTATGGTGAAGCTGCGAACGGCATGCAGAGGTTTCTGATTGAAATGCTCGATCTTGTCGATCAACAACATTTGCCCGTGAGCACAGAAGCAGTGCGCCGCAGGTTGGCTTACCAACGTCTGCCCCGTTGGAATGAGCCTTCTGGTCTCCCTTAAGGAAGACGGATTATTCTATTTAATCAAAGGCTCCAACGCTTCGACGGCCATCTGGGTGAAAGCAGCCTGGCCCGTCACAGAATCCTTGAAATAGCTGGCCTTCAAGCGGACATCGCTCGAAAAATCGACCAGTGGGATGTCGTTTTGCGCAAGGTAAGGCTGCAAGTCATGATTGTAAAGAGGTAGAGCGGGCGGCTCAGACAGGCTGGCAGAAACGCGCAGCGTCTTCTGCCGCACCATAATCAGGCGGATGCCTCTCTCTTTAGCCAGCCTGATCATTTCCGGTAAGAAGGACCGGTTCAACTGGCGCTCAAAAAGCAAGTTTTGCAGTTCGTACCACCACCAACATTTCCCAGACGTGCCGCCGCAGTGATAAAATAAAGTTATCTGTGCCAGTGCAGCGATCAAATCAAATAAATCTTTCACAAGGAGGATCGATCATGAAAGGCAACGAGAAAATTATTGACAAATTGAATTTTTTGCTTGCAGATGAGTTGACTGCCATCAGCCAGTACATGGTGCATGCCGGCATGTGCGATAATTGGGGCTATGTGAAGCTCCACGATGCCGCCGAAAAACGCGCCATCGACGAAATGAAACATGCCGAAAAATTGATCGACCGCATCCTCTTTCTGGAAGGTGTGCCGGTGGTCAGCAACCTGAACCCGATGCACATCGGCGCAGCCGTGCCGGCCCAACACCAGAATGACCACACCGCCGAAGAAGTCGCCATCGCTGGCTACAACGGAGGCATTCGCCTTGCCGTTGAAGTAGGCGACAACGGCAGCCGGGCTTTGTTCGAATCGATCCTGAAAGATGAAGAAGAGCACATTGATTTTCTGGAAGCCCAGCTCGACCAGATCAGCCAGATGGGCCTGCAGAGTTACCTGGTGGAGAAAACCGATTAATCGAAAAGATGCTGCCAGAAATCCCCATCCGGTTTGAAACCGAACGCTTGATCGTGCGCCGCTACCATGCTGGCGAGGGCGCCTGGTATTACCAGGTAGGCCAGAAAAACCGCCAGCACCTGCAGCGTTTCGAGTCGGGCAACTCGATTTTGGCCATCGAAAATGAAGAGGACGGAGAAAGACTTATCCGCGAGCTGGCTGCCGAATGGGACGCGCATAAAAGTTTTCTCATGGGCGCCTTTGAGAAAACAACCGGCCAGTTTATCGCCCAAATCTACATTGGTGTAGTCAACTGGCAACTGCCTGAATTCGAAATCGGCTATTTTGTCGATAAAGACCACGAAGGACGCGGCTTTGTCACCGAAGCCGTCCGCGGAGCTTTGACGTTCACCTTCCAACACCTGCAGGCTCACCGGGTCTGCCTTCACTGCAGCGATGTGAATGAAAGAAGCCGGCGAGTTGCCGAGCGCTGTGGCTTTGTACTGGAAGGTCACCTGCGTGAAACCCACCGGCATCCCGACGGCTCTTTCAGCGGCGATTTTTCCTACGGGTTGTTGAAGAGCGAATTCGAAGGCAGGAACCTATCTTAAAAATCGGGGAATCACTTTTTTAGCCTAAGTTTTGTGCAACCAGATGCGATATGACAAAAAGTGG
>VFSW01012846.1_pt1 | contig 11662 bp, 9 predicted proteins | sample 5358111 | NCBI WGS metagenome assembly VFSW01 (sample SAMN11554181, study PRJNA540505) | mine drainage metagenome | isolation source: sediment from site ElyBrook_90M | place: USA: Ely Copper Mine, Vershire, VT | collected 2017 | reverse complement strand
GTGGTGGCCGCGTCGGTTTGCCCGTCGCGCTGGATACAAAAACGAGCGTTGTCGCGCCCTTTGCGATAAGTTCTTCCGTGGCATCGAGCCGCGCTTCGTAGGAAATTTCGAGCCGAGGAGAAACCACGTGCGGCATCCGCGCGGTCACGCGGAGGAGATCGTCATATTTCGCCGCCCGGTAATATTTGGCGTTCGCTTCGGAGACCGGCAGCCAGAATCCCGCAGCTTCGATTTCGGCATACGGCAAGCCGCAGGCGCGGAGCATCTCGGTTCTCGCCACCTCGAAATATTCAAAATATTTCCCATAATAAACCATGCCCATTTGGTCCGTGTCGGCATAGCGAACCCGGATATGTGTCACATGCTCGATGTATGCTTTAGGTGGACTATCCGTCATCGTGTTCCGCGTTCGTTAAATCCTTTTTACCGTTCACTCCTTCGGTGAACGCGCGATCATCGGCAGGGTTTCCCCATTGCGCGATTTCCTCCTCGATATGAACATTCTGAGGATCGCGAAGCTTCCGCTCGATAAGATCCATTGGGGAGGCCGATACATTCGCCTCGCGAAAAAAGAGCACGGCTTGACCGTTCTCAATTCGCCAACGAGCATGGGTATGGTTAATTACGGTATCGCCGAGATACGCCGCGAAAACAAACGTGAGGTCGTTCGGCTTTTCCTTCGGCGCTTCCAACTCGGGATGCGAATCGTTCCAGCCTTGCGTGATGAGCGCATCGAGTGCGGCGATGCTCGCGAGGGATCGATCGAGTTCGACCCCGAATGCTTCCCTCGCTGCAGCAATGCAAATGGATGCCCCAAGCGTCATGCGGTTGTCAAGTTCCGCTTGCCTGCGAAGTTCGGAACGGGCGCGGCTTCGTAACACCAGCGGAAGAAGCGCCAGGGCGATGAAGAAGAAAAGAAGACTGGTAAAAAGTGGCATGTCCTAAGTGCGCCGCGGAGCATCGCCGGCGATGATTGTCGCACACCACGTGGGTTATATCGTGGATTGCGCTAATTGCGGTGCGAACTCCACACCATTTTGCAGAACTGGCGATTCGGTTGCTCCCGTCGCCGGTGGACCCTCGTTCCACATTCCCATTCGCGAGAATTTTTCGGAGCGGCGGTCGAGCGCGGAGGATGTTTCAATGTTCCATTCTTCTTGAAGCACGTTAAGTTCCTGCACTAAGATCTCTTTCAGTGTTTCGAACATTACTTCGGGCGCGCGGTGCGCGCCGCCAAGCGGCTCGGGAAGAATGCGATCGATCACGCCGACGGAAAGCAGGTCCGGCGCGGTCAGCTTGAGAGCCTGCGCCGCCTGCTCCTTGAAATTCCAACTACGCCAGAGAATAGAGGAGCAGCTTTCGGGTGAGATAACGCTGTACCAAGCATTCTCCAGCATGAGAATGCGGTCGCCCAAACCAAGGCCAAGCGCGCCACCGGAGGCGCCTTCGCCAATGATGACGACGACGATGGGAACTTCGAGCTTCGCCATCTCAAACAAATTTCGCGCGATGGCTTCTGCTTGTCCCCGCTCCTCCGCTTCGATGCCGGGATACGCGCCGGGCGTATCGAGCAGCGTGATAACGGGCTTGCCAAATTTCTCCGCAAGTTTCATCAGGCGCAGCGCCTTACGGTAGCCTTCGGGATTGGGCATTCCGAAATTTCGAAATACATTTTGCTTGGTATCGCGGCCTTTTTGGTGACCGATCCACATCACGCTGCCAAACTCCGGGAGGGTTCCAAAGCCACCGACGATCGCCGGATCGTCTCGCACGCCACGGTCCCCATGAAGTTCGACGAAATCAGGAGCGAGCGACTGAATATAATCGAGCGTATAGGGCCGGTCTGGATGCCGGGCAACCTGGACGCGCTGCCAGCGCGTAAGATTTCGATACGTCTCCTGCGTGAGCGCCTCGATTTGCTCGCGTAGTACGGCGAGTTCTTTCGTCATTTCAACGGTCTCGGAGAGCGCGAGCATCTCCTGATATTTCTTTTCGAGATCGTCGAGCGGTTTTTCGAACTCTAAAACTGTTTTTGCCATAGATGCTCCTTAGGAAGGAATTCGCTTATGTTCCGCCGTTCGCGAGAGTGAGCGATCGTGCGTGAAGAGTGCCTTTAGCAGAATTTCGCAGTCCATGCCGATCGTGTGATTGCGCGCGTAGTATTGATCGAACTGCCGAATGTCTTCATTCTGAGGTTCGCTGAAATGGGTGCCCTTGCGCGTGGCAATCGCCGCGAGGCTGGTAAATCCAGGCTTTGGATAATACGCATCGCGTTCGAGATGTCCCTCGACACCGACGAGCGTTCGCCGGCCACGAAAAATTTCGAGCCATTCGAACAGCCGTTCTCTACGCGCGCTCGTTGGATTCAGAAGGGAAGCACAGGAAATTGCCGGCAGTGCCAGACCGCTCACGGCCACATCGAGCAGGCGCTTCGCAACGCGGTGCGAAAGCCGCTCCAAATTATAGGCGACCGGCAGGAGCGTTACGGATTCGCCCGACGTGCCCGTCAGGAGTTCGATATTCTGTTTTCCGAGCAACACTTCACTTGCGGCCGGCACCATGGAAAAGTTCACACGCATGGCAGGATTCTCCTCGGACGTTCTCTGCATGATCGCGAGGACCTCGGTGTACGGCACGGCATCGCTTGCGAAGACTACGTCCGCGACGCGGTAATCGCGCACGACTTTCGCGACCATGTTCGTATCGCCCAAAATCATGAGGCCGCCTTCGACTTCGGTGTTCAGCCGTTCGAGCGATCGGTCAATCAAGCCAACCACCTCGCAGCGTCGCAGAAATTCCATTCGCTGAAGGAGCGTGGCAATGCGAAGCGCCTCTTCGCCAGTGCCGATGATAAGCGCTCGTCGAAGCTGCGGGTTGGCGGAAGTTCCCAGCCCGGCGCGAAGCCGCCGCACCGCCCCCAGCGCCGCGCGGTCGAGGAGGAGGAGAAGACCCGCCATCATGGTCACCACACTAACGAAGGACCGGCTTGCGGGAAATTCTTTGAAAAAATACGTTAGCGAAGAAAGTCCGATGAGAATGGCCGGAACGGCAATAACAACGGGCCGAATACGCGTACGCCAACCCGGTTGATAGGCCTTTAGAATCGCGAGCAATGCGACCGCGATCGCCGGTGGAACAAGGAGCGCAGAGGGGTAATCCCAATTCGGTAATCCCATCCAAACGCCGAACAATATTTTGGAACTAAGCAGAACGCTTGCCGAAATCACGATATAGTCAACCAGGACTTGCGCGAGCGAGCCCCGATGTTTTCGGGCCAGAGCAATTACGGTGCGAATGAAAATCCCGAAGCGCAACAGGAGGCTGAACACGAATGACGCACGGTAATGCTTTTTCACAAACACGTGCATCGCTTCGTAGAAGACTTTTACCTCATTGAGCGCGCTCCGACGCGTTGACTCCCCTTTGAAGTGAACCGTGGCCGTGGAATGCACATAGAAAATCTTGAACCCCGCCTCTTTTGCACGGTAGCATAGATCGAGGTCCTCGCCATACATAAAGAAGGATTCGTCGAAGGCGCCCGTCGCTTCGTAAGCCTTGCGCGAAAGCATCATAAACGCGCCGCCTAACGCATCGACCTCGTAGGTCGCATCGACCGGAAGATAGGTAAGATTGTAGCGCGCGAACAATCTGGAATTCGGGAATAGACCGGCCAACCCAAAGAGCTTCGTGAAACTCGCCCACGGCGTTGGAAACCCACGGCGGCAACTAAGCTGAAACGTACCGTCGCTATTCAGGAGCTTGCATCCCGCAAGGCCAGCCTCCGGATGTGCGCGCATGAAATCGACCATGGTCCGGAGCGTCTCTTCCCCCACGATCGTATCTGGATTGAGCAACAGGAAATATTCACCTTTGGCCGAATGAAGCGCAAGATTATTCGCGCGGCCAAAGCCGATATTCTCGTTCAAGGCAAAGAGACGGACATCCGGGAATTCCGCTTGGAGCATTGCGGCGCTTCCATCACTCGAATCGTTATCAACAATGATAATTTCGCCATCCAGCGCGCCAGCCGCGAGCGAGCGGCGAACGCTCGCGATCGCGCCGCGAAGGAAATCCTTCACATTGTAGCTGACGATGATGACGGACAGATCCATAATGATGATGCCTCACAGTTCACCGGCAAGGGTGCGTGCTTTCAACTTCCACACCATTCCGGCCGCTTCGCGGACGATCGCCCGGCTCATCTTGCTCGTCCCGGCATCGCGATCGACAAAGGTAATCGGAATTTCCTTGATCCGGAATCCCTTGCGCCACGCTCGGAAGTGCATTTCGATCTGGAAGGCATAGCCATTCGAGCGAATGTCATCCAAGTCGATCGCTTCGAGCACGGCGCGCCGAAAGCATTTAAATCCTGCCGTGGCATCCCGCACCGGAATTCCGGTGATCATACGCGCATAGACATTCGCATTATACGAAAGCAAAAGCCGGCGCCGAGGCCAGTTGCTGATATGTGCGCCCGGAATATACCGCGAGCCAATCACGAGATCGTAATTCTGGATCTCGCGCAAAAAATTTGGAATCTCTTTTGGATCGTGCGAGAAATCAGCGTCCATCTCGAAGATGTACTCGTAGCCTTCGCTCAGCCCATACTTGAAGCCGGTCACATAGGCGGTTCCCAGCCCCATCTTGCCGGGCCGCGTGAGAAGATGAATATGCTTGAACTGCGGATCCTCGCGGTTTTGCATTTCTCGCACGATCTCCGACGTTCCATCCGGCGAATTATCATCGACGATGAGAATATTAAGCTCCACGTCTCCGCAACGCGGCTGCTGCGCGAAGACCTCATGCACGATTCGCACGATGTTCTCGTGCTCGTTGTAAGTGGGAATGATGATAAGCGCGCGTGGCATGGGTGACGAAGTACGTTAAATTCCGATTGCCTCCAAAACGTGGCCTGCGATGTATTCCACGTCCCCCTCCGTAAGCTCGGAGTGCATGGGGAGTGAAAGGATATGATCGGCTGCGAATTCCGTATGCGGGAATTCGCCACGCGTACCCGCGGTGTACGCTGTTTGGAGATGGAGCGGCACGGGATAATAAATATTATGCGGAATGCCAGCACCTTTCAAGTGCTGTGCAACATCCTCCCGCCCTTGTGACAGAATAATCGAATACTGATGCCAGACCGGCGTTGCGCGTGGATCGACTTCGGGCGTTCGAAGGAGGTCGGGATGCGCGGAAAAAATCTCCGTGTATAATGCCGCGGCGCGGGTGCGCGTTTCGTTCCATCCGTCAAGATAGGGGAGCTTCGTATTCAGGATAGCCGCCTGAATCGCATCGAGGCGCGAATTCACGCCGAGGCGATCGTGATAATAGGTCCGTTCGGAGCCATGGTTGGCAATGGTGCGGATGGCGTGAGCGAGCGCGGCATCGTTCGTTGTCACCATCCCTCCATCGCCAAAGGCACCAAGATTTTTCGATGGATAGAAGGAAATGGCCGCCATTTCCCCAATCCCACAGACTTTTTTCCCATCCCATTCCGCGCCCACGGCCTGCGCCGCATCTTCGATGACCATGAGGTGATGCCTTCGAGCAATCTCGTTGATCCACGTCATATCCACCGGCTGACCAAAGAGATGCACCGGAAGAATGGCCCGTGTGCGAGGAGTGATTTTCGATTCGATCTCTTCGGGATCGATATTGTAGGTGCCGGGAAGGATGTCGGCATAAACCGCTTTGCCACCTAAGAGCGCGATTGTTTCCGTCGTTGCGGCGAAAGTAAACGGCGTGGTGATAACTTCATCGCCCGGCTTGAGATCGATCGCCATGAGTGTCAGTTGCAGCGCATCGGTGCCGGATGCACAGGCAATCGCATGTTCAACGCCGAGATAGGCATCCATTGCGCGCTCGAAACGCTGGACGTACGGGCCATTGATGTACTTCCCGCTGCGCATCACTTCGAGCACCGCGGAATCGATTTTCTCCTGATAGCGGTGGTATTGGCCGAGTACATCGACCATTTGAATCGGTTTTGTGAGTGTCTCTAATGCCATTAGCTGGTCTGTCTTCCTAATTTCTTAATCGAAATCTCTGCTTCTATTCGCATTTTATCCGTCATGGGAGGAAAAATCGTGTTTGCCCGGCGGAGCGAGTGTTCGATCCGGTCCCAAGAGGGGAAAACAATCTCCGCGTAAAGAGATTCTTCTTCGCGTAAGAATTCTTAGCTCGACATCGAGCGCAGGAATTCCTTATTAGTCTTCGTTCCGCGCATACGGTCTAAGAGAAACTCCATGGCATCGACGGGTTGCATGTCGGCAAGAAGCTTCCGAAGTATCCAGGCGCGGTTCAGGTCCTCTGCGCTGAGCAGCAGTTCTTCATGCCGCGTTCCAGATGCGTTCACGTCAATGGCGGGGAAGATGCGGCGATCGGAGAGTTTGCGGTCGAGCTTGATTTCCATATTGCCTGTACCTTTAAATTCTTCGAAGATCACTTCATCCATGCGCGAACCCGTTTCGACAAGCGCGGTGGCGATAATGGTTAGCGAGCCGCCTTCCTCGATATTGCGCGCCGCGCCGAAGAATCGCTTCGGACGGTGCAGCGCCAACGCATCCACGCCGCCGGACAAAATTTTCCCGGAATGGGGAATCACCGTGTTATGCGCACGTGCCAGACGCGTAATCGAATCGAGCAAGATGACAACGTCTAATTTCGATTCGGTGAGCCGCTTGGCTTTTTCGATTGCCATGTCGGCCACCTGCACGTGGCGTTCCGGCGGCTCGTCGAAAGTCGAGGCAACAACTTCCGCCTTGACCGAGCGCTCCATATCCGTTACTTCCTCTGGCCGCTCGTCGATCAGCAGCACGATGAGCTTCACGTCGGGATGGTTGCGCGCGATGGAGTTCGCAATCTTCTGAAGAATGACCGTCTTGCCTGCTTTGGGCGGCGAGACGATGATCCCGCGCTGGCCGAAACCGATAGGGCAAACGATGTCCATAATGCGCATCGTGTATTCGCCCGGCGAGGTTTCCAGATGAAGGTGCCGGTTCGGATAGAGCGGCGTTAGGTTATCGAAGAGCGCGCGGTCGTGCGCCATCTCACGCGGAAGATAATTGAGCAGGCTGATCGTCTGCAATGCGAAGAACCGCTCGTTCTTTCCCGGCGGGCGGACGGTTCCTTCGATCGTATCGCCCGTGCGAAGATTGAATTTTTTAACCTGGGAGGGTGAGACGTAAATATCGTCCGGCGATGCCAGATAATTGTAATCCGGCGAGCGAAGAAATCCGTAGCCTTCGGGCAGGAGTTCGAGCGTGCCGGACGCGGGCGTACCGACTTCTTCATCGGTAACGGCTTTGCCGTTCGTCGAAGGTCCTGCGGACTGGCGCTTCGCTGCTTCGGCTTCGAGAACGCGGAAGATCAGCTCTTGCTTTCTCATGTCCGCATAGCCTTCGATGCCGAGGTTTTTTGCGAGATCGTTTAATTCCACGATCTTTTTGGTTTTGAGTTCGGTCGCACTAAGTGGTGCCATGGTATTCGATTCTATCAAATGTGGTGTTCTAAAAAACTGGTATATGCTGGTATATAGGGTTGCGGAAGTCATCGCTTTCTCCCCGCAGCCACGGCCTGCTCTATGGAAAAGCGGAGCCGTAATGGAAATCGATTGGTAGTTCTCGGGGCCGCTCGTTGTTGGTATGGCTCAAATGTGAGATGCCCAGAGCAACCTGACCAAAATTTTCGATACTAAAGTAGACGCTTAAGGAGACAGCGCAAACGTCAAAAAATGCTGGTGAATCGGTAAGCCTTTTCGAATTGGTTTGCCCCGGCCATTATGGTCCAAATGGCGAGCCGGTCTCCGATATAAAATAAACGCGATAAAAATAAAAGGAAAAACTACGTTCTTTCACACGGATGAATCGTCCTGAATGTGGATCGATCTGGGGACCGGAGAAATGGAAGCCGAAGCTAAAACCCTTCAAAAGGGCTCCGAAATAGATGCAATTCTACTTCGATTCGAGTAAAACCGACCCCGTCCGCTGAAAGTTCTCCAAAAATTCCCCGGCCACGTAGTGCGATCCAGTGAGCAGAATCGTCTCCCCCTTCAATGCTTGGCTCATGGCCAGTGCGATTCCCTTTAAGACGCTACCGCCATCGTTGGAATCGAGGCCTGCGGCTTTCGCCGAGGCATCCAGCTCCAGGCTTGGCAGCGCGCGAGAAGTTTTAGCGGTGACAGCGATGAAGCGCGAAGCAAATCGCTTGACCGTTTTCAGGATTTCGACGTACTCCTTGTCCCTCATCACTCCGGCAACAACAATCGGGCGAATCTTCGCCGCTGTAAAATATTCCTCGATCTTTTGAAAAGCCAGTGGATTATGCGCGACATCGAGAAACATCCGGAGACCACGTTCCGAAAGACCCGCGCTGCGAATCTCTTCGAGACGGGCACGCATACCCGTCATGCCCACGACATTCCCAAGGCCATCGCGAATGTTTTCGAGCAATACGGTCTGCGGAAGCACGCTGATCACAGCCAGGACCGTCTTTACATTCTCTTTCTGATGACTACCTGCGAGTGACGGATTCATCCCCGCAACGGGAGCTGGCACTTTCCAGCCTCGCACGAAAAGAATTTCACAACCGATCTCCCCGGCCGCTTTTTCAAAAACGGGATTGAGTTTGGGATCGCAATTAACTACCGCTGGCACACCGGATTTGAATATCCCAGCTTTTTCGGACGCAATGGACTCCAGTGTGGGCCCAAGCTGCGCTGTATGATCGTAGCCAATGGAAGTGACGACGGTCGCAAGCGGCTTTTCAAGCACGTTCGTCGCGTCGAGGCGACCGCCCAAGCCTGTTTCGATTATTGCAATATCCACATTGCGCCGGTCGAAATGATCGAAGGCCATTGCCGTCGTAACTTCAAAAAAGGTGGCGCGGAGTTCCTCCACTTTCGGCCAAATGTTTTCGAGGAATCGCGATACTCCGCTTTCCGAGATCATTTCGCCATCCACTCGAATGCGCTCGCGAAAATCGACCAGGTGCGGCGAAGTATAAAGTCCCGTTCGCTTTCCAGAAGCCTGATGTACTGCCGCAAGCATAGCGGAAACACTACCCTTGCCATTCGTCCCGGCAATGTGAATGGAAGGAAATTGCCGCTCGGGATGCCCCAACAATTCGAGCAACGCGCGAATATTCTCCAACCCAAGCTTCATCCCGAAGAACTCGAGTTGGAAAAGATCGTGAAGGCGTTGGGTGTAGCTGCTCACTCTGCTATAACGCGGCCGAAGTGGACGGTTTGGACGCCTTGGACCTGGTGGACCGCTTTAAATTGCTCCCATCTGCTTCCGCAATAAGCATTCGCGCATTTTCGATTGCGCTGGTGCTAAGAACATCTCCCGAGATCAGCCGCGCTACTTCTTCAACATGCTCCGCAGCGGAAATTCTTCGAAGACGGGAAGAGGTCATACCGTTGACCGTGCTCTTCTCGGCCACATAATGAGCGTCTGCACACGCGGCAATTTGCGCAAGGTGCGTGATCGCAATAATCTGGTGATTTTCCGAAAGCGCCTTCATTGCTTGCCCAACTCGTTGCGCCACGCGGCCCGAAATGCCAATGTCGATCTCGTCGAAAATGAGAAGCGGCAGCCGGTCACTCTTCGCAAGTATCGTCTTCAACGCGAGCATGATCCGCGAAATCTCGCCGCCGGAAGCCACGCGCGCCAGCGGCTTCGGCGATTCCCCGGCATTCGTGGAAATGTAAAATTCGACCGAATCGACGCCGCGCACATTCGCCCGATACCATTCATCGCCTATTTTCAGTGCGGACGGATCGGACGAATCCGTCGAGTTCGCCGTAATCTCCACCGCGAATTTTCCGTGGTCTATTCCAAGGTCTTTCAGGACTTCCAGGATCTGCGGTTCCAGCTTCCGAGCATGTTCTGCCCGCGCTTTCGAAAGCTTTTCCGCGATGCGCGAAGCGCCGCCCCTAATTTTCGCACGCTCCTTTTCCTTTTCGGCAATGATGTGATCGAATTCGTTTTCGAACGAAAGTTTCGCCTGGAGTTCCGCCTTTTTTTCAAGCACGGCGGCGAGCGTTCCTCCGAACTGTTTCTTCAACCGCTGAATGCGCTGCGCTCGCGCTCGCAACATGGCAATGGATTCGGGATCGAGCGAAATACGCTCCGCGTAATCGCGAATCCAATGGGAAAGCTCCGTTACAATAGCGAGCGCCGAGCGTGATTCCGTGAGCGGCTCCCCCAGCGCGGTATCGACCGTGGCCAGCCGCGTAAGCTGCTCCTTAATCAGCCCAAGCTTCTCGGCGGCGGAGCCTTCGCCATCATATAACAACTCCTGAATTTCGCTCGCCGCGTGCCGCAGTTCTTCCGCATTTTCGAGCACGCGTAGCTTTGCCTCAAGGGTATCATCTTCCCCTTCCGATGGATCGACGGCAAGAATTTCCTCGATCTGGAACGCGTAGAGGTCATGCTCCTCGCGCAGCCGAGCTTCGCGCGACTTCATAGCCTCGATCTCATCACTTATTTCGAGAAGCTTCGCACGGAGCGATTGATACTCGGCAACAAGCCCTCCCTGTCCAGCGAAATCGTCCAGCATTCGAATATGATTCTTTGCATGGAGAAGCGACTGATGCTCGTGCTGTCCGTGAAGATCAACTAAAAATTCGCTCAACTCTTTCAGCACCTGCGTACTGGCCGGGGAATCGTTGATAAAACCTCGACTGGTGCCTTTACGCGAGACTTCGCGGCGAATAATGAGCGCGTCGTCTTCGCATTCGATTTCATTCGATTCAAAAAATTCGCGCAGGCTCGGGTTCCCGGAAATTTCGAAATCCGCTTCGACCACAGCTTTCTCCGTTCCTTCGCGAATCGCCCCTGGCGCCGCACGGTCGCCAATCAGCAGCCCAAAGGCTCCCAGCACGATGGACTTCCCCGCTCCCGTTTCGCCGGTAATAATATTCAGCCCACGCTCGAACACAACCGAGAATTCCTCGATCAACGCGTAGTTCCGGATATAAAGCGAGCGTAGCAATTACGAAATGTGAGTTGCGAACGATCATCGAACGGAGAACGCCGTTCAACAAATTCCGGCAAATAAAAATGGGCTGCTTCCGCAGCCCATTCGTAATTCGTAATTCCTAATTCAGGTAGTTTTCCGGCGCACGTCCTTCGAGCCGAGGGCACGAAGGTGATAGAGTTTCGCGCGGCGGACCTGCCCTTCCTTTACAAAATCAATCTTCGCGATGCGCGGCGAATGCAGCGGAAAAATACGCTCGACGCCAACGCCATTCGAAATCTTGCGGACGGTCACCGTCTCGTTCAGCCCCGCGCCGCGCCGACTGATGACGATTCCCTCGAAATGCTGCACTCGCTCCTTATCGCCCTCGACGACCCGGACCGACACGTTCACCGTGTCCCCGGCCCGAAATTGCGGAATATCCTGACGGAGCTGTGGTGTGTTGATGGCGTGTATGATCTGTTCCATGATCGGTTCGTTGAATGTTCGGTGTCAGGATAAAATTCGTTCAGGGCGACAGTAAACCGCGAGGGAGCCAAAGTAGTTCGGCGATCATTCTCAAAATTGGACTAAAAAAGCCACTCTTTCCAATAAAAAAGGTGCTTTTTATGCGCGCACGCGTCTGCGCCTCGTGAACCGTTAAGTTATTTAACAGAGCGAGTTCCGGAAATTCGTAAAA
>VFSW01012845.1_pt1 | contig 11662 bp, 13 predicted proteins | sample 5358111 | NCBI WGS metagenome assembly VFSW01 (sample SAMN11554181, study PRJNA540505) | mine drainage metagenome | isolation source: sediment from site ElyBrook_90M | place: USA: Ely Copper Mine, Vershire, VT | collected 2017 | reverse complement strand
CGATCTTCGGGTCCCGGTTGTAAAGATAAAGCCGCTGCAAACAGTGACCGGGAGTGCGTGCGTGTCCATACCGGGGAAAAACGGTTGGGCTATTGACGAGTTTTGCCGCTTGATCTTTTTCGATTGCGTTGCTGGTTATCTTTTAGACTTTATTGTTTTTCTCAGCGACAGGTCCGGCTTCTTTGGCTTCTTTCAGGATCTCCAGTTCCGCCTGAGCCCAGTCCTGATCTGCTTGACCGTCCTGGCGTCCGCGCTGTTCGTACAGTTCATAGGCACGTCTGGCGATCTGAGGTGTCAAATCGGTCTGCGTCCTGGCTTTGGCCTGAGCCTTAGTCTCTGCTTTTGTCTCTAACTTGGGATTATCGATGATCTTCCCGTCCATTTCCCTGACCCTACCCTTTGTTTTGTACAACATGCCTTTCTCCTTGTCATTCACGCCGGTTTGCATGGTATTTCTCCTTTATATTTTGAATTCTCGGTCAGCCCGTCAAGAAATGTCACACTTTTCTCCCGTCAGGGCTTGATCTTTTCGCTCAACCACTGACGGGCTTTCTTGAAGGAATCATTCAAATCGCCGTAGGATTTCCTGACGTCGCGCTGAGCGTTATCCCACGTTGCCTCGGTGGCGTTTGAGGCCTTGTCAAGCTGTTTATTCGCCTGTGCCCATTTCTCACGCACCGTTGCAAGCTGGGCCTTGGCATCGGCCTTTGCCTTACCGCTGGAACTATCGACCTTGGCGGAGAGCCGATCCAACTCTTTCTGGATCCTGGCCATTCCTTTTTTCATCTTGCCGACGAATTCTGCCTTCTGCGTGTAAGCGTAATTGCCTATTGTTTGCGTTGTCTCTTTTGTTTCCGTTTTGGCCTTGTTGCCTTGTGCCGCCTCGAGCGGAGCACCTGCGTATACCCCTGCGATTACGACTGCACCGGCGCACACCAGAATTTTAAACTTTGATACGTATCTCATTGAATCCTCCTTTTGTTCGGTTTTTGTTGCTGCGGGTTTTTTGTCATAGAAATCTATTACCCACGGACCATCCCTTCGAGAACAATTTTTCCAACATGTTCCTTTTCATCTATCCCGCACACAAACGTCATCTCCTGTTTGCCGGAGCATGGACCGATATCTCCATAAGTACCCTGTATAATGTTTAACACCCGGGCACCGGCTTGAATTTCTTCCATTCCAAGAGGTATTGGTTCAAGTCTTACCCTCTCTGCAAAGCTCAGCTCCCGTACCAGCGATGCTAAGAAGTAAAACTGTCCATCTCTGACGATCCTGATTTTTATTTGCATAGTTATCTCCTTTCTTCCTTAATCCAATGCCCCTGCTGGTGTCCCTTATGATGATAACCTGCCGTTTGCGCACTCCAGTACGCGTTTATCACCTGAACAACGGAATCGGTATCTGCAATAAGTACCTGAATCAGGCGGATATCGTAACAGACGGTGACTATGATAGTCTATCAGCTAAATTATGATCCTACTGTCGGTTTTTGTCTTACAGAAAATATCTTCAAAGAGCATACTGGTGAATTTTTTACCACGGTCCTGGACAATTGTTTAACAAAAAGTAACAGCCGGATTGACACAAGAAATATGATGCAATATAATTTATGATTATGGCAGACGAAATTCATAAGATTCTTGTGGTCGCTGATGAGCAATTGGGAGTAAAACTTATCGCGGATACTATAAAATCCGATGGATACCTTATTGATAGTGCCCCGGATAGTGTTACTGCTTTTCAAAAGATCAAGGAATTCAAGCCTGATATAATTTTGCTCAATGTGATGCTGCCTGATATTACCGGACAAGAAATCCTAAGAAAGCTGAAGGCGTCTGCAGAAACCCGGAATATCCCTGTTATTATGGGCATTTCATTGTCTGACAAGAATTCAAAATATGAAGCATTGAGCAATGGGGCAGATGACTTCTTAAACATACCGTTTGACATAAGCGAGCTCCGGATAAGAATAAGAAATTCTTTGAAGGTTAAAGCTTACAACGATCTTCGGACCAATTATGACCATACCCTTGAAAAAAATGTTAAAGAAAAGACCGAAGAGCTCAACGAAGTGTTGAAGAACCTGCACAACTTAAATGCGGCTCTGAGAAACGCCTACCTCGATACGGTATTCATACTGACCCGGGCCGTCGAATACAAGGATGAATTTACAGGTCAACATCTGAAACGCATCAGTGCATACTCATCTACGCTGGGTGAATATATGAATTTATCAAAGGCAGAGAGAGAAACCATCATATATGCGAGTCCAATGCACGATATCGGGAAAATAGGCATTCCCGATCATATCCTGGGAAAAAAGGGCAGCCTTACCAAAGAAGAATTCGAAATCATTAAACAACATACAACAATCGGCGGTGCACTTTTAAAGGACTCGGCATCAACCGTACTTAAAATAGGACGGCAAATAGCACTTACCCATCACGAAAGATGGGATGGCAGCGGTTATCCCGTAGGCCTTAAAGGAACACAGATTCCCTTGATTGGCAGGATTGTCATGCTTGCCGATCAGTACGATGCTCTTCGCAGTAAAAGACCTTATAAACACACCCTGTCACACGAACAAACATACGACATTATAACAAAGGGAGACGGGAGAACCCTGCCGGATCATTTCGATCCTGACCTGCTTGAAGTATTCAAGAAATATTCCGACAGGTTAGAAGGGATCTATAATTATTTTAAGGAAGAAGAAGCCGGTGTATCGCAAGAACAGTCTGACTCTCCACGTTGAGTAATAGAACAGGCGTTACACCGGCAATCGGTTTAGTTTGTTAAAGCATGTTTGATATCGTTTGCCATGTTGTACATAGCATTCGAAAGTTTTCCACTGAAGGACTGGTTGGCATAACCGCTGTTGGGATTACTTGAAATGGACGATGGCTCTTCATTGACACTTTTAATCAGCTTCCCGCTCGCACCATCGTAGAAACTCATCGTGCAACGCAACTGGTCTGAACCCGGGGTCAATACGACGTTGGAAAACTTCACCACGATTGTATTCGGATCTCCGGGAGTAACCGCGTTTTTGGAATCTGCACCGGTAACTTCCCAGTCATGCATGTACTTCCTGGTGTACGCCTGAAGTGAGTCGATGTTCTGCGATTTTATTTCGTCTGCCCAGGCAGCTTTTGTCCCATAACCGTATGCTGCGAAATTATCCTCTCCGAGATCGATCCAGCCTACATAAACCGCATTATATTTTTTCATTGGCTCGCTCGACCTGAAAAGACCGCATCCGCCTGCAAAAATCATCCCGATTATCCCTAAAACCAAATACTTACCAAGATAGTTCTTCATACTTGTCTCCTTTTTTAATATTTTTTTTACTATTCGACCTATACACCGCTTTCACTACTTTTCCAGGACCCTCTTGACCTGGCCGATCTTTTCCTGTACTTTGCCGGCTATATTTTCGGCTTTACCGTCATTCTCCAATTTGGAATTATCGGTGATTTTCCCGGCCATTTCCCTGACCTTACCCTTTGCCTTGTGAAACGTACCTTTCACTTTGTCATTCATGCTGGATTTCATGTTACATCCTCCTTTATTTTATATTATTGCGTTTTGCTCATGCCTTATGGCGCAGGTACGTTAATAACGGTGTTCACCATGGTTACTGAAGCATCCAGACCTAACGCTCTGCCGTTCAGCGTTACTACCGTGACGTTGCCGGCGGTAGAAATTGTGACTCCTGAATAAGCAATTATGGTTCCCACCATGGTACCGCCCCCTGCCGCGTTAATCGTTGCTGCACTGCCGACCTGCCAGAAGACGTTCTTTGCCTGAGCACCGTTGATCAGGATAATACTGCGAGGTGCTCCCGCAGCGCCCACCGTGAGCGAGCTTGCCATCTGGAAGACCCAGACAGCATTCGGATCCCCCTGACCGTCGAGTGTAAGGTCTGATCCCGTCAGCTCGAACGCCCCTCCCGCCGCTTTGTAGATGCCTGGTGTTAGGGTGAGCCCGCCGAGCTGGCCCGAGCCTGGGTCTGTACCGCCGGGCAGTGAAGCGAGGTTGTTAAACGCTGTGTTTGCGTCAGCCAGTGCCTGGGTTGCGATCGCAGTTGTTGTAGCATCCCCTCCGGCACCCGCACCTCCAGGAGGCGGAGCAGCCGTGTCGATCGTACCGTTCACTGTTCCTTCATTTGACGGCGTTACCGTATAGATGTCTCCTGCCGAATCGGTGAATCCCGTCACCAGAGTAGAAGCGCCGGTGGTCCCGATATTCCCATTGATCACGGTATAAATACCCTGGTTGGTTATGCCGGCAGCACCCCCAAAACCTCCGAACGGTGCCGCTGTTCCAAGAGCAATGATAGGAATAATCGGGTTTGAATAGGGGGTATTTGGTATGCCTGAATCTACCACAACGTTACCGAGCGTTGTGTTTGCCGGGATTGTCACGACAATGGAGTTATCTGACCAGCTTTGTACCGTTGAAGTAATGTTGTTAAATGTAACCGAGCCTTGTGTTGTAGAAAAATTATAACCTGAAATAGTGACCGTAGAACCTGCTAATGCCTCTGAAGGAGTGATACTGCTGATGACAGGCACATCTGCATAAATATATACCGATGCAACAAAATCTGATGTCGCATTAAAGCCCATAACCTTGTTAACGGATTGCCCTCCGGCTGGAATGGTAAACTCAGAGGCGTATGTGCCTGATGTAAAAAGCCACCCCCATGCTCCATAGGCAGGGTGGTCTGTATACCAGCCTGTACCAAGGTCTGTATATGCCGCAGTAGCACTGCCCGAAATAATCCTGTACGCCTGCATCTCGACACCTGTCCATGGGACTGAGTCATTGTTAACGATATAAACCGTTGCTGTTACCAGGTTACCGTTAACTATTGCATTGCCTATCTGAAATAAACCCGCCTTGCCCGCTCCATTCTGCCCTGACGACGAAGGTGTTACATCAATTGATTTTATACTCATGGTCTGTGTGACTGAGCTATAGTTAATCTCATATGCTGCGAGTGGTGCCTTGTCATATTGCCGGGGCTTTGATACCTGAGCGCATCCTGTAATTAAAAACACAGCCGGCAAAGATGCTATAATCCACAAATTGAAATACCCTTTGCCTTTATTTTTTGCTTTATTCATATATGTTTCCTTCTTGAAAACCTTCAAGAGCTCGCAAGCTCTTCGTTACAAATCTGAACAGCCTTCAATTTATTGATTTTATTTTATCGCACGGAGATCAAGAATACTATCGGAAGGATTCCGAGAATATTGTAGGAGTGTACTCATGTTTTTTGTAAGCGGTTGTCCTACCGGTGAGCAGGAGATTATCTGTACTACTGCCACCGCAACCTGCGATAGAAAAGACCGGGGATAAGGATATGAATCTTTATAGATTTGAAATTCATACGATCAAATATTATACTATAATCATTACGATGAAGGAGGGAAAATTAAAATGCCAATGGTAAGAAAGATATTGCCGGGAAGAACTAACAAGATTAAAAAAAAGGTTACCGAAGATCGGAGGGGGCTAATAAAACACATCGTGTTGTTTTTTATATTATTTTCTATTCCCGTCTCGACGTATGCTTCGCAGACGGCGGGTCTTTTCATTATAGAACGCAGTAAGAACGCCAATGTCGTCCATTACGACGTGAACCTGACCGCAGACGGTAAAATAGATCCGGAGAAACCTGTTGTTGCGTATTGGATAATGCTTGCAAAGGACGGGCACAGGGAAGGATTAAACACCATTGAAAAAAATGCCTACGGATTTAAATGCACCCTTGATAAAAGCAAGACATTCTACCACATGGTAATGAATATTATGAAGGACAGGAAAATAAAGGTTTACCGGCAGGGAAAAGGCTATGTGGCGGAGATCAATATCAACGGGAAACCCGCGTATCTGCAAAAGGTCTTCATAAATTCTACCGAGACAATGCTTTTCCCAAAAGTCCATTTTGTAGATTTATTCGGCAAGGATAAAACCACGGGAAAGGACGTTCACGAAAGAATAAACAAATAAGCAAGTCAAAACAGCAGACTATGCCCGGATCCGATACTGTCCGGAATGAAATCCGCTCGCAGGGTTTAAGGCAATTAAAACCGGATTTTTAGTTACTGAATATCGGGATAAGCAATTGCCCTGCGTCTTGCTTCCACTTCCGGCTATTCGGGCATAATAGTTTCATGCCTGAGCGATATGATGCCTGCCAACAGCTCTGATGTACTGGGGAAGCGTCTCTCGGGTTCTTTTTGCAAGCATTTTTTTATGAGGGCATCGACCTTATCGGATATTGAAGGCATGACGCTCTTCAGTGAGGGCGCAGGGGAATGCATGTGGTGGTAATAGATGTCACCTTTTGAAAAGGGCGGTGTCCCGGTAATCGTCTCATAAAGGACGGCACCGAATGAATAGATGTCCGTCTCAAAGTTTATCTTATCACCTTGGATCTGCTCGGGAGACATGTAATAGGGTGTACCAATGATCTTTGTTGTATTCTGTGCCGTATCATAGATGATCTTTGCGAGGCCGAAGTCCATGAGTTTTACAATGTCCTCGTCTGTCAGCATGATATTGCCCGGTTTGACGTCACGGTGGATAAGGTTCTTGCTGTGAGCATACACAAGCGCCCTTGCAAGCTGCTCTGATATCTTCAGCGCTTCAGAAACACTCAGATGTCCCTTTTCAACGAGATTGTCCTTTAATGTCTCCCCGCTTAACAGCTCCATCGCTATGTAATAATCCTCGCCCTGTTTGCCTGTATCATAGACAATTACTATGTTTGGATGGTTCAATGCCGCTGCTGATTTTGCTTCTCTTAAAAAGTCGTTCACAAGCGCAGGATGATGCGTAAGATCGAGGCTCGGTACTTTATAAGCGACCCTCCGTTCAAGTACAGTATCATAAGCCTCGTACACCTTGCCCATACTGCCCCTGCCGATCTCCTTTATGATACTGTATCTTATACCTTCAGCAGCTTTTATCTGCTGCTTGGACGGAAGTTTCTTCAGCCTTTCTATCCGCACCCTTACATCTTTGTAGTTGTAATCCTCGGCAAGGACTCTGTCGTATATAAGAAGCGCTTTTGATATCTCACCGGTACGCTCCATGGCTGTTGCTATACCGTAGTATGCGCCTACCGTGTCCTTATTGAGCAGTTTGTTCCCGATTGCTTTCTTATATTTCTCAATTGCCGGTACAAACATGCCTTTGTTGACAAACAGGTTCCCGAGAAGGACACATGCATTATAATACTCGTCCTCATCCGATGCAGTCACCTTCTGGAGGGACTCGATGGCACTATCGATATCTCCGAGCTTTATATATTCTTCTGCTGTCTCTATGAAATTTTTCTCTTTGAGGAGCGTACCGGTGGTTTTTTTCTCATCGTCTATAAACGTGGGAAGTTGTTTTGCCTTTTCAAGGTTTCCGGCTCGCTGATAGAGTACTGCGGCATGCTGCAGATCGTGTGCGTTTTCATACATCTGTGCGGACAGTTCATATTCGCCCGCTTTCTCGAACATCTCTGCAGCCTTCTGAAACTCGCCGGCACCCCCGTAATATTCCGCCCTTGCCGTGTTCGCTTTCACAAGATTCCCGGCTTTTTCAAAAGCCTGCGCCGCAGCAAGCGGCTTTTTTGCCATGGTAAGGTGATCGCCTGCTTCCTCGTACTTGCCTGCTGATTTGAACGCCTCTGCTGCAAGGTCGTAGAGCTTCATGGATGCGTATATCCTGCCGACTTTTTCAAACATGTCCGCTTTATTTTGTGGTTTTATCCTGAGAAGCTGATTTACGAACAAACCGAGTAAGTTACGAAACAATATCAGTATAACTATCAAGACAACAACAAATACCACAGGCCATTTTATAATTTGAATAATATTTAAGAGCATATTTATGCTGAACGCTTATCTTCTCCGCTCACAGGGGGTACTGATAGAATTTCCTTGCTTTGTTCAAACTTTTTATCCCTTTCCATGAAATCCAGGATTCCCTTGAGATGTTTTTCGATCTTGTCTAATTTCCAATACCACAACATAAAATCCCGGAAAGCTAAAAAAAGTAGAATAATTACCACAATGGAAATTGTAATTACTGTCAAAAGGTACCAGAGATACGAAGCCATAAACCCTCCTTTTGATCTCCCTTTCTATTTTACACTTTATTCTATAGCAGGGAGATCAAAAAGGACATCGGAAGGTTTCCAAAATTATTGTAGGAATATACCTATGTTCTTGTAAGCAGTTGTCCTACTGGGGAGTATCGGATCACTTCAATCTACCTGCGGAGCTATAGAATATTTGAGTTTCGACAGGGCTTTTTGCTCAAGCTGCCTCACACGTTCTTTGGATATACTGTATTTCTCGCCGATCTCCTGCAGAGAAAGCGGGCTGTCCGACATGACCCTGTAATTTATAATATACTGTTCCCTTTCCGGCAGGGTTTTTACCACGCGGCCCACTGTTTGTTTTAAAACCGATGCCTCCTCCAGCTTGCTTATGTGTTCTTCAATGTTCTCGTGCTCATCAACAAGCTGGTCAAGGTGGGACTCCCTGCTCTCATTGTCCAGAGGAATATCCAGGGAAACATCGCGTAATCTGAGCCTGTTCTCGAAGTCTTTTGCCTTCTTCTCTATTTTTCTTTCATCCTCCAGCATAGCAAGGTTGGTTTCCGGCTGAACTTTGTTTAATGAATAGAAAAGCTTTCTTTGCAGTTGCGTGGTACCTATCTTTACAAGACTCCATGTTTTCATGATGAAGTTCTGTATGTAGGCCCTTATCCACCATACCGCATAAGAGATTAACCGGAATCCCTTATAGGGGTTGAATTTCTTTACAGCCATCATGATCCCCAGATTGCCTTCCTGGATCAAGTCCATCAGTTTCACATTGTAATGCCTGTACTCCAGAGCTATCTTTACAACAAACCTCATGTTGGATGTTGCCAGCGTTTGGGCTGCGCGGACATCTTTTTTCTGATAGTATAGTATAGCCAGTCTCTTTTCCTCCTGGGGAGTTAATAGAGGGTATTTATCTATCTGAGCCAGGTATTTTGTAATGTTATCATCCAATACCATTTGCATAGTTATCTCCTTCTTTCTATTTTTACATTGTTTTGTTTTTTTATTCTATCGCAGGGGGACAAAGAAGAATATCGGAAGTCTTCCGGAAATATTGTAGGAACATAGCCATGCTTTTTGTAAGCAGTTGTCCTATGGATGAAAAGAAGATTACTTTAATCTATGAGGTGATTTTGCAGAGAATAGCTGGTCAATTCAGCATTGTTTTTCAGGTGCATTTTTTCAAGAATGCGGCTTCTGTACGTGCTGATGGTCTTGACACTCAAGAACAGTATCCCGGCAACTTCGCTTATCGTCTTACCGGAGGCGATCATACATAACACTTCATACTCCCTGTCGGAGAGCAGTTCATGAAGCGCCTTGTCCCTGTCGGTATCAAGATTGAGGGCCAATATCTCCGCAAAGGTAGGGCTGACATACTTCCTGCCCTCTGCCACGATACGGATGGCCGTTACCAGTTCGTCCGGTGCGCTGTCCTTTGTCATATACCCCGCTGCTCCGGCCCGCAAGACCCTTATCGCATATTGATCTTCAGGATACATGCTCAGTATGAGAACGGGGAGTTTGGGACGTTCGGTCTTTATTTCTTTTAAAGCATCAAGACCGCTCTTCCCGGGCATGGCGATGTCCAGAATCACCACTGAATAATCGTTTTTCTTGACCTTTTCGAGCACTTCTTTGGCGTTGGCTGCTTCATCTATTACGGCTATATCTCTAATACCGGAAAGAATCTGCCTCAGCCCGACGCGAACAACGGAGTGATCATCAGCAATAAGCACTCTAATCATAGATATAGTATAACATTGAATGAATCGAATAGTCTATCAGCATAAGAATGATTCTGTTGTCGGATTTTGTCTTACAAAAAATCGATTCGAGGAGCATGATTGCCGGATTTTTTACCCTTGAGCTTGTTGTTTTTATGAAGAGGAATGCTTATCGTTACCGAGGTCCCTTTACCGGGGATTCCTTTGATTTCAATCTTACCGTCCAAATAATTGACCCGTTCTCTTATCCCCATCAGGCCGAAGCTCCCGGGCTTGGAAATCTGCTTTTGTGTTATCCCTTTGCCGTTATCGATAAAATGTAAGGTAATCATATCTTTCTTCTTTTCCAGGGCGCATCGGATTTTTCTTGCCTGCGCATGACGGACAACATTGGTAAGCAGCTCCTGGAGGATACGAAAAATCGCTATGGAGATCTCCTGATCAAGAATTATTCCCTTCGGTTTAATGAAAACAGAGCATTGAATGCCCGTCCGTTTCTCGAATTCGGTCATCTGCCATTCAATTGCCGCTCCTATGCCAAGGTGATCCAGGAGCGAAGGTCTCAACTCGGTACAAACCCTCTTCACCGTCCCGATAGTCGCATCAATCTGTTTAATCATTGCTGCTATTTTTTTATTGATTGGTTTATGATTTTTGTAGAGGTTGCCGATTAATGACAAATCGATTTTTAAAGCAGTTAAATCCTGTCCCAGTCCGTCATGCAGATCCCGTGCTAACCTCGCCCTTTCCTCTTCCCGTATCGATCGCAAGTGCCAGAAAAGCTCGCGCATTTGTGCACCGGATTTTATTAATTCTCTTTCCGCTTTTTTGCGCTCCACTATTTCCTGCATCATTTGTTCGGTCATCCGTGACAGCTCAGCTGTCCGTTGTTCCACGCGAAACTCCAATTCATTGCGTGCTTTTTCGAGCTCCCTCTCCGCATGTTTGCGCAGCGTGATGTCGCGGACGTTGCACTGGATAATCCTCGCATGATCGACAAGGTAGACATTACTGACAAATTCGACATCGATGAGACGGCCGCCTCTTGTCTGGACCGGCAAATGTTCGTACCGGACATACCCTTTCGTCTGTAATTCAGAAAACCGTAGTCTGGATGCCGTAACGTCTTTGAAAGGACCGATTTCCCAGAGCTTCTTCCTCAGAAAATACCGATGCGAATATCCCATCATCTTTATCAGGAATGGGTTAACATCGAGAATCTGTCCTGTATCCGCATCGAGAAGTAATATCCCGTCCTGGGCTGTTTCGAACAGCCTCCGATAACGGGTTTCGGATACCTGCAGTGCCTCCTCTGCCTTCTTTCGTTTGGCTGCTTCTGCTTGGAGATCCTCAATTCGCCGATGCAGTTCGGCTAATTCATCTATATTCGTATGCTGCTCTTTTGCACTTTTTCTCTCTTGTTTTGTCTTCATATCCCATATTTATTTTTTATATAAACATTGTATGATTTTTTTATCATTAAACACTCATTCTATGCCAAAAGTAAATATTTCTATCAGTTGATATGATAGCCGGGTAAATATGTCAGGGGTATATCCTGCTATAAAGACCGGGGAAGGGATAATAATGGCTATGTTTGTTTGTTGCCCCGCTGCCTGCTCCATTATATCCACGGTTTCCTGCACTCTCTTGACAGTGTGTATACGGCTTTGATAATTGAAAGTCGATATGGTAACTCTCAATCCAAAAGCATGGAAGCGATCCATTGCAGAGTCAAAACTCCGGAAGGCAACCCAATGATCGACTTATTATCATTTTCATATATAATATTTCTTGCAATATTCACTAT
>VFSW01012844.1_pt1 | contig 11664 bp, 15 predicted proteins | sample 5358111 | NCBI WGS metagenome assembly VFSW01 (sample SAMN11554181, study PRJNA540505) | mine drainage metagenome | isolation source: sediment from site ElyBrook_90M | place: USA: Ely Copper Mine, Vershire, VT | collected 2017 | reverse complement strand
AGGGGACGCTCACGGTGACGAGCACGCTTGCGAACATCAATGGCCAGCAGTCCGTCAGTGCCCCCGAGGGCGCGGAAAGCATCCAGGCGGTCTTCCAATCGCTCGTGGCTTCCTCCCCGGCGCTTAGCGCCACCCAGTCGGCGGGCCGCGACGCGCGGCGCATTTCCGATCTTCACGAGATCCAGAATGCCCTGGAACTTTATTACAATAAGTGCGGCTATTATCCAGGATCTGCGGCGGCATTTCAGGCGTGCCCCGCAGTGCATGCCCAGATAACGACCTTCGCGTCGCTTTCTGCCGCCTTGCGCGGATCATCTTCCCTTGGCATCACGACGGTTCCCAACGATCCCTCGGCGGGCGCCACGTATTATTATGGCACTGATGCCGCGGGAAGCCGCTATATCCTTGCGGCTCGGCTGGAAGATCCGAACAATGCCGTATTCATGCAGTATATGCCGCCCTCGTTTGCGGGCATCAGGATCTCGGGGATCGCCTCGTGCGCGGCGCCGATGTATTGCCTTTCGCTATAGAAAAAACAGCCGGACCCGTAGACGCGAATTGCTGCTCCGTGCGGCGGATCTACTCCACCGTCACTGATTTCGCGAGATTGCGAGGCTTGTCCACGTCGCACCCGCGCGCGAGCGCGGCGTAGTAGGCGAAAAGATAGACCGGGATCGCGGCAAGGATCGGCAAGAGCGCTTCATGGCAAAAAGGGATGGTGATGATGTCCGAGGTCCACGCGCGCAGCTCTTCCGCTGAGCCGCCTTCGGTAGTGAGCGCGATGATCGGCCCTCTGCGCGCGTGGACCTCTTCAAGATTGGACCGGTTTTTTTCATACGCGGCATCGCGCGGGATGATGAAGAACGACGGCGTACGGTCATCGATCATGGCGAGGGGGCCATGCTTGAACTCGCCGGCCGGACAGGCTTCGGCGTGAAGATAGGCGACCTCTTTCAATTTGAGTGCGCCCTCTAGGGCGATGGGGAAATGGGCGCCGCGCCCAAGGAAGAAAAGATGTTCGGCCTGCGCGTACCGCTCCGCGATCGCCTTGACGACAGGCTCCTGTCCGGCAAGTACGGCGTGGATGTGCGCGGGCAGGTCTTTGAGCGCGCCCTCGAGACGGCGGTCTCCGGTGGCGAGCGCAAGGACGGCGAGCTGGGAGATGAATGCTTTGGTGGATGCCACGCGGAGCTCCGGGCCGGCGTGCTGATAGATGGCCGCATCCGCTTCTCTCGCGATGGTGGAGCCGACGGTATTCACGATGGCGAGCGTCCGTGCGCCCTGGCGCCTGGCTTCCCGGAGCGCGGCCAGCGTATCGGCGGTCTCCCCGGATTGGGAGATGGCGATGGCGAGCGTATCCCCGTTCGCGGACGGCGCGCGGCGATAGCGGAACTCCGAACCGATATCCACGGCAGAGGGGATGCCGGCATAGGTCTCAAAAAGATATTTTCCCGCATGGCCGGCGTGCGCCGCAGTGCCGCAGGCGACAATCTGGATGCGCTCCATGCCCTGCAGGGATCTGCGCGCGGCGGCGCGAATGGCGCGGGCCTCGCGCAGTGCCGCAATGATCGCCTCCGGGGCCTCGCATATCTCCTTGTGCATGAAGTGCGGATGGCCATGTTTTTCCGCGGCTTCCAGGGTGATGGCCAGCGGTTCCGGCCTCCGCTCCACGCGGGAACCTTCATGCGTCTTGATGGCGACATGCCCTGCGCCGATCTCCGCCACCTCGCCATCTTCGAGGTAGATGACGTTCTTTGCGCGGCCGAGCAGCGCCGAGGCATCTGAGGCGATAAGATGCTCGCGTTCCCCAATGCCGATGAGAAGCGGGCTTGCCCGCCGGGCGCAAACGATGGTGCGGGGTTCGCGCACGGCGATCGCCGCGATGGCATAGGTGCCGCGTACGTCTTCGAGGGCGCGCGGGAGCGCCTGGAAAAGCGTCTGCCCGTCCGCGCCACCGGCGTAATGGCGCTCTATGAGATGCGCGAGGACCTCGGTGTCCGTATCGGAGGAGAACCGGTGCCCCTCATGCATCAATGTTTTCTTGAGCTCTGCGTAGTTTTCTATGATGCCGTTATGGACGACAAAGATCTCATTGCGGCAATCGGCGTGCGGATGGGCATTTTTTTCCTCCGGCGCGCCATGGGTGGCCCAGCGCGTGTGCGCGATGCCGACCGTTGCCGCAGGGCATCCGTCGAGCGCAAGCGATTTCCATTTGGTTTCCAGATTGGCGACCCGTCCTGCGGCGCGGATCAGCATCACCTCATCGCCCGCGCCATTCCCCTTGATGGCGGCGAGCCCCGCCGAGTCATAGCCGCGGTACTCCAAACGCTTTAGTCCGTTCACGAGGATCGGGACTGCATCCTTTTCGCCGACATAGCCGATGATGCCGCACATACTGAGAGCATAGCCAAAAATCGGCGCGGGCGCATGTCACAGGCTGCCGTGCGGCGGCCGGCTTCGCTGGGGATAATTATTGACAATGCATGTTTGCTTCGGCTAGAGTGGCGGGGTAGCACATTTCATCGTGAAGGGAGTCGGCAATGCCTGAACAGCCAAATACTGGCGCGGATGTAGTGGCAAATCTCCAATATGGAGGGCGCTACCGAAGTCAGCTTGAACAAGCCGCAGTGACTGGCGAGTGCATCTTTTGCAGCCAGGAATTCCAGGAGCGCGCCATCCATGTGGCGGGGGATGGGATCGGCCATGACTGGATGATCCTCCACAACAACTATCCTTCGCTTGACCGGGAGGGATGCTATCCTGCCTTCCAACTACTTGTTGTAAGCCAGCAACACCGGGACGATACCGAGCCTCTCGATAAGAAGGATTGGGCCGCAATCACCCTCCTTGTCGAGGTTTGCAAAAATGAGCTCGGCATTGCGGGTGGCTGCTATTTCCTGCGTGACGGCGATCCTGCCATCTGTGGCCGAACCGTGCGCCATCCTCACGTGCACTATCACGTGCCGCGACTGGATCAGCACGGCAAGCCTATCCCCGTTGATGTTCCAGTCGGCTGATCGACGGAGACTAGCCATCAACCATCATCGATCCCTCCAAGGCGCGGCATCATTGCGCGCCGAGGAGGGATCAGTCATTTTCATCATTTGACCATCCTGCCGCCTTCTCTATAATGAGCGTATATGAAACAGTATCTTGAACTGGTGGACCACGTGCTGCAGCATGGCCAGCGGAAGACCGACCCGCAGAAGGTGGGGAATATCGCGGTGTGCGGATACCAGATGCGGTTCGATATGAACGATGGATTTCCGCTCATCACGGCGCGGAGCATGAAAGGGTCGTGGAAAGCGATGGTCTATGAGCTCCTGTGGTTCCTCTCCGGCAGTACGAAGGTGAGCGACCTCAACCAGCATGGCGTGCACCTGTGGGATATCTGGGCGACGCCGGAGATCTGCGGGCCGCTGGGCCTGGAGACGGGCGATCTTGGCCCGGTCTATGGCAAACAGTGGCGCGCATTCAACGGCGGAGGTCCGGAACCGGTGGACCAGATCGCCAATCTTATCCGCGACATCAAAACCAATCCCGACTCGCGCCGCCTCGTGGTGACCGCATGGAATCCGGTGGATGTGGACAAGGTTTTTGTGGCGCCATGCCATTGCTTCTTCAAATTTTTCCACGCCCAGGGCGAACTTTCGCTCCACGTGTTCCAGCGCAGCGCCGACGTGCCGATCGGCGTGCCGTTCGACATCGCGGAATATGCCCTCCTGCTCATGATGGTCGCGCAGGTGACGGGGCTCAAGGCGAAGGACCTTGTTTACACGCTTTCCGACGCGCACATCTATCTCGACCAAATAGACGCCGCAAAGGAGCTTTTGACGCGCGAGCCGCGCGCACTTCCGCACGTGAAGATCAATCCGGAGGTGAAGGATATTTTCAGCTTCACCTTCGAGGATTTCACGCTGGAAGATTACGATCCGAATCCGCCGATCAAGATCCCGGTCGCGCTCTAATCTTATTGTCGCCGTCACTATCGCTATCATGGTCATCGCCATCGCGGCAATGGGCAAAAATCGGGAGATCGGCTTCCAGGGCACATTGCCATGGAATCTTCCTGCGGAGCTGAATCATTTCCGCGAGGTCACGCGCGGATGCCCGGTCATTATGGGCCGCCGCACGCATGAGGCGATCGGGCGGGCGCTCCCGGGCAGAAAGAACATCATTGTGACGCGCGATGCGGATTATCGCGCCGAAGGATGCACGACAGTCCATGCCATGGAAGATGCGCTTGCGGCGGCCCGCGAGGGCAATGACGCCGGGCGCGATATCTTCGTGATCGGCGGCACGGAGATATTCCGGCTCGCCATGCCGTATACGGACAAAATGATCCTCACCTTCGTGGATGCCAATCCGCCGGCAGACACCTATTTCCCGGAATTCAATGAACGCGAGTGGCGCGAGACGGCGAGCGTGTCGCACGCGAAGGATGCAGAGAACGAATATGATTTTGTCATCAAAACCTATGAAAAAGCCCGCGCGTAAGTTTATCGATGCCCGGTATGCGAAGAGCGGATTTTACAAGAAGGTCCTTGCGGACGTGAAAGGCGCGAACGTGTGCCCGCTCTGCACGCTCCAATGGCATACGAACCCCATCTTGAAGACGGCCGGCGGCTGGTTCATTACGGAAACATTCCAGCCCTATCCGAATGCCGAGCGGCATTTTTTGATCATCGGCAAACGCCACAAGGAAAACCTGACAGAACTCACGCCGCCTGATTGGAAGGCCATCGCCGCGCTCCAGAAGTGGGCGATAAAAAAATACCGCATTGCGGGCGGGGGGATTGCCATGCGGTTCGGCGATACGGCGCACACCGGCGCTACGGTGGCGCATCTTCATATGCATCTCATTGTGCCGAAGCTCCGGCGCGGCCGCGCGGTGCCGGTGATGTTCCCGTTCGGATAACGGCGGCCCCGGGACGCCCTCAGAGAAGGATCAGGAGGATTACGATACGAGGATGATTTCCACGCCGCCGGCGTGAAGCACGGATTCCGCGTCCAGCCATGTGGCTCCAGACTTGAAGAAACAGCGCTTGATGCCGGCCGAGGCCATCATCTTCGCGCAGAGGGGGCAAGGGAAAAAGTTGAGATACATGTCGGTCCCTTTCAGGGAAACCCCGTCACGCGCCGCCTCGGCGACGATCGTCTGCTCGGCGTGGAGCGAGGAATAGACAAGGTTGAGCGTGCCGGATTTGATGACATCGCGCGGATCGCCGTTCGCGTAGGGCGTGTGGTCCGAGGGAATATGGTGATTGTGCTGCTGGGCGATGATCGCGCCGTCCTTCACAACGACCGCGCCGACATGGCGCCACCAGTCGGAACTTTTTTCCGCTTCATCGGCTGCCGCGGCGCACATCTTCCGGTCGAAGGGGTCGGTGGAAACGCGGTCGTATTTCACGTCGACCGGCTTGTCTACATTGCCTTCATCCCAGCGGAGGAAGACGGTTTCGTAGGTCACCTTATGCTCCTGGAGGTAGCGCGCAACGGCCTTCCGGCAGATCTCGTCCGTGGCGGTGATGATCTCCGCGCCCTGCAATTCATCTGCCGCCGTTGCGGCAGAAAAGATGGCGACCGTGGGAAATATGCCGAGCGAGGCGATGAGCGGCTGCATCTTCGCCGCGCCGAGGGCCCGGATCTCGCGGGCGAACGGCGCGAATTCTGCCACCGCCTCGTCGCTTATAAGATACAGGGCATCTGCCGAGCCGCGATATTTTTCAAAAAGCTTCAGGTAGCCGGCGTGGAGCACGGGAACATAGAGCAGGAGGACGCGCTTCATGAGCGTTTTTCGGTCAGCTTGTACATTTCATCGAGATGCTTCTTGATGGTGCCCTGGATGAGCTTTGAGGTGGAGGTGGTCTCCGCCTGCCGGGGGAGCACAATGACCTCGGCGCAATGCTTGCGGATCTCCGCGAGCTGTTCCTGAGGATAGCTGTCCTCGACGGCAATGAACACGTCGGGATGGATCGCCTTGATGAGCTCATACTGCCAGCGTCCCTGGTCGTCGATGTCGTCGATCGTGGTGATGAAATCCACGCAATCAAGGTAGCTCAACATCTCCGCCCGCTCATGTTCGGGCACCACGGGCCGCAATTCCCCTTTATAGGATTTGATGCCGCGATCGCTATCCACTCCCACCACGAGGGCGTCGCCATATTCTTTGGCGAGGCGGAGGTAGCGCACGTGGCCGATATGGAGCAGGTCCCATGAACCGATGGTGAGCGCGATTTTATAATCCACGGCGCGGAGGCCCTCTATGGCCTTGGAAAGCGTGGCATACTCGTTGACGATTTTTTTTGTGGGAGGTCTTTTGTTTGAGGAAATTGCCATGTCCCCATAGTATCAGCCCGTGCCGCGCCCGGCAAGGCATTTTGACGCTTCTTTGCGAAAGCAGTACCATTATGGGGTGATGCCCTGATCGGAGGGCATTTTTGCTAGCTTGGAACGGGGATGCCTCCAAAAACCCCGGTAAAATCAGCATTAACGCCAGTAACTTATCCACAGCTTATACGTTTTCTATGATGAACGGCGAGGAAGAGTTGATACAAGCGGCCGTTAAGGGTGATTCCTCGGCTTTTGGTTCCCTCTATGATCACTATCAGGCGATGATTTATCGCTTTGTGGCGATCAAAGTGGGCAGCCGTGAGGAAGCCGAGGATATCACCCACCAGGTGTTCCTTTCCGCATGGCAGAAGGTAAAGACCTATAAACACCGCGGGCATCCGTTCTCCAGCTGGCTGTATCGGATCGCACGCAACCAGGTGATCGCTCATTATCGGTCCGGCAGGAGCGTGGTGAGCCTTGAGAAGATCGACCCGGAGCTCTTTGCGACCCCGGAACGCGAACCGGAACATCTGGCGCGCAAGTTCCAGTTGGAAGAGGTCCGCAAGGCCATCGCGAGCCTGAAGCCCGACTATCAGGACGTGATCATCATGCGGTTCGTTGAGGATGTTTCCCTCAAGGAGACCGCTGCGGCATTAAAGAAGACCGAAGGAGCCATCAAACTCATCCAGCATCGCGCCGTAAAGGAACTGAAGCGGATACTGGGCGATGAAACGACGAACGACCATGAACCTTTTTGAAACCCTCAAACAATTCAAGCGCATCGAGCCGGATCCCGCATTTTCCGAGAAATCCAAGCGGATGATTTTGGCGATGCCGCAGGAGACCCGGCCGGCCATTGCCGTGCGCGGCGCCCTCATGTTCCTGCATACCATAGAGACGGCGGCGGCGTTGGCGCTCGCCGGATTTTTCATTTTGCTCGCGACCGGAAGTTTCTCCGGCACGAAATATCTCGCCCCGGTGCAGTATTCGGTGATCGATCCCGGGAGCTTGCATGCGGAAGCTGATGCCATTGACACGCAGATCCAACTTGCGAACGTGAGCTATACGGAAGTGAGCTCGACAGTCATGGGTTCCACGGCGGCGATGGCCGGCGGCACGGGCCCGGTGGTGGCTCGCGTGCTTGCCGCGAAGGGGAAGACGGCGGTGGCTGCGGCAGGGACGCCGGACCATGCGACGAGTTCTGCAAGCTCCACGGAGCCTGCGCCGCTTTCGGTGGATCAGGCGCTTCAACAGCTCTCGCAATAGCGTATCCTTATTTTTATCATTCACGGCATGAGGCCATCCACACCATTTCTTCTCGCGGCGCTCATTGCGGCGTTTTCTGGCGCATGGCTTGCAGTCCGTGTTCCCGCCGCGCATGCGGCATCCGATCCCTGCGTGTTCGCCCAGGCCGATTTTGACAAGATCGCGGCGGTGCAGAACGATCCCACGCTCACCGCAAACCAGGAGGTGATGCAGGAACTTGCGGTGCGGAAGGCGCTTGTGGGACAAACCATCGCCTGCGCCGAGACGCAGATCGCCTCGCTCAAGGACACGCTCCAAAATGCCACGGGGACCGACAGTACGGCGGACGTGAGGTCCCAGCTCCTCAGCAGCCTTGGCGGCGCATCCGATTTTTATGGCATTGAAAACGCCAAACTTTCCGATGCGGGCATCGCCGGGACGAAGTTGATCGCGCGGGAGATCATCGACTGGCGCGCCGGCACCTACGCCCCGCTTGAAGGAGAGGTGAACAACTATCTGCTCTGGGTGGAGAACCAGCCGCTTTTCCTCACGGCGCAGACGCGCATGGACCAGACCCAGCGTGCTGTGGCATTCCTGGAGAGCGCGGCAACGGACGCAAAGCTTGAGGCCGCTTTCAATGCCGCATACGCGTCATTCCAGGATGCGAAACAGCAGAACGCTGCGGCGCGGCAGGCGCTCGCGCAATCGCTTGCTCCCGACCAGTCAATTGCCCTCATTAAGCAGTCGTTGGAATCGCTTTCTTCCACCTATCAGCAGTTCTTCGCGGTAAGCGACGCGATCAAGGCGATTTTGCCCCAGCCATAGCCGTACGGTACCGCTTTGGCATCACGCCCGCGCAACGGCAAGGGCCAGGATGGCTTCTGTGCCATGGGCCGAAAGGGTGCGGACGCTTTCCCTGAACGTGGATCCCGAAGTGCTTACATCATCCACAAGGATGATGTCTTTATGGGCGTGCGAGGACCCGTCGCGGAGCGCGAAGCATCCGCGGATATTTTCGCGCCGCGCCGCACGGGATCCGGTGGCGCTCTGCGGTTTCCGGTGTCCGGTCCTTATAAGCGTCTGGTCATCGAACGGCAGTCCGAGGGATGCCGCGAGCGGTGAGGCGATGAGCGCTGATTGGTTGAACCCGCGTTCGCGGAGCCGCCGCGGCGAAAGCGGCACGGGCATCACCGTGTATGCGCGGAGCGGCAGGGGGATCGCGCGTACGCGCCGGGCGAGGATCTCGGCAAGCGGCAGGGCAGCGCTCCTGATCCCGCCGAATTTGAGCGCGCAGATGAGCGCCCGCAGTACGCCGTCCTGATAGCGTCCTGCGGCGGCAAGAAAATAGCACCCGGGCCCGTCGCCGACATTCTCTATGGCGAGGGGCGGCGGTCTGCCGATGGCATGACGGCAGGGTGCGCAGAGGGTTCCCGCTTCAAGGCGCGCGCCGCACGCCAGGCATTCCGGCGGGAAGAATATGTCGAGGACCGCGTCAAAATTCATGGTATGATAATAGCGACTGCACCCTCAAGAAAAGATTAATCATGGCCAATCCCTTCTCTTTCATCAAAAAAAGCATCGGCACCCCTTCATACCTGGGCATCGATATCGGCACGACTTCTATCAAGGTGGTGGAGGTGAGGAAGGGGGACAAAAAACCCCGTGTCGTAAACTACGGGTTTTTGGAATCGAGCGGCTATCTCGCGCGCGCGAACCAGGCGCTCCAGACGAGCGGGCTCAAGATATTCGAACGCGATGCCGTGGAACTTTTGAAGACCGTCGTCAAAGAGACTGGCACGACCGCAACGGACGTGGTGGCGTCTTTGCCGCCCTTTGAGGTCTTCACCACTCTTTTGGATTTTCCCGCAATGGGGCCGAGCGAGGTCCAGCAGGCGATCGTGTACCAGGCGCGGCAGTATGTGCCGCTTCCGCTCTCTGAGGTGGCGCTCGACTGGATGAAGGTCGCCGACTATCAGGACGAGAAGGGCTTTGCCCACCAGAAGATACTCCTTATTTCCGTCCCGCAGGAAGAGATAAAAAAATATCAGCGCATCTTTGCGGGTGCGGGCCTCAACCTCCATGCCCTTGAACTTGAGAGCTTGAGCGTGGCTCGGCTCTTTGCGGGCGACCCCACTGCTTCGGTGATCGTGGACATCGGCAGCCGCTCAACGAACATGATGTTCATGCAGGGCGGCATCCTGGCGTGGGGTGCGCAGAGCGATTTTGCCTCTTCGTCCCTTACTCAGGCCCTGGCGACGAGCCTTGGCATCAATCCGGTCCGCGCCGAAGAGCTCAAGAAAGAGAGGGGCATCATCGGCACCGGCCCGAACTATGAGCTTTCCTCCATTATGCTGCCGTATGTGGATGCCATCGTGAACGAGGTGAAGAAGGCCCAGTTCAGTTTCGCCCAGCAGTTCCCGGCGGCGGCCAAGGCGGAGCGGGTGATCCTCGCGGGCGGCGGCGCGAATCTTCTGGGCATTGAGAAATATTTCGAGAAGGAGATCGGGGTTCCGGTGGTGAAAGCGGCGCCGTTCACGAAGTTCGAATATCCTCCCGAAATAGCGCCATTCCTCCCGGAGTTGAACCCCTTGCTCACGGTGGCGCTCGGATTGGGGATTAAACAGTTTACCTGATGTGCGGTTTGGTGGTAGAATAATGACAAATGCCGCTTCCTCAACAGGTCATTGAACAATTGGGCAGGGAAGCTCCCGAATCGCAGGGATGGGCGTGGGATGCCCTGCTTTTCTGCGGCGGGATGCTTTTCCTCGCGGTGGCGATCTATGTGGGTTTGAAATACGGGTCGGAACAATATTGGAGCGCCCAGATCATCAGGACCCAGGACGCCGTGAACGCCGCGGCGGCATCCGTGCCGGTGACCGACCAGGCCCAGATCGTGAGCTTCTACTCCCAGAGCGCGAACCTCAAGTCGGCGCTTGCGGGCCATCAGTTCACGTCGAAATTCTTTACGTGGCTTGAGAACAACACCGAGGCCAATGTCTACTATCAGAATCTCCAGCTTTCCGCCGGAGGGAAGGTGACGCTGAAGGGGGCGGCGAAGACCGAGGCCGATATCAACCAGCAGCTCGCGATCTTCGAGAATGCGCCTGAGGTGACGGGCGTTTCCCTTTCCGGCGTGAGCGTCGCGCAGACGGGGAGCGGATATACCTTCAATGTCGTGCTGACGATGGCATCCTCCGTCTTTGCAAGTCCATCCTTATAATCGCCATTCATGAAACAGACCACCAAACGCCTTTCGAGCACGCTCATCGCCCTCCTGCTTTTAGTGGCGGCGTTCGTGGTGTTCTTCAACCTTATCCAGCCCGAATATACCATAGTGGAAGGCCTGCGGGCGCAGGAAGTGAGCGAACAGCTCTTGCTTGCGAGCGAGCAGGCGCTCGTGAAGCAGGTACAGGGCATCGTGTCGTCTTACCAGAGTCAGGCGGCCCAGGCGCAGGAAGTGAGCCTCGCCATGCCGATCGGGCCCGACACCTCTGAGGCGCTTGCCCAGATTTACGGCATTGCGGCAAACAGCGGCCTCACCATCCAGAACGTCGCCGTGACCTCGCAGAACTCGGGCATCGGCGCATCATCGAGCGGCGATACGACGGCATCCTCGGCGAGCAGCACCTCCATGGCCATCTCTGCCGTGATCAAGCCGAAGGGGACATTGACCTTCCAGGTTGCGGGCATCGGGAGCTATGGCGCCCTCAAGACCTTCCTTCAGGGAGTCGAGACCAATATCCGTGTTTTTGACGTGACCGGGATCGGCATCAGCCCCATCGCCTCCCTTGGCGGATCTTCCTCCTCTGCCGCGCCACAGCAGGATCTTTTCTCCTACACGCTCACCGTCGTCGCATATTATCAAACCTCGTAACCCCATCCATGGCGATCATTGTTGACGAAGCACAGAAGAAGCCGACCAATCTCTTTGCCATCTTTTCATGGTTGGGGTTCCTTGTCGTGGTAAGCGCCGCGGTCTACTATATCTTCTTCGCGGTGCCGCAGGCGGCGATCCTGCCGACGACGGGAGGACTGAGCGCCATCGCGCCGCTCGCGAATTCCGCGGTCCAGCCGCAGGACGTCATC
>VFSW01012843.1_pt1 | contig 11664 bp, 7 predicted proteins | sample 5358111 | NCBI WGS metagenome assembly VFSW01 (sample SAMN11554181, study PRJNA540505) | mine drainage metagenome | isolation source: sediment from site ElyBrook_90M | place: USA: Ely Copper Mine, Vershire, VT | collected 2017 | reverse complement strand
ACGACATCCGCTTCGTCGAGGACGATTGGGAAAGCCCGACGCTCGGCGCCTGGGGCCTCGGCTGGGAGGTCTGGTGCGACGGCATGGAGGTGACGCAGTTCACCTATTTCCAGCAGGTCGGCGGCATCGCCTGCGCGCTGCCCTCGGTGGAACTCACCTACGGGCTGGAGCGGCTGGCGATGTATGTGCAGGGCGTGGACAATGTCTACGACCTCGACTTCAACGGCGCCGGGCTGACCTACGGCGACGTGTTCCTGCGCGCCGAGCGCGAATACAGTGCGCACAACTTCGAGCACGCCGACACGGCGATGCTGGCGCGGCATTTCGAGGACGCCGAGCGCGAATGCGCCGCCCTGCTCGCCCACGGGCTCGCCCTTCCCGCCTATGACCAGTGCATCAAGGCCAGCCACCGTTTCAACCTGCTCGACTCCCGCGGGGTGATCAGCGTTGCCGAGCGCGCCGCCTATATCGGGCGGGTGCGCGCGCTGGCGAAGCGCTGCTGCGAGGCCTGGCTCGCCGGGGAGGAGGCCGCCGGTGGCTGAATTGCTGCTGGAACTGTTCAGCGAGGAGATTCCCGCCCGCATGCAGGCGCGCGCCGCCGGGGAACTGGGGCAGCTCGTCCGCGCCGACCTCGCGGCGCTGAATCCGCGCGGTGTGCGCAGCTTCCATGCGCCGCGGCGGATCGCCGTCGCCGCCGAACTCGATGCCCTGATGCCGGCGAGCGAGACGGTCGAGCGCGGGCCGCGCCGCGGCGCGCCGGAAGCGGCGTTGGCCGGGTTCCTGCGCAAGCACAGCGCCGCGCGGGAGGAGCTGGTCGAGGAGGGCGATTACTGGGTGCTGCGTCGCACGCGCTCCGCCCGTGCCGCCGGCGAACTCATCGCCGCCGCCGTCCCCGGCATCCTGCGCCGCTTCCCCTGGCCGAAATCCATGCGCTGGGACGCCAGCGCCTTCCCCTGGGTGCGGCCGCTGCGGCGAATTCTCTGCCTGCTCGATGGCGCCGTGGTGCCGTTCGACCTGCGCGAGGGTGAGGATGACGGCCACGGGCTCGCCGCCGGCGATCGCACCGAGGGGCATCGCTTCATGGCCCCGGGCGCATTCCATGTCGTCGGCACCGCCGACTGGCAGGCCAAGCTGCGGGTGCGGTACGTACTCGCCGATGCCGATGAGCGCCGCGAGGCGATCCGCGCCGGGCTCGCCGACCTCGCCGCCGCGCACGGGCTGACGATTCTCGAGGACGGCGCGCTGCTCGACGAAGTGACGGGCCTGGTCGAATGGCCGGTGCCGCTGCTGGGGCGGATCGATGCCGCCTTCATGGACCTGCCGCCCGAGGTGATGCAGGTCTCGATGCGGGTGAACCAGCGCTATTTCGCCACACGGCACGCCGACGGTACGCCGGCGCCGGCCTTCGCCTTCATCGCCAATATCGCGGCCGCGGATGGCGGGGCGGCGATCGTCGCCGGCAACGAGCGGGTCCTGCGGGCGCGGTTTTCCGACGCGCGGCATTTCTGGGACCTCGATCGGAAGACCAGACTCGCCGACCGGGTCGATGGCCTGGAGGCGATCACTTTCCACGCCAGGCTGGGCAGCCAGGGCGCGCGCGTGCGCCGGCTCGAACGGCTGTCCGCGGTCATCGCCGAGACGATCGGCGCGGATCCGCTCCTGGCGGCCGAGGCGGCGCGGCTGGCCAAGGCGGACCTCACCACCGGGATGGTAGGCGAATTCCCTGAACTGCAGGGGGTGATGGGGCGCTACTATGCGCTCCACGATGGCGCCCCGGCCGCCGTCGCCGATGCCATCCGCGATCATTATCTGCCCAAGGGCCCGACGGACACGGTGCCGACGGCGCCGGTTTCGCTCGCCGTCGCACTGGCCGACAAGCTAGATTTGCTGGCCGGATTCTTTCTTATCGACGAAATCCCGACGGGCTCGGGTGATCCCTATGCACTCCGGCGTGCGGCATTGGGCGTGATTCGGATCATCTTCACCAATCGCCTCAGCCTTGGGCTTCGCGACCTGATCGATCGTGCCTTCGCGGGATTTGAAACGTCTCAGACCGGGGATGCGCCGATCGTTATCGCCGGCAGGCTGGAAAGGTTCCTGCGCGACAGGTTGAGCGTATGGTTGCGGGAAGAAAAGGGCTTTCGTCATGATATTGTTGCCGCAAGCCTCACGCAGCCCGCCGCCGGCCTCACGCAGACGGAGATGCCGTGGGATGACAATTTTCTCAGGGCGAGCCATCGCGTGGAAGCGCTTACGCAATTGATCGAAACAGCCGATGGGCGAGACTTGCTGACCGCCTATCGTCGCGCGGCCAATATCCTGCGCATCGAGGACAGGAAAGACGGCCCACATTTGGGTAATCCGGATGAGGCGCTGTTTCGAACCGATGAAGAGACGATGTTGTTTCAAAAACTGCTCGACGTGGAGCGGGCGTTCGATCAATTCACGGGTAACGAATCAAAATTTTCCCGTCATATGAACAACCTCATCGGCAGCCTCGCCACTCTCCGCGCTCCGGTCGACGCGTTCTTTGAAAAGGTCACCGTCAACGACCCGGACCCGGCGCTGCGGCGCAATCGCTTGAAGCTGCTTTCGCGGATCCGCGATACCATGAATCGATTTGCCGATTTTTCCATGATCGAAGGCTGAAGGAGCGCCCGATGACCAAGTGGGTCTACAGCTTTGGCGCCGGCCGCAACGAGGGCCGCGCGGACATGCGCAACCTGCTCGGCGGCAAGGGCGCGAACCTGGCCGAGATGGCCGTGATCGGTCTGCCGGTGCCGCCCGGTTTCACCATCACCACCGAGGTCTGCACCGCCTTCTACGAAAACGACCGCGCCTACCCCGCGGATCTCGCCGAGCAGGTGCGAGCGGCGATGGCCGGCATCTAACAGGCGGTCGGGCTGAAATTCGGCGACAAGCACCATCCGTTGCTCGTTTCCGTCCGCTCCGGTGCGCGTGTCTCGATGCCGGGGATGATGGACACTGTGCTCAATCTCGGCCTCAACGATCTCACCGTGCAGGGCCTGGCCGACGCGGCCAACGACGCCCGCTTCGCGTGGGACAGCTACCGCCGGTTCATCCAGATGTACGGGTCGGTCGTGCTCGGCGTCGATCACCACCGGTTCGAGGAGATCATCGATCACGTCAAGCTGGACGAGGGGCTGACCGAGGATACCGCGCTCTCCGCCCAGGACTGGCACCGCGTCGTCGATGGCTACAAGGACATGGTCGAGGCGGAGACCGGCAAGCCCTTTCCGCAGGATCCGGAGGAGCAGCTCTGGGGCGCCATCGGCGCGGTGTTCGGCTCGTGGATGAACCCGCGCGCCAACACTTATCGCCGTCTGCACGATATCCCTGCCGACTGGGGCACCGCGGTCAATGTCCAGGCCATGGTCTTCGGCAACATGGGCGCCGATTGCGCCACCGGCGTCTGCTTCACCCGCGACCCGTCGACGGGCGAGAACGTCTTCTACGGCGAATACCTGGTGAACGCGCAGGGCGAGGACGTGGTTGCCGGCATCCGCACGCCGCAGCCGCTCTCCGCAGCCCACGCCAAGCCGGGCGAGGTCAGCCTGGAACAGGCGATGCCCGCCGCCTACGCCGAACTCTGCCGCGTGCGCGAGACGCTGGAACAGCACTATCGCGATATGCAGGACATCGAGCTCACGGTGCAGCAACACCGGCTGTACATGTTGCAGACACGCAACGGCAAGCGCACCGCGGCGGCGGCGCTGCGCATCGCCGTCGAGATGGCGCGCCAGGGGCTGATCGACCAGAACGAGGCGGTTCGGCGGGTCAACCCGTCCTCCCTCGACCAGCTGCTCCACCCGACGCTCGACCCGAAGGCGCCGCGTACGCTGCTGGCCAAGGGCCTGCCGGCAAGCCCGGGCGCGGCCACCGGCGCCATCGTCTTCAACGCCGACGAGGCGCAGAGTCGTGCCGCCAAGGGCGAGGCGGTGGTGCTGGTGCGCATCGATACCAGTCCGGAGGATATCCACGGCATGCACGCCGCGCGCGGCATCCTCACCACCCGCGGCGGCATGACGAGCCACGCCGCGGTGGTGGCGCGCGGCATGGGCCGCCCCTGCGTCGCCGGCGCCGGCGGTATCGTCGTCGATTACAGCGCCCAGACGCTCTCGGCCGGCGGCCAGACGCTCCACGCCGGCGAGATCATTACCCTCGACGGCGCCTCCGGCGAGGTCCTGGCCGGTTCGGTGGCAATGATCGAGCCGACGATGTCGGGTGATTTCGCGACGCTGATGGAATGGGCCGACCAGGCGCGCCGGCTTCGCATCCGTGCCAACGCGGAAACCCCGCTCGATGCCGAGACGGCGCGCAAATTCGGCGCCGAGGGCATCGGGCTGTGCCGCACCGAGCACATGTTCTTCGAGCCCGAGCGGATCGGCGCCGTGCGCCAGATGATCATGGCGCAGGACGAGACCGGACGCCGCGCCGCGCTGGAGAAGCTGCTGCCGTTCCAGCGGCAGGATTTCATCGCGCTGTTTCGCATTATGGCCGGGCTGCCCGTCACCATCCGTCTGCTCGACCCGCCCCTGCACGAATTCCTGCCGCACACTGACGAGGAACTGGCCGAGGTCGCCGCGGCCGCCGGGGGCGGGCTCGAAGCCATGCGCCGGCGCGGCATGGAACTCGCCGAGGCCAATCCGATGCTTGGCCATCGCGGCTGCCGGCTCGGCATCACCTACCCCGAAATCTATGAGATGCAAGCGCGCGCCATTTTCGAGGGCGCGCTGGCCGTCGCCGCGGAAACCGGGCAGGCGCCGGTGCCGGAGATCATGATCCCGCTGGTCGGCATCCGTCGGGAACTGGAGATCACCCGCGCCATCGTCGAGCGCGTGGCCCATGAGGTCTTCGCCGCGGCCGGGCGCACGCTGGAGTATTCCGTCGGCACCATGATCGAGCTGCCGCGCGCCGCCCTGATCGCCGACGCCATCGCCGAAACCGCCGATTTCTTCAGCGTTGGAACCAACGCCCTGACCCAGACGACGTTCGGGCTCTCACGCGACGATGCGGGAAAATTCCTGCCACGCTATGTCGAGCTCGGGATCCTGCCCAAGGACCAGTTCGTCTCGCTCGACCGCGACGGCGTCGGGGCGCTGGTGCGTCTGGCCTCCGAGAAGGGGCGGCGCACCCGTCCGCACATCAAGCTCGGAATCTGCGGCGAGCATGGTGGGGATCCGTCGTCGATCGCCTTCTGTGAGGAGGTCGGGCTCGACTACGTTTCCTGCAGCCCCTATCGCGTCCCGGTGGCCCGTCTCGCCGCGGCGCAGTCCGCGCTCGGAAGCTCGACGGACCGCACCGCCTGACGCGAATGTAGGCGGCAACGGGGCGCGCATGGCGTCGCACAGCCGGGGCGTGCAGTCGGTCGAGGTGGCAGGGCGGATCCTCGCTGCGCTGACCGCGCACGCCGGGCCGATGATGCTGCGCGACCTCGCCGCGGAAGCGGCGGTGACGCCGGCGCAGGCGCACGCCTACCTGGTCAGTCTGCGCAAGCTCGAACTGGTCGAGCAGGAAGCGGATGGGAGCCGCTACCGGCTGGGTCCGTTCGCGCTGCGCATGGGTCTCGCCCGGCTGCGTGTCTCCGATCCGCTGCGGATCGCCTCCGACTTGATCGGCGCGCTGTCCGACCGGCTCGGACTGATGGTGACGATCTCTGTCTGGGGCGATCACGGCCCGACGGTGGTGCGGGTGCACGAGGCAGCGACGCAGGTGCACGCCAATCTGCGCGCCGGTTCGGTGTTCGCGCTCACCGGCACCGCAACCGGCTGGGTGTTTGCCGCCTTCGCGCCCGCCGACCTGGTGGAGGCGATGATCGGCGCCGAGATGGCCGATCCGCGCCACAGTCAGCGCATCGCCGCCGGCATGACGCTGGCCGCCGTCCGCACCGCGGGCGCCCGGGTGCGGACGGATGGCTATGCCACGACGGATGGGCGGCCGATTCCCGGCATCGCCGCCATCGCCGTGCCGGTGTTCGACCATAGCGGCCAGCTCCAGCTCGTGATCACGGCCATTGGTCCCTCGGGAATGGTGGATCGCGGCCCCGCCAGCTCCCAGGTGGCGACGCTGGTCGCCGCGGCGCGGGAACTCTCGGAACGGCTGGGCTATACGCCGGTCGCGCTGGAGACGGCGCCGGCCATGTGATGGGCGGCAATGAAGCCGAAGGTCATCGCCGGGCCCAGCGTGATGCCGCCGCCGGGATAGTTGCCACCCATGATGCTGGCGAGGTCGTTGCCCGCGGCATAGAGCCCGGGGATCGGCGCGCCGGCGCGATCCAGCACCCGCGCGTGCTCGTCGCCGCGTAACCCGTCGAACGTGCCGAGATCGCCCGGCACCAGTTTCACCGCATAGTACGGCCCGGTTTCGATCGGCCCGACGCAGGGATTGGGGGTGCGCGACGGATCCCCGAGATAGCGGTTGTAGGCGGTGCTGCCGCGGCCGAAGGCGGGATCCTCGCCGCGCCGCGCGCCTTCGTTGTACTCGGCGATGGTCCGCGCCAGCGCGCCCGCGTCGATGCCGGCGTGGGTGGCGAGCTCGGCCACGGTGTGCCCGCGCAGGAGGTAGCCGGACCGGACATAGGGCCCGATCGGAACAGGGAAGGGCTTGGCGAAGCCCAGCCCGTAGCGGCGGATGGTCGGGTGGTCCGCGATCAGAAACGCTTCGCAGGCGCCCTGGTCCTGGCAGGCCCGAACCATCGCCTGGACGAAATCGTGATAGGAGTCCGCCTCGTTGACGAAGCGGACGCCGGCGCGCGTGACGGCGATGACGCCGGGCTTGGCACGGTCGACGAAATGGGGGAACACGCCGATGGTTCCGTCTCGGTGCGGCACCCGTGAGACGGGAACCCAGGCGGCAGCGTTCGGCAGCCGGTCCTCGATCGCCGCCCCGACCTGCTCGCCGAGGCGCAGCCCGTCGCCAGTATTGCCCGGCGGGGCAGGCGAGACATGCTCGACCCCGGTGGGCTCATGACGGAACAGCGCCTTTCGGCGTTCGACATCTTGCGGGAAGCCGCCGCAAGCGAGCACCACGCCGCGTCTCGCCATGACGCGCAGCATTCGCCCCTCGCGCTCGACCAGCGCGCCGGTGACGGCGCCGTTCTCGGCCAGCACCGCGCGCACCGGCGCCCGGGTCCAGATCGGCACGCCGAGATCGAAGGCGGACTTGGCCAGCCGTGCCGCCAGCGCGTTGCCGTTGGCCAGGCGCATCGCCCGCCCGTGCATGGCGCGCTCGCGGGCGTAGCGCGCGAGCAGGCGGGCGACATAGGCGGCCGAGACGACGGAGCGGGTGACGTTGAAGAAATGCAGCAGCTCCTTGCCCGAGCCGATCATCATGCCGAGGAAGGTGATCTCCCGCAGCGGTGGACGCAGCCGCTCGACCTCGGCGCCGAGGGCGGTGGCATCGAACGGCGCGGCGCAGATCGAGCGTCCGCCCTCGCTGCCCCCCGGGGCGTTCGGGTGATAGTCCGAGAATTGCGGTCCGAGGACGAACTGCACCGCGGTTTCACGCTCGAAAAAGGCGACCATGCGCGGGCCGGCCTTGAGGAACGCGTCCACCCGCGCGGCGTCGAAATGGTTGCCCGCCTCATGCTGGAGGTAGGCCCGTGCCGCGGCCTCGCTGTCCGCGATGCCGGCGCGGGCGGCCAGCGGGTTGCCGGGAATCCACAGCCAGCCGCCGGACCGCGCCGTGGTGCCGCCGAACAGCGGCTCCTTCTCTGCGACGATGACCTCCAGCCCGAGCTTGCGTGCGGTGACGGCGGCGGCGAGCCCGCCGGCGCCCGAGCCGGCAACGAGGACGTCGCACTGGAGCGTTTCGGCGGGGAGGGAAGCGGCATCTGGCATGGGACCGTCTCCGGTGCTGCTATTCGTCTATTGCGAATGTATTCGCTATTTCGTATGATGGCAACAGCGCCGCGGATGGCGCAAAAAGCGGGGGGAGACCGTCCAGACATGAGCGAAAACACACCATGAGTGCACGCGCACAGAGCTTCGGGCGCCGCAGGGCGCTGGGCGCGGCCCTGATGACGCCCGCATTGGCCATGCCGATGCTGGGGCTCTCCGGGCGTCGCGCTGCCGCGGCCGAGCCGATCCGGCTCGGCGTGCTGGTGGACATGTCGAGCTGGGGCCGCGACACCGGCGGGCCGGCCTCGGTCGTCGCGGCGCAGATGGCGGCCGAGGAGGTCGGCGGCACCGTGGGCGGGCGGCCGATCGAGATTCTCGGCGGCGACCATCAGATGAAAACCGATATCGGCCTCGAGATCGCCCGCAACTGGATCGACAACAAGGGCGTGTTGGCGATCGTCGACGTGCCGAACTCGGCCATCGGCATCGCCATCAGCGGCCTGGCGAGGGAGAAGAACCGGCTGGCGCTGCTCTCCGGCCCGGGTTCCAGCGCCATCACCGACAAGCTCTGCAACGCCAACACCGTGCAGTTCACCTATGACACCTATGCGCTGGCCAAGGTAACGAGCCAGGCGCTGATCGCGGATGGAGCCAAAAGCTGGTATTTCATCACCGCGGATTACGCGTTCGGCCATCAGCTCCAGGCCGATGCCACACGCTTCATCGAACAGGCCGGCGGGAAAGTACTCGGCGCCACGGCGCACCCGCCGGGCACCAGTGATTTCTCCTCCGCCCTGCTGTCCGCCCAGGCCTCCGGCGCGCAGGTCGTGGCGCTGGCGAACGCGGCCTCCGATACCGACAATACGCTGAAGCAGGCCGCGGAATTCGGCATCGGCGCGACGCGCAACGGTCAGCGTCTCGCGGCGCTGCTGATGTTCATCTCGGACGTTCACGCGGTAGGGCTGAAGATCGCACAGGGCACGCTGCTCACCACCGCGTCCTACTGGAACCAGAGTCCGGCCGCGCGGGCCTGGTCGGAGCGCTTTTTCAAGCGCACCAACGTGATGCCGACGATGGAGCAGGCCGGAGCCTACGGCGCCGTGCTGCATTATCTCAAGGCGGTCGCGGTGTCCGGCACCGACGCCCAGGCCGCGATGGCGCAGATGCGTGCGATGCCGATCAATGATGTCTTTCTCAGCAACGGCTCGCTGCGCGCCGATGGCCGGGTGCTGCGGCCGATGTATCTCGCACGCGTCAAGACACCGGCTCAGAGCAGGGAGCCGTGGGACTATCTCGACATCGTCAAGACCGTGCCGGGCGATCAGGCGTTTCGGCCCGTGTCGGAATCCTCGTGTAAATTGCTGCAGAAGAGCTGATTCGCGGAAAGTAGGAGAGCCTCATGGCAGGATTCGCCTCGACCACCGACCTCGGCGCCAAGACGATCTCGTTCGAGGAGCTGGGGCCAGGTCTCTTTGGCTACACGGCCGAGGGAGATCCCAATTCGGGCGTCGTCATCGGCGACGATTCGGTTCTGGTCGTCGATGCCCAGGCGACGCCGGCGATGGCCGAAGATGTCATCGCGCATATCCGCCGTGTCACGGACAAGCCGGTTCGCCATATCGTGCTGTCGCATTATCACGCCGTGCGCGTGCTCGGCGCCTCGGGCTATCCCGGGGCTGAGATCATCGCGTCCGATGTCACGCGCGCGCTGATCGCGGAGCGTGGCGCCCAGGACATGGCGAGCGAAATCGGCCGGTTCCCGCGGCTGTTTCGTGGCAAGGAGAGCATCCCGGGCCTGACCTGGCCCCAGATCGTCTTCCACCGGCGGATGACGCTGTGGATGGGCAAGCGCGAGGTGCAGATCATCCATATCGGCCGCAGCCACACCGCGGGTGATACGGTGGTCTGGCTGCCGAAGGAGAAGGTTCTTTTCGCCGGCGATACTGTCGAGTTCGGCGCCACGCCCTATTGCGGCGACGCGCATTTCTCCGATTGGCCGCAGACGCTGGCGGCGCTCGGCGCACTCGGCGCCGAACGGCTCGTGCCCGGGCGCGGGCGCAGTCTCATCGGCGCCGCGGAGGTGAAGGAGGGTATCGCCGGCACCGCCGCCTTCACCTCTGATCTGTTCGCCCTGGCCAAGGCAGGCGTCGCCAGGAAGCAACCGCTCAATGAGATCTATGCCGAGGCGATGGCGACGCTGCGGCCGCGCTACGGACACTGGGTGATCTTCGAGCATTGCATGCCGTTCAATGTCAGCCGCGCTTTCGACGAGGCGAGCGGCATCGACTGGCCTCGCATCTGGACGGCGGAGCGTGACCTCGAGATGTGGCGCGCGCTGGAGCAGGGTGCGGCGATGAAATCGGCCGAGATCGAGGTGCAGCCATGACCTATGTCTACCCGCGCTACGATTACGAGCGGCCGGCCGAATTCAGTGGCGACGCTGTGCGCCATCGTGTCGTGGTCGTCGGCGCCGGCATGGTCGGGCTCACGCTCGCGCTCGATCTCGCCCGCCGCGGCGTCAAGGTGGTCGTGCTCGATGATGACGATACCGTCTCCGAGGGCTCGCGCGCGATCTGTCTTGCCAAGCGCACGCTGGAGATTTTCGATCGGCTCGGCCTCGGGCCGCGGCTGCTCGCAAAGGGTGTCACCTGGAATGTCGGCAAGGTGTTCTTCCAGGACCGACTGATCTACAGCTTCAACCTCCAGCCCGAGGAAGAGCACGAGTACCCGGCCTTCATCAATCTCCAGCAATATTATCTGGAGGAATGGCTGGTCGAGGCGTGCCGCGATGCTGGCGTTGAACTGCGTTGGCGCAGCCGCGTCAGCGCCGTCGAGAACCATCCCGATCATGTCACGCTGACGGTCACGACGCCGGATGGCAGCTATCGGCTGGAGAGCGAATGGCTGCTCGCCTGCGACGGTGCGCGCTCCTTCGTGCGCGAGGCGATGGGCCTGCCGTTCATCGGCAAGGTCTTTCGCGACCGTTTCCTCATTGCCGACGTGCGCATGCAGGCAGCGTTTCCGAACGAGCGCTGGTTCTGGTTCGACCCGCCATTTCATCGCGGCCAGTCGGTGCTGCTGCACAAGCAGCCGGACGATATCTGGCGCATCGATTTCCAGCTCGGCTGGGGCGCGGATCCGGAGGAGGAGCGCCGTCCTGAGCGCGTCATCCCGCGCGTGCGGGCGATGCTCGGCGCGCATGTGCCGTTCGAGCTCGAATGGGTCAGCGTCTATACATTCCGGTGTCGCCGGCTGGAGCGTTTCGTCCATGGCCGCACGATCTTCGCCGGCGATGCGGCGCATCAGGTCAGCCCGTTCGGCGCGCGCGGCGGCAATGCCGGGGTGCAGGATGCCGACAATCTCGCCTGGAAACTCGCCGCCGTGCTCGAGGGGCGCGCCGGACCGGCGCTGATCGCGACCTACGACGAGGAGCGTATCGCCGCGGCCGAGGAGAACATCCTCAACTCCACGCGCAGCACCGATTTCATCACGCCGAAGACCAAGGCTGCGCAGGCCTATCGCGATGGCGTGCTGGGGCTGGCGGAACATTTCCCGTTCGCTCGGCCGCTGGTCAATTCCGGGCGGCTCTCGCGCCCGGCGGTGCTCGCTTCGAGCCCGCTGAACGTGCGCCGATCACCAGAATGGCAGGGCGCATTGCCGCTCGGCGCGCCGGCGGCGGACGCGCCGGTGCTGCACGGGGAGAGGGAGTCGTGGCTCCTGCACCATTGCGCCGGCCCCGGCTTCACCCTGCGCGGCTTCGGTGCGGATGCGCGGCTGGCAGCCGAATCGCTGACCTCGCTGCCCG
>VFSW01012842.1_pt1 | contig 11664 bp, 8 predicted proteins | sample 5358111 | NCBI WGS metagenome assembly VFSW01 (sample SAMN11554181, study PRJNA540505) | mine drainage metagenome | isolation source: sediment from site ElyBrook_90M | place: USA: Ely Copper Mine, Vershire, VT | collected 2017 | reverse complement strand
TCGCTCCTTTTATTTAATTGCACGCCATAAATGGCGCCCTCGACATATTCCGGGCGGAGCCCCGCAGGCCCGTTAAATGAACGATGGCGGCCATTCAGTATCACTCACTGCTGTTTCTTCGAGCTATACATATCATATGGTCAAAGAAGTATGGCACTAGAAAGTCGGGAGTCTTCTGGCGAAAGAGGCTCAGACGCAGAATGTTTTCTCCGCAGAGACTCACGGCCCAGTGCTTGCCGACGGCCCGCAGCCATGCCGTGGCCACGCGGCGATTGTTCTCCCCATGATGGAACCTCTGGAATTTGACCTTCGAGAAGCCGGCTTTGCCTAGGCCCTTTCTTAAGGAACGAGAATTGAAGAGCGAGAGATGCTCCGGTATGCACAGATACGTCCAGCGGCTTCCGGACATTCGGGCGGCCAGTGATCGGGAGTCTCCGGTACCGATGAGCAACCAGCCCGAAGGCTTCAGGATGCGGCGGGCTTCCAGGAAAAAGGACATCGGCTCTGCCATGTGTTCCGCGACGTCGAAACTGCACACCACATCGAAAGACTGCCCGGCAAATCCTGCCGAAGAAATGCCACACTCATGAACGTTAATTCCCCCACGCGCCCTCGCGCGCTCGGCAGCCAATTGGAGTATTTCAAGGCCATGTTTGTCCCATTTTCCTCCCAGTGACTCTAGAAAGTATCCGCTGGCGCAGCCTACGTCGAGAATCGACCCACCTGTTGGGAAGGCGTCGCGCAACAATTGCCGAGCTATGCGGAAGTCTTCTCGGGCCGAGGGATGCTCCTCTGCCACACGCTCGATGTAATCTTCGCCCGACTCGGCGTAGTGATGATGAAGATAGTCCGCGGATGGCCGGAGGCCCTTAAATACAAAACTGCAATCCTGGCACTCAATCACTGGAGCAATCGGAAAACCCTCGTCCGCGGCCCAGGAATGGAGCGGGTCGCCCGTGATGTGGCGCACATCGAACTTGTGCCGCAGCCTCTTTCCCCCACAAGCAGGGTAGATATCTACGGTGTTGAGATTTAGCGCCATCTTGTGGTCTTGAATGGCTTCATCCCCACTCGAGTGCCGCACGAGTGACGGGTTTGACCGTGCCCACCTAGCAGAACCACTTAACTCCATCAATCTGCTTGCCGGCTTGTCACCGGTCGCTCCTCTTTCATTTCTGACTCACTTGCCTCGTCTACTCGAAATTCCCACGGGAGATTTAGCAAGCCTTGCCACTCTTCCTGCGGGTGCGAAACAGGCTGTGTGCCGACAATCATATCCGGAACGCATGTCCATCGGTCGAAGCAGAATCCTCCCTCCCAGATGCTGACGTCCCAGTGATAAACGCCCGGCCGCAGCGGCAGCGAAGGAAGCCTAAAACGCAAAGTGTGCGAACCACTCTTCAGTTCCAGCTTGTCCACAGACGTGGCCCAAATGAGCTGCTGATCCGAGTTAAACAACGCAATTCCGTGTACGCCACCGTGGATATCTTTATCTACGGCAAGCGACGACTCGAAGGTGACGCTCCCAAAACTATCCAGCACATTTGGTTCCTTGTTGCAAGGCTCTGCGATGCGCCAACTCAGAAAGCGCGTCGAATGATTTCGCTCCGCCCGGCCATCTCCGCCAGATTCTCGGGGCACAGCGAAACTAGCCTCGTAAGCGCTGACAACTTCCAGCATCGAACCAAACAGTCGTATTCCGCCACCATCTATCCACATGCAGCGCTGGCAGAGACGCCGGATTTGGTTCATCTGGTGGGTGACGAAGACGATGGTTCGGCCGCACTTCGACACTTCATCCATCTTGCCGAGACACTTCTTCTGGAAGTCGAGGTCGCCGACCGCGAGCACTTCGTCCACCAGGAGAATTTCGGGTTCCAGATGCGCGGCCACCGAAAACGCCAGGCGCATCTGCATTCCCGTGCTGAAATGCTTGAGCGGCGTATCCAAAAATCTCTCGACGCCCGAAAAAGCCGCGATCTCGTCAAACTTGCGGTTGATTTCCGACTTCCGCATGCCCAGCACCGCGCCGCTCAAATAGACGTTCTCCCGCCCGGTCAGCTCGGGATGAAACCCCGTGCCCACTTCCAGAAGGCTTCCGACGCGCCCGTGAACTTCGGCAAACCCTGCGGTGGGGCGCGTGATGCGCGAGAGAATCTTCAGAAGGGTGGTCTTTCCCGACCCGTTGCGTCCGATCAGCCCGACCACCTCGCCTTGCTCGATATCGAACGAAACTTCGCGCTGCGCCCAAAAATGATCCAGCGGCCGGGGCGGGCCGTTGCGCCGAAACGGAGCCGTAAAGGCGCGCGTCAGCACGTCGCGCAGCGCAAGGTAGCGCTCGCGCTCGCCCACGCGGTACCGTTTTCCGATACCCTCGGCGTGAATAACCGTTTCACTCATCGTATCGCCGGCATCCCCTTCGACCCATCTCCGTCACACGATATCCGTGATCGTGCTTTCCATCTTCTGAAAGTAGGCCGCGCCGCTCAGAAAAACCAGCACCACCACCGCGGCCGAGACCAGCAGCAGGCGGCCCGGCGGCTCGCCCTGTCCCGCCAGCGACCAGCGAAATCCTTCGATCACGCCCGCCATGGGATTCAAGCCGTAAAGCCAGCGCCATTTGACCGGGACGAGCGAACTTGGATACGCCACCGGCGAAGCAAACATCCAGAATTGCACTAGAAACGGCAACACGTAGCGCACATCGCGGTAGATCGCGTTCAGCGCCGAAAGCCACAGCCCCACGCCCAGCGCCGTCAGCACCGCCAGAAGCAGAAAGACGGGCAACCAGAGCAAGGCAGCGCCGGGGCGAATTCGGTAATACGCCATCATGGCGACGAACATCGCGAAGGAAATTCCGAAATCTACCAGGCCTGAGGCCACCGACGAAAGCGGCAAGGCCAGCCGGGGAAAATACACTTTGGTGATGAGCCGCTGGTTATCAACGATCGTGTTCGTCGCGTTCTGCAGCGCGGCGGCGAAATACGTCCACGGCAGCAGCGCGCTGTAATAAAAAATCGGATAGGGCAGCCCGTTCGAGGGAATGTGCGCCAGACGGCCGAAGAACAGGGTGAAAATCACCATGGTCAGAAACGGTTGCAGAATCGCCCAGGCCGCTCCGATGGCCGTCTGCTTATAGCGAATCTTGATGTCGCGCCAGACGAAAAAATACAGCAGTTCGCGGTAGGCCCACAATTCCCCGAGCGGCAGCGCCACCCAGCGCGGGGGTGGGGTAATCCGGAGCACGGCCGGCTTTGCGAGCACGGGCGTTTCTGCGGTCGCAATCATGGCTTCTGCTCCGTTCGCTCGGGCTGCTGCAATTTGATCTGCTTCACGTCCGTCTGCTCAATTACGTTCATCAGCTGCTTCCGGTGCGTCAGATAGGACTTGATCGTCGACGCCGCCTGCACGGGAACCACGGCCACCTGGTTATAGGCTGCGGCGCGCCACGAAATCGGCCCGCGCGCCGGAATCAGATGCGTGCCCCACTGAAAGATGAGACCCAGGTTCCAGAGCACGAACACGGCCGTCACCGCGGGCGCGACCATGGCCGCGCGCCGCTCGCTCCAGACACGAGCAACCCCGTCGAACAACGCCGCCAAGCCCAAAACGAACAGAGGCGTCAACGAGACAAAGAATCGACTGCCGAACGACGACAGGCCGTCCCAATCCGGATAAAAAGAAATCACGACATAAAACGCGACCGCCGCGGCAGTCAGATAGCCGGCAAACGCCCGATCGGCGCGGCGGAACAGTACAATTCCGATCAGAGCCAGGATCAATATGGGGGTCCAACTCAGCATGCCATGGTCGGAGGACCACAGCACGTTCCAGAAGTTTGGCGAGTTCCAGTTCCAGGTACTGGCGGCCATGTATCCCGTTCGCAATGGGCTGCCAAAAATGACGTCGCGCGTGATCAACGTCGGCAGCAAGGCGACGAGAAACGTGGCGCAATACACGACGTGCGCGCAAAACAGCCGCGGCACGGATGTCACGGCCTGAGGCGAGGGTTTCATCATCCGCCAGTAGATGCCCACGGCCTCCAACAGGGGAACGAGCAGGAAAACGCCATTCGGGTAGTAGACATTCACCATGAGACCCGAGACAAGGCCCAATACAATCCATTGCGAGAACGTGCGCGCACCCCGCGTTCGATGCCAATACCACACAAACAGAGAGACCGCGAAAGCCGAATGCGCGTGAGACCACGACGGATTGAAGTACATGTACACCGGGAGCGAGCTGGCCCACCAGATGCCGAGCGTGGCGAAAAACGCCCACCGCTCGTTAAAATACTTTCGCGCGAGCCGGTACGAAATCCACAGGCCGAGAAAACCGTACAGCGAGGTCGCCACGGCCATGGTGATGAGATACGGCAACGAAAATCCGTCGGCGAGTATGTGTCCGCCCAGCCGGTCGCACACCAGCACTCCCGCATGGGTCACTAGCAAGAAGGGCGCCCAAAGAATCGACGGGCCTACGGACCAGAGATTGACAAGGTACCCGGTCGGCGTGTACTGACTCGGGCGTATTTGTCCGCGTTCATCCACGCGCCCCATCACAAAACTTTCGTTCCCGTGCCGCCAGTCCTTCTCGAAGCGAAGGTGTTTCTCAATCAATAGGGACCGCACATAAGCGTAATACCCAACCCCGTCGCCCCGCACCCACGGATTGCTGAGCGGGAGCGTGAGGACAAACAGGAGAGCCAGAAACCCTTCATACCTAGTGAGCTTGGACAAGATGGCTTAGATTCCTCGGTCGACTTGCATTTGGCACAACGGGAAAATACTCGCCGCTTCCAATGGATCCGTTACGACGCCCGGCTCGTACCCGAACTGGATGGAGGCTCGGTTGCGGGCTCGCCTGCTGAGTTCTCCGTCCTGCGCAAGATGGCGATGATCGAAAGCGGCGGCAGCGGAAGCCACCGGTCCACCAGCCGAAACACGGGCGTCAGCACGTTGAGCATCCGTATCTGGCCGAGCCCGAACGTTTTCCGCCGCAACATGCGGCCGTTAAGCCACCATGCCACCACGCCCGGCCGATTGAATTTCAGCACCTGCTCGACCTGAAAGCCCGCCCGCTGCGCGGCATCGACGAGCTGTTCCGGCGTGTACCGCCGGTAATGACCCAATACTTCATCCAAACTGCCGTACAGCCACGGCCCGCAGGGAACCAGCACGACCGCCCGGCCACCTTCCGCCAGCGCATTCCGAATATTCCGCAGGGCGGCGACATCGTCCGGGAGATGCTCGACCACATTCAGGCATACCACCGTGTCGAAGCGCTGCCCCCCGGGAAAGCTCTCCCCTTTGCTCGCGTCCGTATACGCCACTTGCATGTAGGGCCGCGTCGAACCGAGCGAAGCAAGATAGTCCAGATAATGCGGATTGATATCCGTGGCCCAATAGGACAGACGCGGCATCAGGTGAACCGACAGATTGCCCGTTCCCGCGCCGAGTTCCAGCACGCGGTCGCCGATGTAAGGCCGGACGACATCGGCCATCCATCGATTGAACCGCGGGGCGCGATTCAGACGTTCGAGAATCTCGCCGCCGCTCTCATCCGCCGCGTAAATCCGGTCCGAAATGGCGTAGCGAAAAATGGCCCACATCGCGCGAAAGCCGTCCTTCCAATTGATCTTCTTCCCCTCGCGGTAGGTCCGGCCCGAGTAGCTGATGGGCACCTCAAAAACCCGCGCCCCCCGCTTCGCCAGCTTGATCGCCAACTCCGGCTCGACATCAAAGGTCGAGCTTTCCAGCGGAATGCTCTTGAGCAGGCGCGCCCGCACCATCTTGTAACACGTCTCCATGTCGGTGAGGTTCAGATCGCAGACCAGGTCGCACAGGAAGGTGAGCAGCCGGTTGCCCAGCGCATGCCGAAAAAACAGCGCGCGCTTGTACCCTCCGGACAGGAAGCGGGAACCGAATACCGCGTCGGCATCCTCCTCCAAAAACACTTCCACCATCTTCAGGAGATCGCGCGGGTGATATTCCAGGTCGGCATCGTGGATCACCACGAGTTCGGTATCCACATGCGAAAGTCCCGTGCGGATGGCCGCCCCTTTGCCGCTGTTCCGGTCATGCCGCACCCAAATCCACGAAATCTTTGGGGTCCGCTCGTCCGATTCCAGCGCCGCCCGGAAGTTTGCCAGCTCTTTGTCCGTGCCGTCCGAGGATCCGTCATCCACGACGATGATCTTGATGAAATCCAGCAGTGGCGAGTCGCCCAGCACGCGGAGCCGGGCCAGACTCGTCGCGACCAGGTATTGCTCGTTATAAACGGGAACGATGACGGAGAGAGTCGTGGCCACGATGGAGTTCTCGCGGTCCTGTTCCGCAGCGGGCGCACCGGCTGTCCGTGTAGGCCACGGGGACTTCGATTCTCGCGGCCGTTGAGCTGTTGAGATACCTCTTGTCATCTTCTCGAGAGTCTACCCGTGAAAATACCCGATTGGCCACACGGAAATTCGGCTCGATCCCCTGCGGCTGCCGGTGCGAGACTCCGCGTCACTTGGGCGCGGCGGCCGTTGCGATGCTGCCGGAGCCCACTGCCGCCCCCGCATCCCTTGTCTTCTGGAAGTGCGCAATCACGCGGTCGATAATTTCATCCAGCGGCGTCGCGGGTCGAAACCCGGTCAACCGTTCCAACTTATCCAGTGACGGCACGCGGCGCAGCATGTCTTCGAAACCCGCCTCGTAGGCCTGCTCGTAGGGAATGTACGTGATCGCCGAGTTGCTCCGGCTCCGCTGTTTCACCAGGTGGGCCAGCCCCTCGATGGATATCTCCCGGTCAGTTCCAATGTTCACGACCTCGCCCACCGCCCCGTCGGTTCCGATCAGCCGAAGCACGGCAGCCACCGTATCGCGCACGTCGCAGAAACAGCGCGATTGGCGGCCCGTCCCAAAGACGGTGATCGGCGCGCCCTCCAGCGCCTGCCGGACGAAATTCGGAAGCACCATGCCATACCGCCCGGTCTGCCGCGGCCCCACGGTATTGAACAGCCGGACCACGATCACCGGCAACTTCTTCTCCTTCCAGTACGAAAGCGCCAGGAACTCGTCCAGCGCCTTGGAAGCGGCATAGCTCCAGCGGCCAATGGTCGTCGGACCCAGCACCAGGTCGGAGTCCTCGTGAAACGGCACGCGATCGCTCTTGCCGTACACTTCCGAGGTTGACGCCATGAAGACCAGCTTCTTCTTCTTCGAGGCTGCCTCCAGAACGAGCTGCGTTCCTTCCACGTTCGTTTCCAGTGTGCGCACCGGGCTCTCGACAATCAGGCGCACGCCCACGGCCGCGGCCAGATGGAACACGACGTCCGATTCATCGACCAACTCGGACAGCAGCTGTCGGTTCATAATGGAGTCAAAACCATAGTGAAAGCGCTCGTGCGTCTTCAGGTGGCGGATGTTCTCAACGCTGCCCGTGGAAAGATCGTCGAGGATAAACACCTCGTCGCCCCGTGCCAGCAGCGCTTCCGCCAGGTGCGATCCGATAAATCCTGCTCCGCCGGTGATCAGATAACGCAAAATGGCCTCCTGGCCTTACGGATGGTTCGTTTCGTCCGTGACCGCGGGCAATCGCGACTTTTTGTCCACATCCTCGCCATACCCGTAGCCGTAGGCATACGGATAGTAGCGGTACGAGTAGTAGTAATCGGGTGCGCTTGAATCCACCGCGTTCAGCACAACACCCAGAATGTGGCTCTTGACCGAAAGCAGAACGTCCCGCGCCCGCGTAAACGCTTCCTTCGGAGTTTCGCCGCTCCGTACCACCAGCAGCACTCCGTCCGTGAGGGCGGAGAGAATCACGGCGTCCGTCGCCGCCATGATCGGAGGAGAATCGATCACGACAAACTTGAAGCGATGCCGCAGTTCCGTAATCGCGTCGCGCAGCCGGTAGGAAGACAGCAAATCCGCGGGACTCGGTGGCACCGGCCCGGTCATCAAAACCGATAGATTGGGAATCGCCGGGTGCGCCATCGTGATCTCATCCAGGCTGCACACGCCCGCCAGGTAGGAGCTCAGCCCGGTTTCCTTGCCTGGCGGCAGATTGAGTGCGCGGCGAATTCCCGGTTTGCGCAGGTCCGAGTCCATCAATAGCGTGCTGTCCCCGAGCTGTGCCAGCGTCACGGCCAGGTTGACCGCCGCTGTGGTCTTCCCTTCGCGTGGCATCGCGCTCGTCACTAGAATCACCTGCGGTGGATGGTCCGCCTGCGAGAGCAGCAGCGACGTTCGCAACGCCCGGAAGGCCTCGGAGATCTGCGACTTCGGCTGCACGTAGGCCAACAATTCCACCCTGGGACCTGTCGCCGCCTGCAGCGCCTTGTCCTTCCGGCTCCGCGAAAGCCGGCCTTGCGAGTTGCCCAGGCCCGGCAGCGAGGGCACCACCGCCAGCGACGGCAGACCGGTCAACGCCTCCACCTCGTCCGGTGACTTCACGGTGTTGTCCAGGTATTCACGGAAAATCGCCAGGCCGACTCCCCCCACCAGGCCCACCAGAAATCCCAGCAAAATGTTGCGCGCCTTCTGCGGCCGCGACGGCACGGTGGGAACCAGCGCCGGATCCACCACGCGGATATTGCTCGAGCGCAGCCCCGCCGTGATGCTGGCCTCTTTCAGCTTCTGCAGCAGCCCGTCGTACAGCGTCTTGTTGGACTCGGCATCATGCTGGAGAATGTGGTACTGCACGAGCTTTTCGGCCAGATCGTTGGCCTCCGTCTTCTGTTTGTCGAGTGCTTCCTGCAGGAGTTCGGTCCGGCCGCGCGCGGTGGTGTACTCCTGCTGAATGCTCTCCACCATCGTTTGCCGCGCCCGCGCCAAATCCCCGGCCACTTCCTTTTGCTGCTCCGCCAACCGCTCAACCTTGGGATAGTGCGGGCCGTACTGGTTCACGGCGTCCGCGTAGCTCTGATCCAGTTCCGATTTCCTCTTCAGCAGATCCTGGACGACGGGGTTTGTCTGCGCGGCGGGCAGGGCGTCCACATTGCCGGACGCTGCCATGTGGTACAGCGCCTCCTTCTCGGCCAGCGATGTCTGTGCCTCAGTGACGGCCTTGCTCAGGTCGGCGAGCTTCTGCGTGGTGATGTCCTGCTTTTCATCGATCTGCCAGATCTGGTTGGCCCGCTCGTAAGCCAGACGCTCGTCTTCCGATTTCTGCACTTTAATCCGAAGCTCCTCGAGCTCGGCGGAAAGCCAGTTCGATGCCTGCGTCGTGGCGTCGTACTTGCTCCGGAAATTCAGCTCGATGTAGTTCTGCACATGCGCGTTCACCACCTGGGCCGCCAGCTGCGGATCCTGGGCTTCGAAGCGCACCTCGATCAGACGGCTGTTGGGAACCGTCTTGACGCTGAGGTCTCCCAGAAACGCTCCGAGAATCGCCGGACGCTTGGGAGCAGCGCCACCCTGCTTGAACACCAAGGCGCTGGACGATCCGCCAAATTCCGGATAGCGCCCCAGATCCAGTGACTTGATGGTCTGCAGCGCCAGCGTCTCACTCTGCAGAATCTTCGTCTGCGTCTCCACGTAATCCTGCATGTCCACATACTCGTCGTCGTACCCGTTCCCCTGCTGGAACGGCAGCATCCCCTGCGATTCTTTGTCCACTTCCACGCGCGCTGCTGCTTCGTATACCGGCTTCATTTTGAACGAGGCGATCGTCACCACGGTCACCACGGTCACCAGAAACGTCAGTATCAGCCACTGATGCTTCCGCAAGATGATGAGGTAATCGAGCAGGTGTGGTTCCCGGGGCATCTGCTCCCAGGAAAGCACCGATGGGGCCGGGATCACCGCGAGCGCTTCCGCCCCCTTGCGTTCGCGATAGGACAGTCGGGATGCGTCTTCCATGCGACTCACGATCCTTGCCGGGTTCCGGCCAGATGCGGCCGGCCTCGCACTTGCTTACGGCAGACGGTAGATGGCTACTCCGGTTCCCACGCCCAGAGCTGCTGCACCCATGTGGGCCAGCGCTTTCCTCCCCGCGCTGTCCGGAACGTACAAAATATCGTTGGACTGCAAGGGCAGATCCTCCGCCTGGCGCTTGGTGATCTTCTGAATCTCCACGGGAATCGAATCTTTCTGGCCCGTCGCGGAATTCGGGCGCAGGATCACCGCGCTATTGGGCTTCGCAAACGAGGTCAGGCCATGCGCCAGTGCGATCGCCTTGAGGACGGTGATCTGTTCCCCATGGTTCTCCAACACATACCCGCCCGGTTGCACGACGCCGAATCCCAGTACGTATACGATGCCCGCCCGCGGCACCGTCACCGTGTCGCCGCTGTAGATGGGGATGTTGTACGCCGGATCGCCGGATTCAAGCAGATCCTGCAGGCGAATGCTGATTCTTTGTGCATCTTCGCCGGATGGGATGGCCGGGCTGGCGGACTCGCTCGGCCCTGCTCCCGCGGGCGCGGGCCTCGTGACGATCACTACGCTCCCTGCATCGTTGCTGATTCCGCCGGCGGCGGATAGGACTTCCAGCAGCGTCGTCGCACCCGTCACCTGGTAAATCATGGTGTGATTGACGGCGCCCACGACGGAAACCGGCTGGCTGTTCTCTTCCTTGACCACGACGCTGACGTCCGGGTGCGAAACCAGCCCGTTCTGAATCAGCAGTTGCTCCAGCTTGGACTCCACCGCCCCAACCGTCAGATTGGCCACGGCAATCTTCCCCGGAATCAGCGGGTAGCTGATATCTCCGGTATCGCTTACGCGCACGTCGCGCGAAAGCTCCGGCACATCGAAGACTTCGACGTGCAGCACGTCGCCGCTGCCGATCGGAATCTCCGCGGGACGAGCCCGGTTGAAGCTAGCGAGTTGCTGTATCTTTAGATTTGTTTGTTGCGGGGTTTCGAGCTTTGCTTGACCGTTGGCTGTCTGCAGGCCGCATGCCAGCAGCACACCCACCACACACACCAACCATGCTCTATGCCAGTCCGAGACCCCGCGGACTGTGAAACCCATATCTCTCCGATGACCCCGCCCAGACTATGGCTCAGGCCACGTAATCCTGTCAACCGGGGATTACTCAATCGAGCACATTTTGGCCGGCTCCGCTCAGGCCCATGGCGAGATGTCCGCGGTCAACTTGCCTGCGCCCGCGCAGCAAAACCGTCCATCCCCAACGCCGCCATTCCCGGTGCGTTGGGCAGCCCTCCACATCCCACGCCGTTACTCTTCCATCCCGCCGTCCACCATCAAGCGCCGCCGCGACGCTCGCGGCGGCAGCGGCGGCAGCGGCGGCGAAGTGGCCACGCCGGCCTGCAGCAGGAACAGCATCGCGTTGGCCGGAATGTGCAGATTGAAATCCACGAAGCTGTGAAGCAGCAATCCGCTGACGGCCACAATCGCTCCGGCATGCAGCCCACGGGAGAAGCGTCCCTGTTCGGCAACGAAGGCGTTGCGCGTCTCCCGATAGAGCAGCCACAGGAACGCCAGCCCGCACACACCCCCTAGAATCCCCGTTTCCGCCAGCGCCTCGATGTAGTCGTTGTGCGCATGATCCACCACCCTGCCGTCGTACGCCGTCTCATACCGTGGATACACGGCCACCAGCGTCCCTAGCCCCGATCCTTCGATTGGATGCTCGAAGAAAACGTGCGCCGTGCCGCGAAACATCGAAATCCGGCGATCCAGGGAAACCTCCTTGGAGCTCAGCGCGGAGAAC
>VFSW01012841.1_pt1 | contig 11664 bp, 12 predicted proteins | sample 5358111 | NCBI WGS metagenome assembly VFSW01 (sample SAMN11554181, study PRJNA540505) | mine drainage metagenome | isolation source: sediment from site ElyBrook_90M | place: USA: Ely Copper Mine, Vershire, VT | collected 2017 | reverse complement strand
GCGTGTATGCGGTCTTCGCAGGAGCAGAAGCTTTGTTCTGGGAACTTACAACTTTGATCACCATCATGCTTCTGGGTCATTGGCTTGAAATGAGAGCGGTAAGCGGTGCACAGGGTGCTCTTAAAGAGTTGTCAAAATTGCTTCCCGATACTGCCGAAGTGATTCGTAACGGAAAAACAGAAACGGTTGCGCTTTCTGAACTCAAAGAAAATGATGTGGTTCTTGTACGACCAGGAACTAAGATTCCTGCTGACGGAAAAATTACAGATGGCGAGTCTCACGTGAATGAATCGATGGTTACCGGGGAATCAAAGCCCGTCTCTAAAATAGAAGGAGACGCTGTCATTGCCGGAACAATAAATGGTGATGGGGCACTCAAAATCAGCGTCACAAACATTGGAGAGAAAACATTCCTTGCTGGAGTGATGCGTCTGGTAGCAGAAGCACAGGCTTCAAAATCAAGACTACAAGTACTCTCAGATCGTGCTGCGTTTTATCTGACTGTTGTCGCTGTTACCGGTGGTATTATCACTCTCATCGCATGGCTTTTAGCTGGTGCAGATGTTGCCTTTGCCGTTGCACGCCTCGTGGCAGTGCTTGTAATTGCTTGTCCACACGCTCTGGGCTTGGCTGTACCACTGGTTGCGTCAATTTCGACGACTAAGGCTGCTCAAAATGGAATTTTGGTAAAACAAAGACTTGCTCTCGAAGCGGCACGAACGATTGATACGGTGTTGTTTGATAAAACAGGTACTCTAACAAAAGGAGAATTCGGTGTTATTGAGATATGGAACGTAAATGGCCACACCAAAGAAGAAGTGCTTGAACTAGCGGCATCACTTGATGCTTTATCTGAACATCCGATCGCTAAGGCAGTAGTCGCCAAAGCAAAAGAACAGAATTTGATATTAAAAGATCCTAAGAAATTTGAGGCACTCAAGGGTAAAGGAGTAAAAGCATTGATTGATGATAAGGAGGTCATGGTTGGCGGCCCGGCTCTTCTTGAGAGCTTAAAAATCACAGTCCCTGTGGAATTTTCAAACCAGATTGAAGATGCGGGTAAAAAGGGACAAACCGTTATCTTTACCGTTCAGGAAGGTAAGCTCTTGGGTGCAATGGCGCTTGCGGATGTCATTCGAGAAGAATCACGAGAAGCGATTGAGTTACTTCGAAGTCTTGGCGTTCGCACGGCAATGGTCACTGGTGACTCTGAGGATGTCGCAAAGTGGGTAAGCGCTGAACTAAAGATCGATGAATATTTCGCTCGGGTCTTGCCTCATCAGAAATCAGAGAAGGTAAAAGAGCTCCAGGCTCGTAATATGAAGGTTGCGATGGTTGGGGATGGTATTAATGACGCTCCAGCACTTACACAGGCAGATTTGGGTATTGCAATCGGCGCTGGTACGAACGTTGCTATCGAATCGGCTGGAATAATTCTTGTGAGAAACGATCCAAGAGATATTGTTAAGATAATTAAATTGTCTAAGCTGACCTATACAAAAATGATTCAGAACTTGTGGTGGGCAGCTGGCTACAATATCTTCGCACTACCATTGGCTGCCGGTGCGCTTGCTTGGAAGGGTATATTGCTTGATCCGGCAATTGCAGCTGTGCTCATGTCGGTAAGCACAGTAGTCGTGGCTATTAATGCGGTCATGCTTAAGCGTAAACAACTATAAACCATATGGAATCATCATCTTACGGCATGTGGGGATTAGTGATAATAAATACGGCGATATTTCTCATATTCGCTTTTAGTTTTACCCATCCTAAAACAAAAAGAGACTGGCGATCATTTGGTGGATTCTCAGCGTTTATTGTGGCGTTGTTCACGGAGATGTACGGATTTCCCCTTACGATCTATCTTTTCTCCGGATGGCTCTCAAAAAGACTTCCCGGTGTTGATCTACTCTCTCATAATTCAGGGCACCTCTTGGAAGATTTCATTGGTTGGGGAGGAGATCCACACTTCGGTCCATTTCACATTTTGAGCAATATTTTTATAGTTGTAGGGTTTATTATTCTCGCAAATGCATGGAGAGTGTTATATAAAGCACAACGTGAACACACTCTTGCTGTAACTGGTCCATATGCTCGTGTTCGCCACCCTCAATACATTGGTTTTGTGATCATCATGTTCGGCTTTCTCTTGCAGTGGCCGACAATCCTCACACTCATTATGTTCCCGATACTTGTCTTCATGTACACACGATTGGCTCGAAGTGAGGAGAGAGAATCCAAAAAATACTTTGGAGTAACTTGGGATCAGTATGCACAAAAAGTTCCCGCATTCTTGCCTCGCTTTAAAAGTCAAAATATGGTAGACTTAAACCACAAATGAAATACCTTGCATCACTATTTCTAATAATCAGCATCCTCGGAGTGGCAGTTTTTGGCCTAACGATGTTTGATCATACTATGCATGGTCAAAATAATAACTGTATCGGCTCTGCCATTGACGGAACGGCTTGTCCAACATCTCTTGTTGCAATGACGTTGCATCATATTTCTGCCCTACAGACACTCACGACAACGACAGTGCCTTCGAATTATACGATCCTTTTGTTGCTCGCTTCGCTAATTCTAGCTTCAGCTTCGATATTTTTATTGTTTAAAAATCTTCTGTTACCCAAACTTGTAGTTTTACCTCAACGCCTGCAAGATTTATTCCTCCGCTCACATTATAGTAGACAAAAGATTGTCTCTTGGCTTTCTCTGTTTGAACTTAGTCCAGCTTTGTAGTAACAGCACGCATTAGGCGCAAGCTTTATTCGTGCTGTTTAAATATCCTTCGACGAGGATATTTTTGTTATTTACTAACCCTAAATTAATAATTACATGCAAAAAATTATATGGAAACACTCGTAGGAACATCACTCATCGCAGCGTTCATAGCCGGAGTGGCCGCACTCTTTGCACCATGCTGCATCACTGTCCTACTCCCATCCTACTTAGGCAATATTTTTAAGGAGAGATACAAAATCTTCTTCATGACCTTTGTCTTTTTCTTGGGAGTCGCAACAGTATTCTTGCCGATTGGTCTAGGGGCATCATTCCTGGCTCAATTATTCAGCAAGTACCACAACATAATCTTTACCGTTGGCGGTATCTTCCTGATGCTCTTGGGACTTACCATGCTATTTGGTAAAAAGTTTACCACCCCGACATCTGTTCGTGATGGCATGAAGAAGCACGTCTCATCAATCTATGTGCTCGGTATCTTCTCAGCCATAGCCACAACTTGCTGTGCTCCGGTATTGGCTGGCGTATTAACTCTCTCAGTGGCAAGCGGCACTATCGCTTGGGGAGCATTGTATACCTTGGCATATGTAGTAGGTATGACGTTACCGCTCTTTATCATCGCCGCATTCCTCGACAAGGTAAATCTCACTGAAAAAATCGCTAACGCAAAGAAAACTGTTGCTCTACGGATCTGGAATTTCCGATGGAGGATAACTATCTCTGAGCTAATCTCCAGCTTGATATTCCTCTTAATGGGAGGCTATATCACATACCTTGCTTTCGTAGATAAGCTCGCCATGCGTTCCGGTTATCAGCTAGAAATGAATCTCTGGAATGCAAAATTCCTAAATGTTATCAACGGATTCGTCAAGTTTGTTCCCGAATACGTCTGGGCATTCCTATTTCTAGGAATTGTTGCCTGGATGTCATATGTATTCATTAAACAATATAAAAATCAAAACCATGAGTAAAAACAATTACAACAAAAAAACACTTTGGACCACAATTATAATCGTCACGATGGCGGTATTGGGTCTTGGATATTTCCTTGTTACAAGTTCGCCTAAAAGCACAGGGCAGACAGCAACAGGTGATGGCATGCACGGATCGCCAGGAGCTCCCAACACAGCACAATTGAATTCACTTGTAGATAAAACGATGCCAGCTATACAGCTGACCGATAAGGATGGAAAAACGTACGGTCCTGCGGATTTCAAAGGCAAGTACACAGTCTTGTTCTTTAACGAAGGTCTTATGTGCTATCCGGCATGCTGGAATCAGATGGCTGCATTTGGCAGCGATCAGAGATTTAATAGCGATCAGATTCAGGCCATATCAGTAGTGACCGACTCAGCAAATGATTGGAAGACAGCTATTGCAAAAATGCCGGAACTCGCAAAAGCAGACACCATGTTTGACACGGGTGCGAATGCTTCTCGACAGCTTGGAATGCTGACCACAAATTCCTCCATGCACAGAGGCCAGTTACCTGGACATACATATGTCGTGATCGATAAAGATGGAATCGTCAGGTATGTGTTTGACGACCCGAACATGGCCATGGCAAACGATATGCTCTTCAATAAAATTCAAGAATTAAATAAATAACTATATGAACAAAAAACCAACAATGGAGGAGCTTCTCCAAAAAGTAGACAAACTTAAAGCAACGGGCGAACTCGATCTCTCAATGGAGGAGGATTTGAGTATCGCCATCATGAATCTCATAAGTCTTGAGGAGCATTTCTACTTCACCGCAGAAAAAACAGGAAAGGACGAATACCTCGGTCTTCTTGAGCAGGTAAGAGAAGTACGAAAGGATCTTCTGGCGAAGATGATCGATAAGCACGAGGGCGAAACCTGGTGTATAACAAAACATCTTTTGGCTGCCACAATGAGGATGATTGAAGTTGGTACTAAGCTCCAATCCTCTGGGAAAAAAGATGAAGCGAAGGAGATGTTCAGTAAGGCGTACAAGATCTACTCGCTCTTCTGGGCTTTGCGGCTAAAATTGATCGCCGTAAATGATATCGAGGAAATCAAGCAAACGGATTCAACCAAACCAATGTCGCAGGAAGAAATTATTAGCAAGCTCGTTGATTGTTGTAAGGAATAAAATATATGGAAGAAAACATAGAACAAAATCAAACTCCCAAAAGCAATCCGAACATGCTCCCTCTAGCTATCGTCATAGCTGGAGTTATGATCGCCGGGACAGTCTGGTTTAAAGATTGGAGTGGTGGTCCTGCTAAAAGGGAGAGTAGTAATTCAGCACAGGTAACACAGGCAGCACTTGCTGATGGGGGTCATATTCTGCCAATTGACGTAGAAAAAAAGATGCTCGCCGAGCTTACATCAAACGGTTCGATTGACGGGTCAAAATTACCTCAAGTGACCGAGCTTAATTTGCTCTGGGCATTTGGTCTGGCTAATAAGAACCCGGTACTAGAGAATGGTCCAATAGCCGATCTGCGATATGGCGGTCCGACAAACATGGCTTCAGTCGGTGGATGGACGGTGACTGCTGGGTCTGTTATGGATCACTACGACAAACACGCCTTGGTTAAGCTCACGGCTGAACAGCAACAACTTGTGGAAAAGATGTCCAAAGGAATCTATCGCCCATGTTGCAATAACTCAACCTATTTTCCAGACTGCAATCACGGCATGGCCATGCTTGGACTCTTGGAATACATGGCTTCGAACGGAGCAACCGAAGAACAAATGTGGAGTTCCGCATTGCTAGCTAACATGGCTTGGTTCCCTGATACATATCAGACAATTGGACAGTATTTAAGGGAGAAAGGGATTGATTTGAAAAGCGTAACCGCACAAGAACTCCTTGGTGCTGAATATTCAAGCGGTTCAGGCTTTGCGAAGATTGCCTCACAAGTTAAGCAGCCCATTCAAAAACAGGGTAGTGGCGGATGCGGAGTCGGTTCCGCACAACAGCCCGCTGATTTGCCAAAACAACAGAGTGGTTGTGGGGTTTAAAGACTTATATGATAAAACGTTTACCCCCAAAAATTCTCCTACTGTCAGTACTTCTAAGTGCCACATTGCATTATGTGATTCCGGTCCTGCAGCTTATCAGTTTTCCCACTAGCCTTGCAGGTCTATTGATTGTGGGGATAGGCTGGGCCATAAGTATGTGGAGTCAGAATGTTATCGAATCTTATGACACAGCTATGCACTGCCAGAAAAAACCGACGGCACTTGTAATTACGGGGCCGTTCAGATTTTCAAGAAATCCATTTTATCTTGGATATCTCATTATCACGCTTGGAGTAGCAATAATGCTAGGTTCGCTCACTGCTTTTATCGGTCCGGCGCTATTTGTCTTTGCAATAAACAATAAAGTCATTCCGAGGGAAGAGAATATTCTTCAACAAATATTTTCAGAAAGTTATAGGGAATACCAACAAAGGGTACAAAGATGGCTCTAATCTTCAAAAAATGCAAAAAGTCGAAATTAAAAGTATAATTAGTCAAAATGGAAAAATCACACAACAGGGAAATATTATTCATTCGCATAGGCCTTGCTGCCGTGTTTCTTGCCAATGCACTCACTGCTCTATTCAATCCAGGCGAATTCATCGAGCTTATTGAAGGCTCATTCGTAGGAATTATTATTCCTGCTACGATCGCTCTCAAGATCATCATTATTAATGACAGTCTGTTGGCGATGTTCATTCTTTTTGCTAGAAAATGGCACTGGCAGATTTTTGCATGGGCAATGGTCTGGATTGTGATCGTACTTCTTGCGCTCGGTAAACCCCTAGCCATTCTAGAAGAATCAGGATTCTTATTCATGACACTCGCACTGTTCTTCCATGCTAGAAAATTACAAAATAAATAATTAAATCATATGAAAAATAAAACATTACTATTAGGAGCCGCTGTCGTTGTGATCGTAGTTGTCCTAGGAATTTTTTTACGGCACGCACCAAATAACAACCAAGTATTGGCTAGCACATTCCCGACCGATACAGCTGGTTTGCCAGAAGCTAAGCCAACAGAAACAATCGAGCTTAAAAACGGCGACACCTATAATCTCACTGCATCTATCGTCAAGAAAAAGATCGGCGACTCTGAAGTAAGAATGCTCGCATATAACGGCATGATACCCGGACCCTTGATTAAAGTTGCTCAAGGATCAGAGATAACCATCAATTTCACAAATAATATCGATGCGCCAACCCTGCTTCATTCTCATGGTGTCCGCATGGATAACGCATTTGACGGCTCGCAGACATCTCAAAAAGAAATGAAGCCAGGAGAAACGTTTGCATACAAAATTAAATTTCCTGATGCAGGCATGTTCTGGTATCACCCACATGTACGAGAGGACTACCAGCAACAGTCAGGACTCTACGGTAATTACCTTGTGACACCGACTGATCAGGGCTACTGGTCACCGGTAAATAATGAAGTGGCGCTCTTTCTCAGCGATATCTCAATCGAAAACGGAAACATTGCGTCTTTTAGCACAGCTTCTGCGGATCATACCCTCATGGGTCGCTATGGCAATGTTCAGCTCGTAAATGGCCAGACGGACTACTCGCTTTCTGTTAAAAAAGGAGAAGTCAATCGATTTTATGTTACCAACGCGGCTAACGCTCGACCCTTCAACTTCACTATTGCCGGAGCTAAACTCAAGCTCGTTGGGGCCGATGGTGGCGCATATGAAAAAGATCAATGGAAAGATTCGGTAGTCATAGCTCCTTCGGAACGCGCGATCGTTGAGGTATTGTTCGACAAGAGCGGCACGTTCGCTATCCAAAACAAAACACCAGATCAAACCTACACTCTCGGTACAATAAATGTATCGAATAATCCTGTCACTGTTTCCTACGCCAAAGAATTCGGTGAACTCAAGACCCACAGTGCAGTTGTTCAAAGTATTGATCCTCTCCGATCTTATTTCGACAAGGCTCCTGAAAAGCTGATAAATCTTACACTCGATATGGGTGGCAATATGATGAACATGCAAGGTATGGGGCACGGCGGACACATGATGTCAAATGGCCAGATGATGGGTGGCTCAATGATGCAAGCAAGCTCTGATGGTATTGAATGGGATGACACCAACCAGATGATGAATCAGATGTCGGGCACCGATTCCATCAAATGGAAAATAGTTGATCAAGCTACAGGCAAAGAAAATGACAACATTAATTGGACATTCAAAAAAGATGTACCGGCAAAGATTCGGATTTTCAATGATCCAAACTCTATGCATCCGATGCAACACCCAATCCATTTCCACGGTCAGCAATTCCTCGTACTTGCAGTGAATGGTGTAAAGCAGACCGACTTAGCGTGGAAAGATACTGTTCTTGTGCCATCGGGCCAGACGATTGATATTCTCTTGAATCCTACAAACCCAGGAACCTGGATGGCACATTGCCATATTGCGGAACATCTTGAGGCAGGGATGATGTTTAAGTTTAAGGTGGAGTAACTCAACTTTTTGTTCAGGATTTGGTATACTTGAGAAAAGTATATGAATCCTATCACCAACGATGAAAAAAATGCTATATGGACAGAGATAGAGCAAAAGTCTCCTGAATTGCTCGACGTTTTTCTCGCGCTTGAAAACAAAGACGAGATGAAAGCATTTTTTCGAGATCTCATGAGTGAGCGAGATCTTCGTGAGTTTGCCATGCGGTGGGAGGTAGCAAAAATGCTTGATGCCGGAGTGACATACGAACAGATCCAAGAAAAAACTGGTGCAGCGATGGATACGATTTCAAAAATAAGTCGTTGGCTTAAAGAAGGCTGTGGAGGGTACAAGATGATGATTGAGCGAATGAAAGGCGAACAAAAATAATTAGGTAACTCAACAATAAAAAGTTAAACTGAGAGCTGATTTAGCTAGTTCTTTTTCATCAACCCAAACAAAAGGAGGTCCTATGCAAACGGTTCCAGAAGATCGTCATGGGACCTACGTGGTTACCTATGACGTGTCAAGCCGTCTTCAGGCATTCCGCCCGAAGACTCTCAAGATCCTGCGTCCGGATGACCAGCTGTTCGAACGCTTTCACATGGGCCTGTTTCAAAAGATACAGCAGGCCCTTCCAGGTATCACGATCGATACGATCGAGATGGGTGAACTTCGCCGCAAGATCTGGGAGCAAGTAGAGGGTCGTGTCACTGATCTCAATCAGCAAGCGGTCCTTAGCACATGCCCAGAAATCGCCGACATGAATCCGAAAAGCGAAGGTCTTCTACTCAATATCAACCGGCTGTTCAACACAGACGGACAGTTAATCGGACATGGTCCTCGTCCCGGCTTTAGGCCTCTCAATAAGAAATTCGACGACCTAGTAAAGAAGATCGCTGGCCGTTCCATTGTCCTCATTGAAGACGGAGCATTCAGTGGTGGCACTCTACGCTTTGTGCTTCATGAGCTCAATAGCCGAGGCATCACAGTCACGGCGATCATCATCGGCTTCTGCTGCACAAGGGCAAAGTTTGTCCTCGGGCACGTCTTCAAGGGTGAGCTCGTCATAGTGCATCCGATCGAGAATCTTCTTGACTGGATTCCCGACCACGATCTCATCCCGTTCATTCCGAATTGTGGGCGGGTCCTTGGTGAAGTATCAACCAACGGTTTCATGCCGGTCCGGAGTGCTGAAGGATTCAGCTATGCCTACCCTTACATCCTGCCATTTGGCAAGATCGAGGAATGGGCAAGTCTGCCGATCGAAGGAGCTAGAGATTTGTCGAAACTTTGCTTGGAAACAAGTATCGAATTGTTCGGCCGTGTGGGGCCTAAAATGACGATAGGAGAGCTTCTAGGAGCGAATCCGAGGGTCTCAATGCCTATCGAAATTGGAGCAAATCTGGCTCAGGTAGCCCTAAACACAGAAGTTATCGGCTTTTTAGAGCAGATTCGCAAAAGACTGGGGTAACCCACATCCTTCCTCATGAAAAACAGTCGCATCGCTCAAAAGGCGGTGCGGCTTTTCTTTTTAATGCTCAAAAAACCCTTGTTTTAATTGACTTTTTAGGGGTTTCTGTTGCATAAAGTTTAGACCATACATTATATTACTTGACAATAGCAGAGCACTCTACTAGACTGGAGTGACAACTGAATATAGAGCCATTGTCCCGAAAGGGATCGGGTCGGAAATCCGGCCAGATGCTAACAATGAGACTTTGCCTAAGCGTCATCTTGACTACACCCGGCTGGGATTAGTAAGATGAAGGTACGAGCTCGAAAGGGTTCGTGTCCCAAGCTTGGGAATGACTGAGCGCCAATTAATTTATTAAGGGGCATGAAGTCACCAAAAGTCCACTTTGATTAGCATCGAGTGGGCTTTTTGGTTGGAAAATCCCTATGCTATTCAAAGACGCTATAGATGAATTCACGAATTGGCGCACGTTTAAGATAAACGGCACTACTACAAGAGGTAACGATAAAGACCTCAGACTTTTTAGTGTCTTTTTGCGCAACCCACATATTGAAGACATCACGCTGAATGACGTGATGGAATATTTGAATTTGATGAAAGAGATGGGATGGGCTCACAATAGCTTCGTCTCAAAGTGCATGGCATACAAAAAGTTTTTTGAATTTTGCAATCTTAGAGGCTGGCGGGTCCTTAATGAAAATTTGATACCGATTCCGCAAAAAGAATATAAGATCCCTCGTGTTGCAACGAAAGATGAGTATAACAAACTACTCAATATTATTCCTAAAAATACTGATCCGAGAAATGTAAGAAATGAAGCAATCATCAGACTGCTCTGGGATACCGGGGCCCGAAATGGTGAAATCCTAAATCTTGATATGGAAGATCTCGATCTGGTGAATAACAAAGCTCTGATTAAAACAGAGAAGGCGAAAACTCGCCGTCCTCTCAGAGAAATATTCTGGACAAAAGAAACCAGTATAGCGATCAATAAATGGATTGAGAGAAGGGAGCGATTCAAAAGAGGGAATGTCCTTCGAGATCCCAATGCTCTGTTTATTTCAATCCATAACTCCGGAGCAAACAAAACCAGAGGATACAGATTCAAACCAAGCGGTGTTTGCGAAATGCTCAGAGGTTACTCTAATAAAGCTGGTCTTGAAAAGAACATGAATGCTCACTCAATGAGACATTATATGGGACGAAATATTATTGAAAAGGGTGGGTCCAACTCTGACGTAACAAATATCCTCGGGCACTCATGCATCGAAAGTTCGATGATCTATACCATTATGTATGGAAAGCAGGCAGAGAAACGGTACCGCAAATTTAGAGGTGCTTAACCCCTCTTTCTAATTGAAGAAGCGCTTGTTATAATTGATGAGTGAAGAACAAGGCAGCACAGCAGCTCGGCAAAAAGGGAGGGAAAACTACCAAGAAGAAATATGGTAGGGAACATTTTCAGACCCTGGGTCGGCTAAGTGGAGCAAAAAGGCGGAAGAAAAAGATATCAACTTAGGCGCTTGCTATTGAACGAGCGCTCGTTTATGCTATCCTGTAGGCACATTGAAATTCTAACAAAAAAGCTTGCTCGCCTACTAAGGCCGTAAAAACACGTTTGTGGGCTTAGTAGACGAGCAAAATGGGGAATTCCCCAGATATTTAGGGCTATTTTAACAAAGTAGCCCACTTGCTGAGAAGATGGTGGTGCGATAGAGTTTAGGATATAGCACTACCATCTTCTAGGGCAAAAAACCCAAAAAAAGGCTAAAAACCTCACCCTCCACAATCTAATTTTGAAGAAAAACCTCTGGTTAAAACCAGGGGTTTTTTCATATCCCTGGGCTCGTCAAAAAAGGTCGAACATTATCAACCAAATTAATCGATTATGAAATCTACACCCCAATTCAAAGCAGCATCCCACAAGGACACCATGCACTCGAGCTTTCATGGCTATCTGCACATCTCCCATCCAGAGCTTGTGGATAAGTTGGGATCACCC
>VFSW01012840.1_pt1 | contig 11665 bp, 7 predicted proteins | sample 5358111 | NCBI WGS metagenome assembly VFSW01 (sample SAMN11554181, study PRJNA540505) | mine drainage metagenome | isolation source: sediment from site ElyBrook_90M | place: USA: Ely Copper Mine, Vershire, VT | collected 2017 | reverse complement strand
GGCTCATCGAGTCCAAACGCGTATAAAAACGGCTGATGTAGGCGAGGAAGGCGGTCAGCACACCGACGGTGATCTGGTTGCGCGACACCAACCAGATGCCGAACGCCCAGACTACCAGCAGGCCGATTTCGGTGAGCAGCGTGACGCTGGGCGAGAACAGCGACCAGATCTTGTTGATGTGGTCATTGACCAGCAGATTGTGCGCATTGGCCTCGCGAAAGCGCGTCGCCTCGCGGTCTTCCTGCGCGAAGGCCTTCACCACGCGGATGCCGGGGATGGTGTCGGCCAACACATTGCTGACTTGCGACCAGACCCGGTCTATTTTCTCGAAACCGGTGCGCAGTTTGTCGCGCACGATATGGATCATCCAGGCGATGATGGGCAATGGCAGCAGCGTGACCGCCGCCAGCCAGGGATTGATGGAAATCAGGATGCCTGCGGTCATCGCTATCATCAGCACGTCGGTGGCGAAATCCAGCAGATGCAGCGACAGGAATACACAGATGCGATCCGATTCCGAGCCGATGCGCGCCATCAGATCGCCGGTGCGTTTGCCGCCGAAATATTCCAGCGAGAGTTTCAGCAGGTGATCGTAAGTCACGGTGCGCAAGTCCGCACCTATGCGTTCGCTGACCAAGGCCAGTATGTAGGTTTTCGCCCAGCCCAAACCCCATGCCAGTAACGCGGAAGCAAACAGTCCTGCCAGCAGCCAGGTGACGATGCGAGTATCGATAGGCGCGCCGTTCTGGTAGGGGATCAGCACCCTGTCCATCAGAGGCATGGTCAGATAGGGTGGCACCAGCGTCGCGGCGGTGGAGGCCAGCATCAACAAGAATCCCGACAGCAATTGCCAGCGATAGGGTCGGGCGAAACGCCACAAGCGCAGCAGCGTCCAAGCGGAGGGCGGAGTTTCTTCATCCGCGTCGCATAGCGGGCATTGCTCCTGGTTCAGCACTGCGCCGCATTTGCCGCAGTATTCCAGGGTGTCCGTGTCGGCTGAGTGCCCGGTGAGAAAGGCGTTTAGTTGCTGTTCAAATTGTTTGATGAAGCGCAGTGCCGCAGGGTTGTGTGCCAGGGTGTAACGCCACCGGGCCAGGCACGACTTGCCATCCAATAGTATCAGGCTAGCTACGCCCGCATGGTCATGTTGCTCTAACTTGAGTGTGGCGCGGTAAGGAAATTCTGTGACAGATGAGGCATCGCTTAAACAAAGCAATCTATATCCTGTAACCAGCAACAGGTTTTTTTTGAAGTGCAAACGTTCGTCCAGATTGATCTCCAGCCACGCGTGCACCTTTTCCTTATCCTGTAAGTGCGCGTGAACGGTGGATTGCCAGACATCGGGGTAAGACGGGGAGGCGAGAGTAGGGGTGTTGTTCACTTTGATCGAGTTTTTCCGGAATCGCCCGATTTTACATTGCCCTCTGGTAAACTAAAACGACTACTTGCGCGTTATGCGGTGTCAGAACGCGTTATCGAACTTAACCCCCTTACTCATCCGGAAGAATTGATGGAGTTTCTCAATATATTGCCGCTGCGCGGCCCCAATATTTGGACTTACCGCCCGGTACTGGAAGTTTGGCTGGACATTGGCGACCTGGAAGACTCCCCTTCTAATACCATCCCCGGTTTTTATGAACGCCTGACCGCATGGTTGCCCTCTCTGGTCGAGCACCGTTGCGGCATAGGCGAACGCGGTGGTTTCTTGCAACGTTTACGCGAGGGTACCTGGCCTGGTCATATTCTCGAACACGTCACCATCGAATTGCAAAATATGGCGGGCATGCAAAGCGGTTTCGGTAAAGCACGGAGTACCGGGGTGCGCGGGGTGTACAAAGTGGTGGTGCGCTCGCGCAATGAAGAGGTCAGCCGCGCCGCGCTGCATGCCGCGCGCGATCTTGTGTTGGCGGCGATGCAAGATCGTAGTTTCGATGTGGCGGCAGCCGTGTCCATTTTGCGTGATATGGTCGATGCCCTGTGTCTGGGGCCTTCTACTGCATGCATTGTCGATGCGGCGACGGAGCGCGGTATCCCCTCCATACGTTTGACCGAAGGGAATCTGGTGCAACTCGGTTACGGTGCGCGCCAGCATCGCATCTGGACGGCGGAGACTGATCAGACCAGCGCTATCGCCGAAACGATCTCGCGCGACAAAGATCTGACCAAGAGTCTGCTGAGTGCCTGCGGCGTACCTGTGCCTGAAGGCCGTGTCGTGGACAGTCCAGCCGATGCATGGGATGCGGCGGAAGAGATAGGTCTGCCTGTGGTGGTCAAACCCAGCGATGGCAATCATGGCCGCGGGGTGTCTACCGAGTTGATGACGCGCGCGGAAGTCGAGGCGGCGTATCACTTGGCTGATGCCGAAGGCAGCGAGGTGATGGTCGAACGTTATGTGCGCGGCAACGAGCACCGGTTGCTAGTGGTGGGTGGCCGTTTGGCCGCAGCGGCCAAGGGCGAACAGGCGTGGGTCAGCGGGGATGGCAGTTCGACCATCTGCGAATTGATCGACTCGCAGCTGAACTCTGACCCGCGCCGGGGTGAGGCGGAGGAGTTTCCGCTGGATGTCATTGAGTTATCCAGCAACGCCGTGGCGCGCATGGAAGTCGAGCGACAAGGCTATACCGCCGACTCTATTCCGGCTATGGGCAAGTCGGTATTGATTGTGCGCAATGGCAACGTGGCGATAGACGTGACCGATGCGGTTCATCCCGAGGTGGTCGCGATGGCGGAATTGGCGGCGCGCATCATCGGCCTGGACATTGCCGGAGTGGATATGGTCGCCGAAGATATTTCCCGCCCGCTGCACGAACAAGATGCCGCCATCGTGGAGATCAATGCCGGACCTGGCCTGCTTATGCATCTCAAACCCGCCCAAGGACAACCGCGCCCGGTCGGCCGCGCGATCGTGGACAGCCTGTTCGATGCGAAGGACAACGGGCGTATCCCTATCGTGGGTATTTGCGGCACGACAGGCAAAACCGAGGTCGCGCAACTGGTGGCGAATCTGTTACTCCTGTCGGGTAAACACATAGGCTTGGCGTGCAGCGCGGGCTGGTCTTTTGCCGGCCGTGTGCAGGACGCGCGTGATTGTGCGACATGGGCCGCGGCGCAAAAAGTGTTGTTGAACCGTAATGTCGAAGCCGCGGTGATAGAGAACAGTATCGCCACCATCTTGAACGAGGGTTTGGGCTACGACCGATGTCTGGTGGGCGTGGTCACCAATCTGGATGTCGCGCGACATTTTGGCGAGTGCTACATCGAAGAACCCGAACAAGTGTGTAATGTGCTGCGTACCCAAGTCGATGTGGTGCTGGAGAACGGCGTGGCGGTGCTTAATGCGGCTGACGAGCTCGTTGCGCGGATGGCCGAGTATTGCGATGGCGAGGTGATGTTTTTCGCCCGCGATATCGAGGTGCTTGCGGCCCATCGCCAGCAAGGTGGTCGCTGCGTGTCGCTGCGTGATGGACAAGTGGTGCTGTGCGTGGCGGGCGAGGAACAAGCGCTGGTCAAATTGGCGAACATCCCCGCGCTCGGCGACCGGCAAAATACGCAACAAATCGAAAATGTGCTGGCTGCCATCGGCGCGGCCTGGGCGTTGCATGTCACGCCAGAACTGATGCGCGCCGGGCTCAAAGCCTATACCGCCCGGGCTGCTTAAATAATAGAGGATTCTGTATGGACGTATCACGTATACGCGCGCTGCGCGGGCCGAATTTGTGGAGTCGTCACACCGCGATTGAAGCCATCGTCAACTGCACCGTAGCCGAATGTTGCATCGCGAATTTGCCCGGTTTTGAAGCGAGCTTGCGTTCGCGCTTCCCGCAGATCGGTTTGTTGCAATTGGCCGGACACGCCGAATCTGTGTCTATGGCACGTGTCTTGGAGTTGGCCGTTTTGGGTTTGCAAGCGCAAGCGGGTTGCCCCGTGACCTTTAGTCGCACCTCGGCGACACAACAAGCCTGTGTGTTCCAGGTGGTGATCGAATACAGCGAGGAAGAAGTGGGGCGACACGCATTCGATCTGGCCTTGGCCTTGTGTCGATCGGTCGTGGAGGATACCCCGTTCGATCTGGGGAGTGCGCTGAGCGAGCTCAAAGAGCTCGATGAGGATGTGCGCCTGGGACCGAGTACCCGAGCGATCGTTAACGCCGCCATGGCCCGAGATATTCCATACCGGCGTCTGACTCGGGGCAGTTTGGTTCAATTCGGCTGGGGCAGTCGGCAGCGGCGTATCCAGGCAGCCGAGACGGATCGTAGCGGGGCGATAGCCGAAGCCATCGCGCAGGATAAGGAACTTGCCAAGAAACTGCTGGATGCGGCGGGTGTCCCGGTGCCGCATGGACGCCCTGTAATGAATGCCGATGATGCCTGGGATGCGCTGTGCGAGATCGCGGCGCCGGTGGTGGTCAAACCCGTGGATGGCAACCAGGGCAAGGGTGTCACGGTCAATATCACGACGCGCGCGCATCTGGATAGAGCCTATGCCGTCGCCATTCAGTTCAGCGATGAAGTGCTGGTAGAACGATTCATCCCGGGTAGCGATTTTCGTTTCCTGGTGGTGGGTAATCAGCTCGTGGCCGCAGCCCGCAGAGACCCCCCTACCGTGATTGGTGACGGCGCGCATAGCGTGCGTCAGTTGGTGGAGCAGGTGAACAGCGATCCGCGTCGCGGTTCCGGTCACGCCACCAGTCTCACCAAGATACGTTTGGATGACATCGCGCTGGCCAGTCTGGGCGCGCAAAATCTCAGTGCCGATTCCATACCCGGGAAAGGTGCGCGTGTGGTGTTGCGCAACAACGCCAATCTGAGCACGGGCGGCACGGCGACCGATGTGACCGATGATGTGCATCCCGAAATAGCCGCCAGCGCGGTGGCCGCCGCGCAAATGATAGGGTTGGATATTTGCGGCGTGGATGTGGTGTGCGACAGCGTGCTGATGCCGCTGGACAAGCAGGGCGGCGGTATCGTCGAAGTGAATGCCGCACCCGGTTTGCGCATGCATTTGCAACCTTCTTTCGGTAAAGGACGCCCGGTGGGAGAAGCGATTATTTCCAGCATGTTCGGCAAGCAGGAGAATGGACGCATCCCCTTGGTCGCGGTAGCGGGCACCAACGGCAAGACTACCACGGTGCGCCTGATCGCGCATATTCTGGGGGTGCGGGGGCTGCGCGTGGGCATGACCAATTCCGACGGCGTGTACATCAAGGGCAAACGCATAGACACGGGCGATTGCAGCGGTCCCAAGAGCGCGCGCAACGTGTTGATGCATCCCGATGTGGATGCTGCCGTGTTCGAGACGGCGCGCGGCGGGGTGTTGCGCGAGGGGCTGGCGTTCGACCGTTGCGATGTCGCGGTGGTGACCAATATCGGCATGGGCGACCATCTCGGGCTCAACTACATCAGTACTGTTGAAGACCTGGCCGTGGTCAAGCGCGTGGTGGTGCAGAACGTCGCGCCGGGCGGGGTGGCAGTGCTCAATGCCGCCGATCCGATGTGCGTCAGGATGCGCGATGCCTGCCCCGGCTCGGTGATATTTTTTGCCTGTGACAAATACCATCCAGTCATGGCGACCCACCGCGCGCAAGGCTGTCGGGTGGTGTATGTCGATGGCGGCGACATCGTCGCGGGAAAAGGCAATCAGGAGCTGCGCGTGCCGCTCGCGCATATTCCGATCACCCGCAACGGCACGATAGGTTTCCAGATCGAAAATGCGATGGCCGCCGTCGCGGCGGCCTGGGGGCTGAATGTCGCATGGGACACGATATGTCAGGGCGTGTCGGGTTTCGTCAACGATGCCCAAACCGCACCGGGCCGATTCAACTTTTTCGACTATCGCGGTGCCGCCGTGATCGCCGATTACGGCCATAATCCCGATGCGATCCTGGCTCTCGTGCCTGCCATTGAAACGATGCCAGCGCGCAAACGTGTGGTGGTGATCAGCGGCGCGGGCGACAGGCGCGACGAGGACATCCGCCGCCAGACAGAAATACTGGGTGACGTGTTCGATGAAGTCATTCTGTATCAGGATCAGTGCCAGCGCGGTCGCGAAGCAGGAGAGGTCCTGAGGTTGCTGCAACAAGGGCTGCGCCATGCCAAACGCGCAAAAATAATCGACGAGATCACCGGTGAATTCAAGGCGATTGATGCGGCTCTGGCGCGTCTGCAAGCCGGTGATGTCTGCCTGGTGTTGATTGATCAGGTCGATGAAGCGCTGGCTCACATCGCACTGCGTATATCTGAAAAATGAAGCTGATCAGCTCGCGCGATAATCCAGCCTTTAAAGATTTGCTCAAGTTAAGCGGTTCGGCCAGGCAGCGGGGTAAAGCCGGGCAGACCTTGCTGGACGGCACGCATCTGCTGGCGGCGTATCTGGATAGCGGACAGATGCCGCAACACATCTGGCTGAATGAGGCCGCAGCCCGGGATGGCGAGATCGCCGCGCTGCTTGCACGGATCGAGCAAGTCCCGCGCACGCAATTGGATGACAGACTGTTTGCCGAACTCAGCGGACTGAAAACCTCCACCGGGATACTGGCGCAGATCGCGATACCCGAACCCCGGCTGCTGTCGCCCAGCCGCTTTGCGCTGTTGCTGGAAGACATACAAGATCCGGGCAACCTCGGTTCGATGTTGCGCTCCGCCGCTGCCGCCGGATGTGATGCGGTTTTTTTGTCGCCCCAGTGTGCCGATGCCTGGTCGCCAAAAGTGTTGCGCGCCGCGATGGGCGGACACTTTGCGTTGGACATATGCGAGCAGCAAGATTTGCTCGGTGTGGCTAAAACGCTCTCTGGCGCATTGCTGGCAACCAGCCTGCGAGCCGCGCGCAGCTTGTACGACTGCGACCTGCGCGGCGACGTGGCGTTCATGGTCGGCAATGAAGGTGCGGGCTTGTCGGGTGAGTTGTCGCGGCTGGCGACAGGGCTCATCACCATTCCCATGCCGGGAAGAGTCGAATCGCTGAACGCCGCTGCAGCGACCGCGATCTGTTTGTTTGAGGCCGTGCGCCAACGTGTTGCGGGTTGATCGCGGCCTCCAGGATGCTTTCGCTCATTCGAACCCCTCCTGGGTTCGATGCCGTTTGCGGAGGTTGGAAAACTGGGCTTCGTAGGTTTTTCCGACAATGCTGACCAGCACCCCTGTTGACCAGCCAAAAGAAAACAAGCCAGACATGGCAATAAACAATGCCAGCTGTCTCCAGCCATGCGGCAGAAGAATGTCGCCAAATCCCAAGGTGGTATAAGTCTCGCCGGTAAAATAAAACGCGCTGCGGAACTCCGGGAAGGCCTGTATCCAGAACAGCACCGCCGCGATAAAAACCACCTCGATGAGGTGGGTGAGCAACATCAGCATGAGCAGATGGCCGAAATAGAACTGACGTCTAAACTCACTTTTTTCGTGCAGGTAATTCACCCAGTTCAACTCGAATCTATGCATCACCAGATACATTCCGATGCTGTGGATCACCAGTGTGCAGGTGGTGAGCGTCAGGCCCAGCAGAATTTCATATATTGACCGCATACTGGGTCAGCCTATCTTGGGCTGGTTAATTATCCGCATTTGACGGTGGCGTCTTCCCCATCAGCCAATAAACGATACCTAACGATAACAGCGACAAGGCTAGGGCTGCCAACGTGTAAGGTGAAACGGTCTCTATTTCTAACACGATAAAATGCCGGGAAATCGCAAGGATAGAAACGAGCACAACCGTTCTTACCATCACCGCGCGCCTGTCTTCCACATACGCATGCATGATCGTACGGTTGAATTCCAGGGCGATCAGTATCGTCATGATCATGCCGAAAGCGGACTGGAACGCCCTGTGCTCCAGGTTCTCGAATGCGTCGTGATGGATAAGGTTGTAAGTCTCGATGATCAGCCCCCAGAATCCGGCGATGATCATGATAGAAGTCAGAACGACCACGCCTGTCGTTATGACAGCTTCAAAACGGTGATATGTCTTCTCTATGAAAGTTTTGGCGACTTCCTCGTTTTTAGTTGTGTGAGTCATTGGGTGTCCAAGAATGTGTACCTTAATGATCCGGTTGATCGATATCCCTGGCAGGGCGCGCCATATATTATTTATAGCGATGCGATTGTAGCTATATATGATTCCGCAGGCGGGTGATATCTTGCAAGAAAATGTAAATGGAGCGCGCATTCCTGCGCTTGTTTTTCTGGTCTGTTGGTACTTGATCGCGTCCGGAAAAGGCCAGAGATGTCCTTTAGCGATTGTGGGATAATCCCCCTATTTTTTTGTGAGCAGACACAATTCAGAGGGCTAGTCCGTGGTCAGTTTTTCCATCATAGGGTATCTGTTGCTGCTAATCAGCATCGTGATTTTGGCGGGGGCGAGTACTGGACTGTACAGAAAAGCGCGCGCTCAAGGTGAGACGGCTATGCTCAAGTACCAAGAGCTGGAACAACGATACGCGCGTGATCTGCACTCCGCCGAAGCCCGGTCATTTGAACTCGCGCAAAGCAGACAGCGCAGTGAGGAGAAATTCCGGCTAGTGCTCGATTCCGCCGCCGAGGGTATCTACGGGTTGGACGGGGATGGGTGCTTCACGTTTGTGAACAGGGCAGCCTTGCTCATGCTGGGTTACCAGCATGAGAGTGAACTGCTGAAAAAAAACGCACATCAAACGATACGCCATACCAAGCCCGGCGGTATTAGGCCTGCGCAGCACGAATCCGGTATGTTTCGCGCACATCCTGATGGCCGGCAGTCGCATCAGGATGTGGAGTTGTTATGGACCAGAACCGGCCGAGCATTGCCGGTGGAATTGCGGCACCACCCTTTGTATGAAGACCAACAGATACGCGGATCGCTCGTCACTTTTACCGATATCACCGAGCCGTTGCGTGTCGAAGCCGAGCGAGCAGCCATCGAACACAAATTCCACAGCCTGATGGATGCCTCGCCCGACGCGGTTTTCGTCAGCGATTATCAGGGGAGGTTGCAGTACGTCAATCAGTCCGCCTTGAATTTGCTGGGTTACAGCCGCGCCGAGTTATTCGAGAAAACTTTTTTTGAGCTGGTTCCGGGCGAATGGCGCGACATTTACCAGGGCAATTTAGACGCGTTGATCAAACACCGGAAGCAGTTGTTGATGGAGGCACGTTTGTTGTGCAAGGACGGGACGCGGGTTGCGCTGGAGCTAAGCGCCAATAATGTGTTCGACGACGGACTGGTGTACGGTGCGTTTCGCGATATCAGGCTGCGCAAAGAGACCGAAAAGAAGATGAGGCAGATGGTGGACCGGCTGTCATTGGCGACCTCGGCCGCGAAGCTGGGGGTGGTGGATTTCAATATCGCCGAAAACTTGTTGAGCTTTGACCGGCGCGGATGCCAGCTGCACGGTTTCGCCGAGCAAGACGAATACCTGATCGATTGCGCCGAGTATCAGAAGAGCTTGCATCCGGAAGATAGAGACAGGTTTCATAACGCGGTGTTCAACGCCATCGCGGATCACAGCGACCTGCATTTGCAATTTCGCGTGATATTGCCCAGCGGGCAGGTTCGCAATATCGAATCTTTCGTCAAGGTCACGCCCGATGCCCATGGCCGTGCGATCCGCATGCTGGGCGTTTGCAGAGACATCACCCAGCAAAAGGTGGACGAGTACGAGATCAATCTGCTGGCGTTTTACGATCCCCTGACCAAGCTGCCGAATCGCCGCCTGTTGGTGGATAGATTGAAACATGCCCTGGCGGTCAGCGCGCATGCCCAAACTTACGGCGCGGTACTTTTCCTGGACCTGGACCATTTCAAGATACTCAACGACACGCGCGGCCACGATGTCGGCGACTTGCTGTTGCTGGAGGTCGCCGCACGTTTGCAGGCCTGTTTGCGCGAGGGCGATAGCGTCGCGCGCCTGGGCGGGGACGAGTTCGTGGTTATCCTCGAATCGCTCAGCACACACCAGGAGTTGGCGATGCACCAGGCCGAACTGGTGGGCGGCAAGATACGCGATTTGTTGGCCCAGTCTTACGAGCTGAATGGCTATCAGTATCAAACCAGTTGCAGCATCGGCATCAGCTTGTTCATCGGCCATCAGGAGAGCGTGGATGATCTGCTGAAGCATGCCGACAGTGCCATGTATCAGGCCAAAACGGCAGGGCGAGGGGTATACCGGTTTTTCGATCCGCTCATGCAAAGCGCGCTCGAACAGCGGGCCCTGCTGGAGGATGATCTGCGGCGCGCGATAGAGCGGTACGGCGAGTTGGAGTTGCACTACCAGATACAGATGGATCACCAGCAGCATCCGATCGGTGCGGAGTTGCTATTGCGTTGGCATCATCCGGAGCACGGCATAATCAATCCCGATGAATTTATTCCGCTGGCGGAGGAGACTGGACTCATCGTGCCTATTGGCGACTGGATATTGAAGTCCGCCGTGGTGCAGCTCAAGGTATGGCAGGATCATCCGCTGATGTCGCGGCTGACATTGGCGGTGAATGTCAGCGAGAAACAGTTTCGCCGGGCCGATTTTGTGGAGAAGATCCGCCGCCTGCTGCAGGTGAGCGGCGTGCGCCCCGAGATGCTCAAACTGTAACTGACGGAAAGTTCCATGCTGGAAAATATCAGCGACACCATCGCCAAGATGCATACGCTTAGAAATATCGGTGTGCGGTTCTCCCTGGACGACTTTGGCACAGGATATTCATCGCTCGCCTATCTGAAGCGACTGCCGCTCGACCAGCTCAAGATAGACCAATCGTTCGTGCACGACATCGCTACCGACCCGAATGATGCGGCCATCGTCGTGATGATAATCGCGATGTCCAAGGCGCTGGGGTTGAATGTGCTGGCCGAGGGAGTGGAAACGAAAGCGCAGCGGGACTTCCTGGAAGCCCATGGTTGTTACGCGTTTCAAGGCTATCTGTTTGGCAAGCCGATCCCTCTGCTCCAATTTGAGAAACTGGCGATTCAGTCCGGTAACCCATCCGCTGTATTGGTCGCCGCTCCCTGATGCACCAGATAAGCAGGTGCCAGGCCTAGCCGAGTAACTGGCGCACGTGGTCGCGTTCCTCTACCAGCTCGCGATGACTATCTTCCATGTGTTTGAGTCCGAGTTCGCTGATGGCCAGTCCCTGCACGATGCTGTAATGCCCGTTTTTGCAAGTGACCGGAAAACCGTACAGCACGCCCTCGGGTATGCCATAGCTGCCGTCGGACGGCACGCTCATGGTCACCCAATCGTTGTGATGAGAGCTGAGCATCCAGTCATGGATGTGCGAGACGGCGGCATTGGCGGCACTGGCGGCGCTCGATAATCCGCGCGCGGCGATCACCGCCGCGCCGCGCTTTTGCACGGTGGGGATGAAGTCACGTTCCACCCAATCCTGATCCGGTAAAATATCGCGCACCAGACGGCCGCGTATCTCCGCATGATCCAAATCTGGATATTGTGTGCCGGAGTGGTTGCCCCAGATGATCATTTTTTTGATATCACGGATAGGCTGGAATAATTTTTGCGCGACTTGCGCGATGGCGCGGTTGTGATCCAGGCGCATCATCGCGGTGAAGTTGTGCGGGTCTAGGTCGGGCGCGTTCTTCATGGCGATCAGCGCGTTGGTATTGGCGGGGTTGCCCACCACAAATACTTTGACATGGCGAGCCGCGTAGTCGTTGAGCAACTTGCCCTGCACGGAAAATATCGCAC
>VFSW01012839.1_pt1 | contig 11665 bp, 5 predicted proteins | sample 5358111 | NCBI WGS metagenome assembly VFSW01 (sample SAMN11554181, study PRJNA540505) | mine drainage metagenome | isolation source: sediment from site ElyBrook_90M | place: USA: Ely Copper Mine, Vershire, VT | collected 2017 | reverse complement strand
CGTTGAAGCCGCCCGAGATGATCATGTCATCCTTGCGTTCGATGAGATAGAAAAGCCCATTCTCATCCATGTAGCCAATGTCGCCGGTCAGCAGAAAGCCGTCGGCGAAGGCCGCCCGCGTCTCGCTCGGGCGGCGCCAATAGCCGCGGATCACATTCGCCCCGCGGACGCGGAATTCGCCGATTTCGCCCGCTTTCAGCGCACGCCGCGGATCGTCGTTCGCGACGACGCCCATTTCGATTCCCGGCAACGGCACCCCGATCAAACCGCGCGCGTTCGCCTGGCCCGGCAACAGGCGGGTGCCGGCTGGTGCGGTTTCGGTCATGCCCCAGCCGCCGGTTAGGCGATGGCCCGTGAGGCGCTCGAGCCGCCCGGCGACTTCGGTCGGCAGCGGTGCGCCGCCGGAACTGAGCACGCGCAGGCTGGAAAAGTCGCGCTTTTCGATGCCGGGATGCTCGCTGAGCGCGACCCACATCGTTGGCACGCCGGGAAAAATCGTCGCGCGCCGGCTCTCGATATCGCGCAACGCGGTCTCGGCGTCGAAACGCGGGCGCAACAGGATCGCGGCGCCGCAGTGGATGCCGAGCAGCAGGATCGTCGTCAGCGCGTAGATATGGAACAGGGGCAGCGCGCAGATCAGACGATCGCTCTCGGTCACGGCGGTTCCGGTGCCCGCGTACCAAGCCTGATACATCGATACCGCCGCGGTCAGGTTGGCGTGCGTCAGCATCGCGCCTTTCGGCCAGCCGGTGGTTCCGCCGGTGTATTGCAGGAGGGCGAGGTCCCCCCGTTCGATTGGCGGCCATTGTGGCGGCGGCGCGGCGCCTGCGAGATTTGCTCCGCACGCGCCGAGTTCGCCGACGACGAGCCGATCGATCACACCGAGCGTGCGCAATTGCTCGGCGTTTGCGAGCAGCGCCGGCATGTCGGCGGTGACCAGTATCCGCGCTCCGCTGTCCTCGAGCTTGTAGCGCAGCGCGCGTACCGGATCGAGCGGGCTCAGATGCACGATGCGACCGCCCGCGCGCAGCACGCCGAAAAAGGCGATCGGATGAAACGGAGTGTTCGGCAGGCACAGCGCGACCGACACGCCGGGTCGCACGCCGAGAGCGACGAAGCCGGCGGCGGCCGCGGCGACGCGCGCGCCGAGTTCGCGATAGGCGATGCGCCGGCCGTTGAATTCCAACGCGACATTCCCGCCGAATCGCGCCACCGCCGCATCGAACATCGCCGGCAACGTAGTGGTCGCGATCGGCGCGCCCCAATCGAGCGTCGGCGGGTAGGATCTTTCCCAGGCGAACGGCCGACGGCTCATTTCGGCACCTTGCCTGTCGATGCGTCGATGCGGCTCAGCCTAAGTGTCCGCTCTTGCGGTAGACGAGCGCGCCGGCGCGGCTCGCGAGCCTCGTGGTGCTACCCGGCGGCAGGCGCATCCACGCGCCGGCTCCGATGATGCTCGCCCCGTCCGGCGCCAGATCGCCTTCGACGACGAAGAATTCGACGCCGTGCGGCCAGGTTTCGGTCGCGTCGGCGTGGCCCGGTGCGAGCCGCAGCATGTCAACGCGCTCCCAGGGGGCATCGAACAGCAAGGCTTGCGCACGGCCGTGTCCCGTATCCTGCCAGAGCGACTGCGCGCGCGTGTCGCGGCGGATGGAGACGCGTTCCTGCGCCGGCATCTGGCGCAGCTTGACCAAAATCACCGCACCCGGGGCGCTGTGCGGCGTATGGCGCGAACCGGGCGCATTGCGCACGTAGAACCCTGCAGGGAAATCGCCGGTTTCATCCGAGAATACCCCGTCCAGCACGAGAAATTCCTCGCCCGCGCCGTGCGAGTGCGCAGCGAACGCGGAGCCCGGCGCATACTTGACCACGGAGGTCGCGCGCGCCACCTCATCGCCGTCTCTTTCAAGCATGCGGCGCTCGACCCCGGCCATCGGCGAGGGGACCCAGGGGATCGCCGTGCTGTCGACCACCGCCGTGCGAGACAAATCTGCGTTCAATTTCATGATGGCCGTGAAGTGTCCGACAGATTGGGCGTACCGGCAAGATTCGAGCCGCGGCGCACGCGCCGAACGCGGGGATTATTCGGTTGTACAAATACGAATGCGAACCCTTCGTATTTGAAGATAGTCTGCAAGGTTTGCCATGAAGTCAGAGGATGCGAACCCCGAGGAGCTCGAGAGTAGCGATTTCAGGCGGGAAGCCGCGGTTGGGTGCCTATTGCAGTCGCCGAACGCTTCTCTTCAGAACGAATAGTGCACGGTTACTCCGTACTGACGAGGCGCACCGAACTGCCCTACTTGCAATGCGGGTGTGTTGCCGGTGGATTCGGTCAAATACACTCGATCAGCAATATTCGTGACGTAGCCCTCGACCTGCCAAGTCTTGCTCGGCACATACGTGAGACGCGCGCTACCCAACGCGTAGGCCGGCAGATACTGTTGAGGTGCGTTGAAAAAGCTGGTCCATTGCCCGCCTTGGTAGGACCATTGCACACGCGGCGTCAGTGTTGCGCCACCTTTGAGCGCAAACTCATACGCGAGCCCGAGATTGCCGGAGAGTTTGGGCGCGTAATCAATCGTACGTCCATTCAGGTTGATCTGGGTCGGCGTGGCCGGGCTTCCGGGCCCAAACTCATTCGCGGGTTCGAAGATCAACAGGTTGCCGAATTTTGCGTCCAAATAGGTGAACCCCAAAGTCGCATGGAAGCCGTTGGCGGCAGCGTCCAGTTCCGCTTCGACGCCCTGGATCTTCGTCCCTGAGACATTCTTCGTGACCGAGGTGGTGGGATTGCGCGGATCGGTCGCGATCGTGGCCTGGAACCCCTGGTAGTCCATGTGGAAGACGTCCGCCGCGGTGCGCAGGTGGCCATCGAAGGCCGTGGCCTTCCAACCGAGTTCGTAGTTCAGCACATACTCGGCGCTGTAGACATTGTTCGGCGTTGGCGGACCGCCGATGTCGGGTGTCCACCCGCCGGGCTTGTAGCCGCGGCTGACGTTCAGATATACGAGTTGGTTCTGCGCCGGCTTGAAGTTGACGACCACTCTGCCGGTGCCAGCCGTGAACGACGGTATATTCGGTCCGGCGGGAACCTTTATCGGGCCCGTGGGACCTCCAAACGGGATCAGATACGAGCCCGCCTGCAACCCCACGGTGTCGTGGTTGTAGCGCGCACCGAGCTTGACCTGCCAAGCGGGATTGATGTCATACGACACCTCGCCGAAGGCGGCGTAGTTCTTGCGCAGACTATGGAAGTTCAGGAACAGTCCGGAGCTGAAGTCCGGCGTGAGCGCGGGTGATCTGGCCGAATTGTAGTTGATGATCTGATCGGTGAATGGTTGGTGATAATTAAGAGTCGTGGCGCCGACGGTCCACTGCAGTTTGCTGTCGGACGTCGAGATCAGGTCGACTTCGTGCGTCGAGTACCAGTCGTGCAACGGTATGATGGTGCCGCCCTGAACCGTGCCCGGTGATACATAAGGGCTCGTTGCGTCACTGTCCCACTGGGTGAGTTGGTTCATCGTTTGGTAACTGGAAACCAAATGCACCTTGAAATCGTGACTCGTCTGCCAGTCCATGGTGCCGGTCGTACGCTGGTATTGATTGTTGTAGGCCTCGGGAAAGTCGTAGGCGGCGGCGTACGGGTTGGCGAGCGTCTGTGCGTTGATCGGCTGATAGGGAATGCCGTCGTTCCGCCTGTTGCTGTTTTGATAGAGGAGGTGGAACGCGAGCGAATCCGTCGGCTGGTAGAGCAACTGGATACGACCGACGAACCGATTCAAGTTGCCCGGGTGGTTCGTGACCGGTGTTTGGGAGCCAGAGCCATAGGGGCCGAAATTAGCGGTGAAACTGTCGCGGCTCTCGGCCAGCACGGCGGCGCGCAGCGCGAGCGTGCTCGACACCGGCACGTTCGCAGCAGCCTCGGTATGCCGGTAGTTGTAGGTGCCGAATGTCTGCTCCACGTAGCCGTCGATGCCATTTAGGCTCGGCTTCTTCGTATTGATGAAGATCGCTCCGCCGGTCGAATTCTGTCCGACATAAGTGCCTTGGGGTCCCCGAAGCACTTCCACATTATCGAGATCGAAGTAGGAATCGTCGGTCGTAAATTCGCGCGCGATGTAAGCCCCGTCAAGATAGTTGGCGACGCCATCCGTCTGGTTGGGCGCGCCTTCGTTCAGGCCGACGCCGCGGATATTGATGAACTTGACGTTGCCCGCGTCGACATAGCTGAGCGACGGCACGATCGACTGAAGATCGGCGATGTTGCTGACGCCCGATTCCTTCAGGTCCTTCCCTGAAAGGGCGATCACGGAGACGGGCATCGTCTGAGGATTCTCGGCGCGCCGCTCGGCCGTCACGACGACCTCCTCGAGAGTGTCCGACTGGGCGGTGGCGTCCTTGGCGAGGAGAACATGTGTGGGCAGCGAAAGTCCAAGTGCGGCCAGATTAGCCAGAAGGAACAGATGTGAGTCGCGCACTAGGTGGATCCCCCGGAATTGATACTTTATTCGACATGATTTGAGACGCCGGCTTGCGTCCATCGAACTCGATGTGGCCCCGGAGCCCCGCATCTCCATAGTCAGGATCGGAGCTACAAGCCGCATAACGCACCGATGTTGAGAATGTAAGCGGTTGCATTTACTATGTCAATCGGCTTGGTGCGCGCTTATCCCCGCGCTTCGGCTCGGCACAGAGCGCTTCGTTATGCAATGTCGTTAAGCGCGGGCTCGGCCATTCGGCAGCGATGCTGCGTTCGGGGGGGTCGTGTAGATGCGCATCGCCACATCATTTGTGTTTGTCGTGCTGGCATTGCTAGCTGCGGGTAGCGGGCGGGCGGCGACCGGCTGTTCGGCCATGATCGGCCGCAGTATCGGCGGCGCACGGATTACTTCAGCCGAACTGATCACGCCCAACCCAGAATGGCGTGCGCGTAGCGATTCCATGCCGGTTCGTCGCCCATTTTGCCGGGTATTCGCACGAGTCGATCGCGTGATCGGCTACGAGCTTTGGCTTCCCGAGGCTGCGCACTGGAACCGACGCCTGCTGGGTGCGGGGGTGGGTGGCAGTGCCGGCACCTACAACTTCAACGAACTCGCACTTGGCGTAGAGCGCGGTTACGCTTCGGTCTCGACGGATACTGGCCACATGGCTTCCGATGTGCACTGGATGCTGGATGCGCGTGCCGCGGATAATTATGCTTATCGCGCCGTTCATCGAATGACCGTGACGGCCAAGGCGATTGTGCGTTCCTACTACGGCAGGTCCGCGGCATTCGCTTATTTCACCGGGTGTTCCGGCGGCGGGCGCGAGGGACTGAAGGAACTGCAACGCTATCCGGACGACTACGACGGCATTCTCGCGGGCGCCCCCGGTCCGGACATGCCGTTGCTGTCGGTGCGCCACATGCTGGTAGGCCTGTGGCAGCAGGAGAGCGGCATTACCATCACGGATGCAGATTGGGGCCTCGTGCAACAGCAGGCCATTCGTGCCTGCGACAAGCTCGACGGCCTTGTCGACGGAGTCATCGAGGATCCGCGTCGCTGCCGCGTGAACCTTGCGGATTTGCGCTGCCCGACCGGACAGACCGTGGGATGCCTGAGCCTTGCGAAACTCGCCTTGGTCGAACGCATCGTCGCGCCGCTCCGCGACCGTGAGGGGAACCAGTTCGATAGCGGCCTTCTTCCGGGGGTTCGCAGCCGTCCGGGGCCCCCGCCGGCGCTCGTCGCCCAGCTATTCGGCGAGGGTGCACACCATGATCCGAATTGGAATCCCCTGTCCTTCGATTCGGCAGCGGATCTCGCGGCGGTCTATCGGCAGCAGCCGGAGCTGAGGGCGGATAATCCAGATGTGAGCGCCTTCGAGCGCCATGGCGGCAAGCTCATCCTATACCAGGGCTGGATGGACCCGTCAGTCATCGCGCAGCAGACGCTCGACTACTTTGAGCGCCTGGTAGCCCGGTCGGGCGGTGCGGCCGGTGCATCCCGCTTCGCGCGGTTGTATATGGTGCCCGGGATGTATCACTGTCGCGGCGGCGACAGTACGGATCGGTTTGGCGGCCTGGCCGGGAGTATTTCCCGGGATCCCCAGCACGACGCGCTCAGTGCGCTGGTAGCGTGGCGCGAGCGGGACCTTGCTCCGGCAGCGCTGATCGCGGCGAAGGTCGAGCATGGGCGAGTGGTGCGCACACGCCCGCTCTGTCCGTACCCGCAGCGCGCCACCTATCGCGGGGGCGCCAGCGATTCCGCCTCCAGTTTCGCTTGCGTCAATCCGTCCGGCGGCGCCGCTGCACGATGAATCGCCGCCCATTTCTGTACGCTGTTGGCGATCTGGCGCCGGACCGAGACGATCCGAACGAGTGTTTCGCACTCATCGCTCCCGACCTCGCTCAGGCCGAATTTGTGTTTGGGCAGTTGGAGACCAGTTTCACGACGCTCGGAACCCGCCTGCCGCAGGCGCGGCACGCCGTGCGGGCGCGGCCGGAGGGTGCCGCCGCTCTGGGTCGGGCCAATTTCGGCGTCGTCTCATGTGCCGGGAATCATTGCATGGACTGGGGCCGCGAAGCTCTACTCGACACGATCAGAAATCTAGAGCGGGCGGGGATCGCGGTCGTCGGCGCAGGGCCAGATATCGCCGCCGCCCGGCGCGCGGTGATTCGCGACGCCGGCGGCACTCGCGTGGCGTTTCTCGCGTACAGTTCGATCCTCCCACAGAGCTATTGGGCCGAGGAGCAGCGTGCCGGTTGCGTGCCAATGCGCGCCTTCACGCACTATGAACAGATCGAGCACGACCAGCCGGGTACGCCGGCGCGCATTCGTACGTTCGTACACCCGGCAGATCTGGACGCACTCAAGGCCGATGTCGCCAGCGTCCGCGCCGTGGCCGATCTCGTCGTGGTGTCGCTGCACTGGGGGGTGCATTTCATTCCGGCCGTGATCGCCGACTATCAACGCGAGGTCGGGCATGCGGCGATCGATGCGGGAGCCGACATCGTGCTTGGACATCACGCCCACATCCTCAAGGGTCTGGAGTTATACCGGGGGCGACCGATCCTCTACAGCATCGGCAACTTCGCAACCGACCTACGCATGGATGCGGCGCACGCCGCAAGTTCCGGGTTTCGCGACATTCAAAAGCTCCATCCGCGTTGGATTCCGGATTTCGGCAGCCTGTACAATTTTCCGGACGATTCGCGCCTCACGCTACTCGTCAAAATCGCACTCGCGCCGGAAAGTCGCGGCGCGCTGAGCCTGCGCCCGGCGATCATCAACCGCAACGCGCAGCCGCGTTTGGTTGATTGCAAGGATCCTGTCTTCGACGAGGTGCGTGCCTTTCTGGATGAGGCCGGTGCGGCGGCGGGACTCAACGGCCGCTGTGTCGTCGTCGATGGCGAACTGCAGCTGCGCGAGGCATGCGGATGAGATCAGCGTCCGATCCCGTCGAATCGGAACCCGATCCCGTTGATGCTGACCGCAGGATTGCCGTCCTCGCTTTTCGTGCTGCGAACCCGCCAGTCGTCTGCGGGAGACCGACATGCGGGGCGAGCGGATCGGGAAGCGTATTGCGTTCGACTCCGAGCGACGCAGGTCCAGCGGTCGGCGTACCGCAAGTAGATTGTGGTCGGCGATAGCCACACTTTTGCCGGACCCGTGTAAGCGGGCAAGCCTGCGGTGATGCGTACCTGTCCCTCAAAGTGGTGCGCGTACGGCGGGATGACAGGCAGGTCGAGTCTGGAAGCTTTGGAGTCCTCACGGACGACGGTAAGTACCGGTGGATTGTTTGGATCTACTCCGCTCGGAGGTTCATACACGTCCGCTTCCGCACCCGTGATCGTGAATCGAAGCCGCGAGCCACGATGGAAAACATAGGACGTCGGATTGAGCGCGAAGCTCACCTCGACGGGTTGATCGGGAACGAGCGGGCGCAAGTCCGCGCGATAACTGCGATGGAAGGGAACCCCGGCTACGGACCAGGGGAACCGGCTCGTGACGGCCCGGTGCGAGGCCCGCGCCGCGCCGTCCGTGACGAAGTGTGAGCGCCCGTCAGGCAGCACTTCCTCGAGATAAACGATCAAATCGGCGTCAGAAGCACCGCTTGCGATCCAAAGGTGGGCGATTGGAAATCCGGTGACCTCGGTGTCCGTGCGCAATGCAGCGCTGGTGTAGGTCAATCCATGCCGATCGACGCTTTCGGTCATGTCGCCGTTCCAGGAACGGTCGAGGCGGTTGAACGCACCGCCAAAGGCTCTGATGCGCAAATCGACGCGACTGGAATCCGTTCCATGGCGGGTCGTCGGCGCTGCCGCACTGAGCCCACCATCGTTCTGCGAGGAGACCGTGCCGGATCGGCCGGCCGCAAGGTAGTACGCGTATACGCGCTGACTCGGAAGCGGGAAGTCCGCCGCGTGATGCCATCCGTCGCCGTGGCGAGCGTTCATCGTCTGGTAGCGGACCGGCGGTTCCTCGCTGATGCCGTCATCCAGGCCCTTCAATGTCGCATCGAACCAGCGCAGGTGCTCCGCCCGCAGTAGCGGGCCACCATACTCGTCGCCCATCAGCATGTGCGGCCACGCGCCAATGAGCAGTCGCTCTCCGAAACCACGAAACGCGACGATTTGTCCGCCTGGTGAGGAGTCCCACCAGCCGCCCATCTGGTAGATGCGAATACCCGATGCCTGCAGCGCGGTCGCATACTGGGGCAGCGGCGAGTCGACCAGACCCGGTGCGTAGCCGAGGCGGGGGTTTTGCTGGTCGCGGTACATGTTGACGAGCCACTGTTGCGGCAGCGACAGGCCGCCGGCGTGCGCTCGTTGCGCCGCACGCCATAAAGGATGGCTGGTTGCATCGGCGGGGCCGACCGGCTGCACCGCAGGCACGCGGGCCGGCCGCGGTGCCTTGGTTGTCCGGCCAGTGCCGCTCGGGCTCGGCCCGCCCGGTGCGCCGCCGAGAGCGGAGACCCCATTCGGGGAAAGCTGATAATAGAAGGCGGGATTTGCGACCGCCGGGACGATCGCGACGAGGCCCGGCGGTCGCTGAGCAGCGGCGAGCCATTGGATGAGCCCCATGTTCGAAAGACCCATCATTCCGACGCGCCCGCTCGACCATGACTGGCGATTGATCCATGCGATCACGTCGTAAACGTCGCGGCCGTCGCGAGCAGTCAGGAAGCCCCCGGTCTTACCGAACGATGCCCCGACACCGCGTGGCTGCAGCCAGACGAAAACGTAGCCGTGCTCGACCAGATCATGTACGCCATATGCTTGGAGTATTCGCGGGTCGCTTCGGGGTCCGAGGGAGGCCAGCAGCACCACCGGCAGCGGGGTTCTGACGGCGGCTCGCCGCTGCACAGGTCGATAGATGTCAAGTGCCAGCCGGGTGTCATCATCGACGGTCACGTAGCGCGACGATTCGGAGACGTTTGTGAATCGGGGTGGATTCGGCTCTCCGGCACAGTGTGCGAAGCGCGCGCATGGCCGCAGGAACGCTGGCGGTTCGTAGGCGACGAAGCGACTCGGGCCCAGCGAGGTCGCGGCGGCGCGGTCGTTCAGTGTCGAAGGCGCCGCGGCCCAATGCCCGGTCGTCAGACGTTGTTCGAGCGTGTGTAGCGCCGCCAGATGTTCCGCCGGCGTGAATGCGCAGTGGCCCCTGCGGGCAACCCAGGCATCGGCAAACCATGCGCCACTACCGGTCTCGTTTACCAAGTCTCGATACGCCCCCTGTTGCTCGTTGGCGGTCATCTCGTCGCCGATCGTGTGGTAACTGAACATGGGAATCCGCAGGCGACCGCTCGGCGTGTAATACGCGCGCATATAGGCAACAGCCGACGGGTCGGCGGCAATCCGGGGCGCGGCATTCAGGGTGCGGAGGTCCTGCTGCAGATCGATTCCGGCGCGCTGGTAAAGCGCCTGAACCCACGGTTCCCGGCCGCTGAGCCGCAACTGCCGGCGATAGTCGACCCCTGTATTCCAGGAGAAGACGCCGCCAGCGCGCCGTTCCTGATCGACCCGCGGAAGGAACACGGCCATCGCGAATGCGGCGGCTGCGCCGTCCAGTTGCCGTTCCGATTCCTCTTCCGTGCCTGCAACGCGCCGATCGTTCGGCCAAGTGCTCATTTCGGCAAGCGCGCTCGCCAGCGCCACCCTGGCGCGCCCCGCCGGCGTTTGCATTGCCCGGTCGAGTACGCGTTGTACCCGCTGCGCGTTCGCGCGGTCGTCGTCTACTTGCACGAGGCGAATGTCCGACCGAGGTGCAAGCAATGTTTTGAACGCGAACGCTCCATCGAGCGCCATGTTCATCATCCCGAGGGCTCCCGCGAGCGAGCCGCACGACGGTAACGCGGCGTCGATTTGCTCGGGATGCTGCTCGGCCAGGGCTGCGGTGACCAGACCGCCCATCGATGAACCCCAGGCGATCGTGCGTCGAGGCTTGCCGAAGCGGTGCACGAACGCATCCAAGGTTCGCATTTGATCGGGTACGGCTTCTGCAATTGCCCAACCGGACGTCGAATAGGAGGACGCGGCGAGGGCATAGCCGCGCTGCGCAAGAATGCTCGCCATACCCCGTGGCGCGAGTTCGGGAGGCTGCAACTGCGGCGCGTAGCCGTGGCTGAACAAGAGCAAGGTGCCGTTCCAGTGCCGAGGCACCCGCAGCGCCCATTGCGCGCCATCGGCGAACGTACCGGAGATCGTCGGGACCGAACGCGGGGACACCATGGGTTTCGGCCGCTGGCTGGCTGCAAGCAAGGACGGTGTCAACGCCGCGAGCGCGAGGAACCCGGACAGGCAACCCATTCCTTTGTCCTTCATGGCGAGAGTCCTCAGCAGAGTCACGAGCGGCCAAGAATATTTGCAACCGCTTACATCCGCAAGCGACGCGCACATTTGCCGGTCGGGCAACGGGCCGGGCATCACCACCCCAACGGCAGAGACGCTTGATTGCCGAAACTTCGGCGAATTACTTCAGCGACAATTTCAGAATATTGGCTTGCTCTTCCGTACCGATGCCGAGCCACGCTAGCATTTCCGCGGTGTGTTGGCCGTGAACCGGCGGGGGTTGCGCTACGCTCGGGCCGTCGCGCTCGAACAGAAATCCGGCGTTCAATACCTCCAAGGATTCGGTTTGGGATTCCTCACCCGGATGCAGCGGAATTCTGAGGCCTCGGTCCTTCAAATGCGGCAACGATATTGCCTCATCAACCGTTCGAACCATGCCGCAGGGAATGCCTGCCGCACTCATGCGCGCTTCCCAGTCTGCGGCAGTCCGCCTGCGCAGGGCTTCCCCGATCGCGTGTTGCAGAGCCGCCGTATTTGCCTTGCGAGTATCTGCGGTTCTAAAGCGCGGGTCGGCCAGCCAGTCCGCGCGTTGCAGCATTCGTGCGAGTGCCTCGAACTGGACTTGTTGCACTACGCCGAGCGAGATGAGTTTGCCATCGCCGGCTTCAAACAGCGCTGAAGTTGGTTGGCCGCTGTAGCCGGTATTTCCGGTCCGTTCCATCGGGCGGCCGGTGACCAGAAAAGGAACCACCGCGGACGTCATGAATGCCAGGCTTGCGTCCATCATTGCAACGTCGATGTACTCGCCCCCGCCGGTCCGCTGCCGTCTGAACAGCGCCGCTAGAATTGCGAATGCGGCGGTTTGCCCTGTTAGCGTGTCGACGACAGGAAATCCGA
>VFSW01012838.1_pt1 | contig 11666 bp, 8 predicted proteins | sample 5358111 | NCBI WGS metagenome assembly VFSW01 (sample SAMN11554181, study PRJNA540505) | mine drainage metagenome | isolation source: sediment from site ElyBrook_90M | place: USA: Ely Copper Mine, Vershire, VT | collected 2017 | reverse complement strand
GGTTCCTAACCTTCATCATCGCCTACGTAAAACCGTTCACGCAGTTGGTGGTGCACTAAAAAATCCCGGCCGTTCAAATGTGGTCCGGCGGCCGCCCTAGCCCGGCCGCCGGTATAGAGGTGGTATGAACGCAGTCATAGAGTCTTCCGCAATCATCGAAGCTTTTAAGGCGCGTGCTGAAGCAGTCAGCGCGCAGGTCGAGAGAGTTGCAAGCAGGGAACTAGCGATGGAGTTGATCGTTCGCCTGTTGCACCGTGAGGGTATAGATGACAAGCCCCACTGCTACGCCGTATGGGCTGAAAGTCCCATGATCGGCAGCGCCGCGAAACAGCAACTGGAAAGCGCGGTGCCGGGGCTGAGCTTCGACGTGACGCGCGAACTGGCGGCTGAGGCCAAGGTCGGCATCAGCCAGATGGATTGGGCGCTAGCGAACACGGGCACGTTGGTGCAACATGCCGACGCCGTAGACAATCGCTTGGTTTCAACCCTGCCGTCGCTGCATATTGCCCTCGTCTCCAGCGCGGAGATCGTGCCGGATCTTCCCGCGCTCCTCAAGAGGGTTGATCCGCGCCAGACGGCGTATCTTTCGTTCATTACCGGGCCCAGCCGCACCGCGGACATCGAACGCGTGCTGAGCATCGGCGTACACGGCCCCGAGCGGCTCATCATCGTGCTGGTGGACGATCTGGAGGTTGCGGCGTGAACAAGGAATTCAAGCAGTCCATTCTCGACGCACTCGCTAATCCGAATCTTTCCGGCGCGCTGGGCCGATTCTCCGAAGCCTATCGCGGCAGCCGCGCCAAGGCCTACGAAGGCGTTGACTTCGAAGCGGTGCGCACACAAATTGCCGCGATCAAGTCTTCGGCCGCTTCGCACTTTGACGAACTGGCCGCCCAGTTTGCCAGCGTCGCCGAGGCGCGCGGCACCAAGGTCTTCCGCACCAGCGAACCCCAGGCGGTGAAGGACTACATCCTCCGCCTCGCGCAGGAGCGCGGCGTCAAGCGAATCGTTAAATCGAAGTCGATGGCTACCGAAGAGATTCATCTCAACGAGCATCTGCAAAAGGCCGGCATCGAGGTGAACGAGACCGATCTTGGCGAGTGGATCATTCAACTGGCAGGACAGCGGCCTTCGCACATGGTCATGCCCGCCATTCACATGACCAAGGAGGAGGTTGCTGGGGTTTTCAGCGACAAGGTCGAGGAAGGTCAGCAACCCGATATCCCGAAGCTGGTAAAGTTCGCCCGCGCTCAAACGCGCCCGAAGTTTCTCAACGCCGACATGGGCATCACCGGCGCAAACATCGCCGTTGCCGACACCGGCAGCATCGTCATCATCACCAACGAAGGCAATGCGCGGCTGGTGACGACCCTGCCGCGGATTCACGTCGCGATTGTCGGGCTGGAAAAGCTAATCGAGCACTTCGCTGACATCGCGCCCATCCTCACGGCCCTGCCCAAGAGCGCCACCGGACAACTGCTCACCAGCTACGTCTCGGTCATCAGCGGCCCCGTGCCCAACACCGACGGAACGCCCAAAGAGCTGCACATCATCCTGATGGACAACCGCCGCAACGAGATGGCTTCTGACCCGCGCTTCAAGCAGGCATTGCAGTGCATCCGTTGCGCCTCGTGCCTCAACGTCTGCCCGGTCTTCCGCTTGGTGGGCGGACACGTCTTCGGCAAGGTCTACACCGGCGGCATCGGCACTATCCTCACCGCGTGGTTTGACGCACTCAAGGAATCCGACGAGATCCAGAGCCTTTGCATTCAGTGCGGCAATTGCACGGAGGTCTGCCCCGGCAAGATCGATATTCCCGGTCTGATCCTGGAACTGCGCCGCCGCCTTGCCCTCGAAAAGGGGCAGCCCATGATGCAGAAGGCCATCTTTTCGGTGGTCAACAACCGTCGCATGTTCCATACCATGTTGCGCGCCGCGTCGGTCGGACAGAAGCCGTTTGCCAGGCAGGGTTTCATCCGCCACCTACCGATGTTCCTCGGCAGCATGACCGAGTTTCGCTCGCTGCCGGCAATTGCTGACGAACCGTTCCGCGATCGGGTGAAGAAGATAAAACAGCCAAAGTGTGCGGAAAAGGCCGTATTCTTTGGTGGCTGCCTGGTGGACTTCGCCTATCCGGAGATGGGCGAGTCGGTCGTCGAGGTGCTGAACAAGGCAGGCATCGAGGTGATCTTCCCCGAGGGCCAGACCTGCTGCGGCGCTCCCGCACGCTTCAGCGGAGCCTACGAAGTGGCCGCGCAGAATGCCGCCGACAACATCAGCGCGCTGCTCGCAGAAGATGTGAAATATGTCGTCTCCGCCTGCCCTACCTGCACCGTGGCGCTCAAGCACGACTTCATCGCCAACCTTGAAGCCGTGGGCCGCGACGCCGAACTGCCCGCCGCGCGCCGGCTTGCGGAAAAGGTCGTGGACTTTTCAACCCTCGCCACCCAGCTTCTGGAGCAGGGCCGGCTCAAGTTCAAGCCCGGCATCGAGCCCTTGAAGTTCACCTATCACGACTCCTGTCACCTCAAGCGCACATTGCGATCCGAGCAGGCGCCGCGTGAGCTGATGCGGCAGGCCGGACATGAATTAGTAGAGATGCAGGAAAGCGATATGTGCTGCGGCATGGGTGGCTCCTATTCGCTCACCCTGCCCGAGCTTTCCGCGCCAATTCTGGAGCGCAAGCTGGTGAACATCGAGAATGCGGGGGTGCCGCTGTTGCTCATCGACTGCCCCGGCTGCGTGATGCAGATTCGCGGCGGCTTGGATAAACGCAGCTCAAACATCAAGGTAGAGCATACAGCCCAACGCTTGGCCCAGGGCCTCGAATAGCCGCAAGACAACACCCAAACCGCGGGCGTGCACTTAACGCACATCCGTCTAACGATCGCGAGCGAAAGGCTCGTAGTTTGAAATGAGAATTCATCTATGAAAATTCACGAGTATCAGTCAAAGGCCATTCTCTCGAAGTATGGAGTGGCGGTGCCGCGCGGCTCGATGGTTGAGTCGAGCGAAGAAGCACAGCGCGCAGCTAAAGACCTAATGAGCGCAGGAGCCACAGCGCGCGCTCCTCACGACCTCATGAGCGCGGGTGCCGGCGGAGGGGTAGTAGTGAAGGCGCAGATTCATGCCGGAGGCCGCGGAATGGGCGGCGGCGTGAAGTTGGCCAAGAACCACACTCACGCCGCCTAACTGGCGGAAAAGATTCTCGACATGCGACTGGTGACGCACCAGACCGGTCCGGAAGGCAAGAAAGTACGGCGGTTGCTCATCGAAGAAACAGTCCCGATTGCCCAAGAGATGTATTTAGGCATCCTGCTCGATCGTTCGGTCTCTAGGTTGCTCTTCATGGCTTCCAGAGTAGGAGGGATGGCGATCGAGGAGATCGCAGCCAAGAATCCGGACGCGATCATCAAGGAGTACATCGATCCCGCGATTGGCTTTCAGGCTTTCCAGGCGCGCAAGATCGCCTTCAGGCTGGGTCTGAAGCCGGAGCATGTCGCCCCGGCGGTGAAGTTCATGCTGGCGCTGTACAAGGCCTACGACGAGACCGACGCCTCACTGTTTGAAATCAACCCTTTCATCACCACCAACGATGGTCGCGTCTTTGCTCTCGATGCCAAGGTGATCATCGACGACAGCGCTATGTACCGCCATCCCGATTTGAAGGAACTGCGCGACATCACCGAGGAAGAGCCGCTGGAGGTGGAAGCCAGCAAGCACAACCTCAACTACATCAAGCTAGAAGGCAATGTCGGCTGCATGGTCAACGGCGCGGGACTGGCAATGACAACCATGGACATCATCAAGTTTGCCGGCGGCCAGCCAGCGAACTTTCTCGATGTGGGTGGCGGCGCCAACGCCGAACAGGTGACGCACGCATTTGAAATTCTGCTCGCCGACAAGAGCGTGAAGGCCGTGCTGATCAACATATTCGGCGGCATCCTGCGAGTGGACACGCTGGCCAACGGCGTGGTGGAGGCGGCACGCAAGACGAATATTCAACTGCCCATCGTGCTACGGCTGGAAGGCACCAACGTGGAAGAGGGACGCAAGATTCTACAAGAGAGCGGCTTGAACTTTATTGTGGCGCAAAACATGAAGGACGCGGCGGAGAAGGTTGTTGCCGCGGCGGCGGGGAGATAAGCAATGAGCATTCTTGTTGACGAAAATACTCGATTGATCGTGCAGGGCCTAACTGGCCGCGAAGGAACCTTCCACGCCAAGGCTTGTGCCGCCTACGGCACCAACGTCGTGGGCGGAGTGTCGCCCGGCAAGGGCGAGACCACCTATGAGGGCTGGCCAATTTTCAATACCGTGCAAGAGGCGGTGGCCGGAACCCAATCCAACGCAACCGTAATCTTCGTGCCCCCGCCTTATGCCGCGGACGCCATCATGGAAGCCATCGATGCCCAAGTGCCTCTGATCATCTGCATCACGGAAGGCATTCCCACCCGTGACATGGTCGGAGTCTGGCGCTATCTCGAGGGCAGCAAGTCTCGCCTGATCGGCCCCAACTGCCCCGGCATCATCTCGCCGGGAAAATGCAAGATCGGCATTATGCCGGGGAATATTCACCGCCCGGGCCGCATCGGAATCGTCTCCCGCTCCGGCACCCTGACCTATGAGGCCGTACACCAGATCACTCAGCTTGGCCTGGGACAATCCACCGCCATCGGAATCGGCGGCGATCCCATCATTGGCACCAATTTCGTCGACGCCCTGACCCTCTTCGAGGCCGACCCCGATACCGATGCCATCATCATGATCGGCGAGATCGGCGGCGATGCCGAAGAGATCGCGGCGGAGTTCATCAAGCACAACGTCACCAAACCCGTGGTGAGCTTCATCGCCGGACAAACCGCACCCCCGGGACGCCGTATGGGTCACGCCGGAGCCATCATCAGCGGCGGCCATGGAACCGCGCAGGAGAAGTTCAAGGTGCTGAAGGCTGCTGGCGTGCACATCGTCAAGTCTCCCGCTCTGCTCGGAGAAATCATGATGGAAGCCCTGAGCACGACACTGTCGGTTGTCGGCACGTTAGCGGAAAGCTCTAACGAATAGCTGCTACTTACAGGGTTGATTTAGGGACGAAATGATAAGCAAACGATTGACACATGGAGTTGAGTGTATGAATCAAAAAGTCACGATTGACGGCAATGAAGCAGCTGCGTACGTTGCACATAAGACTAACGAAGTCATCGCAATTTACCCGATTACTCCAAGCTCGCCGATGGGCGAGTGGAGCGACCAATGGTCCTCGGAGAGAAAAACTAACATCTGGGGCACTATCCCTTCTGTATTCGAGATGCAAAGCGAGGGCGGTGCCGCTGGCACACTGCACGGCGCACTGCAGGCCGGAGCTCTGACGACCACTTTCACCTCATCGCAAGGACTGCTGCTCATGATCCCAAACATGTACAAGATTGCGGGCGAACTCACGCCTTGCGTCATGCATGTTGCAGCGCGTGCGTTGGCGGCGCAGGGACTGTCGATCTTTGGTGATCACCAGGATGTTATGGCTGTACGCCAAACGGGCTGGGCGCTGCTGTCGTCCAACTCGGTGCAAGAGGTCATGGACTTCGCGTTGATTGCCCAAGCGGCAACCCTGGAATCGCGAATCCCGTTCGTGCACTTCTTTGACGGCTTCCGCACCTCGCACGAAGTCGGCAAAGTCGAACAGCTTGATGATGACGTCATGAGGGCAATGCTCCCCCATGAGCTAGTGGAGGCGCACCGCAACCGTGCGCTTAGTCCGGATCGTCCTGTGCTGCGCGGAACAGCACAGAACCCCGACGTTTATTTCCAGGCGCGCGAAACCGTAAACCCTTACTACATTGCGCTGCCCGAGATCGTGCAGAACGCGATTAACCGTTTCGAGAGTCTCACGTGGCGGCAATACAAGATATACGAATACCTCGGCGCTCCCGACGCTGAGCGCGTGATCGTCTTGATGGGGTCTGGCGCGGAAGTTGCGGAAGAAACCATCGAAAGGCTGCTGGCCGACGGCGAAAAGATCGGCATTCTCAAGATTCGCCTATATCGCCCGTTCGCCTCGGAGCTCTTTCTCCAGGCTCTGCCGCAAACAGTGAAGTCGATTGCCGTGCTCGACCGTACCAAGGAGCCCGGCTCGGCGGGGGAACCGCTTTACGGCGATGTACTCACGGCACTCGCCGAGGGCTTTGCCTCCGGTAAGTCACAATTTAAGTCTTTCCCCAAGGTGATCGGTGGACGCTATGGTTTATCGTCCAAGGAGTTCACCCCAGCCATGGTCAAGGGCGTCTTTGACGAACTTGGCAGCGCGACCAGCAAGAATCACTTTACGGTCGGCATTGTGGATGACGTGACCCACACTTCTATTGACTACGATCCGGCATACAGCACCGAGCACCCCGATACAGTACGTGCTCTTTTTTACGGACTCGGTGCGGACGGCACCGTGGGCGCAAACAAGAATTCGATCAAGATCATCGGTGAAGACACGGACAACTTTGCCCAGGGATACTTCGTATACGACTCGAAGAAATCCGGATCAGTCACCACCTCGCACCTGCGCTTTGGCCCAAAGCCCATTCGCTCCAGCTACCTCATCAACCGCGCGAACTTCGTTGCATGTCACCAGTTCACATTCCTGGACCGTTTCGATGTCCTCAAGTACGCCGATGCCGGCGCTGTGTTCCTTCTCAATAGCCCGTTTGGTGCGGATGAAGTGTGGAATGAACTGCCGGCCACCGTACAGAAAGAGATTATTGCCAGAAAGCTGCGCTTCTATGTGATCGATGGTTACAAGGTCGCGAAGGAAACCGGCATGGGTGGCCGCATTAACACCATCATGCAGACTTGCTTCTTCGCCATCAGCGGTGTGCTGCCACGCGATGAGGCTATTACTGCCATCAAGAAGGCCATCAAGAAGACCTATGGCAAGCGTGGCGAGGCGGTGGTGCAGCAGAACTGGGCTGCGGTTGACAGCACGCTCGTTAATCTCTTTGAAGTCAAGGTGCCCGCATCCGTCACCAGCACTCACGATATCCGCCCGGCGGTTCCGGATGCGGCCCCGGAATTTGTGAAAAACGTTCTCGCACCCATGATTCTGGGCAACGGCGACGACCTGCCAGTAAGCGTGCTGCCCGTTGACGGCACCTACCCACTTGCTACTGCGCAATGGGAAAAGCGCAACATAGCGCTGGAAATCCCCGAGTGGGACGAATCGCTTTGCATACAGTGCGGCAAGTGCGTACTCGTCTGTCCGCACGCTGTCATTCGCGCCAAGGTATATGCGAGCGACAAACTTGTGAATGCGCCGGAGACTTTCAAGTCCGTCGAAGCCAAGTGGAAGAATTTTCCTGGTCAGCGTTACACATTGCAGGTCGCGCCTGAGGACTGCACCGGCTGTGCCCTCTGCATTGAAGCCTGCCCGGCAAAGTCCAAAAACGAGGTCAAGCACAAGGCCATCAACATGGTGTCGCAGTTGCCCTTGCGCGCACCCGAGGCCAAGAACTGGGAGTTCTTCCTGTCGCTTCCTGAAACTGACCGCACCATGCTCAATCTCGGGCAAGTCAAAGACGTTCAACTTCTTGAACCGCTGTTTGAGTTCTCCGGCGCATGCTCTGGCTGTGGCGAGACTCCGTACGTCAAACTGCTCACGCAACTCTCCGGTGACCGCTCCCTGATAGCCAATGCAACCGGTTGCTCCTCCATCTATGGCGGTAACCTTCCGACCACACCCTACAGCGTCAACAAGGATGGCCGGGGTATCGCCTGGTCTAACTCTTTGTTCGAGGACAATGCCGAGTTTGGCCTGGGAATGCGTCTGGCTCTCGACAAGCACGCAGAACAGGCTCGTGAACTGCTTGTCCGGCTTCTTGGTACGCTGCCGGAGGAACTCGTGAAGGGTCTGCTCTACGCAGAACAGCGCTCCGAAGCCGGGCTCCGCGACCAGCGCGCCCGGGTTGTCGAGTTGAAAAAGTTGCTTGCCGGTAAGGACAGCTTTGAAGCCCGCAATCTCTTCGGGCTGGCCGACAGCCTTGTGCAGAAGTCGGTGTGGATCTTAGGAGGCGACGGCTGGGCCTACGACATCGGCTACGGCGGTCTCGATCACGTTCTCAGCTCCGGGCGCAACGTAAACATCCTGGTGCTGGACACTGAAGTGTACTCGAATACCGGCGGGCAAATGTCGAAGTCTACGCCCCGGGGCGCGGTCGCCAAGTTCGCCGCCGCAGGAAAACCGCACGCCAAGAAGGATCTCGCGCTGATGGCGATGCACTACGGCGCTGTCTATGTTGCGCGTGTTGCCATGGGGGCGAGTGACACGCACACGCTTAAGGCGTTTCAGGAAGCCGAGGCCTATGACGGACCCTCGATCATCATCGCCTACAGCCACTGTATTGCACACGGCTATGAACTTGTGCGCGGGCTTGATCAGCAGAAACTGGCGGTGCAGTCCGGACATTGGCCGCTCTTCCGTTACAACCCAGCGCTGGCAGAGGGCGGCAAGAATCCGTTCGTCCTCGATAGCAAGGCCCCAACCGTTCCTTTGGAGAACTACATCTATAACGAAACCCGCTACACCATGTTGCGCCAAAGCAATCCTCCGGTGGCCGCCGAGTTGTTGATTGAGGCCCAGCGCGATGTGGACTTACGCTGGAAAACCTATGAACACCTGGCACAGCAACCAGGGGCCAACATCGCCGCCGCGCTGCCGTCGGTGATTGCCTCCGAAGAGAATCAGACGAAGGAGACTGTGAACAATGGTTGATCTATCTACTACTTACGCAGGGCTTACTCTAAAGAATCCGCTTGTCGTTTCGGCCTCGCCTCTCTGTAAAGAGATCGGGAACCTGCGCCGCATGGAAGACGCGGGGGCAGCCGCCATCGTGCTCCACTCGCTGTTTGAGGAGCAGATCAACATAGAGTCCAACGAACTGGACAAGTACCTTTGGCGTTCGTCGGAGGTGTCGGCCGAGGCTGCGACTTATTATCCCGACCTGGAAAAGTTGAAAATTGGACCGGACAGCTACCTGGAGTACATCCGGCAAGCTAAGCAGGCGGTTAGCATTCCGGTTTTTGGCAGCCTCAACGGTGTCTCGGAAGGCGGTTGGGTGCGCTATGCAAAGCTGATGGAAGATGCCGGTGCTGATGGCGTGGAACTCAACATCTACTTTCTCGCCACCGATGGACAGGAGGACAGCGCATCGGTTGAAGCGCACTACGTACAGCTCGTACGTGCCGTGAAGGCGCAACTCAAGGCGCCGCTGACGGTAAAGGTGGGCCCATACTTCAGCTCGATGGCTCACTTTGCTAAGCGGCTTGACGAGGCAGGCCCCGACGCATTGGTCATCTTCAACCGCTTTTATCAGCCGGATTTCGACCTCGATACCCTCGAAGTTGTTCCGGGCCTTCAACTCAGCACTTCCTCCGAACTCACGCTCCGCCTGCATTGGGCAGCCGTACTATTCGGACGCGTCAAGGCTGACATCGCTATCACTGGCGGCGTGCACTCATCGGCAGATGTAATCAAATCGATGATGGCAGGCGCTCGCGTGGCGATGACTACCTCGGCGCTAATCGCGAACGGAATTGGAGCGCTAGGGTCGATGCTGAGCGGGGTGGAGGGCTGGATGGAGAAGAACCTTAATCAGTCTATACGCCAGATGCAGGGCAGCATGAGCCAACAAAATGTTGCCAATCCTGCTGCATTTAATCGAGCCAACTATATGAAGGTTCTCAGCAGTTATGCCCTGAGAGATTTGGCCTCGCAAGCACCGAGTAACCTTCCGTGAATGGAGGTAACCGTGCGGGGGACGGGCGCCGTGATCAGGATCTGCATCTTCTCTGAAACGGTTTAACACGGACACAAGGAGATCACTGTGAAAAATGAACCCAGAGATGTTGAACTTGAAGAGCGGATGGTGAAATTCGATACATGGGTCAAAGAAGGCAAGATCCCATTTTCAACAAAGGTAATCCCGGTTAACCAGTCACCGAATTCTTTGCAATGGGTGTTGCCAACCCAGCAGGTGCTGGAAATTTTAAGAAATTCAAGGTCATATGCCCTAGCAAAATGCCTGTGCAGAAGCAAACACCAGCGGTGCGACAATCCTCTTGAAGTCTGTTTTTATACTAACGATGTGGCTGACAAGAAAGTGGCTGAGGGGGCTGCTAGATTTGTGGATTTAACCGAGGCAGCTGAACGGCTGAAACTTGCCAATGAGCATGGGCTTGTGCATCTGACGATTTACAATCCTGAACAGCATATATATGCGGTATGCAGTTGTTGCGAATGCTGCTGCCATGATATCGAGTTCATGAAAAAACTGGGGCGGCCGGATCTTGTTGCCCATGCCGATTATATCGCTTCGGTAGACGCTAACACTTGCATAAACTGCAAGGCATGTGTCGATCGCTGCGTATTTGATGCGCAGTTAATACAGGGCGAAACCGTTGCCTATCACCCAGAGAAATGTTACGGATGCGGACTTTGCGTGACGACCTGCCCAGCCGGGTCCATTTCAATGGTACTCAGAAACAAACCGGCTTGAAAAGATTCTACCGGTCACAAAAGGAAACCTATGTACATAACCTGCTGCGGCCACCCCATCTGGACTTTGACGTAAAAGAACGGACTTATAACCCAAAGAAAGGCTAAAGCCAGAAGCGAAAGAAGCAATAGCCCATGCCAAGTCCTGAATCCACTTTTCTGATTGAGCCAACAAAATGTCGCAAGTCCTGCTGTCTTCAATCGAGCCAACTACATGAAGCTCCTCAGCAGCTATGCACTCAGCGACTTGGCTTCACAAGCACCCAGCAAGACGGTGTGATAACGAAACGAATTGAAGGAGACAACCATGCCGGATGAACTGAGCGGCGCGACGCCTCTGCTATCTCCACTGCCGGGCGTAATCGTCATCTGCGAGAAGAACATCGGAGAGCGGGTGCAAAAGGACGACGTGGTGCTGATTCTGGAAGCCATGAAGATGCAGATCCTGATCACGGCGCCCGTCCCTGGCACGGTTACCTCCATCCTGTGTAAGGAGGGCGAGAGGGTAGAGAAGAACGCAGTACTTGCTCTCATCGGCCAGAACGGATTTGCCGAAACGTACGTACCGGAACAGCGGGACAGCAACAAACCGGTTGCCGCTTACAGGCTAAAAACCGGGGCTGTCGCGGAGAGACTTCGGGAACTGCGAGAGCGGGAAAACCAAGTCAAGGAGATGGGCGGAGCTAAGGCCGTGGCCACGCAGCACGCGCGAGGCAAACTTTCAGCTCGCGAAAGGCTTGACCTGCTCTTCGACCCCGGCTCTTTCCGCGAAACAGACATGTTCATGAAGCATCGCGGGACAATGTTCGGAATCGACAGAGTAGAGATCCCCGCAGATGGCGTCATTACCGGTTACGGCAAGATTCATGGCCGGCCCGTGGCGGCTTTCTCTCAGGATTTGACCGCTCGCGGCGGAAGCCTCGGAGAGATGCACGCCAAAAAGATCTGCAAGGTGATGGACATGGCCCTTACAGCGGGGATGCCCTTCATCGGCATGTGCGACTCCGGAGGCGCCCGTATCCAGAAAGGGGTGGATTCGCTTTCCGGCTTCGGAGAGATTTTTTACCGCAACTCCCTAAGTTCCGGCGTCATCCCGCAGATCTCAGCGATTATGGGTCCCACCTCAGGG
>VFSW01012836.1_pt1 | contig 11667 bp, 12 predicted proteins | sample 5358111 | NCBI WGS metagenome assembly VFSW01 (sample SAMN11554181, study PRJNA540505) | mine drainage metagenome | isolation source: sediment from site ElyBrook_90M | place: USA: Ely Copper Mine, Vershire, VT | collected 2017 | reverse complement strand
ATACGCGACCGGGCGCGGAGCGACCTCGCGGGGCGGGGGGCCGGCGCGCCGCCCGCCGGAAAAGCGGGTGGAGCGGACAGGAGGGATTCGGCGGACGAAGCGCGGTGATCGGGTCCCGATTCCGTGGAGGGGATGTGCGCCCGGCCTGGAGAGATGTATGGGGTTGTAAGGAAGAAAAGAACAGGATTATGTCAAATGGTAATAAAAAAGAGACCGCGCCGGTCAGGATAACGGCGGGGGATGATTTTTCGGAGCTTGTCGAGGCGCTCTGTGCGCTGAAGAACGGTTCGCCCGCCTTAAAGAAACGGTGGCAGGAGCAGGCGCTGCCGTCCAGCCAGGTGATCGGCGAGATGATCGAGTCCCTCCGCTCCGGCCTCTTCCCGGGCTACTTCGGCTTCTCCGAGCTCAAGGCGGAGAGCCTTCGGTTTCACGTGGGATCGACGCTGGACCACATCCGGCGGGACCTTCAGGAGCAGATCAAGCGGGGGCTCTGCTTCTCCTGCGAGGAGGGGCCGGGCTGCATTCCCGTCTGCGACGCAAAGGCGCACGAGCTGACCGGCGAATTCCTCCGGAGGCTGCCGAAGGTGCAGCGGCTTCTGGCCCTGGATGTCCGCGCCGCCTACGCGGGCGACCCGGCGGCCGCAAACCAGGACGAGGTGATCTTCTGCTATCCGGGGCTCTTGGCCATCACCAATTATCGCCTGGCCCACGAACTCCATCTCCTCGGCGTACCGATCATTCCCCGGATGATCACCGAATTGGCCCACAGCGCCACGGGAATTGATATCCACCCCGGTGCGCGGATCGGTGAGCGGTTCTTCATCGATCACGGGACCGGCGTGGTTATCGGGGAGACCTGCATCATCGGCAACCGGGTCTGCCTCTACCAGGGGGTCACCCTCGGGGCGAAGAGTTTTCAGGTGGATGGGGAGGGGAAGCCCGTCCGGGGGATCGACCGGCATCCGATCGTCGAGGACGATGTGACGATCTACTCCGGCGCGACGATCCTCGGCCGCGTGACGATCGGGCGCGGTTCGGTGATCGGCGGGAACGTTTGGCTCGTCCACGGTGTGCCGCCGGGGAGCCGGATCACCCAGGCGCAGAGCCGCGAGGATGAGTTTGAGCGGGGTGCAGGGATCTGACCAAAGAAAAAACAAAGCGTGCTTCGGGAGGAGCCCTGCATCCCGAAGGGGTCGCAAACAAAGGAGAAACGGATGAAACTGCTGACATTCACACCCAAGGCGACTGGCGGTGCCACGCGTCTTGGTGCCTTAATCGACGGCGTCGTGGTCGATCTGGCGGCTATAGACGACACCCGGCGGCGGGAGCATCCCGGATGCGATCCGCTGCCTGCGACCATGAAAGGGCTGCTGTCGACCGGCAAGGCCGGTCTCGACCGCGTCCGGGAGCTGCTCGATCATCAGGCGTCCGGAACGACCGCGGAGGCGGGCTCGATCTTGAGACTGGAGGAAATCATCTTCCATCCGCCGCTGTCCGATGCCGAAAAATTTTTCTGCGTCGGCAAGAATTACCGCCAGCACCTCGCCGAGCTGCGGAGAAACGACCTCATCCTGGAGACGCCGCAGGAACCCACCGCCTTCATCAAGCTCAATACCTGCCTGTCGGGACACGACTGGCGCGTCGAACGTCCGGAGGGCATCGTGCGGCTCGATTACGAACCCGAACTGGTGTTCGTGATCGGCAAGCGCGCCCTTCGGGTTTCAAAGGACCGGGCCTTCGACCACATCGTCGGCGTCACCATCCTCAACGACCTCACCGACCGCGACTTGCAGAAACGGGAAGTGGCGTCGGGTTCCCGATTCTGGACGGGGAAAAACATCCCCGGCTTCGGACCGTTGGGCCCCTGCATCATCACCATGGAGGAGATCGGAGACCCCTACGACCTCTGGATGACCTGTTCGGTCAACGGCGAGCAGCGGATGCGGTTCAACACCGCCGATCAGATCTGGAAAATGCCCGAGATCATCGAACATTTCACCCGTTTCATCCCCTTCGAACCGGGAGATATGTTCGCGACGGGAACGCCCGGAGGAACCGCCATCGGCCATCCGAATGCGCACGAGTTGTTCCTCAAGCCCGGGGATGTGGTGGAGTGCGCCATCGAGGGGCTGATGACGCTCCGGACCCACATCGTCGCCCCGGGCCGGGGATGAGAGAAACCTGTTCCAGCCGTCAGATCGGCTTGATTCCCGCCTCCTTGACCACCTTCAGCCACTTGGCGATCTCGGAACGGACGAAGGCTTCGTACTCCTCCGGTGTGCTGCCCACCGGATCGGCCCCCTGTTCGGCCAGGCGCTTTTTCACTTCCGGCATCTTCAGGGTCTTGACGATCGCATCGTGCAGTTTGTCAATGATCGGACGGGGCGTCCCGGCCGGCACGAACATCCCGAAGCCTGTTGAGACCAGGAACCCCGGCAGGCCCTCCTCTTCCATCGTGGGAATATCGGGCGCCGCCGGCGAGCGCTTGGCACCGGTCATGGCAATCGCCCGGAGCTTCCCCGACCTGATGTACGATATTGCCGCTGGCATGCTGACAAACTGGAGTTGCACATGGCCGCCCAGCAGATCGATCAGCGCCGGACCGGCGCCCTTGTAGTGGATGATCTCCAGCTTGATGTGGGCCATGGATTTGAGCAACTCACCGGATAGGTGGCCAACCGTTCCGATCCCGGACGTGCCCATGTTCAACTTGTCGGGATTGGCCTTAGCCAGCGCGATGAGTTCCTTCAGCGTCTTGGCTTGTACCGAGGGGTGGGCCACCAGCACCGTGGGGACGTCCGACACCATCGAAACGGCGGCGAAAGCCTTGAGAGTGTCATAGGGAAGTTTTTTCACCATGCTGGGGTTGATCACATGGCTGGCCGACACCATCAGAAGCGTGTAGAACTCGTTGGTCGCCTTATCAAAAATAAAAAAACCAATTTCCCCGCCGTCACCGGCGCGGTTATAGATCACGATCGGCGCACCGAGGTTCTGGCCCAGCTCGTTGCTGATGGCCCGCGAAATGATGTCCACGTTGCCGCCCGGTGCGAAAGGCACGACCAGACGGATCGGCCGGCCCGGCTCGGGATAGGCGGCCCATGTCCCGGTCGCCGCAAACAGGACGAAAAAAGACGCGACCAAAACAGTTGCGGCAGGCGCAAAAAATCCCTTCTTGTTCATACTCTTCCTCCTTTTCTCCATTTCAGTGACAATATCACGGTCTCAAAATGTGCACCGCGAGACATCTCTTCGACAGGAATTGATCCTGCCCGCGCATCTCTCAGCGATGAGAGACAAGGACTTGCTTTCGCGGGAGGTGAGGATACGGAGAGGAGGCTTGTGTGTCAAGGAGATTTTTTACCTGCTTCGCCTACTATTAAACAGAACCAAGGCGATAAGAGTTTATTCGTTACCAATGGAAATGTGAGATAGCATTCACCGAACTCAACCGCGCATTTCTGATGAGGAAGGTCACCGGTGCCGTCCCGGGTGATCGCGTTGTGTAGACGCAAGATGTCGACGCAGTCCATGCCCAGCCGTTTCAGGCTGCCGTCCAACGAGCGCGCTACGGCGCCGGCGATAGTCGGCACGCTCTGTCTGGGTCAATCGCACCTTGGTGCCGACGGAGGCATTGGGCCTCAGCTTCGCCCAGACGCAGCCGAGATTGGTTTCCGATGCGCCATTGCCGTATTGCACGGCGGTGTCGAAGTAGTTGATGCCGGCCGCCAACGCGCGCGCCACTGTACGTTCCTGCTCCGCAGGGTTGCCGCGTACCATCAGCCCGGCGGCGAAATGAATATGTCGTGGCCGAGAACACGGCGTTCCTGAACAACGTGTTTTACCCGCTAAAAAAGTCTAAGGATTGTTGAGCAACCGCACCTCGCATTGGGGCAAGGGAATCGCGATCTTGCTTACACGGAACTGTTCCACGATGGCCTGGTAAATTTCCGCCCCCGCCGGGTAGTAATCATTCACCGTTGTCCAGGGATTGACGGCAATGTTGATGGAGGAGTTCGCCAGCAGGGTGATGCCGACCCCGGCCTTCGGGTCTTTCAACACGCGGGGGTTTTGCTCCAGCACGCCGCGCACGATGGCAACCGCCGCGTTGATGTCCGTTCCATAACTGACGCCGACGGTCAGATTAAGCTGCCGGATGCTGCCGTAGTTGTGCAAAATTTCGCCGACGATCTTGCGGTTGGGAATGACAACGCAGGAACGATCTGTATGTTCCAACGTCGTCGTAAACAATTCGATGGTTTTCACCGCCCCCTGCACGCCGACGATTTCAATGTATTCGCCCACGCGATACGGCTTGGTGAAAATGATCGTCAGTCCCGCGACCAAGTTGCTAAGCACGCCCTGTATAGCCAAGCCCATGCCCACGCCCGCAATGCCGATGCCCGCAATTAACGCCGTCACGTCGATGCCTGCCGTGCCCAGTGCGATGACCAGCGCCAGCGCAAAGATCAGCAACTTCAAAATACGAACCACCAGCATTCGCATGGGCGGTTCCATCGCCTTGCGGTTCAGCCAGCCGTCCACCAGTTTGCCAAGCCAGCGCGCCGCCAGCAGGCCAACCACAACGACGACCGCCGCTGAAATCAGCGCGCCGCTGTGAAGAATGACGTAGTCAACGAGCTTGTCCTTCCACGCGGCGATGTTTTGAGTCTGATCATTCATAGGGAATTTCTATTGTGCCATCATTGGTTAAACCAATCTGCGCTTTTCGCGAACTACGTATTATTCATCACAATAAACGCACCACGCCGCGCACTTCATGAGAAATCATGGACGCCTCCTTCCGTGCATGCCGATCAGTAATAGGAATTTGCTTTGTGTAGGTTTCGGCGTGCTTTGACGAGGCCTCTATTTTACGGCGTCCTTGACTTTCTCACCCGCCTTTTCGATCTGCTCTCCGGTTTTTTCTATCGCCTTATCGACTTTCTTGCCGGCTTTCTCGACCGGACCCTCTTTCGTGCAGCCGTATAGCCCAACCATCAGGACGATCATCATCAATGCAGTGATGACACTTTGAGCAAATTTCTTCATTGGCATACTCCCTTCAGTCTGTGGTCTGCCTATGTTCGTTGTTGTCGCTATCCCTTTTTCTACTTGAAGACATGACCAGCCGCATTCACGGCTTTCGTCAGGTGGCCCTTCGTATCGTGAAGCGCTTCTTTCCCCAGCTCAGTCAACTCATCCACCTTTTCCTCCATTTCTCCGACCTTCTCCTTTGCGGAGGACTCCAGGTGCTTCAACTGCTTGACCGCCGATTCATAGGCCTTGCCGCTTTTTTTCAGCGCCAACTCGTATTCCTTTTGAGCCTTCGCAAGCAATTCCTCCGCGTTATTGTTGATATCCTTCCGTGTCTTCCGGCCGCTTTGCGGCGCATAGAGGATACCGATCGCAGCGCCTATGAGGCCCCCAAGAATAATACCTTTTACGAAACCTTCGATCTGATTCGACATGATTTCACCTCCCTCGTTCGTTTCCCAAACCCTTCTTCACCTGACCGATCTTTTCCTGAACTCTACCGGTTGTCGTTTCATACATGCCTGCAGCTTACAACTATTGATTTTTGCTAAGTTATCCGACGATCTTCCTGGGCCTATCCTTCCCGAGCGGATTAGTCCTTATGGATGTTGCCCCAAGACTTTTAAAAATACGTAACATAAGGACAATTAACAACGATAGTTCACTGTACGTTTCCCGGTAGGTAAAGCTTATCTCTGGAGGTTGGACGTTAAGTCAGACCGACTATAACGGGACGACCTTCTATCAATCAAGGAGTTTGTTGTTGAAAACATGACCGGGAGTGCAACCCGCAAGCCCCGCCCGAGGGGGCCTTGGGGCGAAGAGCTTTCAGTTCGACGGGGGAGTAATCCCGTCCCGAAGGATCGACCGGCATGCGATCGTCAAGGGCGAGGGACGAGCGCGAGTACGCTATTGCTCTACAATGGCGGCAGAGGGAATCTCTCGACGCTGAATTCGCGTCCCTGGCATACTCTCCGGCATTACGGGTATGGACGAGGAGGCAGCATCGTTATCCGCTATCGCCGGAACGATTGGTGAAAAGCGCTTCCTTCCGGGACCCGGTAACGTATGCCGCTCGCGGGGCATCTGCACGACTGCCGACAATGAGTAAGCATACGATGTAAAATATTAATGCTAATGCCGATAAGACAATGATCCATATCATATCTTTTACCTCCCCAAAGGCAACCTTGGAAATATAGCCAGGATCATAGTAACGGGACTGCTCTATATTGTTCAAAGCGTAAAAAAAGCCCCGTCACATCATTAGTGACAGGGCTGGGAACCTCATTTTTACTTCCCTATGCGGGAGGGGCACTTTTGTTAAGTAAATCATTTCAATATCTTCCGCAGCATTTACAGGAATTCACCGTCCATAATTTCTTGCCAACAAAATGTTTCCTTCGCTAAGGGTTCTACGACCGACTTTATCATGTCGGACGCGATAATTTTTTGTTCGCCTAACACAAGATATGGTATTAGTCAAGTAAATTTATACAAGATATTGTTAACTACAAGAAGCTCCCGGTAGGATCGCCGTCACGGCGGGTGTGTGTTGCAACTGGCCGAGGACGACCCTCCGGATTCCGGACGGATCAAGAGAAAGGATATGGTGGGCTAATTTCTCGGCCTTTTCCCGGCTACAGGGGAGATCCACTTTGTTGATCAGAGGGACGATGCGTGCGCCGGCGGGGGCTTGCTTGATCAATTCCATCATCAGGCGGGCGATTGTCTCTTCCGTGACCATGCTTCCGAGGGGCAGGTTGAGAAGGCGGGAGGCGATGGCCGAACGAAAGACCGTTTCCTCGTCGAGGAGGCGGCCCATGCCGTCGATCCCCATGACCGGCACGAGCAGGGTCGTACTGCCCGGTATCACCGGCTCTCCTTCGCGCGGGGCTTTCAGGGGCCGGCCGGCTGCACCGTCGGCTTCGTTGACGACGGCGGAAACCCCGTCCAAGGGGAAAAGCGCTTCCATCCATTCGGGAGGTATCCCTGCGAGTTTGCCGTTGGGGAGCCGTTCCCTGGCAATGAGAAGACATTGATGACGATGGATATGTTCCGTCACCCATGTTTTCACAGTGCTCAGTTCGGGGGAGAGGAATTGAAGGAAGAACGGAGAGGGCGCCGGTTCAAAGATCTTCGTGGTTGTGGTCAGGATGATCCCGCATCGAAGCACCGAGAGTTCCCTGCCCAGGGCGTATAGAAGGGTGGTCTTTCCGCCTGCGCCCACGAGGCTGATCACTTCCCTCTCTCCGATGGAAAAGGCCTCACCCAGCGTCATGATTCACCCGGCCCCGCTCGCTTCGTATATTCCCGATACTCTTCCGGCGTATCGATATCTTTCAGGATCGCGTGCTCCTCCACATCAATCTCTAAAATATCCTCGGGGTGATTCATCAGGATGCGGCGAGCTCCCACATCCCCTTGCAGTTGCAGGGCTTCCTGCAGATACTGTACGCCGATGAGGACCGGATGCCCCTGCAGGCCCCGATAAACGGGCCTGACGATTCCTCGTTTGGGATACGCCCGCTGATACGTGCGGATCAGGATGTTTATGATCTCCGGGCCGATGCCGGGCTGGTCCGCCAGGAGAACCAGAAATGCCTCGCTTCCCGGATCCATGGCCAGCAAACCCTGCCTGAGTGAGGATGCCATCCCCCGTTTATAGTCCGGGTTGATCACGATCTTGATTGAGAGCGCCGGCAGACTCGCTCTGATCCGGCGCGCTTCATGCCCCAGGACCAGGATGATCTCGTCTGCAGCGGAGTTGATGAGTGCTTCCACAGAGTGATGCAAGAGGGACTTCCCCTGCCATTCCAGGAGCTGCTTGGGCCGGCCCATGCGCTTGGATTCTCCCGCCGCGAGCAGGATTGCTGAGATCATGGCCGCACGTTCCCTTGGGAGAACGAGCAACCTGAATGGCGCCCGTGCCCCTGGTGGTTCATCGGTTGTACTTCCTCATGACGGCCTCCAGGACGGCGCCGCCGATAGCGCGGGCCTTCTCGGAGATGGTGAGACAATGTTCCCGCGTCCCGCGCGGATCCACGTCCGCCACCTTCATATTCGGCTCCGCGGTAAGGCCGTCGTGCAGGATCCCCCGCAAAACGCCGGAGATCGCGGCCTCCAGGGGACCGCCTTCCACCTCTGCCCCGCGCGCCCCCGTCTCGACGCGGTCTCCGATTTGCTTTTTCCCCCGAAACCTTCCGCCGGCCGGGGCCCGCAGAACCCTTTCCCCCGTGTAGCCGCCGATATCTCCCGGGATGCCCGTATCGGGCTCGGCCTCCCCCTCTTCAATCACCCTTCCCAGGTGATGCCCACGGTTTGTCTCGATGACAACGTGCACATCCCTTCCGGCACAAAACCCGGGGCCCAGGCCGATAACCAGGGGGGCATCGCCAAGGGTCGTACCCGTATTGCCTTTGGCCAGGGTTGCATCCACGAATACATCGGGCGACAGAATCTCGCGGATGGCGCACCGAGGGTCGATGACGACCGGCACTTCCCCTTCCTCCCAGCAGCGCCGGATTTCTTCTTCGCCGGACACCCGCCTTCCGACCAACCCTTCGACCTCGTTTCGGCCTGCGAAAACGGCTTCGCAGAATGAGACTCCCCGGCGCACGGCCAGAGGTTCGGGGAGTTCCGTTATGCAGACACGAAAACCCGAGCGGACCAGTCGCTGAGCTGCGCCCGAGGCCATTTCTCCCCCGCCCTTGATCAGGATGATGAGATCCTTCAACCGCTTCTTGGTCACGGATCAGCCGCCTTTCCCGAAGGGGCAAACCGGTTCATGGGCCAGTCGCACCTTGACAGAAAAAGATACGGAGGCAGGCCGTGTAAGTCAAGGATATTTATCTCTGCAATGGCTGTCGAAACAGAGTGCGATTCGGGAAGGGAGGTGTCGACGACTCATCCTTTGCCCCTTGTTTTGGAAGGGGTATTATTTGTCTTGACAACTGTTTGCCGTATATATTATCTACTATCTCAATGGACATTATATAGAATAAGATTTCAGAGTGATTTTATGAAATTATCTACGAAAGGCCGTTACGGTGTGCGACTGATGGTCGACCTGGCCATCCATTACGGGGAGGGTCCCGTGTTGCTCAGGGAGATCGCGAAACGGGAGGAGATCTCCGAGAAGTACCTGTCGAATCTCGTCAATCCCCTCAAGGCGATGGGGCTGGTCGAGGCAACGCGGGGGGTCCACGGCGGTTATGTTCTGGGAAAGGAACCTTCCGAAATCACCATGAAAGAGATCGTCGAGGCGTTGGAAGGATCGCTCAGCCTTGTGGATTGTGTCGAAAAACCTGCCATGTGCGACCGTGTGGCGTTTTGCGTCGCCCGCGATCTCTGGAGCGAAGCGGCGCAAGGTATTGCGCTGATTCTGGAAAAATGCACCCTGGCCGATATGGTACTGAGGCAGAAGGCGAAGCAGGAGCGCGTCACGCCCGACAATTACGTGATTTGATGAAGGATAGGCGAAGCGATCAAAATTTCTTGACGCAGGATGCTCCTCGGTGATGCTCCTCGGTATAGAAGAAAGCCCCCCTGATGGGGAGTAGCTACTGCGGGTAAGGTCAACATGCTGGCGGGATTCGCCTGGCCTTGCCGTCGGCGGACGCCGGTTAGCGGGACCTTTAGTGTGACCTGTCGCACTGAGGTCTCGTTTTTTTTGGTTGTGAGGAATCGCGATATGACGGCTTTTCTCTTCTCGCTCGGGTTTGTCGTCCTGGCGGAGATGGGAGACAAAACCCAACTCCTCGCCATGGCCTTTGCGACCCGGTACCGGGCTTCCGTTGTCCTCTGGGGGGTCTTTGCCGCGACGGCGTGCAATCACCTCCTGGCCGTGCTGGCGGGCAACTATCTCACCGACATCGTACCCATGCACACCATCCGGATCGCCGCCGCGGCATTGTTTATCCTCTTCGGTCTCTGGACCATCCGCGGCGATGAGCTTCAGGGGGAAGACCGACGGTTCAATTTCACGCCCTTCTGGACGGTGGCGATCGCCTTTTTCATCGCCGAGATGGGCGACAAGACCCAACTGGCGACCGTGACCCTTGCCGCCAAGTATCAATCCGTCATCCCGGTCCTGGCCGGTACGACGATCGCCATGCTGATTGCCGACGCCATCGGTATCGTTATCGGCGTCAACCTGGGGAAGAAGATACCGGAGCGGGCCGTCAAATGGGTCGCGGCGCTGATCTTTATTTTTTTCGGCGCGTACGGCCTGTACGAATATACGCCCTCTCATCTGTTGACGGCGCCGGTTGTCATCGGAAGCCTGTCGCTCATCATTCTATCGGTCATGATTCTGGGGCGGAGCGATCTCGTCAAGCTCTTCCAATGTTTCCATTCTTCTTGACACCGTACCGCCTTTTTTCTATATCTTTCCATGAGAAGCGGGCGCCTGCGGAAATGACCGCCCCCCGTCTTCGAAAGGGTACCGGATGAAGAAGGGGAAAAGTTACCGATCGCTCTATCTGCCTGCCTGGTCCATCGTGGCCGCCGTGCTTACCCTCCTCATGATCATCGCCGTTTCCACCTACCGGAACATGAGCCGGGAGACGGGGAGAATGGAAGAATCTCTCGTCAGGGAAGGCCTGGTCATCATCCGGGCGATCGAGGCCGGCGTCCGCGCAGACTTCCCCACAAGCCCTCCCGACGAGCAACGCCTGCAGAAACTCGTGGAAGAGGTCTCCCGCGAGCCCGAAGTCGCCGCCATCGTCATTTTTGACGGTAAGGGGAGGATCGTTGCCGCCAGCCGGTTGCCCGATGCTCCTCCGGACAGGATAAGCGGGGCCGCCTCCTTCCGCCTGTTGCGGAAAGAGAAGGGGATGATCACCCGATATCGTGAACTGCCGGGCGGACCACGGGTATTCGAGGTCATCCAGCCGTTCCGACCGTTTACGTATCATGCATCCCCCTCCCTGCTGTCGGCAAATGAAGAGCGGGCGATTCAGACGGAACTGCCGTTGCGTCGCTGGGCCGCGGACAAGATGATCGCCCTGAGTCTCCGCCTGGAGACCTTCGAAGCCGCCCGCCGGGAGGACCGGCACCATACGCTTCTCATGGCCGCGATCCTCATCGCGTTGGGGACCGGTGCCCTTTACTTCATCTTCGTTGTTCAGAACTACTCGCTGGTGGACCGCACGCTGAATCGGATGAAGAGCTACACGGAAAACGTCGTGGAGAGCATGGCGGACGGACTCATTGCCATCGATCGGGAGGGGCGGATCGTCACCCTGAATCCGCAGGCCCTCGAGATCATCGGCTCCGGGCAGGAGCGGCCGGAAGGGAGGAGCATAACCGATCTTCTGGGCAACGGTGTCGCAGAGATCCTGGGCTCCCCGGAGGCACGGGCGTTGGTGCGGGACCGCGAGATGGAGATCCGCAGGGGGCCGGACGTCAGGATCCCGCTGAGCCTCAGCGCGGCGCCGCTCAGGGACGACACGGGGCAGGAGTTGGGGTCGGTGATTCTGATCAAGGACCTGCGGCAGATCCGGGAACTCCAGGAAAAGGTGCGCCGCAGCGAACGCCTGGCATCGCTCGGGAGGCTCGCCGCCGGTGTGGCACATGAGATCCGCAATCCGCTCAGTTCCATCCGGGGATTTGCCCAGTATTTCCAGA
>VFSW01012835.1_pt1 | contig 11667 bp, 10 predicted proteins | sample 5358111 | NCBI WGS metagenome assembly VFSW01 (sample SAMN11554181, study PRJNA540505) | mine drainage metagenome | isolation source: sediment from site ElyBrook_90M | place: USA: Ely Copper Mine, Vershire, VT | collected 2017 | reverse complement strand
CTGTCACACAATTTCATTTTCGTAAAGCTATATCATTTATGGAAATGCTCTAAGGAAGTATTTCGCCGGCGCAAGGATTCTGCGCTTCGCTGCTGCATTTGGTGAAGCTCGACGGCTGTCCGCATAACGTGGCCAATTGAGCGGGTATCCTAGGTCGAGTCGCGGTTCCCAACTGGTCGCGTACCGATAAAGAGCCATGACAACAAGTAAACCAAAACCCCCAGGCCAATCAAAGATACGCCCAGGAACGCGAACAATGCGAACGAGAGCGGATGGAACCACAAAAGGCTAATGATTTCGACGGTCAGCCCTATGACGATCAGACTGCTTGCAATTCGCAGCAGCCGCTCGATTCCGATTTCGCTGAGTTTCATTGGCCGGGCCCCCAAAATTTCTCATGGCTCAGCTCGGCGACTCTGTGGACGGTGTCGTGGCACCCGCTGGATATACAGGACATCTGGTTTGCCACTAGGGAGTCTTTGATGGCTTGATGAACGGCATCCTCTTCGAAATTTCGCGCGCCGCCATGGCAACGCAGGCACTGGCCGTTCTTGTAGCCGCCCCGGACGGTGATGTGCGCCGGAGGCGTGCTAATGTACTGCAAATAAATCCTCCTCACGCCCTCAAGCTTGTCTTTCAGCGGGCCGTAAATGGTGTAATCGGCGTGGCAGGCATAACACGCTGTATCCGGTGGGACTCGGTGGTTCTGAAAGTGCGCTGCGGGAATATAACTGGGATCGTTGACGTACAGGCTTCGCCCGTAAGGCGTCATGACGTGGCATGAGATGCAGAATCGTGTTTGCTGAGAGCGCTGCAAGTGCGCAGACAATCCGCCGCCGATACAAAGAATAGGTAGTATGAAAAGGGCGATCAAGGCGAGAATTTTCTCTCCCGCAGCCATGGGTGCAGACGGACGAATGAAGAAGAAGATTGCTAGTACCATGGTCAGGACAATTAACGCGATCAGAATTGCCGTGGGTCCGAACATGAGACCTCCTGGTTTGGGCACGATCAACGCACGTGGGCCTCGCGCGGTGAGGCTTGGTTGCCGGGCCGCTACTTTTTCTTGGCCAAGTTGCGGATGAAACCGACAAGTTCCTTAATTTGAGCGCCGCTGAGTTTGTCCTTATAGCCTGGCATGCTGCCCTTGCCGTTAGCGATGGTGGCGGTTAGCTCCTGATCAGTCTGCTTCTGCACGTCCGCGGAACCCAGATCGCGAAGCTTCATGTTCTTTCCCACCACGGTGTTGCCGCTCCCGTCGGCTCCATGGCAAACGGCGCATTTTGACTTATAGAGGCTTGCCGCATCATTCTGCGCCCACAGCGGCGTGGCGAAAAGGAATAGGACGACCGCCGCCATTCTCAAAATTGGAATGATTCGATAGATGTAAAAATACATCTTGTCCCTCCTTACGGACTTCACCAAACGTCCCGGAATATTTTCGACGCGACTCCGATTACCCTGGCCGTCGTGCCAGATGCCCAGCTACCGGTAATGAGAGACCGCCTCAAGCGAAACTTTTGCGGCTGACTACCATGATCGGCCGACGTAAACAGTGAATGTTCGGAGCACACCATTCAAGTTCGGATTCCAGTAATCTCTATAGCTGCCGTAATAAAAAACGAATCCCCCTTGAAGCTTGCGCGGGAAGAGATAGGAAGCCTTCGATTCGCCGATCCATTGGGGAACGATCACCTCCGAGATCTGTGTCGCAGCAAATCCGAGGTTGCCGAGCGCCGCCGAAAACATCGCAGGATTGAACGCGCCCGACGAGATCAAGGATTGGTTGCCGAGCTGTGCCGCGTCGTTGGGATTCACATCGGGGCTGAACCCGCTGCGCGCTGAATTGTACGTGAGCCTGAGATTCAGATCCAAACGCTGCTTCACGGTGTAGGTTGACTCGCCCCAATACGCTTGCGTGATCTGCTTATACGGAACGGCGGGCTCATCCACTAGGTATCCGACGCTGCTGTCGTTTTGGAATCCCATGTAGGTTGTCAGATTGTTCTGTTGGTAGGAATATCCGAATCCCAAGTTCCATGCCGGCCGAATCGGCAAGGTGAAGGTCGCTGTCTCAAAATAGAAACGGTCGCGCCGCTGAAAGTCTCCGGGCGTATTTGGGAGCGGAACGGACGGAAAAGCGTCCTGCACGATGATATTCGTCTCATTATCAAAGATCAGCCACCGGGCAGGAGTAAGCGTGATATCCGCGAAGAGCCGGTTGTTGCTCTGCGGGACAATCAGATAACCCGGATTGTGCGTGCCCGTCCATTCATAGCCTGCTCGCGCGCTCCACAGGTCGCGGTCGTGATATCGCAGCGCGAGCCCCGAAGTGTCGCTGACGGAAGAGGGCACCACGGGCAGCAAATCCGTATTGTCGATCGAATAAATCTGAGGCCAGAGGGAGGCATTCGAGCGCGTGATCCCGCCCCGCCGGTAGTACGTCTCCACATCAAAGCCCTTCGGCAACTCGTAGTCCAGTCGCAGGCCTTCCGAGTGGTCGTGATATGAGACATTGCCGTACAAACTGTAGAAGGGCGTGAAATCGTTGATCAGGTTCTGCTGATGGTAATCGGCCGTCACTCGCAAGCGGTCCATCGGATTCCAGTTCAGCGTCTCGTCTGAGTTGAACGTGTTCTGCGGATTATTGGTGAACGTGTCGAGCAGGCGGGTGTAGTCAACGTTCCCGTTAAACGTGAGGCTGGCAAAAGGGACCCAATTCAAGCTCAATCGATCCGAGGAAGACTGGCTCGGGGAGGGAATGTCGAGATAGTAGTTGCCCGCCGCAAGATCAGCGGGAGCCGGTCCGGAAGGAGGGGGATTGATTGGCGAGAAACCTTCATTCTCCGGGGTAAACGGACCTGTGTAAGTCCCGATGGGGAAAGAGAGCCGGTCGGAAAAGCTGCGGAAATCGGGTGGCCATGTCAGAGAAACTCGTTTGACTTTAACTTCCACACCGCCGCCGACGTTTCGAGTCGTGTAGTTCACGGGCTGAAATTGAGATTGATAATGGCACTGTTGGCCGCAGGTTGTATTTACGCCGTTAGAGACAACGGCGGGAGTCGTGTTCTCATCCAGATAGGCAAGCTGGGTTTCGCCCACACTCGCGTCCCAGCTCCCATTCACGAAGAGATGGACCGGCAGCCTCGGCACTTTGACGCGGCCGTTTGCGTTGCCCAGCCGTCGCGTCACGGCAAACGTAGAACCCGGCGGTATGAGATCGGTAGTGCTGTCTGGAGGGGCGGTGCTGCCGGGAGGCACATCCAATACTGGAAACGAGTAGAAAGGATAATGGTCCTGTTGCTGCACGAAACTGCGCACATCAAACCCGAATTGCGCCCATTGGCCCGCTGTGACCTGTGAAGCTCCCTGGTAATCGTCGGCGTTCAAGACGTTGCCGCGCGAAACGACGGTCACGTGGTTTGGCAATGAGACAAACGATTCGGCAACGTCCGCGCCGGCGGACGATTGCAGGGTATCGTATTCCCCAACGCGGCCGCCAAACCCCGTCACGTCAACAGAGCGGTAAGCGCCTGGAGTAATCGAATAAGCCGCGAAGGTACCACCGGTTTGCGGTTCCTGTGGGGTGCCGCTGCCACTCATCATGTTCCCGCCCGACTGTGAGTGCATATTTCCCGACATCATCATCCCTAGCACGCCATTGAGACCCCCAATTGCGTGCAGCGGCACCGGAGATGCCGCGGGGATCCTCCTATGTGCAGCAGCAGCGGCGGCGGAAGAGGCAGGGGGATCTGGCTCGGAAGGCACGCCGAAAGGCCCTTTATCCACAAACCGGCTACCGCCACTCGGGGTCGCAACGTCGGTGCCATGAATTGACCCATGACAATTTGTACAGCGGTCTGTCAGCGGCAAGCCGGCCCCATTGTGGTGGCCGGTGTGGCATTGCAGGCACAAGGCAGGCTCGCTCACGCTCAAAAGATTCGTGTTCGGCGAACCATGCGGTGTGTGGCAAAGCATGCAGCTTTCCGTGACCGGGGGATGCTGATACGCAAACGGGCCGCGATACTGCGCGTGGCAGGTCAGGCAGAGTTGGTTGACGTTCGTAACCCGCAAGTTATTATTTCCAGAACCGCCATGCGGGTCGTGGCAGTCCTCGCAGCTCATCTTTCCCTCTCGCAGCGGATGATGGTAAGGCAGGCTCATCTGCCCGCGCTGCTCCTGGTGGCACCTGAGGCACGTATCGTTCTTTTGCCAAAGCGGCTCGGTCATGACCCTGGCTTCGGGGACCAAATCCTCCACGGTTTCAACCCGGCCGAGACTTGTCGCGCTAAAACTCGGCCGCGCGGAATCCCTCCCTCCTTTTTTCAAAGCGTGGACTTGATGGCAATCGGTGCAGCGAACGCTGTTGGAGGCGTGCGGGCCGGACATCCAATTGCGGACTTTCTCGTCCTGGGCATGGCAGCTCAGGCAGGCTCCGTTGGCCTCTCGCGGGGAACGATTTCGGTAGCTGACAATTTTCGTGACGTCCCCGCCGCCTTCAATGTGGGAGCTGCCGGCGCCGTGGCAGTCTTCGCACTCGATCCCTTGCTGGGCGTGAAAGGCATGGCGAAAATTGCCGCTTACGTCCGAGTGGCACGCTTCGCACGCCTCCGAGCCCACTCGCGTGGCGCCGGAAATCGTTACGTATTTAGTGAAACTGGCGATCTGCCAATTGTTCGATTTTTTCTGTGCCAGGGAGGGTTGGGAGGCGAAGAAGAACAGCACCAGAGTTAACGCGCCAACTGAGAGAAGAAGGAGGTACTGGTGCCGCATGTGTCCTCGCTTCCGACTTAGAAAATGTACTGGACTGAGAACGTGGCCGTGTTCCCGTTGAAGTCTTGAGAGGAAAACGGCGCGGGCCCAATGAAGTTCAGATGCTGTGAATAGCGCACGCTATCGGATTTTGTCTGTGACGCCGATCACTGACAGCGATGATCCGGATCATAGATAAGGACAGCATGGGTGAGTAATCTTCTGCTGAATTAACAGGGGGAGCGCGGCTCCAAGAGGTGAAATTATGCTGCGTGGCTCGTTGTCTCAAGCTCTAAAGTCCCGCGGAGTTTCACGCCGGGAATTTGTGAAATTCTGTAGTTCTATGGTGGCGACTCTGGCGTTACCGCCGCGATATCTCGCGGCGGTTGTGGAAGCTTTACAGCGCGCGGACCGTCCTGTCTTGGTGTGGCTGGAATTTCAAGATTGCGCCGGGAACACGGAGTCGATGCTTCGGTCGAGCGCCCCGCCAGTGGCCGACGTCGTTCTCGATCTGCTTTCCTGGGAATACCACGAAACGATCATGGCCGGCGCGGGCAAGCAGGCGGAAGCGGCGCTGAAACGAGTTGTCCAGCAGGATGCCGGCAAGTACATCGCGGTCGTCGAGGGCGCGATTCCGACGGCGGACGGCGGCGTATATTGCACGATCGGCGGCCGCACGGCGCTGGATATCGCCACCGAAGTCTGCACGCACGCGGCCGCAGTCATTGCCGTGGGCGCGTGGGCATGGGATGGAGGGCTCGTCCGAGCCAATCCGAACCCGACGGGCGCGGTTGGATTGCAGGAAGCCGTGCCTGGAGTGAAGGTCGTGAACCTCGGCGGCTGCCCGCACAACGTGGCTAACACCGCGGCTGTCCTCGTACATTATTTAACCTTCCATGAAATGCCTGCGCTCGACCAGTACAACCGCCCTCTGTTCGCCTACGGCCAGATCATCCACGATCAATGCGAGCGCCGGGCCCACTACGACGCGGGCCAGTTCGTCGAGGAATGGGGCGATGACGGGAGCCGCAAAGGCTGGTGCCTTTACAAGATGGGCTGCAAAGGTCCGGATGCAACGTACAACTGCCCGACGGTCCGATGGAATGGCGGAACGAGTTGGCCGGTGAAATCCGGGCATGGCTGTATCGCTTGCGCCTCCCCTCGATTTTGGGACACGATGTCGCCATTTTATAAACCGCTGCCGAAGGTCCCCGGGTTCGGCGTCGACATCACCGCGGAAGAAATCGGCTGGGGGGTCGTCGGGACGGTGGCCGCGCTCACAGCGGCTCACGGGGTGGGCAGCGCGATTCGTGCGAAGAAAGATAACGGAGATGTTCAAAAGGAAGAGACGAAATCGACTACCCCACAATCCTAGGAGGGTCCGATGGCTCGCATTGTAGTGGATCCCATCACCCGGATCGAAGGGCACCTTCGAATCGAAGCTCAAGTGGACGGCGGCAAGGTTTCGGACGCTTGGAGTTCCGGGACGATGTTTCGCGGCATTGAATTGATTGTTCGCAACCGCGATCCGCGGGAAGTCTGGTTGTGGACGCAGCGAATCTGCGCGGTCTGCACCATGGTACATGCCTTGGCTTCGGTTCGCGCAGTTGAGAATGCCCTTGGAATCGAAGTCCCGAACAATGCACGCCTCGTCCGCAACATCATTGCAGCCAGCCAGCACATTCAGGACCACGTCGTGCACTTCTATCATTTGCACGCACTCGATTGGGTCGACATCACCGGTGCGCTGAAGGCGGATCCGGCAAAAACCTCCCAACTCGCTCAATCCCTGTCCGATTGGCCCAAATCCAGCGCAACATACTTCAAAGGCGTGCAGGACCGGATAAAGGCGCTAGTCGAGAGTCGTCAACTCAGCCTCTTTACCAGCGGATATTGGGGGCATCCAGCCTACCGCTTGCCTCCTGAGGCTGACCTGATGGCCGTGGCCCACTATCTCGAAGCGCTTGAATTTCAGCGGGAATTCATTCGAATTCATGCGGTGCTCGGCGGCAAGAATCCCCATTTGCAGAGCTTCCTGGTCGGCGGCATGACGACATCGCTCGATCCAAATGAGCCGCAAGCGCCGCTCAATCCGGAGCGGATCGACTTCCTCGTCCAGGTGGCTCAGACCGCCAAGACATTCGTGGATCAAGTGCTGATTCCGGACGTGCTGGCGGTGGCCGGTTTCTACCAGGACTGGTTTGGCCTGGGTGAAGGGCCGGGAAACTACCTGAGCTACGGCGCGTTCCCGCAGGGGGGCATCAAAGATATCGCGCGCTATTTCCTGCCGCAGGGCATCATTCTCAATAACGACCTTTCCAAGGTGTATCCGGTCGATCCGGGTAAGGTCGCCGAATACGTTACCCATTCCTGGTACGAATACGGCGAAGGGGATCAGGTGGCGAAACCGCCGTCGGAGGGCGAAACAAACCCGAAATACTCCGGGCCAAAACCACCATTCGAATTTCTCGATGTCGACAAGAAGTATTCTTGGGTGAAGGCGCCTCGGTACGAGGATCATGCCATGGAAGTGGGGCCGCTTTCCCGGATGCTGGTTGCCTATGCTTCGGGGCAACCAGAAGTGAAAGCTATGGTGGACGGCGTTCTTGCGAAATTCAAGGCTCCGCCCACGGCGCTGTTTTCAACCCTGGGCCGCATCGCCGCTCGCGCTCTCGAGACGCAGTTGCTTTCCAATCACATCGTGGGCTGGATCGAGGAATTACGAGCCAACATGCACAGAGGAGACCTTCGCATACACAACGGAGAGAAGTGGGATCCGAGCACTTGGCCTAGCTCGGCGAGGGGATACGGGCTGTTCGAAGCCCCCCGCGGCTCGCTGGGCCACTGGGTCGAGATCGAGAACTCCTTGGTGAAGAATTATCAATGCGTAGTGCCGACTACCTGGAATGCTGGGCCTCGTGACGCCAAGGGTCAGCGCGGCCCCTATGAAACGGCGCTGCTCAAGACGCCTGTTGCCGACCCGGAGCGTCCTCTGGAAATCTTGCGTACGGTCCACTCTTTTGACCCGTGCCTGGCCTGTGCAGTTCACGTGGTGGATGCGCGGGGGCGAGCATAGAGCTCGCCGGGAAGTTTGATGAGAGCGAGGGAGCCATGACTACTGCATCTCATTCCATTGGCGGGACGGGCTCTTCTGAAGTGGAAGGTAATCTCGTTCGAGTCTACGTTTGGGAATGGCCCGTGCGGATCGCTCATTGGGCGATTTTTTTCTCGATCGTGGTACTCTGCTTCACTGGCTACTATATGTACGATCCCTTTATCATTTCCAGAGGCAGCGGCGCATTCGTTATGGGTAAGATACGTTTTATTCATGAGGTCACCGCGTTCGTCTTCATTGCCGCTTTTCTGCTGCGTGTCTACTGGTTCTTCAGGGGAAACAAATGGGCTCGGTGGCGTCAATTCCTGCCAATCGGGAGACGGCAATGGCAGGGCTTCGTCGGGCAGCTTGAATATTACTTATTTTTGCGGCGGAAACCCGCCTTCCGAATGGGTCACAATCCGCTGGCAGGCGCCACGTATTCGATCATATACGTTCTTATGCTGATCGAAATCCTCACAGGGCTGGCTCTCTACAATCATATAATCGGCAGCAAAGTGCTGGGTTTTTTCGTCGGTTGGCTTTCCTCCCTCACTAGTGTGCGTCATCTGCGTGAGATTCATTTCCTGATCATGTTTGCCTTTGGAGCGTTCGTCATTCACCACGTTTACAGCGCAGTGCTCATTGGAATCGAGGAGCGCAGTGGGCTCGTTGGCGGAATATTCTCTGGAGACAAATTCTTCTCTGAGAGCATGGTGAAGTAAGACGCCACGCACAAATAAGACGCGAGGAAAGTCCGGGTCCCGTATGGCGAAACTCGCAGTCTGTGTGTAAGTAGGGATGCAGGCGGCAGAAAATGGAGCCGAAACCAGCGGAAAAAATCGTTGTGGTGGGGGTGGGCAATACCATCCATTCCGATGATGGCGTCGGCGTACATGCGCTCGAACGCCTCCAGCGTGACCCGCGCTTGCCGGACGACGTTACCTTCATCGACGGAGGCACGTTCGGCATCGAGCTTCTGGCTTACTTGTACGAGTGCACGCAATTGCTATTACTTGATGCCGTGGACGTTGGCGGGCAGGCGGGAACCTTGGTGCGCATGGGCGGCGGCGAGTTGCGGGGGCTGTCTTGCGGCGCAAGCGTGCACCAACTCGGAGTGGCTGACTTGCTGGCAACCTTGCCGCTGGTTTCCGACACGCCCAGGGAAACCGTGCTCTTGGGCGTGCAACCGGCTTCGACCGATTGGGGGACGGAGCTGTCGGCTCCGGTGGAAGCGGCGCTCGGGCCGCTGGTGGAGGCGGCGGTTGAGCAGTTGCTCCGCTGGTCGCAGGAGACTGCTGCGCATCTAGCGGGGCGCATCGACGCCGGCGTCTGAGCTTTCGCACTGTCGGACGCGTGAGTGTTTTATTTTGGGGGATGCCAATGTGCCTTGCGATTCCAGGGAAAATTCTCAACTGCGAAATTAGCGATGGAATCCGCGTCGGTCGAGTGCAATTTGGCGGCATTTCACGTGAGATCTGTCTCGATTTCGTTCCCGAAGCCGTCGTCGGTGATTATGTGATCGTTCATGTGGGTTTCGCCATCAGCATCGTCGATCGCGAAGAGGCCGAGCGGAGCTACGAACTGCTGCAATCGATGGGCGTGCTCGAGAGAGAGTTGGAGTCCGATTTGGAAGCTTCGTAAAGCTGCGAGGCCACGCTTCGGGAGATCGGGATGAAATACCTCGACGAGTATCGCGATGAACGCATTGCCCGCGGAATTGTGGTCGAGCTCGGCCGCTGCGCCACGCAGTCGTGGGTGTTAATGGAGATTTGCGGCGGGCAAACCCACACGCTGATGCGTTACGGCATCGATGAGATGCTGCCCGCCGGCATTGAGCTGGTCCACGGCCCCGGGTGCCCCGTGTGCGTGACCTCTCTTGAAACGATCGATAAGGCCATCGAGATTGCTTCTCGTCCTGACGTGACACTGATTTCTTATGGCGACATGCTGCGCGTGCCGGGCTCCCGCACCGATCTCTTCCATGTGAAAGCCAACGGCGGAGATGTGCGGGTGGTTTACTCTCCCACCGAAGCGCTCAAATTTGCCCGCGCAAATCCCGGCCGCAAAGTGGTCTTCTTCGCCGTCGGTTTTGAAACGACGGCTCCGGCGAACGCCATGGCCGTCTGGCAGGCGAAGCGCGAGGGTCTGAAAAATTTCTCCATGCTCGCCTCTCATGTTCTCGTGCCACCCGCGATTCGAGCGCTGTTGAGCTCGTCCCGCAATCGGGTGCAAGGCTTCATCGGTCCGGGTCACGTGTGCACTGTGATGGGCTATCGCGAATATGAGGACCTTATCCGGGAGTTCCATGTCCCGATTGTCGTGGGAGGTTTCGAACCGCTTGATTTGCTGGAAGCGATCCTGATGCTGGTGAAGCAGCTGGAGGAAGGACGCGCGGCGGTCGAGAACCAATACGTCCGGTCGGTGACTTACGAAGGCAACCTGCCCGCTCAGAAGATTTTGGCCGAAGTGTTTGAAGTGTGTGACCGCAAATGGCGCGGGATCGGCGGAATTCCCGGGAGTGGTTTCCGCCTCCGGCAGGAGTATATTGATTTCGACGCGGATCGCATTTTCGGGACGGAAGGTGTAACCGCGGACGAGCCCGCGGAGTGTATCAGCGCGGAAGTACTCCAGGGCTTGAAGAAACCGACGGATTGTTCGGCCTTCGGGACGCGCTGCACACCGGAAAATCCGCTGGGCGCTCCGATGGTATCTACCGAAGGCGCGTGCGCCGCGTATTACCAATATCGCCGGCATGCGATGGTGGCGAAGGAGAATCGTTGATGCCGCAGGAAACAAAGATGCCGCGGGAAACAAAGCTCGAAGTGGCGCTGAACTGTCCGGTTCCGATCGCTGCCGGGGAATCGATCCTGCTGGGCCATGGAAGCGGAGGCCGAATGAGCGGCGATCTGCTGAGAAATATCCTCCTTCCGGCCCTGCAAAATCCCGTGCTCGAACGATTAGATGACCAGGCCATCGTGGATGTCGGCGGATCGCAAATCGCGTTTACGACAGACTCCTTCGTCGTGAAGCCGCTATTTTTCCCCGGCGGCGATATCGGAACACTGGCAGTGAATGGCACCGTAAACGACCTGGCGATGGGCGGCGCGGAGCCTCTTTTCCTGAGCCTTGCGCTCATCCTCGAAGAAGGGCTTCCATTCGATATCCTCCGCCGGGTTATGGAATCCATTCGCGTCGCTGCCGCCCTCGCCGGCGTCCTCGTCGTCACGGGAGACACAAAAGTAGTGGAAAAAGGAAGCGGCGATGGATTGTTTGTGAATACCTCGGGAATTGGGCTGGTCCCGTCCGGAGTGCGCCTTTCCGCCGATCAGGCGCGCCCAGGGGATCGCGTGCTGCTGAGCGGGACGATTGGAGACCATGGGATCACGATCCTGTCCCAGCGCGAGGGCCTGGGATTCGAAAGCGCCATCGCGAGCGACACAGCGGCGCTGCACACCCTCGTTGCCACCATGCTTGCCGCGAGTTCTGAAATTCGGTGTCTGCGCGACCCAACGCGCGGCGGCGTGTCCAGCTCTTTGAACGAGATTGCGGCCCGGTCGAGCGTGGGGATTGAACTCGACGAGGATGCCATCCCGATCCGGGAGGAAGTCCAGGGCGCTTGCGAAATGTTAGGGCTGGATCCTCTATATGTGGCAAACGAAGGCAAGCTGCTCGCGATTGTTGCGCCCACGGCAGCCGAAAACATTCTCGATGCGATGCGCAAGCATCCGCTGGGCCGCGACGCGCGCATGATCGGAACGGTTACCGCTTCCCATTCGGCGATGGTCAGCCTGCGAACGCGGTTCGGGACCTCGCGGATT
>VFSW01012834.1_pt1 | contig 11667 bp, 13 predicted proteins | sample 5358111 | NCBI WGS metagenome assembly VFSW01 (sample SAMN11554181, study PRJNA540505) | mine drainage metagenome | isolation source: sediment from site ElyBrook_90M | place: USA: Ely Copper Mine, Vershire, VT | collected 2017 | reverse complement strand
CGCAGGGCCTCGTTCGTCTACCTCGGCCCGCTCGAGATGGCCAACGCGCTGCGTCGCGTCGTGCTGTCCGAGGTGCCGACGGTCGCTGCGCGGTACGACCCGTACAACATCGAAGATCCGACCAAGAACGACGTGTTCATCACGGTCAACACGTCGACGCTGCACAACCAGATCATGGGTCACCGGCTGGCACTGATCCCAGTCCATCTCGGATCGAGCGCCATCGCCATCCACGAGCGGATTGACGTCAAGTTTTCCATCGACATCTCGAACAAGGGACGCGACTCGATCGACGTGACGACCGAACACATCGTCGCGCATGACCGCCACGGGTCGTCGGTCACGGCAGAAGCGCTGCGGTCGATGTTCCCGCCCGACCGAGAGTCGGGAGAGTTTCCGCTGCTGGTCCGGCTCAAGCCCGGTGCGAGGTTTGCGTGCCACTTTTACGCGTCGCGTGGGGTGGCTCGCCAGCATGCCGGTTTTGCGTGCACCAGCCTCTGCTCGTACGAGTACGTGATCGACGAGGCGCTCGCCGCCCAAGAGCTCGAGCTCCGCATGCTTGCCGCTGGAGAGTCCGAGCAGGACCAAGCCGAGGCGCGGCACCTCCACGCGACGATCGGGAGGCATCGTTGCCACGTCGCCGACGAGAGGGATGAGCCGTGCGCCTTTCGCTTCGAGATCGAAAGCGAGTGTGGCATGGATCCGATGGAGATTGTCAGAATCGCGCTCGAGGTGTTGGCCGACTCGGTCGCCGCGATCCCTGCCGCGGTCAAGGTCATCGGCAAAGGCTACTTTGACATCTTGGACGCCGACCACACGGTCGGGAACCTTTTCCAAGCCTTTTGCTATCGGACTTTTCCGAGGTCGCGCGTCGAGTCGATCGGCTACCACGTACCTCACCCACACGTGCGTACGGTCCGTTTCAAGGTCCAGGGCCCGGGGTTCGACGACTCCCTTGAACTGGTCAAGTTTGTCGAAGAAGCGTCTGCCGGAATCGTCGCGTTTCTCGATTCGCTGATCGAGTCGACCGCGTTCGATGTTTGAGGAATTGATTCACATTTGTAACAAAGATGGCTTTGAACGTGAGCGATGTCTCGAGCGAAGTGTGGGAGGCGATGGCGTCCATCGTCGACATGGACTTTGACAGCCTGTCGGCCACGCCGATATTCAAGAGGTTCCAAGACCTCTTGTCGAGCAAAAGCGTCTGCATGGTCAACGCCGCGTCCGCTCTCCCGGTCCACTCGGTTGCTCGGTTACCAGAGAGGTCGTGGTATGTCGAGCCGATCGACGCGTACATGTTCACTGACGTCGACGCGACGTTTCATGGCATCGCCGAGATGTTTGTCGAGTATGGAGATGCAAGCGATCCGAGGCGCGATCTTGCGATGCGATGTCTGTCCAAGATGTATCGCACAGTGGACGTTTTTGACGTCGCTGATGAGCTCTCTGCATCCGTGTGGTGAAGACCTCGAGTCAAGGCAAGAATCGGTGGCACCCCAGAGAGTATACCTGCTCCAGCATGATGATCATGGCAAGGCCTGCCAGGCCATACAAGCCCAGCGTGCGCCAACGTGCTTCGTCGTCCAGGACTTCTGCGAATCCTTCGCGAGAGGCGGGTGGCGAGTGGCGATGAACCTCTGCAATCGGTGGTCCCTCGACCTTGGCGCATTCCGGCGCGGGGGTCCTTTTCCGCCTCCTGTGACGCCGGGAAGCCTGCTGGTTCTCATAGGCGGCCGACACGTACACGTCTTTGCCCAGCTCGGTCACCGGGAGGAACGCTTGAAAGTCGCCATAGTTGAACCCTTGTAGCTGATCCAGCCGATCGATCTCATCGCATTTATCATCCCCGTCGCCAGCAAAGAAGTCATACGTTTCGGTCTCTCTCATATGCCCCGAAACTACGGAGACCTCGGTCAGCGGGCGGTCGCAGTCTTCGATGCGTGCAAACATTTTTCATAACACTTTTTTTTTCAAACAAGCCCCCGATCGAGCCGATTGCCTGTAGCCCGCAGTTTCATGGTCCGACACGGTACACAAACGTTTGGTACCGTCACGTACATGTCGCTCTTCACATGTTGTTGCTTTCGTCGAGACAGGCTCGCGCGCTCTATGAGTCCTGGTGAATCGGGCGCGGTTGTTCAGGTCATCCACACGTACACCAAGTGCCGTGTCCCGGAGCGCTCGATCTCGTTCGGAGGCCTGGCATGGGTGTTCGAGAGGCACACGCCCGATCGGTACTGGCAAGACGTCGAGGGTTCCCATCCCATCGTTTTTAAAAGGTCCGACATTGTGCTTGTCGATCACTCTCTTTTCATTCAAACGGACTTGAGAAGTCGCAAGTTGTTGCCGATGATCATCGTCATTGTTGATCGAGTCGGCAAGGAAACACTCAAGGATATCCAGTTGCGCGGCGGGACAGACTTTTTGCTTGTCACAGCGTGCCCGATGGACGTCGATGAGCTGTTGACCAAGTGCACGTACAACTTGCTGCTTTACCGGTGCAACCAATATCGGTTCGACAGCATCGTGAAAGAGGTGCTCCTGACAGACATTTTCCCTAGCAGCGTGCGACGCGCGATACTAAGAAAGGGAAAGAGCGAACCGGAGAGACACGAGTGCGTGAGCATCATGTTTGTAGACATCGTCGGGTTCACGCGGCAAGCATCGCTGCGCACTGCCGAGTACACGTTCAAGGAGCTCGAGGAAGTGTTTTCTACGTTCGACGACATTTGCCGGGCCACAGGTGTGTACAAGGTGGAGACGAGGGGCGACGAGTACATGGCCGTCAGCGGGCACGACGGCATGCACGACCACGCGTCTCGCATACTCAAGGCCGCGGTCATGATACTCGAGGCGGTGCGCGGTCGCGTGCCAGCACTGGAGGTTCGTGTGGGGATACACTGCGGCCCAACCGTGTCAGGCGTTCTCGGCAAGACGCGACAACGCTACTGTTTTGCTGGCGACACGGTCAACATGGCCAGCCGGATGGAGAGCAGCGGGGAGCCGATGACGATACACGTGACGGAGGACTTTGTCGAAAAAATCGGTAGCGACATGTTCGAGGCGCTCCCTATCTTGGACGTCAAGGGCAAGGGGAGCATACAGACTTACCGGTGGAGGGCCGATACACTCGACAATGTGTTGTTTGGCAAAGAGTTGTCGACGCCGCACCCAGACACGGTGGTCCAACATGGCGTTTCTGAGAGACTGCAGAGGCTGCGTTCGAATGCCAAAGATTTGTCTTGGAGGCACAGGAGCAACCTTTTGCGAATTCTTCTGAACGATGCAGATGATGCTGGCTCGCCGTCCCACATCTTGATTTCGCAAGAGTTGTCGTTATCCGAGGGAGGGTCTTGTACCGAGGTTGCTCGTTGAACATTCACAACAAAACTCAGCCAGCAGAGAGCTCCTCGAACTCTTGCCTGACGCGCTCGAGGTCGACGAGCGTCCCGATCGATACCGTCTCGCGAAGCCCTTCTGCCGCCATCCGCCTCTCGTCGAGTTGATGCCGATACTCGTCGATGCACGAACGCAGCTCGGCCCGAATCTCTTCGATCGTGCAATCGTCGGGCCCTTGCCAGCTTCCGAGCTCGGGCTCCTCTGGTTCGTCGACATAACAAATGTCGCTGCGTTGGGGCGAAGGGGAGACGCGAACGAACTCGAGGTGCAGCGAAAGGCTCCGACGCGTCTTCGTCGACCAGACCCCGATCACACGGACCTCGACGTCGACGACCGCCTTCTCCGAACGAATGTCGCGAGAGACCCCTTGCGCCTGGCGGTCGAGGACGATCGACCCGTTGGCGCCGAGCTTGCTCCTGAAGATCTCCCAGACGCAGTCGTCCCTGGACAGCATCGAGCTGAGCTCCGGACTCGTGCTCCTCACTGCCTCGAGGTGGTCGATGGCGGCCTGCTCGATAATCGACAGCGCCGAGCTCGAGTCGGAGTGCTGGCAGAAGAGCTCGAGCGTCTCCTTTCTGTCGCCGTGCTTGACGACCCTCGACACCGAGCACTGCTGAAGCACGATGACAAGAGGCTCATCGCGCTCTACGCGCCACTCGATCTCCATCGATCGGTGGTGCTTTGCGAAGCTCGTGAACCTAACCATGTTTGTAATTTGTCCCAACAAAAATTGACCACACCGCAACGAGCCAGGTTGGAATGGACCACGTGCGTTTGCCACATCGGAAAAAATGCCCATATGTAATAACATTATGGGCCGATCGTCGTCGTGGTTTGCGTTCCGCTGCGCCCCCGGCGTCCCGGTCCAAGCGTGGCCCGCTTTTGTCAAGTACTCGATCTACGACTCGACCACCGGCCGCGGGGTCCTCGAGACCAAGGTCCCGTGCACAGCCAAAAGTTTGCGCAACTTCGACCTCCTAGAGATCCGGCCTTCGAAGCTTCCTGCCAGTCTTCCCGTCGCGCATGCAGATTACACAGAGTACAAGTGCCCGGTGGCAGACGCGATCTCGCAGATCGACTCCTGCATGGCCAGGGGCATCCTCGAGCGGCCTATCTTCGGTATCTATGACATCCTGTCCGACATCAACGATGAACTGCAGCTTCAGCAGAGGCTCGATATCTTCGAGACGCTGCTCGAGCAGACGACCAACGTCGCGTGGAACGTCAGGTTTGCAGGGCGCGATGTCCATCGCATCCTGTCCGGCGGCAAGCCCACACGCGTGTCCAAGTTCACGCCGACGTTCCCACTAGTCGCCGTCGACTGCGACGAGGCGGCATTCGATGACGAAGGGTTGACGATCGATCCGCGGGCGTTTTACTGAGGCTTGATGAGCCCTGCAAGCTCCTTGATCGCGCCGACCAAGTACCCGATCAGGACAGAATTGTCGATGTGCATGCAGTCTTCGACGTCGGAAAACGGTTGCACGACCACGGCCTCCGGGATTAAGTCACGCACGTTTTGTGCGGACAGGCCCGTCTTCTTAACCTCTGGGCGGTTCTTGTACGTGAAGTCGATGACGCGCAGCTTCTGGACCTTGTCGAGGCAATATACAGTTTCGCCAAAGATATTCTTCATTCTCTCGTCGGAGGTGGTCGTGATGGTCTGCGAGCACACTTCCACCGCACACACGTTTGACGCGGTCAAGCTGTCCACGTTGGCGACGCCAGCCACGTCGAGCTGGTGCAGCGGGTCCACCTTGCCGATGCCAACGTACGAGCTCGTGGTCACGTTGCCGGTCTGGTTGAAGCGCCAAGAGTTGGTGGACGACGTCGTCGTCGGCTGGCCTTGGTTGCTCGCGGCAGATGAGCTCACGCCGATGCCGCCATAGAGCTCATCGAAGACCAGATACGACGTCCCATCGGACCGGTCCACCCCGTCGACCATGGGCGTGTTGCCAAAGACAGCGACCTTTTTTGTGACGACGTTGCCCGAGTCGAACGTCGCGTACTTGATCAGCTCGAGCTGGCTCTTTTCGTTGATCCGGAAGCCGAACCCGACCCTCTGGTTCTTCTCCACCGAGTCCTTCCACAAGTTGACGTTTTGCGAGTAAAAGTTGCCAAAGAGCGTCAGGTTCCCGTCGACCTCGAGCGTGCTCTTGACGCGGACGTCCTGTGTGAAGACAGCGTTGGACGCGAACAACGTCGAGTTGTTGATGATGAATCCGGCGGGCTGCGTGGTCGCAAACTGCGTGTAGTCGTTCAGGTTACGGACTTGTGCCGTCGAGACCCTGGTCGTCATGCAGGCGTCGCTGCCGTGCACCCACAACACGTTGCTGCCTCCGGCCGTCGAGGCGCCGGTGCTGATGACCGTGGTCGCCATGGCGCCGGCCGGCTGGTCGACGTCGAGCATCGGGTAGTCGAACCTCGTGCCGGCGACAAAGGAGGTCTGGAACATCTTGAACGTCGACGCGTCTCGTAGATAGACGTTTGTGTCGCCGACCGACTCGATTGCAATGTTGGACGTGGCTCCGATAGTGAGGGTCGAGCACTGCCCCGAGTCAGAGATCGGGGCTAAGAGGGATTTGGCCGCGACTATGTTGTACGTGTCGAGCGCCGCCGGGTCCGGGTAGGCCAGCCGCATCGATACGCCAGGATCGATGACCGAGATGGTTGCCATATCATGTGCCTAATCGGATGGAAAATGCAGGCTTCCGTTTGTTGAACCACCGACCGAAAGCGAATTAAACTCGATCGTGGTCCGCGTCGCCCAAATTGTATTACCTGGCTCAAGCGTATGACAAGACCGTGCCGCGCTTGGAAAAGACAAATTTGTCGCGGTATACCTTGTTGCAGTACTGGCACATCGGGATGCAGTTGTCGACGGTGAGAGCGAGCTTCGGATCGCAGTGTCCCATCTCGAGCTTGGTCACCAACGTCTTGTTCTTCAAGTTCCGCTTCCTGTCCTCGGAGCCGCACACGCCACAACGGTTGGAGAATCGCTTTCTGATCGCGGCAAACGCGGACACCGACAAGGATTTTCTGCGCGTGAAGGCGTCGACTTTCGAGTCACCCGCATATCCCGGGTGCGATCTCGACAGCGAGTACAGGCAGTATTCGCCTGGTTTCAGTGCGCGTCGCTTGATCGCGTGGTACGATCCGTTGACGAGAAAGAAAAAACCATATTGCATGCCGAGGTGACGCGGCTGCGGGATCGCGCCGCTCTTGCACACGCCGTGCGCGCGGAGAAACGCGAGGAGGTCTTCCATCGTCGTAATCTTGCCCAAGTTTTGCGAGAAGAAAAGCAGCGCGAGGCCAGTGGCGACCGGCTTCCCGTCGCTCGCAAAGAGACGTGGCATCTTTGGCCGGGGCCGGATCCGGGCCACGCGCTCCTCGATGTCGCGGTAGATTCGCGCGAGCTCCGCCTTGGTTAACCGTCTGACCTTTGTCTGGCCTCTGTCGTCGCTCTTTTTCATGTTTCTTGATTCAAAGCGCTCGAAGAGTTTCTTACAAACACTGCCACCAAGCCGCCGCGATTGCGAGATTCAACAATCCAGTTCAATTTTTGTTGGCCATCCCTCTGTCGTTTCGAGACAAGAGCACCTTGAGCATGGCGATCTTCTTCTCCACGGCAGCCAGTTGCGCGGCCATGTCTGCCAGCGGTTTCAAATCCGCCTTGAAGCGATCGATCTCCGACTGAAGGGTTGCTTGAGCCCGTCGGATGTCTTTGAATTCATCCATCGCTCATTACCTTGTGCAAATCCTTTTACAAAATTTTGCTCGATCGCAAAATTTCTGATATTTGTCGGACCGACTCTTCATACACATCTTCTGGCAGGTCTTGTTCTTCATCTTCAGAGCGCAGCAAAGCGACCCGATCAACGTCTTGCCACGATTTTGAAACCCGGACCTTTTGAATCAAGGCCGAAATGATGCGATCTGCGACCTGCGACATTGAGTTTGCATTTATTTCCAAGCCAGACGTCGTGAAGGGAAGCTTCGGCGATCGTGACTCACGTTGCAAGAAGCCATGCGTTTCCAGCCGGTGGGAAGGTGCATCTCAAAACAATCGTCCTCGAGTTCCACGCGTCGGACCACGGGTGCTCGAAAAGGAATGTCCGTTAAAAACATCATCGTCGCACATCGAGAGATTGCGGATGCTATGTCTTGTGCGCCGCACGGCGTGGGTCCATAAGAAGCTCCAATTTCTTGCCACATCTGATCGATCGCTTCTGCCTCGGCGATCTCGTCGCACCAAGGGAAGAAATCATGCATCAGCATCAAAGGGTCCCTGTCTTTGCGCGGCGGAGCACGTGCAACCTCTGCCGAGCCCGGTGGAGCGGACGCCGCTTCTGCCGAGCTTTCCCTTTTGCAACCTCGCTCGACGCTCTCGCCCTCTCTGCTGCAAACTGCGCCCTCACGCTCGTGCTCGACAAAGTGCCCTACCACTTTTGTGCGACGAAAGCGTCGCAACCAGTTCGTCGTATCGTCAATGAACGTGCGCCACTCCTTTGCAGTGACCTGGTTTGGAGCGCCCGTCGCTTCTTCGACCCGTGCCCACAACGCCGGAGGAACGCTCGCGTGGTCATCGAAGCGAGCGACACGCGCACGCAACTGGCGGTACACCGATGCAGGATCGCTGATTTCGACGGCGACACCCTTGCTGCACTTGACGAATTTGCTCGCCAATTTCTCGAGGTCGCAGTCGGCCTTTGACCTCGGACCTTTCGAAGAAGGGACTTGATCAGTCTGATCGACGACCATGTTCGAATCCTCCCCAGCAGAAGATTCTTACAACGGTGCGCCCTCGCCGCGAAACGTGTCCGGGAACCACAATCGCGGATCGGTGCCGCCGACAAACCTCACGACGAGCCGATCTACCGAGACGTGGTTGGCGTTTTCGAAGCGCCCGCCCTCGACCGCCTCGACCTCGGTGTGGCGAATACCGAACGCGGCGGCCAGGTTGCGGTAATCTGCCTTGGCATAGGCCGGACTGGCCGATGCGCACGGCCGATGCGGCTTTAAAGTGCCCGAGAGGTGAGGCTCGCACATAGGGTGGCAGCGCCACAACCGCCTCAGCGAGACCTCGAAAACCTGGCACGAAAACGGGCGTGCAAAGATGAGGTTGGTCAGCGCGGCGCCGTGCGCGCCGACGATGATGTCGGCGCGGGCCATGAGCGACGCTTGCTCGTCGAAAGTCATGTTGGCGAACGAGGTGATCACGAGGCGGCCGGCGTCGGAGGCTGCCAGACGGCTGCCAAAGACCCGCTCGAGCGGCAGTCCTGTTGCGGCGTCGATCAGCACTCGCGAAGCTTTTCGAGCGATGAAAAGGATGATCCTCCGGCCACCGTCTAGACGCACCTGCTCGGCGTCCGACCCGCGACGCGCGATCTCGCGGAACAGGCGCTTTGACGCCGGGGAAGCCGGGGGGCATGCGAACAAAAATGGGTCGACCATCGGCCCGCCTGGGAGCCACGACGCCTCGGGTATCTCGCGCATAGACTCGACGCGGTCCCACGGGACGTCCTCGATCCGCGAAAAGACGTTGCCTCGGCCGAGCAGGCGCGCAAAGAGACCCAGGCGCCAGCGGGCCGCCGGCAGGCTTTCGTCGTGCCACGCGAGGAGGAGGCCGGTTTCTTTTCGGGTCTCTCGCTGTAACTCTCGCGCGACCGAATGCACATCGATGTTGAGAAAATGGTTAATGTTGTCATCCTTGAAACGCGTGATCAGCAAGATCATTTCAAATTGGTTTCAACGGTTGAAAAGCGGTTGAACCGCGCTTCAAGCAGCAAGGCGACCATCTCGACGTGCCCCCCCTCGGCCGCGAGACGGATCGCCTCTCCGTTTCGACAGTCGGCCCTCGGCGCGTTCCACGGGAACCCGAGCAGCAGGCGTGCCACGGCCACATGCCCTCCTTCGGCCGCCGCGACCAAAGCCGCGCAATTCCGGCAATCAGCCCTCGGCGCGTGGTCCTCTCGCGTCAAGAGCAGCTCGACGACCTCGGTATGGCCATTGGCGGCCGCGTAAAAAAAAGCCTCGCCATCCTGGCAGTCGGCCCTCGGCGCGTGCTCCGGAAAGTCGAGCAGAGCACGCACCGTCGCGGCGTGCCCGTTGGCCGCGGCGACCGTGAGCGCCCGGCCGTCGAGGAAGTCGGCCCTCGGCGCGCTCCGAGCGCACCCGAGCAACGCCGCCACCGTCGTCGTGTGCCCGTTGGCGGCCGCGGAAATGATCGCCCTGTATCCCAGCTCGTCGGCGCCCGGCGCGCCTCGGGGGCAGTCGAGCAGCAGGCGCACGATACCGGCGTGGCCGAGCCGTGCCGCCACGCAAAGCATCCGCCCCCCGAAGCAGTCCGCCCGGGGCGCGTCCGCCGAGGGCCAGGCCAGGAACAACCGTGCGACGTTTTCGCGACCATGAGAGATGGCCGCGAGCAGCGCCTCTTCACCGGCGAGCACGTCGGGCGCGCGAGAGGGGAGCTCGAGCACCGACCTCGCGACCGCTTCGTTGCCGAGGGCAGCAGCCTGCGCCAGCGCTTTTGCGGGGCCGTGTCGCAGCGTCATGGCGGAGGCGATCGCGCGGGGATCGCTCATGATCCTGGCCCATCGCTTGCACACGTTCGCCACGCCAGGCGACCAGGCTCGGACAAGCACAAGCTCCACGAGGTGGTCGGCGATCATGTCCATGATTAATCAAAGATCTGTCAAACAAACGTCTTTACAAACGTGGATTTTTTTGGAGTTAGTTATATACGGTGTTGCGATGCAGAGCACCAACGTGGTCCCTTGGGGCTACCATACCTGGCACACGTTCCACTATGTCGCCATGGGCTACCCATCCGTGCCTTCCGCGGCCGACGTCGCCGCCTACCGGGCATTTTATGTCTCTCTCGGCCCCGTGTTGCCTTGCAAGTTGTGCGTGAAGCACTACCAACACACGATCTCCGACGTCGAGCCGCTTGATGACCGCGCTCTCGCGTCGCCCGAGTCGTTGTTCGAATGGACGGTGCGCGTCCACAACGTGGTCAACGAGCGCATCGGAAAACCTAGCGTCGAGGTCGACCGGGCGCGCGACTACTACCTAAAGCACCGAGTGCCAGATGCGTCGTCGGCCACTGGCGGCAAGGGATGTCCGAACCTCGTCTTGGCGACGTTTTTTGCGGTCTTTCTCATCGCCGCGGCGATCGCCCTGGCTGTGGCGTTCCTCTTTCTCGCGCGGCGGTGAGTTCTTCCGACATGGCGAAGGCGTACGCAATCCCGAGCATGTCGAACAGGAGGCTGACCTTGTCGACTCTGAACGTCAGCGCCTCGATCTCGGCCGCCTTCTCGAGGAACGACGACCGTTGCGACTCGGGTACCCGATCAATCAGCGCCAGCGCCGTGTCGGCCACGCTCAACGCGGTGCCGCACATTTTGAAGCTGTTGTTGTGGACGTCGGCGTACAGCCGGTGCGGCTGAACGTCGCGCAAGGCGTCCCACGTGGCCAGCACGCGGTCGGCAGACGAAGGAAGCGTGGCGCATGGGCAGCGACGGCGGACAAAGCGGCTGAGCAGCCGCGGGTCGAGGTGGGAGAGCTGCCGAACGACAAACACGATCAGGCTCGTCTTTCCGTACTTCTCGATCGCGCGATGTAGCTGCATGCACAACCCCGGTGGAGGGCGGTCTGGCATGATGACCTTGACGACACATTGCCTCGAGAAGAACGAGGTGTCGCTCGATAGCATGATGGAGAAACTTGCGTCAATGGCATCAGACTCGCCAGACGACAGCGGTGAGGCATCAGAAACAACGTCGATGATCGCGCAATACAGCGGTGAGCTCTTGACGGTCACGTTCTTGGTCGAGCCCCGCGAGCGGTCCGCCTCGGCAAACGTCGACTCGCGCACCTTGCGGGCGGCCTCGAAGGCTAGTCCGCAATTCAGGAATACCTCGTCATAGATGGCACGATCGCACGCATCGGAAGCAGTCTGCACGTCCCTCGAATGGAACACGCCATGTAGCATCGACGAACGAGTCGCGGTTTCGATCGAGATCGAGTCCCTTACGGTGCATTCATTCAGGAGGGTGCATTCATTCAGGAGGTTTTTTAGTTATATGCACCGTAAGGGCCAACGGTGCACACGTACAATACAATTTTTTGTCATGGAAGCCGTGACGAGTCTCATCGATCACTGCGTGCCCGCGTTGTGCAAAGATGCCGGCAAGGCCGCGCGGGATTCGTTGGACACGCGATGGCGCGAGATGGAGGACGAGTTGCGTCGCATTTCTGAAGAGTTTG
>VFSW01012833.1_pt1 | contig 11668 bp, 6 predicted proteins | sample 5358111 | NCBI WGS metagenome assembly VFSW01 (sample SAMN11554181, study PRJNA540505) | mine drainage metagenome | isolation source: sediment from site ElyBrook_90M | place: USA: Ely Copper Mine, Vershire, VT | collected 2017 | reverse complement strand
CCGTATAATGGTTTCTTCCCTTTGAGGAAACCATGTCCGCCGCTACCGACTCGTTTGTTCAACAGAATCGCGACCGCCTCTTGGCCGAGCTGAAAGAATTAATCCGGATTCCAAGCATCAGCACGCTACCGGAGAATAAGCCCGATGTCGAACGGGCTGCCGGGTTCGTTGCCGGAAGCCTGCGCGCGGCCGGGATGGAAAATGTGGCGGTCATCCCCACCGCCGGCCATCCCCTGGTATACGCCGATTGGATGCACGCACCGGGCAAACCCACCGTGTTGTGCTACGGCCATTACGACGTGCAACCGGCCGATCCCCTGGATCTATGGGTCACCCCGGCGTTCGAACCGGCCGAGCGCGACGGCAATCTGTACGCCCGCGGCGCCGTGGATGACAAAGGCCAGATGTATATGCACATCAAGGCCATTGAGGCGCTACGCGCGGCGAGTGGAACCCTGCCGCTGAACGTGAAGTTCCTCATCGAAGGCGAGGAGGAGGTGGGTGGCGCCGCCATCGCCCGGTACGTGGCCGAAAACCCGGAGAAACTGCGCGCCGACGTCGTACTGGTCTCCGATACAGCGATGTATGCCGATGGTATGCCCACGCTCTGCATCGGGCTGCGCGGGCTGATCTACATGGAAGTGGACGCCACAGGACCGGCGCGCGATCTGCATTCCGGCCTGTACGGCGGCGTGGCGCCCAACGCGGTGTACGGGCTGATTGAGCTGTTGGCGAAGGCCAAAGACGCCGATGGCGCGTTGCGTATTCCGGGCATTTACGAAGATGTCGAGGAACCCGCGCCCGCCGAGCGCGAGAGCTGGAGCCGGCTGCCGTTTGACGAGAACGAGTTTCTTGCCAAAGAAGTAGGCGCCACGGAGTTGACCGGGGAGCCGTCGCGGACGGTGCTGGAGCGCGTCTGGTCGCGGCCCACGTTCGAGGTGCACGGAATTGCCGGGGGCTTCACCGGTGCGGGATCGAAAACGGTGATCCCCGCTCAGGCAACCGCCAAGGTGAGCATTCGCGCGGTGCCGCGGCAGGATCCCGATGCCGTGGTGGCGGCGTTTCGCAAGTGGGTGAAGGAGAATACACCCAAAGGGATTCGGACCGAGGTACGGGTGCTCAATGCATCGCCCGGCCTGGTGGTCAATCCCGACCATCCCGCCATGCGGGTAGCCGCCGAGGCATTCGGCGACGTATTCGGCAGGCAGACCGTCTTTACGCGCTCTGGCGGGTCCATTCCCATCGTGGGAGATTTCGCGAAGCACCTGGGCATTCCCACGATTCTGATGGGATTCGGACTGCCGGATGACGGGCTGCACTCACCCAATGAGAAATTCAAGATTGAGAACTACTATTTGGGTATCAAGACGATTGCGCACTTCTTCGAACTGTACGGACAATGATCTCCGGATCGATGCGGCCGAAGGCGTATAATACGAACACTACCAGCAGCGAAACGCCAGTGGCAAAAGCGCCGGCGACCATGTAATGAATCGCTTGTCGCGGCTGCGGCAGAGCCAGGAGAAACACTCCGGCCAAGGCAATGTACAACAGCGCGAGAAGTGCACACACAACGGCGGGCTTCCGGTTCGGAGTCATCTTCTTCTATCATATCGACCGTTGGTACTAGAACGGCTGGTAAAATGGTTGATAATTTTGCGTTTTGGTCTCATATCTAAAGTTAGCTTTCCAGCGGCGCTGATCCTGATGTTGGCGGGGTGCCAGACAGGCCCGCCGCGCGATCCACCCATTGGTGAGGCCTACGTCGGCCCGGCCACGCTGAATCTGCGCAGCGACATTCCCATGGAGTCGAAGAAGGTCGCGACGGTCAAGCACGGAGACCGGCTGGAAATTCTGCAGCGGCGGCGCAAGTTCTTCCGGGTGCGGGCTCCGAGCGGCGCGGAAGGCTGGGCGAATGAAAACAGCCTGCTTGCAGCGGCCGATATGGCGGCTTTGAAGGATCTGGCGGCGCGGGCGGCGAAGATGCCCTCGCAGGGCGCCGCCACGGTATACAGCGATCTTCCGGTCCACACCACGACTTCCATCAGTGCGCCGAGTTTTCTGGTTATCAAACCCAGCCAAAAGGTGGACGTGCTTTCCCAACTGCGCGTGCCAAGAACGGATGTACGGCGGACCGTGCTGATCCCGCCGCAGCCCAAGAAAGCCAAGACGCTTCCCAAGAAGAGGGAGTCGAAGTACCCTCTACCGCCAATGCCCAAGCCTCCTCCCGCGCCGGCGGACTGGCTGGACCTTTCCAAGACCGACCTTTCGAAGGAAGAGCCGGAACCGGAACCGGAGTCCGGGCCCAAGGTGGTGCCGTCGGACCTCTGGAGCCTGGTCCGCACGGCTTCGGGGCAATCGGGTTGGGTATTGACCCGCCGCCTGACGATGGCAATTCCCGACGAAGTGGCGCAGTATGCCGAGGGGCATCGGATCGTATCTTATTTTCCCCTGGCCAGCGTACAGGCCGAAGGGGAGAAGAAGAGCACGTGGTTGTGGACGACGATTCGCGGCAGCGGCCAGCCGTACGATTTCGACAGCTTTCGCGTTTTCGTGTGGAGCTTGCGGCACCGGCGGTATGAAACGGCGTATGTCCAGCACGCGGTGGAGGGCTACGCTCCGGTGCTGGTGAAAGAAGTGGAGTACGGCGGGAAAGGCGTGGCGTCGGCAAAGTATCCCGGATTTTCGGTGTGCGTGGTCAATCGCGACGGCGCAAAAGTTCGCCAGGAGTTTGCACTGATCGGGAACATCGTAAGGTTTGCCGGCGAAGCGCCCTGCGAGACACCGGCTTCTTTGACTTCAGCGCCGGCATCGTCGCCCCTGCCCGGCGCGGCGCAACCTGCCGGTCCACCGCAAAAGCCGGGGTGGTGGCAGCGGATGAAGGCACGCGTGCACGGTTTGACCAGGCACTAAGCGCCGTCTGCAATCGCTTGACAGCGGGCGCGTTACATTTATATACTGCCAGCCGGGTAGGATGCCTGTTTTCCGGTGAGGGGCCGGAACCTGGATGCAAAGATTCGTTCTTGTCTGCACCGCCCTGTCCGCGGCTGCAACGGCCTGGGGCCAGACTGCCGTCCGGGCGCCGGCGTTCGTTTCCGGGCGCGCTCTTGTCAAGCAATATTGCAGCGGCTGTCATAACGATTCGTTGAAATCCGGCGGCATGTCCCTGACCGGGTTGAATCTTGCGCATCCCGATCAATCCGCCGAACTCGCCGAAAAAGTGATTCGCAAGCTGCGCACCGGGTTAATGCCGCCACCGGGCTTGCCGCAGCCCGGCGCGCCGGCGGTGAAAGCATTCGTGAGCGAGCTGGAAACGGGGATCGATCGCGCGGCTACCGTTCGGCCGAACCCTGGCCGTCCCGCACTGCACCGCCTGAATCGCACCGAATACGCCAACTCCGTCCGCGACCTTCTGGATCTGACGGTGGACGTCACGCCGCTCCTGCCGACCGACGACATGAGCCACGGGTTCGACAACATGGCGGATGCCCTGACCATTTCGCCGGCGCTGATGGAGGGCTACATCCGCGCCGCCAGCCGCATCAGCAGGCAGGCAGTGGGCGATACCGGTGCACAGGCTCTCACGTCCACTTACAGCATTCCGCGCGTGGCATCGCAGATGCGCCACGTGGACGGCACGCCGTTCGGCACGCGCGGCGGGATTGCGGTCACTCACAATTTTCCGGCCGATGGCGATTACACCTTCCGGCTGGGCTTCTACTATGTGCCCGAAGGCCCGCTATTCGGCCAGAACATGGGTAAGGGACAGCAGATCGAAGTGGCGGTGAACGGCGCGCGGGTGGCGCTGCTGGATATCAATCCGGCGATGACGCTGGCTAAGGACGGGATCAAGACCGGCCCCATTCATGTGAACGCCGGTCCGCAGAAGATCTCGGCTTCGTTCCTCTCAAAATTCGACGGGCCGCTGGAAGACGAGTTCCGCCCGGTGGAGCAGAGCCTGGTGGATGTCTCGACCGGCAACATTCCCGGGATGACTTCCCTGCCCCACCTCCACGAGTTTCAGGTGACCGGACCGGTCAAAGTGGCGGGGCTTTCGGAGACGCCCAGCCGCCGCAAGATTTTCACCTGCCGTCCGGCCGATTCCGCCGGCGAAATCCCCTGCGCGAAAAAGATCCTGTCGGCGTTGGCGCGGCAGGCCTACCGGCGTCCGGTCACTGCCAGCGATCTGGAGGATCTGCTCAGCTTCTATCAATCGGGCCGCAATGAAGGCGGTTTCGAGACGGGCATTCGCACCGCGCTACAGGCCATACTGGCCAGTCCGGAATTTGTTTTCCGGTTCGAGCGCACGCCGGCCGGGATCGCGCCTGGAACCAATTATCGCGTGACCGATCTGGAACTGGCCTCGCGGCTCTCCTACTTTTTGTGGAGCAGCGCTCCGGATGAACCGCTGCTCACGGTGGCCGCGCAAGGCCGGCTGCACGATCCGGCGGTGCTGGAAACGCAGGTCCGGCGTATGCTGGCCGACCGGCGCTCCGAAGCCCTCGCGGCCAGCTTCGCCGGCCAGTGGCTGCACCTGCAGAACCTGAAGGACGCGAACCCCGACCTGTATCTGTTTCCCAATTTCGACAAGACGCTGGCGGAATCCATGCGGCGGGAAACTGAGTTGCTATTCGACGATATCGTTCACAACGATCGCAATGTGCTGGATCTACTCACCGCCAATTACACTTTCGTGAATGAGCGGCTGGCGAAACATTACGGCATTCCGAACGTGCTGGGCAATCGTTTCCGGCGCGTGCCGCTGACCGATCCCAACCGTTTCGGGTTGCTGGGTGAGGGTGGCATCCTGACGCTCACTTCCACGGCGATTCGCACGTCGCCGGTGCAGCGCGGCAAATACGTGATGGAAGTGCTGCTGGGCACGCCGCCGCCTCCGGCGCCGCCCAATGTTCCCGCGCTGCCGGAGAACGCCGACGCACGCACGGCGAACGTGACCAAACAGCAGTCGGTGCGCGACCGGATGCAGGAGCACCGGGCCAGCCCGGCCTGCGCGTCGTGCCACAAGCTGATGGACCCGATCGGCTTCGCGCTGGAAAATTTCGATGCGGTGGGAGTGTGGCGCACCGTCGATTCCGGCATGCCTATCGATACCACCGGCCAGATGTTCGATGGAGCGAAACTGGACGGCCCGGTGAGTCTGCGGCAAGCCGTGCTGAAACACTCGGACTCGTTCATCGGGACCTTCACGGAGAATCTGCTGGCCTACGGGATGGGCCGCGTCCTGGAGTATTACGACATGCCTGGCGTGCGCGCCATCGATCGCGCCGCGGCGATGCGGAGCAATCGCTTTTCCGCGTTCGTCCTGGGTGTAGTCAAGAGCCGGCAGTTCCAGATGCGGCGTGCCGAGGAGCCGCAGCCCGCTATCAGCACGAGCGCCGCCGAGGGAGGACAATAGTGCAGTACATCACCAAGAAACATCTGTCGCGCCGCACGGTTTTGCGAGGAATGGGAGTTTCGCTGGCGTTGCCGCTGCTGGATTCCATGGTGCCGGCGCAGACGCCCGTCCGCAAAACGGCCGCCGCGGTTCCCACGCGTCTCACCTGCATTGAAATGGTGCATGGCGCCGCGGGCAGCACGGTGGATGGTTCCAACAAACATTACTGGTCGCCCGCCCAGGAGGGCCGCGATTTCCCGTTCAGCGATACTTTGAGACCGCTGGAACCGCTGCGCGACTACATCACCATTGTCAGCGATACGGATCTCAACCCGGCCACGGCGCACTCGCCGGCCGAAGAGGGCGCCGATCACTTCCGCTCCAGCGCGGTATTTCTAACCGCCGCGCACCCGAAGATGACCGAAGGCTCGGACTATTTCGTGGGCCCCTCTATCGACCAGATCTACGCGCAGAAGTTCGGCCAGGAGACGCCGCTGCCGAGCATTCAGCTGTGCCTGGAGATGGTGGACGCCTCGGGGGCCTGCGATTACGGATATGCGTGCGTGTATGCCGATACCATCAGTTGGGCGTCGCCCACGCAGCCGCTGCCGATGACGATCGATCCGCGCATGGCGTTCGAAAGCCTGTTCGGCGATGGGGGCACTCCGGAGGAGCGACTGGCTCGCGGCAAGCTGAATCGAAGCATTCTGGACTGGATCTCGCACGATGTGAGTAAGCTGCAGAAGAACCTGGGGCCCAGCGATCGCTCGCGCCTGAACAACTATCTGGACGACGTGCGCGAGGTGGAGCGGCGCATCCAGAGGATCGAGAAGTACAATGCCAGCGGCGAAGCACGCGCCTTGCCTGCCGCGCCCCTGGGCGTTCCCGACTCCTACGAAGAGCACCTCCGCCTGATGTTCGACCTGCAGGTGCTGGCCTTCATGACCGACGTAACCCGTGTCTCGGCGCTGAAGATGAGCCGCGACGTGAGCGGCCGGGTCTGGCCGGAGAGCGGCGTCAAAACACCGTTTCACAACTGTTCACATGACGGGGAAGCGCCCACACGCATCGCCGAATTCGCTAAACTCAACCGGTATCACGTGAGCCTGGTGCCGTATTTCCTGGAGAAGCTGAAGAATACGCCGGATGGCGACGGCAACCTGTTGGATCATTCGCTGGTGTTGTACGGCAGCCCCATGGGCGATTCCAACGTCCACAACCACAAGCGGGTGCCGATCTTCCTGGCCGGTCATGCCAACGGGCAATTGAAGGGAAACCTGCATGTGCGGACCAAAGACGGCACGCCCATGGCGAACGTGCTGTTGACGGTTCTGCACAAGCTGGGAGTAACCCAGGAGCAGTTGGGCGACAGCACCGGGGAGGTGGCCATATGAGACTCCTGGTGCTGCTTGGGGCCGCGGCTCTGGCTGCTTCCGCGGCCACGGACACGCGCCTGGCCGACGCCGCGCAACAGGGCGACAAGGCCGCGGTGCGGTCGCTGCTGAAGCAACATGCCGACGTTAACGCCGCGCAAGGCGATGGAGCGACGGCGCTGCACTGGGCGGCCTATCGCGACGACCTGGAAATGGCGCAACTACTGTTGCGGGCCGGCGCTGATGTGAAGGCCGCCACCCGGGAAGGCGCTATCACGCCGTTGTTCATGGCGTGCACCAATGGCAGCGCACCGATGATTGAAGCGCTGCTGAAGGCCGGCGCAAACGTCAACTCCACCAAGAGCAACGGCACGACGCCGTTGATGACCGCCGCCGCTTCCGGGAATGTTGCCGCCGTCAAGGTGCTGCTGGACCAGGGCGCCTATGTCAACGTGAGGGAAGAGGCCCACGGGCAGACTGCGATGATGTTCGCGGCGGCGCTGGACCGGGCGGACGTGGTGAGGCTGCTGCTGGATCGCGGCGCGGACCCGAACGTCACCACCAAGAGCACGAAACTGGAGCGCGTACGCTTCGATCAGGACGGGAACGTGATTCCGGTGACGGCCGCAGGCGGACGCCGCTGAGGCGCTGCCGCTCCCGCCGGAGAGACGCGCGTTCCGGGGTCCGGGCGCGGTGGCAGAGCCGGAGATGTGGCCGCGCAGATTCGACAGGTGGGACCTAGTTTCATGGGTGGTATGACCGCCCTGCTGTACACCGCTCGCGATGGGCAGGCAAACGCCGCGCGGGCATTAGTGGAAGGCGGCGCCGATATCAATAAAGCCAGCGACGGAGAAGGCGAGAGCCCGCTGGTAATGGCGATCATCAACGGCCATTTGGAACTGGCGAAGTATTTTCTGGATCACGGCGCGAATCCGAACCTGGTAGGGGTTGCCGGCCTGGCGCCGCTGTACGCCGCGCTGGATGTGCAGTGGGCGCCGCACGCGTGGTTTCCGCAGCCGAGCACCGAGCAGGAAAAGGTATCGTATCTGGACCTGATGAAGGCATTGATCGCGAAGGGCGCTACCGTGGATGCGAAGCTCGGCAAGAAAATCTGGTTCCGCTCTTTCACGCACGATGTGACCTGGATCGATCCCGCCGGCGCCACCGCATTCTGGCGCGCGGCGCAAGCCTGGGACCTGCCGGCGATGCACCTGCTGATCGATGCCGGAGCGAACCCCAAAATCGTTTCCAATGCCGGCGACACCGCACTGATGGCCGCGGCCGGAATCGGATGGGGCGCCAACTTCACCGTGAATGCACCTTACCCCGCCTTCGACGCTGTCAAATACTGCGTGGAACTCGGGATCGACGTGAACGTTGCGGACGCCCGCGGCTATACGGCGCTGCACGGCGCCGCGTATCTGGGGAATAACGAAATGGTGAACTTCCTGGTGTCCAGAGGCGCCAAGGTGGATGTGAAGACCAAGGCCGGCGATACGGTTGCCGATATGGCGAACGGCCCTACGCGATTCGGTCTGCCGCATCCGGAGACGCTGGCGCTGCTGGAAAAACTGGGCTCGGTGAATTCGCACAACTGCCGCTCCTACCAATGCCTGGTGGCGCCGCGCGAAGACACCACGGGCGGGCGCCGCGGAGGCACTGCCACGCCCGCGGCTACGGTAACGTCCAAACCGGGCCGATGATCGGACTGGCACTGGCCCTGGCTGCGCAGATCTATCAGCAGAATCTGCCGGTGCATCAGCAGGAACCGCTCCACGATCCGGTTTCGCAACTCATCGCCTCTCACCGTACGCTGTCTTCGCGGCCGGGACCGTTGGGTTATCTGCCGGCGCTGCTGGAAGCGCTGAACATCAATCTGGATTCCCAGGCGCTGGTGTTTTCGAAGACCAGTTTCCAGTCTCAGAAAATATCACCGCGCAATCCGCGGGCGATTTATTTCAATGACAATGTGGCTGTGGGCTACGTGCCCGGCGGCGAAGTCCTGGAAGTGGCTTCGCTCGATCCCAAACAGGGAATCGTCTTCTACACCTTGGATTCCCGCGCCAACTTCATGCGCCGCGATGTGTGCCTGAAGTGTCACCAGGGGCCGGCAACGCAAGGTGTCCCGGGCATCTTCATCGGATCGGTATTCCCCAACGCGATGGGCGCGCCGTCCCGAACCGCGGCCATCATCACAGACCATCGCACGCCGTTCGCCGACCGGTGGGGCGGCTGGTTCGTGGATGCCGTGCATGGGGAACAGCCCGACCGCGCGAATCGGGTGGCGGGCGACCCGGCCGAGCCTGAGTCCCTGGACACCCGCGTCGCCAAACTCTTCGACCGGACGGCCTATCTTTCCGCCACGAGCGACATCGTCGCGCTCATGACCTTCGAGCATCAAACGCAAATCGTGAATCTGCTCACGAGATTGAACTGGGAAGCGCGGATACCGGAGACGCCCGAGGGGCAACTGGAAGCCGACCTGGACGCGGCCGCCGCTTATATGCTGTTCCAGGGCGAAGTTCCACTCAAAGAGCCGATAGCGGGCGTTTCCCCGTTTACGCGGACCTTTCCTTTACGCGGCCCGTTGCGCGAGTTCGACCTGCGGACGCGACTGTTCCGCTATCCGCTGAGCTACATGATTTTCAGCCCGGCGTTGGCGGCCTTGCCCGAGGAGATTCAGGCACGCTTGTGCAGGCGAGTGTCGGCGGGCGTGAACCGCGAAGTGAGGAAGATGGTGATTGCCGCGCGGCCGGAGTGGAAGGCGTGGTTCCAATGACTGCCGCGTCTACTTGCCGGCGCAGGCGGCTGCGTTAGAGGGCGTGATGGTCGCAGTGTTATTGTTCAGTCGATCCAGAAGCGGCTTATAGGCATCCAGCGCACTCTTGTTCCTGGCCAGATAGGCATCGCTTACGCGCTTAATCAGATTGTGGATGGTGACCCAGTCTTTGACTACAGGGTCCTGCACTGACCCTTTCCCGTCCAACGTGCCGACATCGGCATTCAAACCGGCGACCGCCACCGCGGCCAGCAGCGGCGAAAGCGGTTTGTGGCGCCAGACGCGGAACTGAGAGTATCGCTTAGGGAGGAATCGCGTGCCCTCCGGAGTGGTGAGGTAAAGGGTATTGATGAGCTTCTTCCATTCGCCGTAATGGTGGTTCACCGCTTCGTGACCTTTATCGCCCATCCAGAATTTGGCATTCATGGCGCCGCTGCTTGTCACCGTGCAGGTCTCCGGGAAATCCATGCCAATCGCATCGCCAGGCTTCAGATGAATTGTCTTTGAGTTGATGGTGTACACCGGATCGGCGTAAACCGGGTCGGCGGGCAGTGAGATGTGGAACGCCCCGTCGGCATCTGTGGCTACTTTGCCCGATTCGGTTCCGCTGTAGGCAATCTCCCGCCCCTGAATGGCGGGCTCATCCTTCTGGCGAGCTCCATCGTGATTCAGATCCATGTAGGCCACACCGATGATCGTTCCGCGGATACATCCGGGAAGGCGAAACGCGCCGATGCGCGTGGAATAGGCCGCCGCGCCTTTCTTCAGATAATCCCCGCCGTACCAGCAGGTGCAATCGTCGCTCGGATCCATGGCAGTGGTGGTGTAGTCTTCCCAGCGATTGCCGCTGGTCTGGGACGCTTCGCCTTCGGCCAGGACCGTTTCGTGGAACGCCAGCACGCCCGGCGGATCCTCAGCCAGGCGAGCGGCAAAACGCTGCCCCGGGAAGTTCGGCGCGCCGCCAAAGGAATAGCCGATTCCAATATTGCCCTGCCGGTCCATGGCCGCGCTGCCCATCCAGCGGTAGAACCCATCGGGAGCGTATGTGCCTTGTTGAAACAGGCGAGGCTGGCGCTTCTCATCGAGCCGGAACTCATACCAGCGCACGCCGCCGGCGCCGGTGGAACTGTTGACGGAATGAATGGCGACGATGGACTCGCGCCCGTCGATGTTACGGTAGACCAGGCGCTGCATGATCTTATCGCCCTGAGCGTCGAGACGGCGCGTGGTATCCGGCTGCGGCACGCAGTTACTCAACTGGCCATTGCACAGGTAGTGGTATGGCGCCACCGGAATTTTCACCGCTTCGCTCACCTTGGTGTTCTTGGGATTGGTCCAGTCCACGTGGAAGGTCCAATAGTAAATGCCGTCGTCTTCGAAGATATTCTTCAGTTGCGTGCCGCCGGCGGCCATCATGATATTGGGGGCGCCGGCGGGTGGCACGGCCTGGCCATCGATATCGGCGTTGTTCAGAAAGTTGACGTTGTCAAGGATCACGCATTGTTCGGTGGCCGCTTTGCCGCTGAGCATTTTGACGCGATCCACCACGCAGGCGTGCTTCTGAATCACTTCGTCGCCGGTACTGGTGGGAAGGTAATAGCCGTCCGGCCAGACGGCGGGCCGGGGATAATCCGGGAATAACTTGCGGCGAAACTCATAGCGATAGTACGGCCCCAGCGGGTCCGGACCGGTGCTCAGCGCGTAGCACACCGAGTACGGCTCCTCGGGCCGCTCCTGGATACGGCTGAAGATGGGCATCACGTAAAGCCAGCGGCCGGCCAGTTGATCGTAGCGAACCACCGCGTCGCCGTTGTTCCGCGCTTCGCAGACGCCGCCGAAGCCTTTGAAGATGGTGTTGGTCGCGACCGCGCCGTAGAGCGGCTTGCCCTGTTTATCGAAAACGGCCAGGCGCGAATTGACGATCTGGACGATGCGATCCGGCCCAACTGCCAGGCTATTGTCCGAGGGATTGCGTCCGGCTGCCGGCCCTTGCGGCCCTTCGAACCCGGCGCCCAGGCCATCGAAGGCGACGATCAGTTTGGCGGCTGGACGGGTGCCCTGCCCTTTCTGTTCGACCGTAATGGCCGCCGGCTTGCTGCTGCGCTTGCTGATACCGCGGAC